>Ga0116109_1000082_pt1 | contig 25553 bp, 19 predicted proteins | sample June2015DPH_8_10_2_FD_89718 | JGI IMG/M metagenome (GOLD analysis project Ga0116109, IMG submission 89718) | Peatland microbial communities from SPRUCE experiment site at the Marcell Experimental Forest, Minnesota, USA - June2015DPH_8_10 | ecosystem: Environmental > Terrestrial > Soil > Wetlands... | reverse complement strand
CGAGAAGCGCAGCACTTTCACACCGCACAAACGCGCGACACTGTAGTGGCCGTACTCATGGACCACCACGAGCACGCCGATCGCGACCACGAAGGCGAGCAGTTCGATCAGCAGGTTCATATTCGCCTCACTGGACGGCACGTTCCGCGCGAAGGGCGTCTTGCGGCAGACGCTGAATGAAGTCTGTAGCCGCCCGGCGCGCGGCCGCGTCGGCTTCGATCACGTCTTCAAGTGCCTGTGCGCCGCGGTTGGGCAGCGCGTTCAGCACCGCGTCGACCACTTGCGCAATTGCCATGAAACCGATCTTGCGCGCGAGGAACGCCTCGACAGCGATCTCGTTAGCGGCGTTCAATGCCGCACTCGCGATACCGCCTTCGGCGAGCGCTTTCATGGCCAGCGCGAGACACGGGAAACGCGCGTAATCGGGCTTTTCGAACGACAGCGAGGCGACCTGCACGAGATCGAGCTGAGCCACACCGGAATCGATACGATCGGGGAAAGCGAGCGCGTGAGCAATCGGCGTGCGCATGTCGGGGTTGCCGAGCTGCGCGAGCACCGAACCGTCGGCGTACGACACCATGGAGTGGATCACGCTTTGCGGATGAATCAGCACCTCGATCCGCTCTCCCGGCAACGCGAACAGCCAGTGCGCCTCAATGACCTCGAGACCCTTGTTCATCATCGTCGCCGAGTCGACTGAAATCTTGCGGCCCATCACCCAGTTCGGATGCTTGCAGGCCTCATCAGGCGTCACGTTGACGAGACTCGCCGGCTCGCGCGTGCGAAACGGCCCGCCCGAAGCGGTCAGGATGATCTTCGACACGCCGCCGTGCAGCGCCGCTTCGCGCGGCAGGCACTGGAAGATTGCGTTGTGTTCACTGTCGACCGGCAGCAGCACGGCCCCGTGATCGTGCACCGCGTCCATGAAGATCGCGCCGGACATCACCAGCGCTTCCTTGTTGGCGAGCAGGATGCGCTTGCCGGCGCGGGCGGCAGCCAGAGTGGGAGCAAGCCCCGCGGCGCCGACGATGGCCGCCACGACCGTATTGCAGCCGTCACTCTTTGACACGTCAACGAGCGCCTGCGGTCCGTAGGTCACTTCGGTCTTGCAGCCGGCCTCGCGCAGCTTCGCAGCGACTTTCGCCGCGGTTGCGGCGTCGCCGACCACGGCCACCTCGGGATTGAAACGCAGGCATTGGTCGACGAGCTTGTCGCCGTTGCGATGCGCGGTCAGCGCATAGACCGAAAAACGCTCGGGATGACGCGCGACGACGTCGAGCGTGCTGTCTCCAATCGAGCCCGTGGAACCGAGCAGTGTCAGACGTTTTTGCATATCTCTTTCTCTAGCCGAGCAGCAGCATTGCGAGCGGCAGCACCGGCAATAACGCATCAATGCGGTCAAGGACACCACCGTGCCCCGGTAGCAGGCCGCTTGAGTCCTTCACGCCGGCCTGCCGTTTTAACATCGATTCGAACAGATCGCCGACGACGCTGAAAACCACCAGGATCGTCAGGACAACGAGCGTGCGGACGGCGCCGAGGCGCTCCAGCAGCGCGGAATACAGGGTCGGCTCGAACGCATGCAGCACTATAGCCGCTGAAGCGACGATCACGACAGCCAGCCAGCCGCCCACGGCGCCTTCCCAGGTCTTACCGGGGCTGATGGCCGGCGCCAGCTTGTGCCGCCCGAACGCCTTCCCGGCAAAGTATGCGCCGATATCGGCCAGCCAGACCACCAGCATAAGGGACAGAACGAACGGCACGCCAGCCATCCGTGCCGCGACCAGCGCGTGCCAGCAGGCCACGAATGCGACAATCCCGGCGACAAAGAGGAACAGGCGCCAGGCGCCGTGCGCCAACGTCGGCTTGCGCAGCAGCACGTAGGGGCCCGCGAGCACCCAGAAGACTGCGGCTGCCTGGAAGAGCGGCCGCGGCAGGCTCATGCCGGTGCCGAGCTTGGTGCTCGCCACCAACGCCACCGCCGCGATCAGCGCATAGATGACCGGGCCGGCGCCGCGTACTTTCAGCAGGCGCGCCCATTCCCACGCGGCAAAAACGAGCACGAACGCGATCAACGCGCCGAATGCGCCCACCGGCGCGAACAGCGTGACCGGCAAAAACACAGCCAGCAGGACGATCGCCGTGATAACACGGGTTTTTAGCATGGAAGCGAATCGACGTTTTGCGATTGCGGCTCGAGCTGAGCACTGGTGCGGCCGAAGCGGCGTTCGCGCTCCGCGTATGAATCGATCGCGTGGCGCAGCGCCTCGGCGTCGAAATCCGGCCAGAAGGTGTCGGTGAAGTAAAACTCGGTATACGCGAGCTGCCACAGCAGGAAGTTGCTGATGCGCTGCTCGCCGCCAGTGCGGATAAAGAGGTCGGGCTCCGGCGCGTACGCCATGGCCAGGTGCTCCGAGAACGATTCCTCGTTGACCTCGACCGCCTCGCCTGCCAGCGCCGATTGCTCGGCCAGCTTGCGGGTGGCCTGCATGATGTCCCAGCGACCGCCGTAGTTGGCGGCAATGGTCAAGGTGAGACGGGTATTGCGAGCGGTTTTGGTCTCGGCGCGGCGGATCAGATCCTGAATGCGCTTGTCGAACATCGCCAGATCGCCGACCACGCGCAACCGAATGCCGTTGGCGTGCAGCTTGCCGATCTCGCGCTCCAGCGCGGTCACGAACAGGCGCATCAGGAACGACACTTCGTCGTTTGGACGACGCCAGTTTTCGGAGCTGAACGCGAACAGCGTCAGATATTCGACGCCGGACCGTGCACACGCCTCGACGGCGGCACGTACCGCGTCGACGCCGCGCGAATGGCCTGCCACGCGCGGCAGGCGGCGTTGCGTTGCCCAACGGCCATTGCCGTCCATGATGATCGCGATATGTCGCGGCACCGCCGCGACATCAGGCACGCGAACGGTTGAGCTGGTATAGGTCATGGCCGTCGGGGCAGTGACTGCAAAAGAGAAGTAAAGACCTGAAGATGCTGATGCCTGACGGCCTCAGACCGTCATGATCTCGGCTTCTTTGGTCGTCACAAGCTTGTCGATTTCCGACACGAACTTATCCGTCAGTTTCTGGACGTCTTCGCCGGCACGACGCTCGTCGTCTTCGGAAATTTCCTTGTCTTTCACGAGCTTCTTGAGCTGCTCGTTAGCGTCACGGCGCAGATTGCGCACCGCGATCTTGGCCGTTTCCGCTTCGCTGCGCGCGACCTTGCTCAGCTCGCGGCGGCGTTCTTCGGTCAGCGCGGGCATCGGCACGCGGATTACGTCGCCTTGCGTGGCCGGGTTCAGGCCTAGATCGGATTCGCGGATCGCCTTTTCGACGACCTGCACCATCTTCTTTTCCCACGGCTGCACGCCGATCGTACGGGCGTCGATCAGCGTCAGGTTCGCGACCTGCGAGATCGGCACCGGCGAGCCGTAATAGTCGACCTGGATGTGATCGAGCAGACCCGTATGCGCACGGCCCGTGCGGATCTTCGACAGATCGTTCTTGAACGCGTCGATCGAGCGCTGCATCTTCTGCTCGACGCCCTTCCTGATATCAGCCACAGACATTTTTAAACCTCCGAACCTTCAGAACGGTGCGAGCCGGCCAGCGCGCGAGTAGCGGCGGCCCAGGCCCGCGTTAAAGCCCATGTTATGTGAACGAGAGTTTACACGTGGACGAGGGTACCCTCGTCCTCGCCTTGCACAATGCGCTTTAGCGCACCTGGCTTGACGATAGAAAACACGCGGATCGGCAGTTTCTGGTCGCGGCACAGCGCGAAAGCCGTGGCGTCCATCACCTGCAGATTGCGGCCAATCGCCTCGTCGAAGCTGATCGTCGTGTAGCGCGTTGCCGTCGGGTCCTTCTTGGGGTCAGCCGAATACACGCCGTCCACCTTGGTGGCCTTCAGCACGACTTCCGCGCCAACTTCCGAACCGCGCAGCGCGGCAGCCGTGTCCGTCGTGAAGAACGGGTTGCCAGTGCCGGCGGCGAAAATCACGACCTTGCCCTCTTCAAGCTGGCGGATCGCCCGGGGGCGGATGTACGGCTCGACCACCTGGTCCATGCGCAGCGCGGATTGCACGCGCGCCTCAATACCGGCGTGACGCATTGCGTCCTGCAGCGCCAGCGCGTTCATCATGGTCGCGAGCATCCCCATGTAGTCGGCTGTCGCACGGTCCATACCCGCTGCACCGCCCGCCACGCCACGGAAAATATTGCCGCCACCGATCACGACGGCCAGTTGCGTACCGAGCCGCACGACCTCGGCCACGTCCGCCACCATTCGTTCGATCGTTGCGCGATTGATGCCGAAGGCATCATCGCCCATCAGAGCTTCGCCGGAGAGTTTGAGCAGGACGCGTTTATAGGCAGTGGGCATAGGGATATCCAGATCGCGCAGAACAGGGCAACAACAAGGAACTAACTGTAGGGGTGAAATGCTGATTCGGGCAAGCGTCGCCAAATTGACGAACCCCAAGGTTCGCCAGAGGCGGCTGCACAGCGAGGGTCAACCCGCAGGCAGCCTTGCGGCGCCGCCGACCGCGGCAGAGTCTTGCCCCGCCGCGGGTCCAATGGTATTGCGGTGAAGCCTGGGCGATGCTTATTGTTGCTTTGCAGCAGCAACTTGCGCGGCCACTTCGGCTGCGAAGTCGTCCTGCTTCTTCTCGATGCCTTCGCCGACCACGAACAGTGCGAACTTCTGCACGCTCGAACCTGCCGCCTTCAGCATCTGCTCGATTGTCTGCTTGTCGTTCTTAACGAACGTCTGGTTCAGCAGCGACACTTCCTTCAGATACTTCTGCACGCTGCCTTCAACCATCTTGGCGACGATTTCAGCCGGCTTGCCCGATTCAGCGGCCTTCTGTTCAGCGATGCTGCGTTCCTTGGCGATCAGATCTGCCGGGACTTCGTCCGACGACAGCGAGACCGGCTTCATGGCCGCGATGTGCATGGCGACGTCCTTGCCGACTTGCTCGTCCGCGCCGGTGTACTCGACCAGCACGCCGATGCGCGTGCCGTGGAGGTACGCAGCCAGCTTGTTGGCGGTCTCGAAACGCACGAAACGGCGGATCGACAGGTTTTCACCGATCTTGCCGACCAGCGCGAGGCGCACTGCGTCGACCGTCGAGCCTTCCAGCGGCAGGGTTGCCAGCGCAGCGACGTCAGCCGGGTTCTTTTGGGCGACCAGTTCAGCGATCTGCTTGGAGAAAGCCAGGAAGTCGTCGTTCTTCGAAACGAAGTCGGTTTCGCAGTTAAGCTCGACAATTGCACCGACGTTGCCGCCGATGAACGACGAGATCACGCCTTCTGCCGTCACGCGCGACGCGGCCTTGCTGGCCTTGTTGCCGAGCTTCACGCGCAGCAGTTCTTCAGCACGCTCCATGTCGCCGTCGGCTTCCGTCAGCGCCTTCTTGCATTCCATCATCGGCGCATCGGTCTTCGCGCGCAGTTCTGCAACCATGCTTGCGGTAATTGCCGCCATCATTCGCTCCTTGAGTCTGTCTTTCACACGCCGCCCGCACTTCGATGCCGGCGGCAAGAATTCGTTTCCGCACAACGCGTATTTTTCTCGCGCTGTAGCCAACTGTCATGACTTAAAAAAAGGGGGCCTGTAGAAAGCCCCCTTTTTTGCCGGACACAGGGTAGCCTTACGCTTCCGAGTTGACCTCGACGAACTCGTCGCCGTCACCGCCACGTGCAGCCTGCACCACTTCGTTGACCGCGTTTGCATGGCCTTCGAGGATCGCGTCAGCCACGCCTTGCGTGTACAGGGCGACGGCCTTGCTGGCGTCGTCGTTACCCGGGATCACGTAGTCGATGCCTTCCGGCGAGTGGTTCGTGTCGACCACAGCGATAACCGGCACACCGAGCTTGTTAGCTTCGGTCACGGCAATCTTGTGGTAGCCGACGTCAACCACGAAAATTGCGTCCGGAATGCCACCCATGTCCTTCACACCACCAATCGACTTTTGCAGCTTGGCGATTTCACGTTCGAACAGCAGCGCTTCCTTCTTGCTCATGCGCTCCGTTTCACCGGCTTCCAGCGATGCTTCCATGTCCTTCAGGCGCTTGATCGAAACCTTCAGCGTCTTGAAGTTGGTCAGCATGCCGCCGAGCCAGCGTGCGTTGACGAACGGCATGCCAGCGCGTTGTGCCTCTTCGGCGATCGTGTCGCGCGATTGACGCTTCGTGCCGACGAACAGGATCGTGCCGCGGTTAGCTGCCAACTGACGCACATACTTCAGTGCGTCGTTGTACATCGGCAGCGTCTTTTCGAGGTTGATGATGTGAATCTTGTTGCGATGGCCGAAAATGAAGGGGGCCATCTTCGGGTTCCAGAAGCGCGTTTGGTGACCGAAGTGGACACCTGCTTCCAGCATTTGACGCATGGTAACTGCCATGAAAATCTCCGCTAGGGTTGGGTCTTAAGCCGGCGGCCGTATCGGCTGCGCCGTCTTCGCCATCTGCGAAGACCTGACGCGACGGACACCCTGGGTGCTGCCGGCTTGCGAGTCTGCTGCCTTGGGCTATGCTGCTGCGCCCCGCCACTGAAGGGGAGCGCCGCATTGGCACGACCTGGGAACGCCCCGTAGCGCAGGCAACTATCGCTACGAGCCAGTCCTTTCCACAAAAGCAAATAATAATGTGGAGCGACTTAGCCAGAGATTATAGCACGTGACTATCGGCAGACTCAACCTGCCCAATAGCCCCAATGCGCCGGCCAGGTTGCACCTGCTGGAAGCAGGGAGAACCGCCTTGGCCCCGCTAGCCCCTCTCAAAAGCCTGCGAACGCAGGAATATGGTGCGATAATCTTCAGATAACCGCATTTCAGGCCCGACTCATGGCTATTACGCTCAAAAACGAACACGATATCGCGCAGATGCGCGTGGCCTGCCGCCTTGCAAGCGAACTGCTCGACTACATTACACCGTTCGTCACCGCCGGCGTCACAACCGGCGAGCTTGACCGTCTGTGTCACGAGTACATGGTGAAGGAACAGGGCACGGTCCCGGCACCGCTGAACTACCAGCCGCCCGGCTACCCGCCGTACCCGAAGGCCACCTGCATTTCGGTCAACGACGTGATCTGCCACGGCATTCCGGGCGACAAGACGCTCAAGAACGGCGATGCGCTGAATATCGACGTTACCGTGATCAAGGAAGGCTACTTCGGCGACACGAGCCGCATGTTCATCGTCGGCGAAGGCTCGATTCTCGCCAGGCGTCTCGTGCAGACCACCTTTGAGTGCATGTGGCTCGGCATCGACCAGGTCCGGCCCGGTGCGCATCTCGGCGACATCGGCCACGCGATCCAGCGTCACGCCGAGGGGCAAGGTTACAGCGTGGTGCGCGAATATTGCGGCCACGGCATCAGTACGGTGTTTCACGAAGATCCGCAAGTCCTGCATTACGGCCGTCCGGGCACGGGCATCGAACTGCAGCAGGGCATGATTTTCACGATCGAGCCCATGATCAACGCCGGCCGTCGTGATATTCGCACCATGCCGGACCAATGGACCGTGAAGACCAAGGACCGCAGCCTGTCCGCACAGTGGGAGCACACGGTGCTCGTGACCGAAAGCGGCTATGACGTGCTGACGATGTCGGCCGGCACGCCGGCACGGCCGGCGCTCGTCGCGTCGGCCACCACGGCCTGATGGCCCTGAGTTCCCATTCGCGCGCGCCCATGAGCAGTGTTCCAGCCGTTGCCCTTTCCGATGCCACGTCGCTCAAGGCGGACTACAAGGTGGCCAAAACCAAGTTGCTGGAACGCTTCAAGCTGGCCACCAACGTGGAATCGCTGATGAGCGCGCTCGCACGCACCACTGACGAGTCGCTGCGTGCTGCATGGAACACCTGCGACATGCCCCCCTCCCTTGCGCTGCTGGCCGTCGGCGGGTATGGGCGCGGGGAGCTCGCGCCGCATTCGGACATCGACATCCTCGTGCTGCTGCCTGATCAGCCGGTAGCTCATCTGGAGGCGCGCATCGAGCGGTTTATCAGCCTCGCGTGGGATCTGGGACTGGAACTCGGCAGCAGCGTGCGCTCCGTCTCGCAGTGCCTCGAAGAGGCGGCCAACGACGTCACCGTGCGCACTTCGTTGCTGGAAGCGCGCCGCATCACCGGCAGTACGGCGCTGTTCGAAGACTTCGCGCAACGCTATCGTGCAGCGCTCGATTCGCGCGCGTTCTTCCAGGCAAAAGTGCTGGAAATGCGCCAGCGGCATGCCAAATTTCAGGACACGCCGTATGCGCTCGAGCCGAACATCAAGGAAAGCCCCGGCGGCCTGCGCGACCTGCAACTGATTCTGTGGGTCACGCAGGCCGCCGGCTTTGGCAGCAGTTGGCAGGAGCTCGAAGCGCGTGGCCTGATTACCGAGCGCGAAGCGCGTGAGCTGGAGCGCAACGAAGGGTTTCTGAAGGCGCTGCGCGCCCGGCTGCATGTAACTGCAGGACGTCGCCAGGACATTCTGGTATTTGACCTGCAAACGGCGGTGGCCGAGAGCTTCGGTTACAAACCCACTGCCACCAAGCGCGCCAGCGAACAGCTGATGCGCCGTTACTACTGGGCCGCCAAAGCGGTCACCCAGTTGGCGACAATCCTGATCCAGAACATCGAGGCGCAACTGTTCCCGAACACGAGCGGCATCACGCGCGTGCTGTCGGATCGCTTCGTCGAGAAACAGGGCATGTTGGAAATCGCCCGTGACGACGTGTTCGAGCGCGAGCCGAATGCGATCCTCGAAGCGTTTCTGCTGTACGAGCAGACGCCCGGCGTGAAGGGCCTGTCCGCGCGCACGCTGCGGGCGATCTACAACGCGCGCGACCTGATGGATCAACACTGGCGCCGCGATCCGGAAAACCGGCGCCTGTTCATGGACATCCTCAAGGAGCCTGCCGGGATCACCCACGCGCTGCGGCTGATGAACCAGACCAGCGTGCTGGGACGCTATCTGCTGAACTTCCGCCGCATCGTCGGGCAGATGCAGCACGACCTGTATCACGTCTACACGGTCGACCAGCATATCCTGATGGTGCTGCGCAACCTGCGCCGTTTTGCGGTACCCGAGCACGCGCACGAATACCCGTTCTGCAGCCAGCTGATCGCCAACTTCGAACGTCCGTGGGTGCTGTACGTGGCAGCGCTGTTCCATGACATCGCCAAAGGCCGCGGCGGCGATCATTCGACGCTCGGCATGGCCGACACCCGCCGTTTCTGCCGCGAACACGGCATGGACAACGGCGACGGCGAACTGGCGGTGTGGCTGGTCCAGCATCATCTGACAATGAGCCAGGTCGCGCAGAAACAGGACACCAGCGATCCCGAGGTCATCAAGCGGTTTGCAGAGCTGGTCGGCAACGAGCGACACCTTACCGCGCTCTACCTGCTGACCGTCGCCGACATTCGCGGCACCAGTCCGAAGGTCTGGAACGCGTGGAAAGGCAAGCTCCTCGAAGACCTGTACCGGGCTACGCTTGCGGTGCTCGGCGGCGCGCGTCCTGACGCCCACTCCGAACTGAAGTCTCGCCAGGAAGAGGCGCTCGCGCTTCTGCGGCTCGAAACCGTGCCGGAAAACGCCCACCAGGCGCTGTGGGACAAGCTCGACGTCGGCTACTTCCTGCGTCACGACGCGGCGGACATCGCGTGGCAAACGCGCGTGCTGTACCGCCATGTCGAGACCCCCACGCCGATCGTCCGGGCACGTCCGTCGCCGGTCGGCGACGCCTTGCAGGTGCTGGTCTACGTCAAGGACCGCCCTGACCTCTTTGCCGGCATTTGCGCGTATTTCGACAAGAACGCGCTGTCGGTTCTCGATGCCCGCGTCAGCACGACTCGCCACGGTTACGCGCTGGACAACTTTATCGTCCAGCACACCGAAGAGGACGTGCATTATCGCGACATCGCCAATCTGGTCGAACAGGAACTGACCGCGCGTCTGACGGTGGACGGCACCCTGCTGCCGGACCCGTCGAAGGGACGCTTGTCGCGCCTGTCGCGGACCTTCCCTGTTACGCCACGCGTCGACCTTCGGGCCGACGAGCGTGGCCAGTACTACATCCTTTCCGTGTCGGCGAACGACCGGCCAGGCCTTCTTTATTCGGTCGCGCGCGTGCTGGCCGAGCACCAGGTCGGCGTCCAATCGGCGCGGATCAATACGCTCGGCGAACGCGTAGAGGACGTGTTCCTGCTGGACGGACGCGGCCTCTCGGACAACCGCCTGCAAATTCAGGTCGAAACCGAACTGCTGCGCGCGATCGCAGTGTGAGATTCCATGCGAGTCAAATTGACAGCCAAGCATCCGCGGTCGGCTTCGTCCGAACGCGCCCCTGTTCGCTCGGGCAGTACAACTGCGCGTAAACCGACGCGCCCTGCCGGGCCGCGGCCTGCCACACCGGCTGCCGGCGCGCGCGAAGGCGCGCCAACCGGCGCCGGCAAACGGCCGGCGGGCAAGCCCGCGGGCGGCGCTGGCCGCGCGCCAGGCGGTGCACGGCCGCCCCGCGCTGAGGGCTCGTTTTCGCGCGACCGTGATGCGGGCAGCGGCGGCGCAGCACGGCGCGCGCCGTCGGATCGACCGCCGCGCCGTGATGGTGAGGCAGGTGCGCCGCGCCGGTTTGATGGCGAACGCGCTGAGCGGGCGCCCCGCCGCGAAGGCTTTGGTGGCGCGCCGCGTCGTACCGAAGGCGATCGTGATGCGCGTGCCCCGCGGCGCTTCGAGGGTGAACGGACTGAACGGCCGCCCCGCCGTGAAGGATTTGCTGGCGCGCCCCGCCGTACCGAAGGTGAGCGTGCGCCGCGCCGCGCTGAAGGCGAACGCGGGGAGCGCGGGGAACGCGACCGCGGTGAGCGGCCGGCACGCTTTACTCGCGATGAAAGCACGCGCCGCCCGGCCACTGGCGGTCCTCGTGGCCCGCGCGGTGCAGACGACGCGCGCCGTCCCGGCGCCCCACGCACCGGCCGTCCCTCAGACACTGGTCCCCGCAGCGAGCGTCCTGCGCGGCGAGAACATGATGAATCGCGTGGGCGCGGCACATCCGAGCGTCCCCGCTTTGGCGCCGATCGCACAGGCTCCGCGCCGGGCCGCACGTTCGACCGCACACCGCGTGACGAAAGCGCGCGCCGAGGTCCGGCAGGCGGGCGCGACAGCCGGCGTGACGAGCGCCCGGCTTCGAACGAACGCGGCGAGCGCCCGTTCGCCACACCGGTCAAGCGAGCCTATGGGGATCGGCCGGAGCGCGCACCGCGCGAGGACCGCGGCACGCGAGCACCCGCACGGGAATTCGGCGAGCGTCCGGCACGCGCGGAGCGTTCGGAGCGTACCGATCGCGGCGTACCCAGCGATCGCCCGGCAGGCGCACGCGCGCCTCGCAGCAGCGACAACGTCCCTTCCAGCGACCGCTTCGGCCAGCGCGAGCGTCCGGCACGCGCTGACAAGGCACCGCGCAGCGCAGCCCCGGTGGCACGATCCGCGCGTCCGGAAGCATCCGCGCCGCGCCCGGCCGCACATCGTCGCGACCACGACGACGCCCCGGGCACCTTGCGCCTTTCCAAGCTGATGTCGGAACTCGGCCTGTGCTCGCGCCGCGAAGCCGACGAATGGATCGAAAACGGCTGGGTAAAGGTCGACGGCGAGACGATCGACACGCTTGGCTCCAAAGTTCGCCCCGATCAGCGCATCGACATCGATCCGGCAGCTCAGGCGATCCAGGCACGCCTCGTCACGATCCTGGTGCACAAGCCGGTCGGTTACGTCTCGGGACAGGCTGAGGACGGTTATCAGCCCGCCGTCACGCTCGTCACGCCGGATAACCGCTGGGAAGGCGACCACTCGGACATCCGCTTCTCGGTGTCGCATCTGCGTCAGCTCGCTCCGGCGGGCCGGCTCGACATTGACTCTACCGGGCTGCTGGTGCTGACCCAGGATGGCCGGATTGCAAAGCGGTTGATCGGCGGTCACTCGGAAGTCGAGAAGGAGTATCTGGTCCGCGTGACCTACGGCGAAATGACGGCCGAGATCGACCAGCATTTCCCGGCCGAAAGTCTCGAGTTGCTGCGGCACGGTCTGGAACTCGACGATGTGCCGCTCAAGCCCGCCAAGGTGAGCTGGCAGAACGGCGAGCAGTTGCGCTTCGCGCTGCGCGAAGGCAAGAAGCGGCAGATTCGCCGCATGTGCGAACTGGTCGGCCTGGAAGTGGTGGGCCTGAAACGCGTGCGGATGGGCAGCGTGCCGCTTGGCGCGTTGCCGCCGGGTCAATGGCGCTACCTGTCGGCGGATGAGTCGTTCTGACCGTACGCCGCCGCTAACGCACCTGTTGAGCGCTGCAGCGTAGCGCTCGGCCAGCATGGAAAAGCCCACGTGAATACGTGGGCTTTCTCTTTTGGAGTGCCCGTCACCCGCCCGCGCGTTGCTCTGCCAACTTACCCGCTCAGTCGTCGCTATTCGGATCCAGATCCGGAAACAGCACTTCGGTAAAGCCGAACTTCGCGAAATCGTTGATCCGCATCGGATACAGCTTGCCGATCAGGTGATCGCACTCATGCTGCACGACGCGCGCGTGGAAGCCTTCGGCGACGCGATCAATCGGTTTGCCGTACTGATCGAAGCCGTGATAGCGGATCATCGAGAAACGGCTGACGGCGCCGCGCAGCCCCGGCACGGACAGGCAACCTTCCCAACCCTCTTCCATGTCCTGCGACACCGGCGTGATAGTCGGATTGATCAGGACGGTTTCCGGCACCGGCGGCGCGTCCGGATAGCGTTCGTTGTGGCCGAAGCCGAAAATCACGACCTGCAGATCGACACCAATCTGCGGGGCGGCGAGCCCCGCGCCGTTCGCATCGTGCATGGTCTCGAACAGATCCTGCACGAGGGCATGCAACTCGGGGGTGTCGAAATGGTCGACCGGGGTGGCGATGCGCAAAAGGCGCGGATCACCCATCTTGAGAATTTCGCGGATCATGTTATCTGCCCCTCCAGGAGCTTACGCATACCATCTTCGTCGAGCACGGGGACGCCGAGTTCCTCAGCTTTGGCAAGTTTGCTGCCTGCGTCGGCACCGGCCACCACGTAATCGGTCTTCTTCGACACCGAACCGGCCACCTTCGCACCCGCCGCCTCAAGCATTTCCTTCGCTTCTTCACGCGCCAGAGTCGGTAGGGTGCCAGTCAGCACGACCGTCTTGCCGGCCAGCACGCCTTGTGGGGCTTTCGGCGCGGGCGGGCCCTCCTGCCACGTCACCTTGCCCGGCGCGCGCAACTGCTCGATTACCGTGCGGTTGTGCTCTTCGGCAAAAAACTGATGAATCGATTCAGCCACCACCGGCCCCACGTCATTCACTTCCAGCAGTTCTTCGACCGTCGCTTTCATGATCGGATCGAGCGAACCGAAGTGCTTGGCGAGGTCCTTCGCCGTCGATTCGCCGACCTGGCGAATCCCGAGCGCGTAGAGGAAACGCGCGAGTGTGGTGTGCTTGGCTTTTTCGAGCGAGTCCAGCAGGTTCTGCGCGGACTTTTCGGCGAAGCGGTCAAGCTCGGCCAGCGTCGCGAAGCCGAGGTTGAACAGGTCGGCCGGCGTGCGCACAAGCTTCAGTTCCACCAGTTGGTCGATGATCTTTTCCCCGAGGCCGTCGATATCCAGCGCTCGCCGCTGCGCAAAGTGCCACAGCGCCTGCTTGCGCTGCGCTGGACAGAACAGGCCACCGGTGCAACGGGCGATCGCCTCGTCAGGCAGGCGCTCAATGGCCGAGCCGCACACCGGGCACTGCGTGGGCATCACGAACTCGGCGGCATCCGCCGGCCGGTGGTCCATGAGCGCGCTCACCACCTCCGGAATCACGTCGCCGGCACGCCGCACGATCACGGTGTCGCCGATGCGAATGTCCTTGCGCCGCACCTCGTCCTCATTGTGCAGCGTTGCATTCGTCACGGTCGCGCCGCCGACGAATACCGGCTCGAGACGCGCCACAGGGGTGATCGCCCCTGTGCGGCCAACCTGCACGTCGATCGCCAGCAGCTTCGTCAACGCTTCCTGCGCGGGAAATTTATGCGCCAGCGCGAAACGCGGTGCGCGCGACACGAAGCCGAGCGCGTCCTGTTCCTCGCGGGCGTTGACCTTGTACACCACGCCGTCGATGTCGTAAGGCAGCGCGTCGCGCTTTTCCCCGACCGCGCGGAAGAACCCGAGCAGCCCTTCAGCGCCCTGGACGACCGCCCGCTCGCTGTTGACCGGCAAGCCCAATTCGGCATACCAGTCGAGCAGCGCGCTGTGGGTAGCCGGCATCGGCTCGCCATCAAGCACGCCAATGCCGTACGCGAAGAACGACAACGGACGCTGCGCCGTGATCTTCGGATCGAGTTGGCGCAAGCTCCCGGCCGCGGCGTTGCGCGGGTTGGCAAATTCCTTGAGGCCTGCCGCGCGTTGCCGCTCGTTCATACGTTCGAAATCGCGCTTGAACATCAGGACTTCGCCACGCACGTCGAGCAGCTTCGGCACGCGCTTGCCTTTAAGCGTCAGCGGAATGGACCGGATTGTGCGGACGTTCTCCGTGACATCTTCGCCGGTCGCACCATCGCCGCGTGTGGATGCCTGCACGAAGCGGCCATCGACATAGCGCAGCGAAATGGCCAGCCCATCGAACTTGAGTTCGCACGCATAGCTGACCGGCGTTTTGCCGAGCGCGTCGGACAAGCGTTTATCGAACGCGGCGATATCTTCGTCCGCGAAGCCGTTGTTCAGCGAAAGCATTGGCTGGTCGTGCACCACCGGTTTGAAGCCGCTCGCGGCCTCGCCGCCGACGCGCTGAGTAGGCGAATCAGGCGTGATCAGATCTGGGTGCTCCGTCTCGATCTGTTGCAGTTCCTTGAAGAGCTTGTCGTATTCCGCGTCCGGCAGGTCCGGCTGGTCGAGCACGTAGTACGCGTGGTTCGCGCGTTCGAGTTCCGCGCGCAACCACACGGCGCGTTCCGGCGGAGCGCTGGTTGCAGGGTTTGGGACGCTAGTTCGGGCCATGCTATCGGAAGATTCACCGGTGAATTCAGACCTCAGATTATCGCAGGAACCGTCTGCCGTGGACATTGGCCGGATGGCCAGTTCCGTGCGCCTTCTCACCCAGGCAAAGCATCGACGCTGCCAGGCGAGGTGGGTGTGCGCCGCGAGGCATGTGCAACGGCATCATCGGGCAATGGCCTCGCTGCACCGGCCACCCAAGCCGCCATTGACCCCGGCTAACCTTGGCCGAACGGCTAACGTGCGAGGCGCCGCATTGACACGCTTGCGGCGCAATGCGACCGTGAGCGGATGAGCCAGGTGCCGGACGGGCACATCAACCACAGGAGCCAACATGTCCGACCTGACAGCAATCAAGCACGTTCTCAAGCGGCTGGCTTCGCTCGCCGTGGCGTTCTGTGCCCTGCTGTCCGTCCTGCATGTAGCGCCTGCCTGCGCGCTGGAACAGGTGTTCAACCTGCCCGTGGCCGATAACGCGTCGATCTCTTATCTGTTGACGCAGAAGGACAGCAGTCACCCCGACTGGATTCTCGTCATATTTCCCGGTGGCGACGGGGCCTTGCAACTTGCACAGGCGAGCGACGGCACCGTCAACCTGCGGCTGAAAAACAATTTTCTCGTACGGGCCCGCACCCTGCTCGTCGACGACCGTTTTGCCACCGCGCTGGTCGATGCACCGTCTGAGCAGCCCGGCGGCTACTCGGACGCGTACCGAGCGTCACCGCGCCACGCGCAAGACGTGGCCCGGGTCGCGGCCGACTTGCGTACCCGCTTCCCTGCGGCCAAGCTGGTGCTCGTCGGCACGAGCCGCGGGACGATTTCCCCGGCGTTCCTGGGGCGCGCTCTGCCGGATACCTGGGATGCCGTGATCCACACATCGACGTTAAGCAGTCCGGCACGTGGCCAGGCGGTGCCGTTAATCGGCTTCAACTACGGCGAGACCCACGCACGGCAGCTCTTCGTTCATCACGTCGACGATGGTTGCTTTCTATGTTCATTTAGCGCCGCGAAACGGATCGCGGACGACGGCCACGATCTGATCGCGGTAAGCGGCAGAAGCGCGCGCGGCAACCCATGCGAGGCAACGGGGCATCACGGCTTTTATGGTCAGGATGAAGCGGTGGTGGCCGCGCTCAAGGCGTGGATCAACGGCGCGGACTGGCCGAAGGAGGTAGATTGAGCTGCGTGCACGAAAAGGCGGCGCAGCAGCCCAGCATCCAACCAGGATGTCGTCATTGCGCAGCAGCGACCCGAAGACGATTCCACAGCGGATCCGCAACGCGCCCTGCACCGCTACATCAAGCGGCGAGACACGCGTCGCGCAACAAAAGCTTACTGGCTGAACAAACGGCGTGTGGCCGGCGAGCCTGCTGGAATGCCCGCCTGCTCAAGTTTGGCGTACAAGGTCATCAGTTGCTTTTCGATCGCCAGCAGCGCGGTCTCCGGCAGCGGACGGCGGCCATCGTCCACGACACGACCGCCAATCCGCTCAGACAGGGACTTCGCGTAATCGCACATCAAACGGAACGGCAAGATGTCTTCGTCGGCCACCGGCACGTCGAGCACCAGAGTAATCATCTGGCCGCCCTTGTACGTGAGGTCGTCGCGCAGGAAGTTGGTGTCGCCGAACTGCAGCATGAACACCGGGCTCTGCCTCGCGTCGAGCTTGACGAAACGGGTGCCGTCGCGCGAGAGCAGCAGACCGTCCTGCGAGGCCACCGCCTGCACGTAATTCGCCGACCACGGTGCGCCGTCGGACAGCACGTTGATCGACAGTTGCGCGTCGCACTGGGCGGCGAACCCGTCCAGTTCGCGCGCCATCGCCACCGTTTCCATCATGTCGGGGAACTCGGGCGCTGCGTCGATCGCATCGGCGAACTGCTGCACGCCGGTCACGAATTCGGAGAACTCCAGTTCGTTGAGCGGGCCACTGCGGTTGGCCAGTTGCGCTGCGGCGCGCAATTCTTCGTAGCGCACGCCGTTTTGCAGCAACTCCCAGGCGCCGCCACCTTCCGGCTTGCCTTCGATGTGAACCGGCTTGCTGCCCGCGCGGCGCAGGCGCTGCGCAAGCGGGACCACCTTGTCGCCCGCCAGCGGGCCAGCGAGGCGAAGCGGCACGATGCAATCAATCCGGCGATCCACGATGGCTGGCGGCGCGGAAGAAATCGTCGTCGCAGCGGGCAGGATCGGCTCGGCCGGTTCGTCGACGCCGGTTGCGGGCTCGCCTTCCGGCTCGGGGAAGCCGTTCGGCGTGGTCGTTTCCGCCTGGATGTCGGCGGGCGTGTCGGCCGGCGCTGCCGTGCCGAACGTGGGCTCGAGGCGCGGCCCCGAATCGCTCGCGTCATCCGACACGGGCTCGCGCCGCTGAGTGGGTCTGGCCGGTTCGATGAACGGACTTTGTTCTTCCTGATCGTCCCGCGCAAAGGCCTCGGCGGTATCGGCCGGCATCGGCCGCGGCATCCGGCGGCGCACCTTCGCGCCTTGCCATGCGTTGTACACCACCACCCCCCCGACCACCACGGCACCCGCGCCGATCAAACCGAGTGTCAACTCGTCCATGCATGCTCCATCAGCAATTCTTCTGTTTGCGCGGCGCCTATGCCCGCGCCGCGCGGCAAAGAAGCCGCAGCTGGGGCCAAGCCGGCGCCGTCCGAACTCAAACGATATTCTGGGCGAAACCCGCGGCGCTTTCCATGTCGACCGCGACGATCCGCGACACGCCCTGCTCCTGCATCGTCACGCCGATCAGTTGCTGGGCCATTTCCATCGCGATCTTGTTGTGCGAAATGAACAGGAACTGGGTCTTGTCCGACATCGCGCGCACGAGATTGGCAAAGCGCTCCGTGTTGGCATCGTCGAGCGGCGCGTCCACTTCGTCGAGCAGACAGAACGGCGCAGGATTTAGCTGGAACATCGCGAACACCAGCGCGGTCGCGGTCAGCGCTTTCTCGCCGCCCGACAGCAGGTGAATCGTCGAGTTTTTCTTGCCCGGTGGTTGCGCCATCACCTGCACGCCGGCGTCAAGAATTTCGTCGCCGGTCATGATCAGCTTCGCCTGACCACCACCGAACAGACGCGGGAACAGTTCGCCGAAATGCTGGTTCACCTGATCGAAGGTGCCCTGCAGCAGCGTGCGGGTTTCCTGGTCGATCTTATGGATCGCGTCTTCCAGCGTTTCGATCGCGCTGTTCAGATCAGCCGACTGCGCATCGAGGAAACTCTTGCGCTCGGTGGCGGCCTTCAGTTCGTCGAGCGCGGCCATGTTGACCGGCCCCAGCGCGGCGATGGCGTTGTTCAGCCGCGTGACTTCGCCTTGCAGGTACGACGGCTTCATGTCCGGCGTCAGCTTGGCCTGCAATTCAGCCTCGTCGACACCCGCTGCGGCGAGCTGCTCGATGAACTGTTCCCCGTTGAGGCGGGCAGCCTGTTCCTTCAGTTGCAGTTCGGTGATGCGGTCGCGCAGGGGCTGCAGCGCGCGCTCCGCGGTCAGACGCGTCTCATCAGCGGCACGCAGCTTGGCCGTCAGGTCATCCAGTTCGAGACGCGCGGCATGCAGCGCCTCTTCCTTGACTGCGCGAATTTCGAGTGCGCCCTGCAAGCCGGTATGCGCCGTCTGCTCGTTGATCGTTTCAAGCTCGGCGCGCGCATCTTCCAGCGAGGCCGCGACGCGCTCGCTCTGCTCGTGCGCGACCTGGATGCTGCGTTTCAACTCATCGATGCGGTTCGCCATGTTGCGCGCGGCAAAACGTGCATCGGTGGCGGCCCGGTCGAGATCGCGCGACTGCGCACGCGCGGTGGTTAGTTCTTCATCGAGGGCTTCGAAGGACAACTGGTTATCTTCGAAACGCGCCTGCAACTCAGCCAGCTCCGCATCGTGACGCTCGAAGTTAGCCTCCGACTCGCCGCGCAACGCACGCTGCTCGTCGATCTGGCCGGTGATCTCCCCGAGTTCTTCGCGGATCTGGGTGCTGCGCTGCATGTAGCGCTCGTGCGCCTGGGTGAGCTTGAGCACATCCATCTGCAACGCGTGCACGCGCTGGGTCGCGCGCTCGGCCTGCTGGCGCACGTCCGCCAACGTCTGCGAGGCCTGCGTGTGAGCGGCCTCGGCGCGAATCGCCGCCGACTTCGCTTCATCCGAGAGCAGTGCCTGGGCGCGCACCTGACGCGTCAGGTTCTCGATTTCCTGCTGGCGGGCGAGCATACCGGCCTGCTCCGAATCGGCGGCATACAGCTGCACGCCAACTCGCGTCACCACGTGGCCCGCCTTGACGACAAACGAACCGCCATCCGGCAGCTGCGAGCGCATCGCCAGCGCCTGGGCCAGATCGTCAGCCACAAAGGCCAGGCCGAGCCAGTCGTTCAGCACCGCACGCAGACCCGCGTCGTCGATGCGTACCAACGACAGCAGCGGGCGCAGCGTGGCCGCACTCGCCACCGGCGCACCGGCCAGCGGTGGCGCGTAGAACGCGAGCTTCGCAGGCGGCGCGTCGGTCGCGAACGCCTTGACCCAATCGAGATTCGATACTTCCAGCGCCGCGAGCCGCTCGCGCAGCACGGCTTCGAGGGCGGTTTCCCAACCGGCTTCGACGTGCAGCTTCTTCCACAGACGCGGCAGGCTGTTCAGCTCGTGCTTCTCCAGCCAGGGCTGGATCTTGCCTTCGGTCTGGACGTTTTCCTGCAGTTGCTTGAGGGCGGCGAGGCGCGCGTCGAGCTGATGAATCTGCGCCGTTTCCGTCTGCACGCGTTCCTGCGCGCTGCGCCGTTCGCCATCGAGACGCGGCAGCGTTTCCTGGGCGTCGGCAAGCCGCGACTGCGCGTCATGCAGAATCTCTTCGTGCTCGGCCAACTGCATGCGCAACTCTTCGAGCTGGGCTTCGTCGGGCGCGTCGAGACCGCCCGCTTCCGACTTCAGGCGCTCATGACGCTGCTGCAACTGCTGCAGTTGCTGATCGGCGTTGCGCTGATGGGCCGCTTCGAGCTTGAGCGCCTGCTCGGTCTGAGCAATGCCGCCGCGCTCTTCGTTCAACTGCGTCTGCGCATCGCGCCAGCGCGCTTCGAGCGCCGGCATGGCATCGTGCTTCGCTGCGGCTTCGTCTTCGGCGAGGGCGGCTTTTTCTTCCGCCACTGCCAGTTGTTCTTCAGCGTCTTCGAGGTCGCCCTGAGCCTTCTGGGCTTGCGAGAGCCACTGCTCGCGCTGCGCGGTGAGCGCGGCAATCTGCGCTTGCACGCGGTTGCGTGACTCGACGATGAACTTGATCTCGGCCTCAAGGCGACTGACTTCGGCGTTCGCTTCATAGAGCGCGCCTTGCGCGCCCTGCATCGCGTCGCTCGCCGAGTAGTGTGCCACCCGCAGCGTTTCCAGTTGAGCTTCGACTTCGCGCAGCTTGGCGGTGTGGGCTTCGAGGTCGGTCTGCGCCTGCTCGATGGCGCGTTGCTGGCGCTCCTGCTCGCCGCCGGCTTCGTTCTTGCGCAACAGCCACAGCAGGCGCTGCTTCATTTCGCCGTCGGCTTGCAGTTCCTTGAACTTCGTCGCGACGACGGCCTGGCCTTCGAGCTTTTCCAGGTTCGTGCCGAGTTCGCGGACGATGTCTTCAACCCGCGTCAGGTTCTCGCGCGTGTCGTGCAGGCGGCTCTCGGTCTCGCGGCGGCGCTCTTTATACTTCGACACCCCCGCCGCTTCTTCGAGAAACACGCGCAGCTCTTCCGGTTTCGCCTCGATCAGGCGGGCAATCATGCCCTGTCCGATGATGGCGTACGCACGCGGCCCGAGGCCGGTGCCGAGGAAGATGTCCTGAATGTCGCGGCGGCGCGCCGGCAGGTTGTTGATGTAGTAGCTCGAGGTGCCGTCGCGCGTCAGCACGCGCTTGACGGCGATTTCGGCATACTGCCCCCACTGTCCGGCGGCGCGGCCGTCGGCGTTGTCGAACACGAGTTCGACGCTGGCGCGGCTACCCGGTTTGCGCGCAGTGGAGCCGTTGAAGATCACGTCCTGCATCGACTCGCCGCGCAGTTCGGAGGCGCGCGATTCGCCGAGCACCCAGCGCACGGCATCGATGATGTTGGACTTGCCGCAACCATTGGGACCGACCACGCCGACAAGCTGGCCCGGAACCTGGAAATGCGTGGGATCGACGAATGACTTGAAGCCAGCGAGTTTGATCGAGGTCAGACGCACGGCGATATCGCTGATTGAAAAGGGAAAATAAAGGTGGACCGCAAGGGCCGCGCGAACCGTTCCCTGCTACTGCGAAACGACCCATGCCAGCCCTGCGATACGGGCGCCGCACACGCCCGGCAAGGCGCGCATCGGCAAGCAGGGGCAATCATACCATCGCGCGTGAGCCATTCTGGCGCTCAGGCGCCTGATTGATGCGTCGAGCCGCTTCCGAGCCTGTTTCGGGGCTGGCCTTCGGGGTGAGAAACGGCTTGAGGGGCTGCGCGAGAAACGGCTTGAGGAGCAGGATCAGAAGCGGCATCAGCAGCTGGAAGGTAAGCGGCCTCACCGCTCACGTCCGGCCCGCTCCGCGTCCGGTGCACCCAGCTAGACAACGCGGACGCCAGCACGATGCACGCGCCGCCCGTCCATTCGCGCGGGCCGGGCATTTCACCAGCGAAGTGCCACGCGGAGAGCGCCGTCACCACGATCTCGAACAGCATGATGATCGACGCCCGGTTGGCCGGGATGCGCGCCACGCCGTATTGCACCAGCATGTTATTGGATGCCAGCAGGAAACCAAGACCCGCCACCAGCAGCGCCGCGGTACCCAGATGCGCGCCGGTGGGTGGGGCAGGCATCGCTTCGAACAGCGACGCGCAGGCGCCAAAAATAGCCGCGCCGCCGAAAATCGTCGCGGTGCGCATTTCCGCCTTCATCTCGGGCAGGTCCCGGCTCGTTTTCAGGAGCAGCACATTGCTCATGGCGAAGCCCATGCCGCCCGCCAGTCCGCCCCACTCGGCCAGGTTGGCGGGCACTGGCAAGCCGATCCGCGGCGACCAGAGCATCGCCATGGCGCCCGCCAGCGACAGCGCCGCGAGCGCCGCACCGGTCCAGGTCAGGCGTTCATGCAGGATGAAGTGGGCGAACAGCGCAGTCCATGCCGGGGTCAGGTAGAAGAGCAACAGGACGCGCATGACCTGGCCGTGGATCGAACCCCACACAAAGCCGAGATTCGTGACTCCTGCGGCCAGCGCCAATGCGGGCAGCAGCCAGTGCCACCGCACCGTCCGGATGGCGCGATGGCGCACCAGCAGCACGAACAGACAGCCGGCACCGCTCGTCAGCGCACTCGCGGCCGTGCCGGTCACGCCGAGCGCCGCCAGCATGCGCAGCGGATACCAGATCACGCCCCACACCGACGCGCCCAGCATGATGGCAAGCGTGGGCCAGCTCGTGCGGATCCAGTTATTCATAGCGCAGCGCTCCTGTGCCTGAGCGCACGCTCGGGCAAGGAGCGCCGGCCCGCCACCCTGCAGGACTCGTTTTGACCTCAACCACCTCAACCACCACCTGCATTGCGTCTCCCAGTTCTATTTGCGCGGGCCGTCTGACTTGGGCCGCTTCGCCTGTAGCCTTCCACTTGGTCAATTGGTGCTGGCCGACCCCAGCCATTTGCAGCGGCGCGCTACTGCCAGCGCTCGCCAGCATTCGCGCGTGTCGTGCGTGTCGTCTCTCGCGAACTGCCTCCTGCCCGCCAGGCACCCGGAGCGCGGCTGCTGCCACAACCGTCCGAACCGCGCGCAGTCCTGCGCGAGCCCAGCCCGCGAGGCCGTGCGCCACGCTATAATCACCGGTCCGCCGCTGGTGCCGCTCAATCACCGTACCGCCGTGATCGTCGCCGCCGCGCGTCTTCGTCACCTGTCTCCGCCCGTCTTCGATCAGGCCCGATCCGCCAAGTGAACCCGTTACTCGACTCCCTCCAGACCTATCCCTTCGAAAAGCTACGCGGGCTTTTCAAGGATGTCACGCCGCCCGCTGCCCTGCCGCACATCAGCTTCGGCATCGGCGAGCCGAAACATCCGACCCCGGCGCTGATCCGCGACGCGGTGATCGCCTCGCTCGGCGGCCTGGCGGCGTATCCGGCTACGCTGGGCTCGCCGGCATTACGCGAGTCGATTGCTAACTGGGTTACCAGGCGCTACAACCTGCCGCCGGTCGATCCGGCCAGCCAGGTGCTGCCGGTCGCCGGCTCCCGCGAGGCGCTGTTTGCGCTCGCGCAGACCGTGATCGACCCGAAGCGAAACGCAGCAGGCGAGCCCGCGATCGTACTCTGCCCGAACCCGTTCTACCAGATCTACGAAGGTGCGGCGCTGCTGGCAGGCGCCCAGCCGTATTTCGTCAATAGCAATCCGGCCCGAAATTTCGCCTGCGATTATGCGGCGATTCCTGCCGATATCTGGGCGCGCACACAACTCCTCTACGTCTGCTCGCCGGGTAATCCGACAGGCGCTGTGCTGACGCTCGAAGACTGGAGCGAACTGTTCGCGCTGTCCGACCGCTATGGCTTCGTGATCGCCTCCGACGAGTGTTACTCGGAAATCTACTTCGACGAGGCCAGGCCGCCGCTCGGCGGGCTGGAAGCGGCGCACCAGCTCGGCCGCAATTTCGAGCGGCTGATCATGCTCTCGAGCCTGTCGAAACGCTCGAACGTGCCCGGCATGCGCTCGGGCTTCGTGGCGGGCGACGCGGCGATTCTCAAGCAGTTCCTGCTATACCGGACATACCACGGCGCCGCTTTGTCGACGGTCTATCAGGCTGCGAGCATCGCGGCCTGGAACGACGAGGCGCATGTGCGCGAGAATCGCGCCAAGTACGTACAGAAGTTTTCCACCGTCACGCCGATGCTCGCCGAAGTGCTCGACGTGCGTCTGCCGGATGCCGCCTTCTACCTGTGGGCCGACGTGTCGCGCACGGGCCTGTCGGATACCGGGTTCGCCCAGCGCCTCTACGCCGACTATAATGTGACGGTTCTGCCGGGCTCGTATCTCGCGCGTACTGCGCACGACACGAACCCCGGCCGCAATTTCGTGCGCCTCGCGCTCGTCGCCGATGTCGACGAATGCACCAAGGGCGCCCAGCGGATCGTCGACTTTTGCCGGACGCTCAAGCGCTGAGCGCGTCCGCGCGCCGCCCCGCTTCTTCAGGCTTCAATTCCATCTCACCCTTTCTCTACTCACGAATATGTCGCAACAACTTCAGCAGATCATCGATAACGCCTGGGAAAACCGCGCAGAGCTGTCACCGAAGGCCGCCCCCGCCGAAGTGCGTGACGCTGTCGCGCACGCCATCGAACAGCTCGACAAGGGTGCATTGCGCGTCGCCGAAAAGAAGGACGGCGACTGGGTCGTCAATCAATGGCTGAAGAAGGCGGTGCTGCTGTCGTTCCGTCTGGAAGACAATGCGCCGATGCCCGCTGGCGGTTACACGCAGTTCTACGACAAGGTGCCGTCGAAGTTCGCCAGCTACACCGCTGAAGACTTCGCCGCCGCTGGTTTCCGCGTGGTCCCGCCCGCCATCGCGCGCCGCGGTTCGTTCATCGCGAAGAATGTCGTGCTGATGCCGTCGTACACCAACATCGGCGCTTACGTGGACGAAGGCACGATGGTCGACACATGGGCCACCGTCGGCTCGTGTGCACAGATCGGCAAGAACGTCCACCTGTCAGGCGGCGTGGGCATCGGCGGCGTGCTGGAGCCGCTGCAGGCCAACCCGGTCATCATCGAAGACAACTGCTTTATCGGCGCGCGTTCGGAAGTCGTGGAAGGCGTGATCGTCGAAGAAAACTCGGTGATCTCGATGGGCGTGTACCTCGGTCAGAGCACCAAGATTTACGACCGCGAAACTGGCGAAGTCACGTACGGCCGCATCCCGGCTGGCTCGGTGGTGGTCGCGGGCAACCTGCCGTCCAAGGATGGCTCGCATAGCCTGTATTGCGCGGTGATCGTCAAGAAGGTCGACGCGAAAACGCGCGCCAAGGTCGGTCTCAACGAGTTGCTGCGAGGCGACTGATGGCACGCGCCAACAAGACCGTCGTCTTCGGCATCCCGAACTGCGACACCGTGAAGAAGGCCCGTGTGTGGCTGGAAGAACACGGCGTCGAGTTCGAGTTTCATGACTTCAAGAAGGCCGGCGTCACGGCACTCCTCGTGCAGGACTGGCTGAAAGACGTCAAGCTCGACGCCTTGCTGAACCGCCGCGGCACGACCTGGCGCGGTCTGTCCGACGACATGAAGGCGGCTGCGGATACGGAGTCGGGTGCGATCGCGCTGATGATCCACAAGCCTTCGGTCATCAAGCGGCCCGTGGTGGTGGTCAACGGGCGCGTCAAGACGCTCGGCTTTTCTGCTGAAGACTACGAAGCGCTGTTCGCCTGAGCGTTGATCCGGCACCCGTTGCTCGTTGAGCCTGGGGCCGATCTGGCGGTCAATGAACGCGTTGGACGTGACGCCGTTGCCTGGCCCGTAATCTCGGCCTCGGGTTCGCGTGCATAGGAAGCTGTTGCCGGCTGCGGTGATTCACCTGCGCCGGCATTTTTTCATTTCAAAGTGGCTTG
>Ga0116109_1000081_pt1 | contig 25730 bp, 21 predicted proteins | sample June2015DPH_8_10_2_FD_89718 | JGI IMG/M metagenome (GOLD analysis project Ga0116109, IMG submission 89718) | Peatland microbial communities from SPRUCE experiment site at the Marcell Experimental Forest, Minnesota, USA - June2015DPH_8_10 | ecosystem: Environmental > Terrestrial > Soil > Wetlands... | reverse complement strand
GCGCCGCGCCACCGAGAAGGCATCGTCCGCTTCGTTGCAGCCTTTGCCGTGGCCGCCGCCGAGATAGCGCAGGCTTAGTACGTCATGCGTGGCCTCGCCGATCGCCTCGCCCGACAGCCCGCCGGGATCGTCGTTACGCCAGAAGCGCCGCACGCCGATGCCGAGGGCGACCGTCGCGAACAGAAACACCACGCCAAACAGCGGCGCCAGCGCATTGTGCGGAAACACCGCGTAAAAATTGCCGCCGAGTGGCGGCAGAAACAGCGACCCTTTCAGCACGAGGCCGAGGGTCAGGAACAGCGCGAGGGCCCCTGCCAAGGCCAGCCCCAGAGTCAGGCCATTGCGCTTGTAGAGCGCGCCGAAGCCGGCTGGCCACGCATAGTCCAAATACGTTTGCAGGCGCACTTCAGCCATCGCCTTGGGCACGTTCACCGCGAATTCGTGGGGCGGCGCGTACTGGCACGCATGCAGGCAGGCGCCGCAGTTGTGGCAAAGATTCGCGAGGAAATGTACATCTGCGCGGCCGAATTCGAGGCGGCGCGTCATGGCCGGAAACACAGCGCAAAACCCTTCGCAATAGCGGCAGGCGTTGCAGATTCGCATGATACGGCTGGCTTCGCCCTCCGCGGGTGTCATCGCAAACACAACGGGCATTTCGTTCATCGGGTTCGAGGCAAGCGCATTCGCCTCCCGCGTGAGCGCTTCAAGCGGCTGCATGACTGGCTTCCTTCGATTCGAGTGCGGCCCTGGCCGCCTGGGTGCCCGCGATGCGGCCAAAAGCCGTGCCGATCGCCATGCCGACACCCGCCGTATAACCCTTGCCGAGCACATTGCCCGCCATCATTTCGCCAGCCACGTAGAGATTGGGACTCGGCTTGCCGCCGAAATGCACTGCGGACTGCTCGTTGACCTTCAGGCCGAGATAGGTGAACGTGATGCCCGGACGCAGTGCGAACGCCTGGAACGGCGGCTTGTCGATGGGTTGCGCCCAGTGGGTTTTGGCGGGCGTAATGCCATCCGTGTGGCAATCGTCGAGTACGGCATGGTCGAAGGTGCCGACACGGCAGGCGGCGTTGTAGGTTTCGATAGTCTGCACAAACGCCGTTTCGTCGAGTCCGACTGCGCGCGCCAGTTCTCCGGGCGTGTTCGCTTTGGTGCCGGGAAACACCGGTGGCATGAAACGGCCAATCGCCTTCGAGTCGATGATCGAATAACCGATCTGGCCCGGTTGCTGCGCGACGAGCCGCCCCCAGATCGCGTAGCGCTTGGGCCAGAAATCCTCGCCTTCGTCGTAGAAACGCTCGGCGTTGCGATTGACCACCACACCCAGCGAGACGCAATCCACCCGCGTGCAGATACCCCCGTCATAGAGCGGCGCGCGGGCGTCGATGGCGACACAGTGGGACTGCGAGGGATCGCCGATCGAGTCGGCGCCCGCTTCGATCATGAACTTGAGCAACACGCCCATGTTGAAGCGCGTGCCGCGAATCAGGAAGTTTTCGGCGACCCATTCGCCATTGATTTGCCCCCACGCCTCGCGCAGCCACGCGCGGTTCGATTCGAATCCGCCCGCGGCCAGCACGCAACTGCGCGCTTCGATCCGTTCGCTGCCAATGCGTGCCGCGACGAAGCGCTCGCCGTCGAGTTCGATCGCATCCACTGGCGCGTTGTAGCGAACCTGCACGCCGAGCGCTGCAGCACTGCGAAAGTAGGCGTTAACCAGCGCCTTGCCACCGCCCATGAAAAACGCGTTGGTGCGTGCAACATGCAGCGCGCCGGAGAGCGGCGGCTGGAAATGCACTCCGTGGCGGCGCATCCAGTCGCGGCAGGTCGACGATTCGCGGATCGCCAGTCGCGCGAGTGTTTCGTTCGTCAGGCCACCGGTGACTTTCAGGAGATCTTGCCAGTACTCCTCTTCCGGATACGTGTCGATCAGCACGTCTTGCGGCGCGTCATGCATGCAGCGCAGGTTGCGCGTGTGCTGCGAGTTGCCGCCGCGCCATTCGCGCGGCGCCGCCTCAAGCAACAACACCGATGCGCCCGCCTCGCGCGCCATTAATGCGGCGCACAAGGCGGCATTGCCCCCGCCGATCACCAGTACATCCACCATGTTCGTCTCACTCCGGTCCCATGCAAAGCTACCCCATGCAAGGTAGTTGCTGTTCAAAGGAGTGTAGAGGCTCAGGTGTTCACCCGCCAGCAGGGACCGGGCAGCACGTGTTCACTCAGGCATGCAGCACCAGCTTCTGCACCCGCCAGTTCAGCAGCTCGGCCACGAACAGCACATTCTCCGACGGACAGGCCATTTGATGAATCCAGCCGAACTGCTTCGGTTGCTTGCCGGATTCACCGAGCACGCCCAGCACCTTACCGTCGAGCGACAGCTTGTAAATGCGCCCTGGGAACGCATCGGAACTATAGAGGACCTGGTTTGGGCCAGGCGAGATGCAGATCGCCCAAGGCGAGCCTGGGGCGAACGTGCCCTGTGCGATGGCCGCCTCGTCCGGCGCGTAACCGATCGCCGGGCGCGCGCCAGGCGGCACAGGCACGTCGATCGTGAACTGACGCAAGAAAGTGCCTTCGCCGTCAAACACCTGAATGCGCCGGTTGCTGCGGTCGGCCACATATACGCTGCCGTTCGCATCGAGCGCGATGCTATGCGGCGTATGGAACTGACCGGGACCGGTGCCCCGCTCGCCCCACGACTTGAGCCAGTTTCCATCCTTATCGACCTTGGCGACGCGCGAGTTGATATAGCCGTCGCTGATATACGTGTTGCCGGCGGCATCCCATGCGACGTCGGTCACCTGGCGGAAGCGCCCCGGCTCGGCCGGCAACGGCGGGTTTGGATGCTTGAGCGGGGCGGTGTCTTCGTCCGCTGCCTCCTGTTTGCGACCGAACACCATCGCGACGCGCCCCTCCGGGGTGAACTTGATCACCATGTCCGAGCCTTTATCGGTCACCCAGATATTGTCGTGAACATCGACCTTGACGGAGTGCGCAAATGACCACGCATACAGGTTGTGGCCGATCTCGCGGATGAAGCGGCCGTTCGGTGCAAATTCAAGCAACTGGGCCGCCGCCGCGCCATAGGCCGGCCCGCTCGAATTGCCGCGCGACAGCACGAAGATGTGGCCTTTCGAATTGAGCGAGACTCCGGAACATTCACCCAGGTAGACATCGCGTGGCAACTGCACCGGATTGGGCACCGAGTCGTAAGCAATGGCCGGAACGGTGTCCGTGTCCGCATAGCCGAAACGAGGCATCAGGGCGAGCGCCGCGGCGCCCTCGCCAGCGAGGGTCAGGAAACGGCGCCGGGTGACGGAGCGGTGCTGCAGATCACCGCAGCATGGACAGGATTCCGAATGAGGGTCGTTCATCAACTTCACCTCCTTATTATTCGTGGACCGTGCCGGACACCGGTTGTCTCCAACCTGCCTGACGGGACATACCCCGTCCCGTCGGCAGTTTCATTGCCTGTCACCCGTGTTACTTCGTTGAACCCGATCTACAGGTACGGGTGACCCTTGTTGCAGGCTTTCCGGTCACAAGCCGGCATCGCTGACATGGCGAAGCCATGCCGCTCTTACTATAGTGCAATGTTATGGAGCACATGCTTCGGAGTTACACCGCCGCGTGCATCGCACGGAAAACCGGCATTACGAGGCGTTACAAGGCAGCGTTGTAGCCAACCTGGCGCGAAGGAAAGGCCGTAGCGCAAGCGTGCTTACGAAAGATTTCCGCGCGCCGCATCGCGCAGCGCCGCGAGCTTGCCGATCGTGTCGACGCATGCACGCGCCGCTTCCGCGCCCTTCACAACGAAATGTTCACGGAAAAACTGCACGTGCTCACTGGAGCCGTGAAAGTGATGCGGCGTCAGCACCGCTGAGAGCACCGGCGTTTCGGTTTCGAGCTGGACCTGCATCATCCCTGAAATCACGGCCTGGGCGACGAACTCATGACGGTAGATGCCGCCGTCGACAACCAGTCCAGCGCCGACCACCGCCGCGTATTTTCCGCTTTTTGCGAGGATTTTCGCGTGCAGCGGGATTTCGTATGCACCGGCGACTTCGAAGAAATCGCAATCCGCTTCGGAATAGCCGGCGCGTGCCAGTTCCGCAACGAACGAGATCCGGCATTGGTCGACAATGTCTTTGTGCCAAGACGCCTGGATGAAGGCGATACGGCGAGCGGGCGAGGCGGACTGAAGATACGTAGGGGCCACTTGGCAATTTCCCGTGTGAAAGTAAATAGGGCGCACAGGGGCCAAGCCGCGCGTCAGCGCGAACAGTATCCCCGCTCTCTCTCATCCGGACTATGACCGTCGGCCCCGGAATCACACCGGGTCTGCTGACCTTGCCACAAACACAAACGCGGCAAGCGCTCGCGGGCTACGCGTCTGTGACGCGATTACCGCCGGTGGGGAATTGCACCCCGCCCTGAGAACGTGTGCGGCATTGTGTGCCGCATTGGGAATTTATCATGATCTTGCGAGGACCGTGCGGCAGTGCACAATCCCTCGCAATGCATGGGGTTAATTCAATCAGACCTGCTCGGTCAGACGAAATACCCGCTCTAGCGGCTGCCATGCGGTTTTCTCGGCATGGGGTAAAGGTTGCTGGAAGTACGCCATCAGCGTCTCCCATTCCTTGACTCGCGGATGCGTATCCGGCCCGATGACCAGTTGCTCCGGCGTAAACCCCTCGTCCGCGTCGATCAGCATGACGAGCCGGTTCTCACGCCGCCAGATCGTCATGTCATGGATGCCCGAGGCCCGAAGATGAGCGAGTACCTCGGGCCAGACCTCACGGTGGTAGCGATCGTACTCCGCCATTACGGCAGGATCGTCGCGAAGATCGAGGGCGAGACAATAGCGCATGGAACACTCCAAAATAAAACCATCGCAAGTGAGCGGCGCCTCAGGCCTTCACGCGCTCACGGCGTGGCGATCTCGATCTGCAGACGCTGTTGAGCACGTATCGCGTCCCAATCCCAGTCGATGCCGATTCCCGGCGACGCCGGCGGTGTCGCGTAGCCGTGCTCCACCACAATCGAAGCACCGGTCAGCGAGTCCAGTTGAGGAATGTACTCGAGCCAGCCCGAGTTGGGCACTGCCGCGCACAGGCTCACGTGCAATTCCATCAGGAAGTGCGGGCAGATTTCGATGTTCATCGCCTCGGCAGAATGCGCGATCTTTAGCCATGGTGTGATGCCGCCCACGCGGGCGACGTCCGCCTGAACGATCGAGCACGCATCCGCTTTCACATATTCGGCGAACTGCGCCGGATGGTAAAGCGATTCGCCGACCGCCACCGGCACCGTCGTCGCCGCACACAGGCGCCGGTGCGCGTCGATGCTCTCGGCGGGCATTGGTTCCTCCAGCCATGCGAGGTGCAGCGGCTCGAATGCATGGGCGCGTCGCAACGCCTCGGCCAGCGTGAATCCCTGGTTCGCGTCGACCATCAGCTCGAAGCTGTCCCCCACGGCTGCGCGCACAGCCGCAAGGCGAGCGGCGTCCTCCGAGACATGCGGCCGCCCTACTTTCAATTTTGCGCCGCGGAAACCCTCGGCTTGCGCTCGCAGCGTCTGCTCGACGAGTTCGCTCTGCGACAGATGCAACCAGCCGCCCTCCGTCGTGTAAGTGCGCACGCGCGGTTTTGCGCCACCCGCGGCGACCCATAGCGGCAGGCCGGCCACGCGCGTATTGCGGTCCCATAGCGCCGTATCGACGGCGGCCAGCGCGAGGCTGGTGATCGCACCGACCGCAGTCGCATGCGTATGAAAGAACAGATCGCGCCAGATTGCTTCATATTCGGCCGGATTGCGGCCGATCAGCCGCGGCACCAGATGATCGTGCAGCAGCGCGACGATCGACGACCCGCCAGTGCCGATCGTGTACGTGTAGCCTGTCCCGCTGCTGCCGTCGCTACAACGGATCGTCACCAAAATGGTTTCCTGCACAACGAACGACTGGATGGCGTCTGTGCGCCGCACTTTGGGCTGAAGGTCGACTTGCCGGATTTCGACGTTTTCGATTGTGGTCATGTGGGTTCTATCCTTTGACGCCGCCAAGCGTGAGGCCTGCAATCAGGTGTTTCTGAACAATGAAGGTCAGCACGATGGCGGGAATGATGATGATCACTGCCATTGCACACATGCCGGCCCAGTCCACCGTGAACTGCGCGGTAAAGTCCATCAGGCCGACCGGCAACGTTTTGGTATCGGGACTGCGGCATAGTTGGGACGCCAGCGCGAATTCGTTCCAGCTAGTCAGGAAGGCGAAGATCGCAGCGGAGGCCACGCCCGAGCGGGCCAGCGGCAACTCGATATGCCAGAACGCCTGCCAGCGGCTGCAGCCATCTATTTGCGCAGCCTCGGCGAGTTCCGCCGGGACCTCACGAAAGAAGCCGTCGATCAGCCACACGGTGAACGGCACGTTCATCGCGAGGTAGACGATGATCACGCCGATGCGCGTGTCGAGCAGACCGGTCCATGCCCACAGCATGAAAATCGGCAACGAGAGCGCGATGCCGGGAATCGCGCGAGTCAGCATCAGGACAACGAACAGTGTCTTCTTGTGGCGGAATTCGAAGCGGGCAAATGCGTAACCGCCCAGCACGCCCACCACGATGGCAGCGAAAGTACTCGCCAGAGAGATCACCACTGAATTCACGAAGTACTGGCGAATCGGCAGCGACGCCATCGCGCCAAAGCCGAACATGTTGCGAAAGTTGTCGAGCGTATAGCTGCTGGCATCGGAAATCGGCTGGTTTGACAGGATCGCCACGTTCGAGCGAAACGCATTCAGCACGACCCATAGGCCGGGCAGGCAGATTACCGCCATCACGATGAAAACCGCGAACCATAACGCGGCCCGCCGCAGCGGCGCCCTGAAGGAAGAAAAACCGGGAGTGGGTTCGAGCGTCGTACTCATGATGTCAGGCCGGCCCCATATGTTTGCGAGCCGCGTTGAGCTTGCGGAAGAAGTACAGCGTGAAGAGCACCGACACGAGCACGGACACGTAGCCGATCGCGTTCGCGTAGCCCATATGCGAATCGTCGTAGGCAATGCGGCCCACCATCGTCCACAGCAATTCGGTGCGCCCGCCGGGACCGCCGTTTGTCATGATGCGTACGATGTCATAAGCCCGGCCGACGTCCAGCGAACGGATCGTCATTGCGATGTAAATGAACGGCATCAGGTAAGGCAGCGTCACGTAGCGGAAGGTTTGCAGCGGCGTGCAACCGTCGACCTTGGAGGCTTCGATCGGATCCTTCGGCAACGCCATCAACCCCGCGAGCAGAATCACCGCAAACACCGGCGTTGAATTCCAGACCTCGGCCGCGATCAACGAGGCGAGCGCGGAGTTCGCATTGACCAGAAACGGAATCGTGTTCTGCAAGCCAAATAGCGTCTGCAGCAGGTGGTTGACCACCCCCGTGCTGTCGTTGAGCATGAACTTGAACTGAAAGCCGACCAGCACAGGCGAGAACATCATCGGGAACATCATGACGGTGCGCAAGATCCGCTGACCCTTGGTGACCTCATTGAGCAACAGCGCGATGCCGAGGCCCAGCACCAGTTCCAGATTCAAGGCGATCGTCAGGAATAGCACGGTGCGGCCAAACGCGGCCCAGAAGTCCTCGTTGGCAAATGCGCGCAGATAGTTGCGCAGGCCGATGAAATGCCAGATCGTCTCAGGCTCGATCAACCGGTACGACGTAAAGCTCGTGTAAAGCGAAAACAGCAGCGGCAGCACGACGACGACCGTCACCGAGAAAAACGCCGGCAGCAACAGCTTGAACGGCAATGCGACGCCCTCGTGCGAAACCGGCACGAGAGCGGGTACGGCTGACGAATCGTGGATGTTGGATCGCATGGTGTCGTGGAGCGAAAAGCAAATCGGCCCGCACGGTGCTACGCGCATCGTGCGGGACGGGGCGCGTCACTAATCGGAAGCGTCCTGCATGATGTCGGAAACTTTTTTCGCCGCATCGTCAAGGGCCTGCTGGGACGATTTGTCGCCGATCAGCGCCTTCTGCAGCTCAGGCCACAGCGCGTTCGAGATCTCGTCCCATTGCTGGATGCGCGGCGGGGTGAAGGCGTCCTGGCGCGCGGCCGTGCTAAACACATTGATTGCGTTTGCCATAAAGGCATCGTGTTTGTCCTGGAACTCCTTCACAGCGGCCTGCTGCGCATCGGTGCGCGAGGGGATCGTGCCGAGGCGCGCCTCCACCATCTGCGAATCGTGACTGGTGAGGAATTCGATAAAGCTCGCGGCGACCTCCGGCCGGTCACAGGTCTTCGTGATAGAGAAGCTATGCGAACCCGACCAGCCCGGCCGCTTGTTTCCGGCACCGAGCGGCGCCGGCACCACGCCGACATTGCCGGCCAGTTTGGAGGTCTTCGGATCGTTATAGAACGAAGCGAAGCCCGGCCAATCGAGATCCAGTGCCACCTTGCCCGCGGCGAAGTTATTGCCGAGATCGTCCCAGACGTAGCTCGGCACACCCTTGGGCACCGCACCCGCCTTGTATAGGTCTACAAACCAGTTGAGCGTCTTGACGCCAATCGGCGAATTGAACGCCGGGCGGTTTTTCGCATCCAGCAACTGGCCACCATTGGCGATCAGCAGAGAATAGAACGTGCCCGTGATGGCCTCGTCCTTACCGGGAAACTGCGTGCCGTAGAAGTTCGGCGCCTTGGTAAAGAACTTCGCCTGCTGGGTGAACTCGGCATAGGTCTTGGGCGGCGCGAGCGTCGCGCCGAACTGCTTGCTATACGCGGCCTGGTTGGCCGGATCGTCGTAAGCGGTTTTGTCGTAGTAGAGCGCCTCGATATCCACCGAACGCGGGATCTGCACCAGATGCCCGTTGATCTCCGACGCCTTGAGCAGACTCGGCGAGAACGCGGCCAGATAGCTCGGTGGGAACAATCCCTTCAGGTCGCGAAAAATCGGGTACTGGGCTGAAAAATTGGTGTGATTGGACGACACGCAATAGTCGATGTGGCCAGACGCGATGTCCTGCTTCAACTCCCGATCCAGTTCGAAGTGGCTCTTGCGCGAAATGATCTCGACTTTCGCGCCGGTTTGCTTTTCCCACTCCGGAATGCGCGTATAGAGCGCCTCGTACTGCACACCGCCGATCAGCTTGACGCGCAGCGTGTAGCCTTTGTATTCGTTGTCGGCGTGGGCGAGGCCCGACGCCACGACTCCCGCGAGCGCGAGCACCGAAGCGGCGAGCCGCAACATGGTTGGCATGGTTGGATAGCGCATCACTGTCTCCTCTTTTATGGGTTCCGCCGTGAAGCCGCGCAGCTTGCGGCGGCTAATGCGTCATGCGAGCCCCGCGGCGGGACGGCTCACAGTCCTGCTTTCAGCGCAGGCGTCGCCCGCTTGCGCGATCGAAAACGAGCACCTTGCTGAGGTCTGCACGCAGCGCGACAGGGTTGCCGGCGCGAAGATCAGTGCGACCGTTGAGCATCACACAACAAGCCTGGCCTGCAACCGTGCCGAACAGTTCGGTTGCCGCACCGGTCGGCTCGACCACGTCGAGCGCGAACGGCATGCAGTCATCGCCAGCGAGCTGCAGGTGCTCGGGACGCACGCCGTACACCACCTCCTGCCCGTGCATGGCATTGACGGCCGGTACCGGCAACGCAAGCTCACCGACGCGCACAAATGCGTCCCCGCCTCGCTGCTCGTACACGCCCTTGAAGAAGTTCATCGCCGGCGAGCCGATAAAGCCCGCCACGAAAAGATTGTCCGGATCGTCGTAGAGCGCGAGCGGCGTGCCGATCTGTTCGATCACGCCGCCGTTGAGCACGACAATGCGGTCCGCCATCGTCATGGCCTCGATCTGGTCGTGCGTCACATAGACCGTGGTGGCGCGCAGACGCTGGTGCAGGGCCTTGATCTCCGCGCGCATCTGCACGCGCAGCCGCGCATCGAGATTCGACAGCGGCTCGTCGAAGAGGAACACCTTCGGGTCACGCACGATCGCGCGGCCCATCGCCACGCGCTGGCGCTGGCCGCCGGACAAATGACGGGGATGTCTGTCTAGCAACTCTTGCAAACCGAGCAGCGTGGCCGCCTTTTGCGCACGCGAGGCTATCTCCCCGGCGTCATGGTTACGCAGCTTGAGCGCGAAGATCAGGTTCTCCAGCACCGTCATATGCGGATAGAGCGCATAGTTCTGGAACACCATCGCGACGTCGCGCTCGCGCGGCGGCAGCGCATTGACGATGCGACCGTCGATCAGGATGCGCCCATGCGTGACGCCCTCGAGCCCGGCCAAGGCACGCAGCAAGGTGGACTTGCCACAGCCGCTGGGACCAACCAGCACCAGAAACTCGCCGTCCGGCACCGCCAGGTCGATCTGCTTGAGGACCTGAACGGCGCCGAACGACTTGCGCACCTGCTCGAATGCAACGGCTGCCATCCACCCTCTCCTCCGCGTTATTCCGCCGCCTAAGGCCTGCCATCCAGCGAGTCCTGGCGTCTTCGTCGTACGTCACATTAAATTTTAGGTATGAAAACATATTTTATTGATAAAATTTACTAGGTGTTTTCCCCGCCCATGAAACGGGCCGCTAAAACGCTCTGTCGGCCGGACGCGGCCCTACAATCCGTTTGGGTATCATGGGCGCCATTTGAGCTGGCGCCAGTTGGTCTTGCGGGAGGAAATTTGAACGACAACGCGACGCGCTACTCGGCGCCGGCACTGGAAAAGGGCCTCGACATCATCGAACGGCTGGCGGATCACCCGGAAGGGTTATCGCTCGCGGAGCTGGCCAAGGAACTGGGCCGCACCACGGCGGAAATCTTCCGCATGGTGGTCACGCTGGAGACGCGCGGCTATCTGCTGGCCGCGGGCGACCGCTATGTGCTCTCGCTGCTGCTGTTCCAGTTGGCGCACCGGCATCAACCGGTGCGCTCGCTGGTGTCGACCGCGCTGCCTCTCATGACGCAGCTCGCCAAGCAGGCGGGGCAGTCGTTTCACCTCTGCGTGTATCAGAAGGGGCGCGTGCTGATCGTGGCGGGTGTGGAGAGTCCCGAGCGTTGGGGATTCGCGTTGAAGGTGGGGACGTTGATTGGACTGACCGATACCGCATCGGGGCAGGTGCTGCTCGCGTTTCAGGAAGAGCCGCAACGCGCTGAAATGCTTGAGCTTCATGTGCCGGTGGAGGGTGAGCAGACGGTGGATACGGAGCAGTTGGCGAAGGATCTGGCGCAGATCCGCAAGCATGGCAATGCGCGTATGTCGAGCCGGCAGGTGAAGGGGGTCAAGAATCTGGCTTATCCGGTGTTTGGGCGGGATGGGCATGCTATTGCGGCGCTGACCACGCCTTATATCGAGCGGATCGATAATGCGCCTGTTCCGTCGATGAGCGAAGTGGGCGAGATGATGAAGCGGGCAGCGCAGACGCTGACTTCGTTGATGGGGTTCAACGTTTACTGGGATGCGGCGACGTAGTGCGGGGGTTCTGTTTTATGTCTCGCCGATGAGTTTGGTTGTTTGCCTTGGCGCGCTGGCCTTTTCTTGGTTTCTTATCGGTGTGTTGGTGTTGTCTTTGGCCCAGCACGAATTCGCGGTTTATACCGCGGCAAGTACGTCAAAGAAACGTGAATTCGTGCGGTCGTTCTCTTTCACGTGACGATCCCAAACCCCGCGAGGATATCCCATGTCGCATGCTCCAGGATGCCTGCGCGAATATTGCCACGCCATGCCGCAAGTGCTCCCATCACAATACCGTTAAGTGCGATGCTGATAACCGCAACGAAACCTTGATATCCGTGCCCGATCCCGAAGAGAATTCCCTGGGCCACTATAGCGATGCCGACTCTGCCCGTAATGACGGTAAGTTGGCGTTGCAGATAGCCGCGAAACACGATTTCTTCGCACACACCGGCAGTGACCGAGAGACAGACCCACAATGTCAAGGCAAGTAGGCCAACTGGCAATGCCGGCAGTAGCGGGTCGCTCGGTGGCGCACCATGTTGCAGGAGGCCGACAACTCCCGCGTTACAAAGATAGTCGATACCGAAAGCCAGCGCGGCGTAGGCGACGTCTTTTCCAAATTCCCTGAGCGTCAATTGACGACGACCGAAGAATTCGAGGATAGACCGCTGGTACTTTCGCATACCTTTGTAAATAAAGCGGACCCATAGCCATTCCATGCCGATCATGAACACGTAAAAGATGTGCAACTGGTTCGGCGTAGTAGCAGGGTCCCCCGCGGATGTATGCGTGCCGTTAAGTGCGCTGATCAAGGCCAGGATCACGCAGATAACGGTGAAATGAAGCGTGTGTTTGTATGAGGCCAACAGGGCGCGTGGGGCGCCCGCCTGCTTCCTGGATTCCAGATCAACGCTCGCAAGAATCTTCATGTGGTCACTCGCTTCTTATCGTTAAGGGCAGACAGGTCCGGTTTTCTATTTGCCATGGGCATGGCCTAACAACGATGCAAAGACCTCCAGTGCCGCAGTGGTACGGTCCAGGTCTCCGGTGCCCAGGTATTCCAGCATCAAGCCATCGATCACGGCGACACAGAGTGTGGCCGTAACGCGCCGCTGCGGCGACGGCGGTAGCGTGCTTTCGACAAAGCTCAACCAGGTCGAACTCGTCTCATCCATATAGGGTGCGTAGACAGCTGGGTTTTGCATGGCCAGGACCTGCACTTCATACAACAAGCGCACATAAGGGCTGTTGTTTGCATGGGTTGACCACTGCCAGAACAACTTCAAGCCGCCTTTCCCGCCAGCATCGCGCATCAAGGCAATGAACGACTGCTGTACGCGCCGCCGCACTTCGTCCATCACCTCGGTGATCAAGCCGTCCTTGGATCCAAAGTGAAAAATCAGCAGCCGCGCGCTGGTCCCGATCTGTTCGGCCAGTGGCCGCAGCGAAAGATCGGCTATGCCATGTTCAAGGAGATACGCCAGCGCCTTGTCACGAAGGGTTTCTTTTCTGTTCATGAAACGAACGTTACATGAAACGATTGTTTCACTCAAGTTTTTTATGTATTCAGTTGAAGCAGGCGTCCTGTCAATGAATCAAGAAATGTGTCAAGAATCGTCAAGGTTCGCGCCGGCACAACGCTTCGTAAAAAATCAGTCTTGCCTGATTGCCAACTTCAACCGTTCAGGCGAAAAAATGCCCGCGAGGGATGCGAGCGAGAGGCGGCGCTATGAGCCTTACTGACAAGGGTTTCAAGAAAAAGGGGGGTTCCTGAAGAATGCCCCCTGTGCGGGCGAACCTAATAGACCAATAACAAAGCAAGGAAAGGGCAACGCCGCAGGCAAACAATCAAAGACAACCTGGGGGAAGCCGCGGACAAATTACCTTTCGAACGCAATCCCCTGCCCGCGTAATTGCCGCATCGCACTGTCGAGATGCGCGCGAGCGCTTTCTTTATCGCCGAGACGCATTTGCTCGAAAGTCCGCTGCGCCAGATCGTGCGGCACCGGCTTAAGCGGCCGATTACTACTCATCGCTTTGAGTTGAACCTCGGCTGCGCGCTCCAGATAATAGAGGTCATCCCACGCCTCTGCGATGCTGGCGCCTGCCACCATCACACCGTGGTTCTTCAGGAACAGGATATCTGCGTCGCCCATGGCCGCCGCGATGCGGTCCCCTTCCGACTCGTCAAGCGCGAGGCCGCCGTAATCCTCATCGACGGCGGTGCGGCCGTAAAACTTCAACGCCGTCTGCCCGAGCCACAACAGCGGCGGCCCCTCTAGCAAGCAGAGTGCGGTGGCGTTCGGCATATGGGTGTGAAACGCCGCCTGCACGCGTGGCATTGCGCGATGCAAGCGCGCATGGATATAAAACGCAGTCGCCTCCGGCTTCCCTTCACCCTGGATAACGCGTCCATCAAAATCGCAGATTAGAAGCCGTGACGCGGTGATTTCGGCGAACGCGTACCCATACGGATTCACGAAAAAAAGATCGTCGTGCCCCGGGACCACCGCCGAGAAATGATTGCAGACCCCTTCCTCGAAACCGTGCTGCTCCGCTAACTGGAAACATGCAGCCAGTTCGATACGAGCCTGCATGACCGCGTCGGAATCGAGCCGCACGTTGCGTGACGGAGCCGTTGAACCCACGGATAACAGCGTATGCGCCATGATGTCTATCCTTGAAATTTACCAGCCGAGCCCAGCGAACAGCGCCGGCACTTGATCGAGTGTCGCTAGCGTAGCATCGGGCGTGTAATCGGGCAGCAAGGTGCGCCCCGTACCACGATCGATCCAGACACAACGAAAACCGATATCGCGCGGCCGCGTGGTCGAGATGCGGGCTCGCACAAATGTGGACAATCAATCGTCCGACGCCCACCGCCGTGGGGCGGCGTACAGGGCGAAACACGTGCCGCTTTCGACCGGAAGGTCCGGTTTGTGCGATCATTGCACTATTTTGAGAATTCGGGCCCCACATCATATCCAGTGCCAGATCGGCTTTCACTGATCGGGCGGACGTGATCGGCCCTGATTAGTACACGATCGCGTCCGAATGGGGCGCGAAACGATCTATTGAACACAGTCGCGGGCCCGCCTGCGGCGCAACACAGTTATTGAGGAGCATTGCCAGCATGGGAGTGCCAATTTCGCAGGCCTGGACGGTCGCCACTTATGTCCTGAAGCAGAAGCTGATGCGGCGCAGCCGCTATCCGCTCGTCCTCATGCTCGAGCCGCTCATGCGTTGCAATCTGGCGTGCGCGGGCTGCGGGAAGATCCAGTATCCGGCCCACGTCCTGAAGTCGCAACTCACGCCCGAGCAATGCTTCAAGGCAGTCGAAGAATGCGGAACGCCGATGGTCGCGATTCCGGGCGGCGAGCCGCTTCTGCATCCGCAGATGCCCGAGATCGTCGCCGGTCTCGTTGCGCGCAAAAAATACGTGTACATGTGCACGAACGCGCTGCTCCTCGCCAAGAACCTGCATCTCTTCAAGCCGAGCAAGTATTTGTCGTTCTCGGTTCACGTCGATGGCCAGCGCGAGCACCACGATTTCGCCGTGTGCCGTGAAGGCGGTTACGACATCGCCATGGAAGGCGTGCGGGCGGCGGTCGCGGCAGGTTTCCGCGTCACCACCAATACGACGCTGTTCGACGGCGCCGATCCCAACAGCGTCCGGCTGCACTTCGACGAAATGATGGACGTGGGCGTCGAAAGCATGATGGTCTCGCCTGGCTACACGTACGACAAGGCACCGGACCAGAAGCACTTTCTCGGCCGTGCACGTTCGAAGAAGCTGTTCCGCGCGATCCTGTCGAACCGGAAGAAGAGCTGGCGCTTCAACGCGTCGCCTATCTTCATGGAATTCCTGATGGGCAAGAAGCAACTCACCTGCACGCCTTGGGGCATGCCCACGTACAGCATCTTCGGTTGGCAAAAGCCGTGCTACCTGCTTCAGGACGGCTACGCAGACAGCTTCGACGAACTGATGGAAAGCGTGAAGTGGTCCGAGTACGGCACGGAAAGCGGCAATCCGAAGTGCGCCAACTGCATGGTGCACTCGGGCTACGAAGCGAGCGGCGTGAACTACACGTTTGGCTCGTTCAAAGGTATGTTCCAGACCGTGAAGGCCATGCTGTTCGATAGCTATAAGGATCCGGGGGCAAACGAGCTTCTCGCCGACTGGAAGAAAACGTCGCATGAAGTGCCGATGGTGTTCGTCCCCACCCCGCCGCGTTCGGACGCAGCCAAAGCCAGGCAAGAAGCTCCGGCTGCCGCGGTGGTCACGCAGACCGCTGCTCCGGTCAACCCGGATCAGATGGAAACCGCCGCCGGCACGGTGCACGAGCAGCTTGAGGGCTGGACTCCGGAACTGACGACCGAAGCCGAAGTTCGCGAGGCGATGGAAAAGGCCTTCGATTATCGCGGCGACGTCACGATCACCCGCAAGGACGGCTCGAGCATCGCAGGCTATCTGTACGATCGCCAATACGGCGCGGCCTTCAAGGACTGCTTTGTCCGGATCATTCCGACCGGCAAGCAGACAAAGGACGTGATCCCGTATGCGGATATCGGCGCCATTGCCTTCACCGGCAAGGATACGGCGGCCGGCAAGACCTTCGAAAACTGGGTCAAACGATATTGGGAAAAAAAGGCCGCCGGCGAAACGAATATCCAGATCGAACCGGAATATCTCGGCGACTGAGCGTAATCAGGCATCGCGGGATTCCAGTCGGGGCACGCGCGAAAGCCCCGGCTGGCTCGGCTTCATCGAGGCCACCTCATCTACGCGCACCACCTGAACCCATCCGCGGCACTCGCCGTGCGATTCCGAAATAAACGTCTTTGCTCCCGGGTCAGACTACAACTGCTGTTCGATCAGCGCTTACTCAGCCGTCGATACACGGAGCAAAGAGACGGCCAAAGTTCTATGTGTTCTTTATCCCGATCCCGTCACAGGCGCGCCTGGCACGCGCGCCGGATTATCGGCGTATAGTCAGCGGGCGCTCTGCTACAGATGTAACACGCTTTAGCGGTATTGCCCTATTGATAGAAATCTCTTCCGGGCGTGCTCTACGCTATCGCTCGCAGACATAACGCGTTAAAACGAGTCGCCGGCAGTGAAAATTAAATTAATATTAATCCGCCGCTTTCAATATTTTACTCCTCGCCGCTTGCAATACTTTTTCCAGCCTTAAACTCCGGAACCTTAAGGTTTGACTTATCGTTTCATTCCAAAAGTTTGACTGTCATATCCCCACGCACCTCACTAATATCGCTTCCAAGGATGCTACTCGAATAGATCCGCATCCGAACCAGCGGGCGTGCCTGCGCAATATCGACAGCACGCTTTCTGTTCCAGTCACCGCAACCCAGATACAACCGTGGTAATCAGCTTCTGATTAGCTCAATTCGGATTGACGTAAATTCCTTTTCATATAGGAATACGAATTTTTTAGCGGTTTATTTTTCAGACTTTAACTTGGAAGGTAATGAAACATGACTGACCTGTCGCGACGCAAAATGTTGGTGGGCGCAGCCGCTTCGGCTGCGGCGCTCGGGGTGGCCGCCACGGCCAAAGCTGCTTCGTTCGGCAATCCGGACCGGCCGCCCGAAGGTGAAATCAACGCCTTGAGCCCGACGAGCCGCAGCGACCCGGGTCCTCAGAACCCCGCCATTGCTAACCAGTTCCCCTCGTTCCAGAATCCGCCTGCCACAGACATCAACGGTATGCCGCTGTTCTGGGCCTCGTTCAACAATGCGCACAAGCGCTATCAGAACGGTGGCTGGGCTCGTGAGGTGACGCAGGACGACTTCGCGATTTCCTCGGACATCTCCGGCGTCAACATGCGCCTGGGCACCAACGGCACCCGCGAAATGCACTGGCACCAGCAAGCCGAATGGGCCATCATGCTCGACGGTCATTGCCGCATTACCATCCTCGACGAACAAGGCCGTCCGCAGGTAGCCGACGTCAAAACCGGCGACCTCTGGTATTTCCCTCCGGGCCTGCCGCACTCGCTGCAAGGTATCGGACCGACGGGCGCGGAATTCCTGCTCGCGTTCGATAATGGCCACGCATCGGAATTCAACACGCTGCTGCTGACCGACTGGATCGCACATACGCCGCCGGATATCCTGGCCGCTAACTTCAACGTGCCGGCCGACGCCTTCAAGAACATTCCGACCGACAACCTGTGGATTTTCCAGGGTACAGATCCCGGTCCGCTGGACGCCGCGCAACGTTCGGTGGCGTCACCTCTTGGCCTGCCCGAGCACCCGTTCATTTTCTCGCTGGGCGATATGGCGCCGACGAAGGAAACCAAGGGTGGTTCGGTGCGAATCGCCGATAGCCGCAATTTCAAGGCATCGGCAAACGTCGCAGCCGCGCTGGTGACGGTCAAGCCGGGTGGTATGCGCGAACTGCACTGGCACCCGAACGCGGACGAATGGCAGTACTACATCAAGGGCGAAGCCCGGATGACCGTGTTCGATACGGGCCCGAAGGCGGCCACTGCGGACTTCCGCGCAGGCGACATCGGCTACGTCAAGAAGAGTCTCGGTCACTACGTGCAGAACACGGGCAACACTGACCTCGTCTTCCTGGAAATCTTCAAGGCCGACCACTTCGCCGAAGTGTCGCTTTCCGACTGGCTGACGCACACGCCGAAGCAGATGATCATGGATCACCTGAACGTGACTGCGGAGACGATAGCACGGTTCCCGAACAACCGTCCTGACGTCCTGCCGATCTGAGCGGCTTGAACGACGTTGTACTCCGCCGCCGCCCGGGACGTTATGCGTCCCGGGTGTGCAAAAAGGACGAGCATGCAAGGGGATGCGACTGACGTCGCGCCTCCTTGGCCGTCGCGCTCCATCTCGATGAGTCCAGGGTCACACGATGTTTCCATTCAAACTGTTTCAAACCAGTGCCGCGTCGATGTCGGGTGCGACACAGCAGACTGAACTCGCTGTGCGCGACGTACTGACGGGACGCCGCAAAGGCCTGCGCGCTTTTCTGCCGTTCGTCGGCCCCGCCGTGATCGCGTCGGTTGGTTACATGGACCCTGGTAACTTCGCGACGAACATTCAGGCTGGTTCGTCCTGCGGATATGAGCTGCTGTGGGTGGTCGTCCTTGCAAACGTGGTGGCCATGCTGTTTCAGGCCATGTCCGCGAAACTCGGCATCGTGACGGGCCGCAACCTGGCCGAACTGTGCCGCGAGCAATTCCCGAAACCCGTCGTATTGGGGATGTGGTATGGCTCGGAGATCGCCGCCATGGCCACCGACATCGCCGAATTCCTGGGCGGCGCGCTAGGCATCTCGCTGCTGTTTCACGTTTCCCTGCTCTGCGGTCTGACTGTCACCGGCGTGGTAACGATGGCGATCCTGCTGCTCGACCGCGGCGGCTTTCGCCCGCTCGAGCTGGTGATCGCGACCCTCGTCGCCGTGATCGGCCTGAGCTACGTGTGCGAACTCTTCATTGCGCCTCCCGACTGGCACGCCACGCTGATCGGCAGCATCGTGCCGCGCTTGCACGGAAGCAATGCGATCACGCTTGCCGTAGGGATTATCGGCGCCACCATCATGCCGCACACCCTGTTCCTTCATTCAGGACTCACGCAGAACCGTACCCCTGCACGTAATGACGCGGAACGCAGCCGGCTCCTGTGGTTCTCCAACCGCGAAGTTCTGATCGCGCTCGGCATTGCTGGCTTCGTGAATCTTGCGATGGTCATGATGTCGGCGGCTGTATTCCCGCGCTCGGCAGACGGCATCTCGGATATTAGCGTTGCGTATCACTCGCTGATTCCCCTGCTTGGCGTTGGTGCCGCTACGGTCTTCCTGATTTCGCTCATGGCATCCGGCATGTCTAGCTCGGTCGTCGGCACTATGGCCGGTCAGGTGATCATGCAGGGCTTCGTTGACTTCAAGATTCCTGTCTGGACGCGCCGGATCATGACCATGGCACCCGCCTTTGTGATCGGCCTGCATTTCAACGCGGTCAACGCGATGGTGATCAGCCAGGTGGCACTCAGCTTCTTTCTGCCGATCCCGCTGGTCGCTCTCGTCGTGCTTTCGTCGCGCCGTAGCGTCATGGGCAAATTTACCGCCGGGAAGACAACGATTCTCGTGGCGGCGGTTGCCACCATCCTGATCGTCGCACTGAACCTCGACTTGCTCAAGCAGGCTATGTTTTAAGGCTCCGTCGGTCAAAGGCGGCCCCCATTCTCCAGTCACGTACGTGCAATTTTTCAAAGAGGAAACATCATGGGCTCAATAAGCATCTGGCATTGGTTGATTGTCGCGCTGATCGTATCACTGGTCTTCGGGACTAAAAAGCTGCGCACGGTAGGCGGCGATCTCGGCTCGGCGATTCGCGGATTCAAGGACGCGGTGAAATCTGAAACGCCTGGCGAAACGGAGTCATCCGCCGCCACTCCGGCGGCGCCGGGAGCACTCCCTGTGGTCGCTGAAGCGATCCCGACTGCCGCGACGATGGCCTCGCAAGACGTGCGATGAGCATATTTGATACGCACTTCCAGGCATCGGCAAGACAACCTCCCGCCAGAAGAATGGCGGGAGGCACGCTCCGATCGAAGTGGTTAAGGAAGAAAATCAGTGGCTGACGGTGCTCAGTCCACTGGCATGCGTTTCGCCTTCTTCGAGCAAAAACGCCTTGAAGGCTTGTGCGACAGGCGCCAGTTGCTTGTCTGTCCGATGGACAACATGCCACTTTCGAACCACCGGACAGCCAATAACATCGAGCACCGCGAGCATCCCCGCCTGCAATTCCAGCTTGACCGTGTGTGCGGAAAGGAAGCTGATGCCCATTCCGGAGATCACCGCTTGTTTGATGGCCTCGGTATTACGGATTTCCAGCGGATCATTCAACGCCAGCCGACCGTCGAAGCACTCCTGCATCGCATTCCACGTTTCCGAACCCTTTTCCCGCACGATGAACCGTTCACTCCTGAGCTCAGCAAGGTCGATGCGCTGCTTGCCAACCTGGGGATGCAACGGCGAGGCGACGACGACGAAAGCGTGCGGCGCGAATGGGGTACTTGTGAATTTCGTTTCCGCTGGCGAGCCCACCACGATGGCAAGGTCAAGCCGGTTTTCTTCCAGACGACCCAGCACATCGTCGCGATTTTCTACCGTCAAATTCAGTTCGACCGCCGGGTTCTGACTCGAAAACCCGGCCAGCAGCCGCGGCAAAAAGTAGCTCCCCGTACTGATCACACCGACACTGAGGCTACCTCCGGAGAGGTTCTTCATTTTCGCCAGGGTCTCCTCGGCTTCGCGGAAGCAGTGAATGATGGCGCGACTATGGTGGAGCATCTCCTGTCCAGCGGGGGTGAGGTAGATCTTTTTTCCAAGCTGTTCGAACAGGGCAACGCCCGCATGCTCTTCGAGATGCTTGATCTGCGTCGAGACCGCTGGTGGCGACAGATTCAACTCGTTCGCCGCCCGGGAAAAACTCAGGCGGCGTGCGACGGTTTCGAAAGTCTTGAGTTGACGCAAAGTGGCATTCTTCACAGTGATCTGCAAAAGGTTGAGAGTTTTACCGGACAACCGGCGATTCGGACCCACATCTGCAAACGACGCAAACAGAGGCACGCAAGCACAGTCAGGATCGTCGACGCCGCTGGCTACGCGTCCGCGAACCCGGTCGCACTGAAGCGGCTTTAGAATAAACCGCTACCGGAGCCAACCGGTATGACTTGAACATTGCAAAATTTTCATCTTCGGTGCCGCACTCCTGCAGTGCCCGGCGCGCCGTGCCATCTGCGCGACTGCGGCCAACAGTCACACGCGGCAATTCTGCATTACAACCCAAATCGAACGACTCCGCGGGTTACATCTGTAATAGAGCCGGCAGTTTGTGCAATAGAGCGGCAATCCGCAGAGGCAAAACTCGTCATCAACACCACTTCCTGGTCGCACATGCTCACCTGAGTCGAACACGCTCATCGTTGGCTACCCAAACTATGCGCATACTTTTCGTGTCTCCACGACATCCAGAGGCTGGCTGGTTGTACAAGGCGCTGCATGAAAGCGCTCACAGCGTAAGCCGTTCGCAAGACCTGGCGGACGGCATAAGGCAAGCCACGAGAGAGCCGTTTGATGCGGCGATTCTGATGGCCCACGACGCGGCGCTGTGCCCTGAGTTGAAAGCAACGCTGCCGAAGTTCGCTGCCATCGCGAATCGTGCGATCCTGATCGTGATTCTGCCGAACGCCACCGCTCAGGAACGCACCGCGGCGCTGCATGCGGGCGCTGACGCCTGCTTTGCCCGGCCACTTTCGTTCATTGAAATGCACGAACGCCTGCAGGCCCTGCGTCGGGCCACATGGGCATGCCGGCACGCGGGACAACCGGCCGCAGCGCGGCTTCAACTTGATTCGCTCACGCGCGAACTGGTGAGCGGCGATCACCGATTGTCTCTGACAAAAACCGAGTACCTGCTTATCGAGTGCCTGATGCGCGATCTCAACGTACCTGTTTCCCACGAGCAGCTCGTTCGCTACGCGTGGCCGGGGAAAGACATGATGAGTTCCACAAGCGTGAGTCCGCTGATCTGGCGATTGAGATCAAAACTGAAGACGTACCTGCCAAGCGTCCACATCAACACGGTGAATTGCTATGGCTACCAGCTAAGTCTTGCACCGCTCCAGACGTCGGGCGGTTTAACCGAACCTTTGCGACACCCCACGAATACAAGGTTAAACAGCATTTCACTTTCATGATAAGCATAACGTACTGACTGTCCAGTAACCTCAATGACTGGAGGCATGCATTAAACGTACCGCGCTCCGATCATCTAACCTGGACCCAATCATGAAACTGCTAACAAAAACCGCGGCGGTTACCCTGTTCGCCCTCTGCAGCGCCTCCGCCTTTGCCGCTAAAGGTCTCACGCCACAGGAGTGCAACGACTACCCCTTCACACCTTTGAAGGCAGAGGTCACTCACGCGCAATTGCAGCAGGAACTGGCCGAACTGGAATCGGTGGGCTACTCCCCGGCAGAGGACGACGAGTACTATCCGTCCGATCTCGAACACGCCGAAAAGAAACTGCATGCCGAGTACCGCGCCGACTGCGTACCGGCCGGCGCGCAGAAATCAATTGGCGCACGAGCGGACACGACGCAAGACACACCTGCCGGCTAACGCGCGCAATGCCCGGCGTGTCGGATGGGCGTCTCTCGAGCGCCTCGCGAAGGCGCGATCCGGCGCGTCAATCCGTGGCGGGCCCCAGGACTCGATGTAGCGCGAGCGCCAACTCTCCCGAGCGCAGGGGCTTTCGCAAGAATGCGGCGGCCCCGGCGTTTCGTGCTTCCCTCTCGAGTACGGGATTGCCATAGCCGCTACACAGAATCACCGGCAACGTGCCACGAATCGCGCGAATCTGGCTGGCGAGCGCGAGCCCCGTCAGATCAGGCATCGTCTGGTCGGTGATGACCACGTCGAAGCGATCGGGATCTTCTTTAAAGACCTGCAATGCAGCGGCACTGGAGCGAAACCCCACCGGCTCATAACCGAGATCGGCCAGTACCTCCTCGGCGAGCGTCACCAGTGCATCTTCATCGTCGACGATCAGAACAACCTGGCCGCCCCCACGAGGCAGTGCTTCCGGGATGCCGTCGGCGGCCGGCGGCGGCGCGTCGGTAACCGGGAGGTAAATATCGAAGCGGGTGCCCTGACCGATCACGCTGCGCACGTCGATCCCGCCTCCGTACTCCCGAACAATCCCGTCGACGAGCGACAGGCCGAGTCCGGTCCCCTCACCCGTTTTCCGGGTTGTAAAGAACGGGTTGAAGATGCGCTCCAGAACCTCGGGTGAAATGCCGGTTCCCGTATCCCTGACCGTCAGCCTGACGAAGTCGCCCGGCCCGACCCGGCCTTCCGACAATGTCGCGGCGGACGCGAAATGGTCCTTTTCGAGCGCCACGGCGAGGGTGCCGCCTGATGGCATCGCCAGAACCGCGTTGCTACAGAGATTCATGACAACCTGGTGCAGATGAGTGGCATCGCCGGCAACATAGGTGTCGTTCGCATTGAGTTCGACATCGAGTTCAATGCTGGCGGGAAGGCGGCCCTTTAACAACTCGATGGTTTCCGCCACCACCGGCGATACCCGGACCGGCACACGAGCCCCCATGCCGCTACGGCTAAAGGTCAGGATGCGCTCGACCAGCGTGCGTGCCCGGTTACCGGCGTTCAGAACCTGCTCGACATACCGGCGTTCATCGCTCGCTATGGGCAATGAATGGAATGCCCGTTCGCCGTAGCCGAGAATTGCGCCGAGAATGTTGTTGAAGTCGTGGGCAATTCCCCCTGCGAACGTGCCCAGCGCTTCGAGCTTCTGGGATTGCCTCAGTTGTTCTTCAAGCTGACGGCGCTCCTGTTCAGCCTCACGAAGCGACGTGATGTCTTCCACGGTGGCCACCAGCATCTCTTCGGGGTCCCGGGCGTTTTGCGGCGCATATTGATAGTGCGCCGAGACTCTCGCCATGCTTATGTCGGCCCATACGATATGGCCGTCGCGGTGCGTGTAGCGCATCTGGAAACGGATCGTCTCGTGCATACCTGATAGCAGCTTGACGACATTCTCATGCGCCGAAAGCAGGTCTTCGCGATACGTGATATCGAAGGTACCCAGGCGTTCCAGCTCCGTTGACGAGTAGCCGATCATCCGCTGAAAAGCGGGATTGGTCGCAGCGTAGTGGCCGTCCGCGCTAAGGACGATGATACCGAGCGGGGCATTCTCGAATACCGCCCGCCAGCGGTGCTCGCTTGAGCGAAGCCGCTGATTGACTTCGCCCAGCCGGCGCATCTGTCTGATCAGCGCGTAGGCAAGGAGTGCGACAAACGCGGAAATCGAGCCGGTCCGCACGAGCGCGTTGATCGAGCTTGTTTGCCAGTCTGCGAGCGCAACCGATTCATCGCGCGAGACGACCACTGAGAGCGGGAAGCCTGGCACCTGACGAATCGCAGAGCGGACCCGCGAAGGTGTCTTACTGAGCGGCTCTGCTGCAAACTGGACGATTGGGGTACCGCCATCGCGAAGGAGCCGGATGGCCGCTCCGGGCCCCAGGTCAATGCGCCTGTAGAAATCGCGGAAGTAGTCCTCGTCGACCAGCGCCCGTGCGACGCCTTCAAACCGTCCTTCGGGGTCCTGCAAACGAATGGCGACGGCGAAGGTCGCCTTTCCGTCCGCGAGACTGTGCAGCGGTTCGCTCACCACTACCGCCTGCCCGGAAGCTTTCTTCAAAGCCTGGAAGTACTGGCGATTGGCGAGATTCGGGCTTGAACTGGCCGCTTGTACCGAGGTGGCGATACGGTTGCCGTTTTCGTCCGCGATCGTCACCTCGAGAATCTGCGGCAGGCCGTCGATCTGACGCCGCAGGAAGGCCACTTTCTCCGCGGATGTCGCTGACTGGTTGCGCGGATCGCGTTCCCAGACAGATGCCCGCCGCAGAATCAGTTCCACCTCTTGCAACGAGCGAGCCGTCTGTTCGGCGACTGCACTGGCGAGGCTGGACATTTCACGGTCGTTGTCCGCGAGCGTCAGGCGGCGCGCCCGCCAGCCATCCCAGCCCGATGCGACGCATACCAGCAACACGATCAGGCCTGCGCCTATGGCAATGACCCAAGGCAGGTAGGGTGCGCCTGCAGCGCCTTGTTCATTACGCATCGGCCAGGGTTCTCGCAAAAGAGTGGGCGATCGCCGGGCTGCGTCGCAGCATGCCAGGAGAGGCCATATGGATCGTCAGCACTACTCTATAGCGCAACGGAAGTCAGTTTCTCCACTGCCGCCGCAAACGTGTAGCCGGCACCGCGCTCGGTTTTGATAAATCGTGGCGTGGACGGGTTTTCCTCGATCTTTCGGCGCAGACGCAGAATCTGCACGTCGATGGAGCGATCGAATACATCGTCGTATAAACGGCTCGCCTCCAATAGCTGCTCCCGGGTCAGAATACGCCCCGGTGCGGCCAGAAAGGCGCTCAACAACGAGAACTCGCCGTTCGTGAGATCGATCCGTACGCCAGCCGGAGAGATCAGCTTTCTCGTGCCGATATTCAGCTCCCAACCGGCAAACCGATAAGCGCGGACGTCGACTTGGCGTCCCGTCAAAACCTGGGTCGCGGCCGCCCGGCGCAGCACGGTGCGGATGCGCGCCAGCAACTCACGCGGGCTGAATGGTTTGGTGACGTAGTCGTCGGCGCCCAGTTCGAGGGCCATGACACGGTCGGCCTCGTCG
>Ga0116109_1000080_pt1 | contig 25745 bp, 24 predicted proteins | sample June2015DPH_8_10_2_FD_89718 | JGI IMG/M metagenome (GOLD analysis project Ga0116109, IMG submission 89718) | Peatland microbial communities from SPRUCE experiment site at the Marcell Experimental Forest, Minnesota, USA - June2015DPH_8_10 | ecosystem: Environmental > Terrestrial > Soil > Wetlands... | reverse complement strand
GCGCTGCGGCAGGCCTTTGCTCACCCTGGGCCGGCGCTGGTGGATGTAGTGACCTCCAAGCATGAGCTTGCCATGGCGCCTACGATTGAACTCGCGCAGGCCAAGGGCTTCAGCCTGTACATGATGCGTGCGATTCTGAGCGGACGGGGCGACGAGATCGTCGAGCTGGCGAAGACCAACCTGCGCTGAGCGCGGGTTGGCCGGGCACAACAAGGCCACCCGGTCAGGCGTGCGAAGCACGTCCGGCCGGGCGACTGGCGCGAAGCCAAAGCAGGGGCCGTGAGCTAAAAAACATAAGGATGCCTACATGATGGCATTCTGAATGCCCCGCGTTACCGCAATGCCCAGGCAGTGATTCGATTGAACCGGTCCAACACGGATTCATCCACGCTGAGGAGTATTGAGTGAGGCTTTCTGATCCACTTCGCGCGCGGCACGCCTCATCGATTGCGATCCGATCGGCAAGGACGCGATCATCCAGTGGCCGGGTGGCCTGACGATGCAACTCTATTGGCATACGAAAGCACCGGCGTACGAACCGCTCGAGACCGTACCCGATAACCGCGTGTATCTGTCCGCGCATGCGGTCGACCGTTTTGTTCGGCGCTTCCTGCGCTTTTCGCGCCGCAGGGTCGTCGCCGATGTCAAGCTGCTATCGCAGCCCATCCAGACCATGTACGGGCGCACCGCGATGGTCGAGTTCCCCGGCGGTTACATCGCCGAGATCCACGACGTGGCGAAATAGTCTGGGCATTTGACGGACACGATCTGCACGATCCGCCCAGCATGGGCGAAGTTAGCGTTTCGTGATTCAAACCGCAGCATGCTGATGAATGGCGCCGGTGCTGTTGCTAGCGCCACGTTTTAGCCGTTTTGCAGGGTATTTCACGCCGCCGGGACCGCCGCAAACCGTGGCGCCGGCCACAATCCGAACATACAGGAGCACATGTCATGAGTTACGTTACTACCAAGGACGGCGCGCACATCTACTACAAGGACTGGGGTACGGGCCAGCCCATCGTGTTCTCGCACGGCTGGCCGCTGTGTGCGGACGCGTGGGATGTGCAGATGCTGTTTCTGCTGCAGAAGGGATATCGTGTGATCGCCCATGATCGCCGAAGCCACGGCCGCTCGAGTCAGACCGGGACTGGTAATGAGATGGACACCTATGCAGACGATCTCGCCGCCCTGATCGACTCGCTCGATCTGAATGACGCGATGCTCGTGGGCCACTCCACCGGCGGCGGCGAAATCTCGCATTATGTAGGCCGTCATGGCACCAGGCGCGTGTCGAAGATGGTCTTGATCTCTGCAGTGCCGCCTCTCATGGTGAAGTCCGACGCCAACCCAGGGGGCGTGCCGCTCGAAGTCTTCGATGGCATTCGCGACGGTACGATGAACAATCGCTCGCAGTTCTTCAAGGATCTTGCGCTCCCGTTCTATGGCTATAACCGGTCCAATGCCAAGGTCGTGCAGGGCGTAATCGACGAGTTCTGGCGCCAGGGGATGGCGGGGTCCGTGCTCGGCCTCTACGAGTGCATCAAGCAGTTCTCGGAGGTCGATTACACCGCCGACCTCAAGAAGATCGACGTGCCCACGCTAATTCTGCAGGGCGACGACGATCAGATCGTGCCGCTGGACGGTTCGGGACGCAAGTCAGTCGAGATCGTCAAGAATGCGACGCTCAAGGTGTACCCCGGCGCACCGCACGGCATGTGTACGACCAAGTCGGATCAGGTCAACGCCGATCTTCTCGCGTTCATCCAGTCGTAACGCATAGCGCATTGGCAGGGCGAGCTCGCGGTGCCTGGACCGCGAGCCGTTAGCTTTCGCAGATCAGCCTCCCACGTGCATTCAGAAAATTTCATCGCGTTTTTATAGCATTTTGCAACGCAGCAATTATGCTTAGGAGCAGCCGTACTGCAGTCGCGCACGCGACGCAGAGAAGGCAACAGCGGGTAACAACAGGCAGCGAGCAGTGCGGCGCCCCGTGACCACGAATAGGGAGGCTGTATGGTTTGGCCTCGACGCCACGGGTGGGTTGATCTACCTGATCGGCCTGTATTGCATGGTCGCGCTGACGTTGAATGCCGTCGATGTTCCCGTACCGGATGACACGCCGGCTTAAGGCGACGCTCACGCTGCCTTAGCCGTGCCCTGGTGCTTTTCTCTAACAGGCTCTAACAGGAAGAACGATGATGAAAAAATCAAAGCTTGCGATGACCCTCCTGCTCAGCTCGACGCTCAGCGTAGCGTGCCTGCAGGCGCGTGCTCAGGTGGCGGGTTCCCAGCCGATCGGCATCAGCGTGTCGGAGTCGGAGTTGATCGTGCGCGGCTGGAGCGTGAAGAAGGCAATTCTTGGCAAGCCGGTGGTCAATGACAAGGGCGAGCAGATCGGTGTCGTGCACGACATCATCATTGCGCCAGACAAGTCCGCTTCGTTTGCGATCATCGCGGCGCATCAGTTTGCCGGTGTTTCGCAGCATGACGTCGCGGTGCCAATCGATCAACTTGACTTCGTGAAGGGCAAGCTGACGCTGCCCGGCGGCACACGTGAGGCGATCAAGGCGATGCCGGCATTCCAGTACACGCGTGTGGCGGCGGTGCCGGTGGCGCGGTCTGAGTTTTCGGATCATCACTGAGGCGACTGTGGTAACTGTGCTCACTTGGGCCACTTAGGCCAGCAAGGCAAGTTAGGCCGCTGTGCCTGACGTGCCTCGCGCAGCGTCGCAGGGCGCCAGCCTGGGTCCACCTGGACCCGCGGCATTGCTCGCCCGTCCGCGCTCTCCCGTTACTTCACGGTGCCCACGGGTTTGCCAGCGTCCGCTTGCGTCTGCGTCTCCCACCCGCCCCCGAGCGCGAGGAACAGATTCGCCTGATCGACCGCCACCTGTCCTTCCGCTGCCGCGACTTGCGAGCGGACCGAAGTCAGCGTGCGCGTTGCATCCAGATCCGAAATAAACGACTCCCTGCCACCGACATACAGCCGGTGCGTTTCGCTAGCCGACTGCGTAGCCGACTTGAGCGCCGCACGCAATGCATCAGCACGGGTGTAGTCGGCCACATAGGTTGCGAGATTCGTCTCCGTTTCGCGCAGCGCGTTGAGCACGACACCGTCGAAGTGCGCGAGCGCCGCCGTGCTCGCATCCTGCGCCTCGCGTACGCGACCGCGTGCACCGTTGGTCGGGAAGGTCCAATTGATCAGTGGTCCGAATCTCCAGTAATTGGTTTGCGCGTCAAAGAGATCTGCGGCAAGACCGATCGTCCCGGTCCCGGCTCCGAAACTCACGGTAGGATACAGCGCGCCGGTGGCTACGCCGATGCGCGCCGTCGAAGCCGCGAGTTGGCGCTCGGCCTCGCGCACATCGGGGCGGCGCTTGAGCAAAGCGGCTCCGTCACCGACCGGTAACGCCTGCTTGATCTGCGGCACCTTGTTGCATGCGAGCACAGCGGGCGGCAGATCGGATGGCGCACGCGCGAGCAGCGTCGCAAGCTGATACTGGGCGATTTTGCGGCGTGCCGTGTAGCGCGGAATGTCGGCCGTCAGCGACTCGACCTGAGTCTGTCCGCTCGTCACATCCGGCTGATTGCCGCGGCCGGCATCGCGCAGACGTCGCGAAACGTCCACGCGCTCCTTCTGCAGCGCCAGTGACTGCTGCGCGATGGCAAGTTCTTCCGCCGCCGAGCAGTTCTCGATGTAGGCGCGTACAACGTCGGCCACCACGGTGATTCGCGCGAGATCGGCGGCTGCCCGGGTCGCTTCGCTGTCGGCGTTCGCTGCTTCCACGCCGCGGCGCAGCTTGCCGAACAGATCGAATTCATACGAAACGCGGATGCCCGCAGCACCTTCGTTTGCGACCGGAATCTTGCTGAAGATCAGGTATTGCTGACCGGATTCCTGGGCGCGCACGAGTGCTGCTTCGGCACCGCCGGAGAAGCCGCCTTGCGCCTCCGCTACGCCGAGCGCTTCCTGCGAACGCGCGAGATTCGCTGCGGCGACGCGCAGATCGGTGTTCGATTGCAGGGCCTCGCTCACGAGCTGTTCGAGCACCGGGTCGTCATAGAGGTGCCACCAGTCGGGCGGTACCGGTTGCTGCGATACGTGTGCGCCGTCGACATCCGGCAACGGCGCGTCGACGAAAGGCGCATTGACGATCGCGGCCTTCGGCAAAGAATAATTCGGGCCAACGGTGCAGGCGGCGAGCGCAAGCACGAGAGGCGCGAGCGGTAGCAGCGGCGCCAACCGCGTCACTCGTAGAAAGGGGCGTGCACGCGACAGCTTCATTTTGCGGCGCTCGCTGCAGATTGCGTTGCCGCCTGCGAGGCGGAATGATCGGCGGCCTGAGCGGCAGGTTGAACCGCAGGCTGCACAGCCGCCGCCTGGACCGAAGCGGGCGAACCCGTTTGCGCAGCCGACGTGGCCGTGTGATCCACCTCACCCCGCGAACCCAGCATCGGCACGAGCCCACGCACGGACACCGTCGCAGTGCGCCCAGCAATCATGCGGAAATCCTTCGGGATGTCGTCGAGCGCGACGCGCACCGGTATGCGTTGCGCGAGGCGCACCCAGCTAAAGGCCGGGTTCACGTTCGGCAACAGGTTCGAGCCTTCCGAGCGGTCGCGGTCCTCGATGGCGGACACGATGCTCGCCACGTGCCCACGCAGCACACCCGGTTCGCCCATGATCTTGATGTCTACGCGTTGGCCGATGTCGATGCCGCTCAGCTTGGTTTCCTCGAAGTAGCCATCCACGCGGAACGAATGCATATCCACGACTGACAGCACCGCCCGGCTTGCCGAGGCGTACTCGCCGGTGCGTGGCGCGCGGTCGTTCAGATAGCCGTCCACCGGACTGACGATATGGGTGCGTTGCAGATTCAGGCGCGCGGTGTCGACTGCGACAAGCGCGTCGTCGAGCGCCGCTTCGTCCGTTTCGACGCGCGAGCGGCTTTCTTCCGCCACTTCGCGCGCAACCAGATCGCCCAACTGGCGGTTGCGCACATCTTCGCGGCGAGCCTGATCGAGGGTGGCGCGCCGTTGCTGCACCGTGGCTTGCGCTTGCTGCAGCGCGAGCGTGTAACGCGCCTGGTCGATGACGAACAGCGTTTGGCCCTGTTTGACCTGCTGGTTGTCGACGACGTCGACTTCGGTGATCAGGCCGGACACGTCGGGCGCCACCTGGATGATGTCGGCGCGGATACGGCCGTCGCGTGTCCATGGCGAGAACATGTAGTAGTCGATCATCTTCCACAGCACAAGGCCTGCGATCACGACGACGATCAGGGTCAGCACGATCTGACCAATGGAGAACCAGGTCTTTTTCACGTTATAAGCCGGTGCGAAACGAGGACGACAAGACCCAGCACCAGCACATAGATGCCAAGATCGAAAATGGAGCGGTGCCAGACGAGGCGATAAAAACCGGTGCGCGCCAGCGCCTTGCGAATCACGAGATTGATCAGATAGGCGATGAACATCAGCACGAGCACGGCCGGCACGAACACGCCGAAGATATCGATTTCGCCGATCATGGTCTGAAACCCTGCGGTGAGGTCAATGGGCTCATCTGGCGGCAGGTTCCTCTGTGGGCGGACCAGGCGGAGTCAACGAAGCGATCGTCGCCGGAAACAGCGAAAGGCGCAAGCCGACCAGCGCATGCAGCGCATCGCGCAGTTGCCGCGTGGAAGCTGGCGTGCTGTTCGCAGCGCTGTCCACGCGTTGTGCGGTGATGCGCGCGAGCGCCACGTCGATTGTGGACATCAGGCTCTCGGGAACCGGCTGGCGCGTGCGGCGGGCGACGCAGGTTTCGAAGTGACTGCGGATGCCGTCGAGCACCCCGTCGATCGCAGCGGGCGCCTCGCCGCCCAGCTTCGGACGCAGGCGGCGCAAGTCGACCGCGTTAAACGCGATGCGCAGATCGCGGAAGCTTTCGATGGATGGGTGGAAGTTGTCGTCGGTTGCGGCGAGTCGCGGAATCAGTTGCATCAGGCGGTCCAGCATGCGCGCGGCGAGATTGCGCTGATCTTCGATCGGCTTCTTCGAAGCGCTCAGGACCACGTCTGCCCAGCTCGAACGCATGAGACGGGCCGCTGCGAGTTCGGCACCGAACGGCCGCGTCACGCGGGTCCACAGGTAGGCGTACAGCAGGCCCGCGAGACCCGCGAGGTTGCTGTTCAGAAAGATAAAAAAGTCAGCGTCGTAGGCATCCTGGATACTGATGAAGGTTGCTGTGTTGACGGCCACCAGCATGGTCGCGAGATTGAACTGCGGACGCGGGATCAGGGTGCCAACCAGAATGAACGGTCCCGCGAACAGGATCACGAGCATCGGGAAGTCGTGCACGTTCGGCAGCACGACGAACAGGTAAAGCCCCGCCAGCGCAACACTGGCGGCGGTTGCCGTGAAGAACTTGAACACTTGCGGCGCGGGGTCGTCGAGCGCCGCGAAAAAGCAGCAGGCGATGGCTGCCAGCGTGACCGCGCCGGCGCCGTCGTTCCAGCCCGAACTGATCCAGAGGGCGCACGCGAGGACGATAGCGCCGACCGCCGAGGCGGTTGAGAACAGCATGATGCCGCGGTCGAAATAGCGCTCCGTGCCCCCCACCCGCCAGTGATGAAAGCGCGGCTGCCACGTACCTTCTTCTGCGGTGAGGAGGTGGCGCAGCGCACGGCAGTCCTGCCAGACGTCAACCACCTGTTCCAGACGCCACAAGGCATTCGAAAGGAGTGCCCCCTGCCACGTTGCGAGCGCCGCCGGCGGTGGTTGCAACGCGGCGATGCGCTCGCGCAGGGCGTCGGCTTCGGGGTAGGGTCGCACACCCTCGCTCGCCGGGCGCAATGGCGTGCTGATCCATTTGACGACATCGGCGAGCAGCGCCTCGAGCCCGGCGGGGCGCGCGCGCTGACCGTCGAGCAACGCTACCAGCGGATCGGCCAGCGACGACATGATGGGCAGCAACAGTTGCATGCGGCCGCGTAAGGCATGCGCAAGCGTTAGGACATCGGGCGGGGTGTCATCGTAGGCGAGCTGGCTCAGCAGCAGCTCGAGGGCGTTGACGGTTGCGGCGAGGCGCTGGCGGCAGGCGGAAATCGACGCGCCCGCAATGCGGCCCGATAGCGTTTCAGCAGCGTAGACCACGGCGTCGCGGAACCAGCCGTCGGTGCGCTCAATGATGGTCGGCGCGAGGCGGTTCGGCAGAATCACGCTGCCTACGACGCTGGCGCACACGATGCCGAGCAGGATCTCCTCGGTGCGGGTGATGGCCAGGTCGAAGACGTTGGCAGGGCTGAAGACCGCTGGCAACGCGATCAGCGGCATGGTGTAGCCCGCGAGCAGGAAGACGTAGCTGCGCGCGGTGCGGTCCGAGATCGCGAGATACAGCAGGGTGCCGGTCCAGAGCGCGACCACCACGCTGAACAGATACGGAGATTCGACGAAGGGCGGCACGCACAGCACGGCCGCCGATGCGCCGAGGGCGGTGCCGAGCGCACGATAGAGCGCCTTCGAGCGGGTCGCGCCGACGAACGGATTCGACACGATGTAGACCGTTGCCATGGCCCAGTACGGGCGCGGCAGTTCGAACACGAGTCCGAGGTAAAGAGCGAGCATCGCCGCCGCAAAGGTCTTGACGGAAAAGAGCCAGTCGCGCAGTGAGGGGTAGACCATGGGTGCTATGCGGTGACTAGCGCGGGCGCGGCGCGTCGCCATGCTCGGGCAAGCCCACAGGGGCTGCGGACGCCAGGGTGCAGGGCATCGGGATTCGACATGGTTCGCATCACCTCGGGTGGAGAGAGAAGCACCAATAGTTTACGCCCCGTTTTTATCCGGCGCGACCACTAGAGGTGGTGCATCCGTGTGACCTGCATAAAGATTGCATGATAAATGAGTCTGTCCCGCTCATGCGGTAAAGTCCACTCACAGGGCCGCCAGCCCATGGCTCGAAACTCGCACAGGCATTTAACAATGAGAGACCAGACTGCCCAGGACATCCGGCTGCGCTGCGCAACGCTTCTTCGTATGACTATGCAACGCCTGCGCGCCCATGCCCTGTTGCTCATGATGGCGAGCGTGCCTGTTCACGCGCTGGCGCAACAGGTGGCCGCGCTGCCGCAAGCGCCGGCTGTCACACCGTCCGCGCCGGCTACCTTGCTGCCCGGTCTGGTGCGTGAGCGCATTGGCTTGCAGATCAACCTGCCGGACGGCGCGAAGCCCACCCTTGAAGCGTTGGTCGTTCGGCCGGACCGTCCGGGTCGCTTGCCGCTCGTCCTGATGACGCCGGGGACGCCGCGCGGAGTCGGTGCGGGCGTCGTGGACCGCGCGCCGGAATTGCTACTGAGCGCGGCGGTGGCGTTCGCGCAGCGAGGCTATGCGGCCGTGATCGTGTTGCGCCGTGGCTTTGGTCACTCGGAAGGACCTTATGCGGAACGTCTGGGCTCTTGTCGCGATGAAGACTACCCTGGCACGGGCAAGGCATCCGCCGACGACGTGCTCGGCGCGCTGGAGACGTTGCGCGCGCAACCTTGGGTGGACCCCCAGCAAGTGATCCTGCTTGGCAAGTCGACCGGCGGCTTTGCAGTGCTCGCGGCGGCGGCGCGCAATCCGCAGGGCGTGGTGGGGATACTGGATTTTGCCGGTGGCCGCGGCTCGCTGCGCCCCGACTATGTATGTCGCGAGGATCAACTGATTGCCACCGTCGAGCAATATGGCGCGACCGCGAAGATTCCAAGCCAGTGGGTGTGGTCGGAAAACGATCGCTATTTCAGTCCCGGGCTGGCCCGGCAGATGCTGAGCGCATACACTTCGCACGGCGCGCCGGCACAGCTCGCCGTGCTGCCGCCGTTTGGCGAGGACGGACACGAACTGCTTTACGATGCGCCGGTGCAAGCCTGGTGGCCGGCGACGGAGCCGTTTCTGAAGGCCTTGAAACTGCCGACCGCGATCGAGGTCGATTTGCCCGCGCTCGCGGCTTTACCGGCACCGCCTGGCTTGAACCCCGGCTGCCAGGATGGGTTCGATGCGTACGGCGCGTCGCGCAATGAAGGTAAGGCCTTCGTGATTGCCGAAGGTGGTCACTGCTCCTACAGCCTGATTGAGCGTTCGACGCAGGAGGCGGCACAGCACGCGTTGGAAAACTGCAATGGGAAGTGGTCGGGATGCAAGCTCTATGCTGAGGGGCAGCATGTGGCTGAGTAGAGACCGCGAGACTGACCGGCTGCCCAACCTGCTTGCCGCGCCTTGCGCTCGTGCTACGATGGTTCGCAGATCGTGATGGAGACCCGCATGCATCCGGAGACCGTAGCCAGGTTCGACCACGAATTTGCACCCCGTATCGCCGCGACCATCGCCGGCCTGTTCGATCGGGGCGTCCACGCAGAAGTCTTGCCCTGGCAGGGCCACGGCCATCCCACTCGAGTCAGGTTGTGGGCCGCGCCGATCGAAGCGCCGCGTCACTTTCCGCACCCGCTGAATCTGCACCTCACCTGGGACAGCGACGAGATCGAGCGCCTGATGGACGAAGGCGGCGAGGCACGCTTTTCACGCTATCTGAATGCACTCCCACGCAAGCTCGACGCCTGGCACAACGCGCGTGAAGTCGATTTCCGCTCTCATACGCAAGCCGAGATCGAGATGTTGCTCGGTGGTCTGGACTTCGAGGCCTAGCCGTACTTCACGCGGCAGCGCGTGCTTTGCGCGTGGAACGCGAAATGAGGCGCGGTCTGAACTATGTCACATGATCGCCGAATGCAGATGGTGCGGATGCTCGAGCGTCTCGGCAATGATACGCAGCGCCTCTTCGCACTCTTCACGATTCTTCGAACCGCCGAGACACACGCGTAGTGCATTCGGCGGATTGCCGTCGGTGGAGAACGCTGCGCTGGCGACCGCCGCAATACCCTGGTTGCGCAACTGCAAAGCCAGTTCAGATGAACTCCAGCCGCCAACGCCTGCGATCGGAAGCCAAAGATGAAAGCCGTCCGGGTGCGCGTCGTAAGACCATCCGCCCAGCACGCGCGCCGCTATAGCCTGACGCGCTTTCGATTCGCCGCGTATGGCGTCGAGCATCTCCTGCGCCGTGCCGTCGTTCACCCACTGGGTGGCGAGCGACACTGTAAACGGACTTGCCATCACCGTCGTCGCGCGCAGGGCGCCCGCGAGGCGCTGCGTCTGGCGCGGAGTCGGTGCTTGCAGATAGGCGACCCGCAAACCGGCGCCAAGACTCTTCGACATACCCGTCACGTAGTAGGTCAGCTCGGGCGCAAAGCTCGCCAGCGCATCCGGTGCCTTTAGCGGCAGCATCGCGTAAGCGTCGTCCTCGATGATCGGCACGCTGTAGCGCAGCGCGACATCCGCGAGCGCTTCGCGCCGTTTGTGCGTGAGCGTCAGTGTGCTGGGGTTCTGCAGGGTGGGGTTGCAGTAGAACGCACTCGGCTTGTCGGTCTTGCAGAGCGCTTCGAACGCATGCGCAAGCGGTCCTTCATCGTCCCGCGCGAGCGCCTGCAAACGCACGCCCAGTTGCGCGGCAATCGCCTTGATGCCGGGATAGGCGAGCGTGTCGAGGCAGATCATCGCACCCGGCCGCGCCAGTTGCGAGACCAGCGCGACGAGTGCGCTGTGAATGCCGGGACAGACCAGCACGTTGTCTGGCGAACAGTTCGGCAGACGGCGTTTGAGCCATTCAGTGCCGGCTGCCTTGTCCGCTGGTGTGCCGCCGAAGTCCTGATAGCGCAACAGTTGATAGGGATCGCTGTCCGCCATCAGACGCGCCGCGGACTCGCGTAGACGCATCGCGTAGTCGTCCGGCTCAGGCGGGGTGTTCATCGTCATTTCGATGCTGCTGCCGCCCGAGAGCGGCAGCGTTGCCGTGCGGCCCCGCACGAAGGTCCCGCTGCCGGCCCGCGAATCGAGCAGGCCGCGCTTCTTCGCTTCAGCGTAGGCCCGCGCCACGGTGGTGTAGTTGAGCGTCAGCTCGTCGGCCAGATCGCGCAGACCTGGCAACCGGTCACGCGGCCGCAGGCGTCCGGTGGCGAGGTCCTCTTCGATCAGATCGGGAATCGCGAGGTAGGCGGGCTTGCGGATTTCGGCGAGGCGTTTGATCCAGTGATGTGTCGGGCTACTCATCGATTTTGTGAAGATAAGTGACGGTTAAAAGGGCCGCGCGGGTGCATCGCGGGGCCATGAAAAGTGATCGGATGCAATGATCGGATTGATCGTATCTGGTGAATGACTGCACCAGCGCCGCGCATTTGCACCAGCAAGATCGCCCCCGGCTGGTGCGATCAGCGGTGCAAACGCGGCTTTCGTCGACGGCGTTGGCTGCACGCAACCTTCGGGCCAAAAAAATTTTTAGGGCGCTTAACGAATGATCGTCTGTTTGATTGGAAAGTGATCGCATTGACGGTGACGACAAGTGGCACGGGCGTTGCGTTAGTGGGCTCGGCGTAAAGCTCAAGCGGCGCTGCCTGCTACCACGCCTCATTTTCTGTTCACGCAAACCACATTGGAGAGTGCCATGCCTGCCGTCAACAAACCGCTGCATCAGAAGGGCGATTACCTCGTCGACTACGAAGAGAAGGTTTTCGAGGACGTGAAGGCCGAGCCGGGTGAAAAGGCGCTCGTCACGTTTCATACGGTGGCGTTCGAAGGGTCGATCGGTTTCGTCAATCTGCTGCAAGCCACACGCCTGCAACGCAAAGGCTTCGAGACCTCAGTGCTCCTGTACGGCCCGGGGGTGACGCTGGGCCTGCAGCGCGGCTTTCCGACGCTCGGCGACGAAGCGTTTCCGGGCCATTTGAACTTCAACAAGCAGTTGATCAAGTTCATGGAGGAGGGCGGCAAGGTGTACGCGTGCCGCTTCGCGCTACAGGCGCTATACGGTCATGGCGAAGCCTCGCTGATCGAAGGCATTCGTCCGATCAGCCCGCTTGACGTGCTGGACATCCAGCTTCTGCATCGCAAGGACAACGCACTGATCATCCACACCTGGACGGTCTGAGCACAGGCGGCCATCACCATGTCTGAAAAACGCATTGTTCGTGCCGCCGCGGTCCAGATCTCACCGGACTTCGAGCGCACCGACGGCACCCTCAACAAGGTCTGCGAGGCCATCGACCAGGCGGGACGCGAAGGCGTGCAACTGATCGTGTTCCCCGAGACCTTCGTGCCGTATTACCCGTACTTTTCGTTCGTGCGTCCTCCGGTAGCCTCCGGCGCCGATCACATGCGGCTCTACGAAGAAGCGGTGGTGGTGCCGGGGCCTGTGACACAGGCCGTCGCCGAGCGTGCGCGCCTCAATCGCATGGTGGTCGTGCTCGGGGTCAACGAGCGCGATTACGGCAGCCTGTACAACACGCAACTGATTTTCGATGTGGACGGTCAGTTGCTGCTCAAGCGCCGCAAGATCACGCCGACGTTCCATGAACGCATGATCTGGGGACAAGGCGATGCGGCCGGCTTGAAGGTGGTGCAGACGGCCGTCGCGCGAGTGGGTGCGCTTGCCTGCTGGGAGCACTACAACCCGCTCGCGCGCTATGCGCTGATGACGCAGCACGAAGAGATTCACTGCAGCCAGTTTCCAGGCTCGCTGGTGGGGCCGATCTTCGCCGAGCAGATCGAGGTCACGATCCGTCATCACGCGCTGGAGTCGGGCTGCTTCGTGGTCAATGCAACCGGCTGGCTGACCGAAGCGCAGATTGCCTCGGTCACCGGCGACACGAATCTGCAGAAGGCGCTGCGCGGCGGCTGTAATACGGCGATCGTCTCACCCGAAGGCCAGCACCTGGCCGCGCCGCTGCGCGAGGGCGAGGGCATGGTGATCGCGGATCTGGACATGGCCCTGATCACCAAGCGCAAACGCATGATGGATTCGGTGGGTCACTATGCGCGGCCTGAACTGCTTAGCCTCGCGATCAACGAACGGCCGGCCACGACGATGTCGCCCATGCCGGCGTGGGGTGGCGCTGCCGCCACCTTCGCCACCGACTCTGCCGCCGACGCCGGCATTGATTTCAACTCAACCGTGGGACACCGCGATGAATTCCAACGAGACCCTGCCGGCCGCTAGCCGGCAATTGATGACTGAGTTGCAATCGGTGGGCTTGCGGCTCGCCGATCCGGGCACGGGCGTTGCCAGTCGGCGCGGTGGTGCGGGGCCGTCGGATCATAAGGCCGTGACGGTGGACGGCGTGACCATCATGGTGCCGGTGCATACCAACACGGCATGGCATTCGCCGTTCGTCGCCGCACCGGTGGACGCGGGCGGCGTCAGTGCGCTGCTGCGCGGCACGATCCCGATTGCCAATATCAGCTTTCCGAAGGCACCGCGTTTTTATGGCATGCAGACGCTTGACGGTGTGCCGTACTCGCATATCGCAACGTTGCACAGCGCGGATGTGCTGGCGACGACGGTGCTGCAGACCTGCATCCGCTACGAGAGCCGTCGCAAGACCTGCAAGTTCTGCGCGATTGGCCAGTCGCTGGCGGCGGGCCGTACGATTGCGCGCAAGACGCCTGAGCAGCTTGCCGAGGTGGCGCGCGCGGCCGTACTGCTCGACGGCGTCAAGCATATGGTGCTGACGACCGGCACGCCGCCCAGCAGCGACCGCGGTGCGCAGATCCTCTGCGAAAGCGCGTTTGCGATTCGGGCCGCAGTCGATCTGCCCATCCAGGCGCAATGCGAACCGCCCGACGACGACCGCTGGTTCGCGCGCATGAAAGCAAGCGGCATCGACACGCTTGGCATGCATCTCGAGGTCGTCACGCCGGCCTTGCGCGAACGCATCATGCCTGGGAAGTCGAGCGTGCCCCTGGCTCGCTATATGGAGGCGTTCAAGGCGGCGGTGGCGGTGTTCGGGCGCGGCCAGGTCAGCACCTATATCCTGGCGGGACTTGGCGATAGTGCTGAAGCCATTCTGACGATCTCGCGCGAACTGATCGAGCTCGGCGTGTATCCGTTCGTGGTGCCGTTCGTGCCGATCAGCGGCACGCCACTCGAGGATCATCCTGCGCCGACGCCCGAATTCATGAAGTCGGTCCTGCAGCCGCTCGGCGCAATGCTTGCCGCAGCGAGTCTGCGGTCGAGTGATATCAAGGCCGGATGCGGCAAGTGCGGCGCGTGCTCATCGTTGTCTTCGTACGAGGTTTGATCATGTTTGGAGAAGCGATCGCAGGGGTGCTGGAAACGCTTGATGACAAACCGGCGTTGCCGGCGCTGTACACACCGACCGAGTACCGCATCAAATGGACCACGCTGCCGTGGGAAGCGGGGGAAGCCCATAAATTGCGGCGCGCGGTGTTCTGCATCGAGCAGGGCATTTTCGTCGGCGACGACCGCGACGAGATCGACGAGCGTGCCCAGCAACTGGTTGCGGTGAGCTGCATCGCCGGGATGCCCGAGCAGGTGGTCGGCACGGTGCGCATCCATCAGGAGGCACCGGGCGTGTGGTACGGCTCGCGGCTAGCGGTGCACGCGGCGTTTCGCCGCCACGGCAAGATTGGCGCGACGCTGATCCGCCTTGCGGTGACAAGCGCTCACGCACTTGGCTGCGAGACGTTCCTCGCGCATGTGCAGAGCCAGAATGTGCCGCTGTTTCGTGCCTTGCATTGGGACGCCCTCGAGCAGGAGATGGTGCACGGCCGCTCGCATCATCTGATGCGGGCGCAGCTCGATCACTATCCGCCGTGCACGGCACCGCGCAGCGGCTTCGTCACGCAGGCGCGGAGCGGGTCATGAGCGTGGCGGATCTGGTCGTGGCCCTGCGCGAGAGCCGTGGCTTCCGGCACAAGACTGACATCGCTGGTGTGGTGTCCTCGCTGGCGGGGCGCTTGCCTGGCGGGGCGAATGATCTCGGTCAGGCGGTGGCATTGGGCGACGACTGTGCAGCGTTGCCGGATGGCGATGGGTATCTGCTATTTGCCATCGAAGGGATGGTGAGCGATTTCGTGCAGGCGATGCCGTGGTTCGCGGGCTACAGCAGCGTGATGGTCAACGTCAGCGATATCTATGCGATGGGTGGCCGGCCGCTCGCTGTCGTGGATGCGCTATGGAGCGACGGCATCGAAGCGGCGCATGAGGTGCTCGCGGGGATGGCCGCGGCGTCGGTGGCATACGCCGTGCCGATTGTCGGCGGACACACCAATGCGCGTAGCGATCAGGCGCAGCTGGCCGTATCGATCGTGGGGCGCGCCAAGGCGCTGTTGTCGAGCTTCAATGCGCGACCCGGCGACCGCCTGCTGATGGCGGTCGATCTGCGCGGCCGTTTCGAAGAACCCTATCCGTTCTGGAATGCGTCGGTCGGCGCGCCCGCCGCGCGCCTGCGCGGTGATCTCGAGCTCCTGCCGCAGTTGGCGGAGAGCGGCCTGTGCGATGCCGCCAAGGACATCAGCATGGCGGGCACGCTCGGCACCGCATTGATGTTGCTAGAGTGCTCGCAGGTCGGCGCACGGATCGATCTCGACGCCATTCCCAAGCCCGTCGACGTGCCGCTGGCGCGCTGGGTCACGGCGTTTCCGAGCTACGGCTATCTGCTGGCGGTGCGTGAGGAACAAGTCGAGCGCGTGCAGGCGCAGTTCGCAACGCGTTCGCTGGCGTGCGCGGTGATCGGGACGGTGGACGCCTCGCGCGAGGTGGTCGTGCATCGCGGCGAGGATGCCGCCGTGTTATGGGATTTCAGGGGCGAGCCGTTTATCGTCCCGGCGGAGCAGGTGCTGCGATGAGTACGGACGCATTGCGGATCGCGTTGCTGACGCATTCGGTCAATCCGCGGGGCGGGGTCGTGCACACGCTCGAACTGGCGAGCGCGCTCAGCGCGCAAGGACATGACGTCACGGTGTTTGCGCCCGCAACCAATGGCGAGACGCTATTTCGCTTGCCGCCGTGCCGCGTGGTGTACGCGCCGGTCACAGGATCGCAGGCCGGCACCGTGGCGCTGGTCGATGCGCGCATTCGCGCCTTGAAGAACAGTTTGCGCGCGCATGGCACGGCAGTCTTCGACATCCTGCATGCCGAGGACAGTATTAGCGGCAATGCGCTTGCCGAACTCAAGGAGGAGGCAGCGATTCGCGGCTTCGTGCGCACGGTGCACCACCTCGATCACTTCGACAACGCGCGTCTTGCGGCCTGGCAGCAACGCGCGTATCGCGATGCCGACCAGGTGTTATGCGTGAGCGACACGTGGACCCGTGAGATGCAGCAGCGCTACGGCATTGAAGCGATCACGGTGCCGAACGGTGTCGGGACCACGCGCTTCACTCCAGAATCGTGCCCCGGTGACGAAGCCATCCGGCAACGCTTTGGGATAGGCGTGGGGCCGCTCGTCCTTGCTGTAGGCGGAGTCGAAGAGCGCAAGAACACGCTCGCGCTGCTCGACGCATTTCCCGCTGTGCGCCGCGTTTTTCCCGAGGCGCAGCTTGTGATTGCAGGCGGCGCAAGCCTGCTCGATCACGATGCATACACGCGGCGCTTTATCCAGCTCGCGGCGCAACACGGTTTGTCCATCGGACCGCACGAAAACGTTGTGATTACCGGGCCGCTTGAAGACGCCGCGTTGCCCTCATTGTTCCGCAGCGCGGATGTCCTCGCGATGGTATCGGTGCGCGAGGGTTTCGGCCTGGTGGTTCTAGAGGCGCTCGCCTGTGGCACGCCAGTCGTGGTATCGGCGATTGCGCCGTTCACCGAATACCTCGATGACGCGACCTGTTGCTGGGCTGATCCAACCGACGCCGGCTCAATTGCCGCCGCGCTCCTCCGCGTGATTCGCGGCGACAGCGGCACCGATTTCGCGCGGTCCGTACCGGCGTTGCTCGCGCGGTATAGCTGGGCTGCCAGCGCACGCTGTCATGTCGACGCTTATCGCACGTGGCTCGCGCAGTCGCCGCTTGCCGTTCACTAAGCTATCCCCAGAAAGGATTCTCCATGCCTGTCATGCACTTCCGGATTCAATGGCCCGATGGCGACGAAGCGAATTGCTATTCGCCGTCGCAGGTGGTCAGCGATTTCTTTACCCCGGGTGAGGCGTATCCGCTCGACGATTTTGTCCAACGCTCGCGCGATGCGCTCCACATCGCCTCGGAACGCGTGCGGCAGAAGTACGGTTTCGCGTGCTCGGCGGCGATGGATCAGCTCGCGCAGATCGAGCGCGACGCCGAGCGCTTTCGCGAGCAGACGGGCGCCACCGTGAAAATCATCGAGCTCATCTGAACCGGGTCCGAAACACTGGTTCAAGCCGGGCTTAACCGTTTCGTCCGGCGGGCTGCGCAACAACGCTGCGACGGCTGGCCGATTTTCTATTTGCAAGGACGCATCATGTCGAACACAGCGCACTCGTTGAACAACGGGACAGGCGGGAATGGGCACTACAGTGTCCTCGTCGTCGGCGGCGGGCAGGCGGGTCTGTCGATCAGTTACTACCTGAAACAGGCCGGCGTGGATCACCTCGTGCTGGAGAAGCAGACCGTCACGCACACGTGGCGCAAGCAGCGTTGGGACGCATTCTGTCTCGTCACGCCGAACTGGCAATGCGCGCTGCCTGGCTACCCCTACGCGGGCGACGATCCGCACGGCTTCATGAAGAAAGATGAAATCATCGCCTATCTCGACGGCTTCATCGCGATGGTGGATGCGCCTGTGCTCGAGCATACCCAGGTCAGCCGCGTGAAGCAGCGCGATGACGGCATCTATGCAGTGGCGACCACCCAGGGGGATTTCACCGCCGATCACGTGGTAGTGGCCTCGGGCGGTTACCACACGCCAATCGTGCCACGCATGGCTGAGCGCCTGCCTGCGCAGATCATGCAGTTGCAGTCGTCGGAGTATCGCAATCCACAGGCGCTGCCCGAGGGCGCGGTGCTGGTGGTGGGCTCGGGGCAGTCCGGTGCGCAGATTGCGGAGGACCTGCATCTGGCCGGCCGCAAGGTGGTGCTCGCAGTAGGCGAGGCGCCGCGCTGCGCGCGTTTTTATCGAGGGCGTGATGTGGTGGATTGGCTCGCGGATATGCAGTACTACGATATGCCGGTGGAAAAGCATCCGTTGCGGGAAGGCGTGCGTGACAACACCAATCACTATGTGACCGGTCGCGATGGTGGCCGCGACATCGACCTGCGCAGGTTCGCCGCTGAAGGCATGGAGTTATACGGACGGCTCGAAGACCTGCGCGACGGGTTGTTGCACTTTACACCGAACCTCGTGGCCAATCTCGACGATGCGGACGATACCTATAACCGTATCAATGCGAGCATCGACGGCTTCATCGAAAAGAACGCGATTGACGCGCCGCCCGCCGGTGTCTATGAACCTGTCTGGCAGCCGCCTCATGAACGTGCGACGCTCGCACTCGAAGGCAGCGGTATTGCGGCGATTATCTGGTGTATTGGCTTTACGCCTGACTTTAGCTGGATCGAAGCGCCCGTGTTCAATGGGCGAGGCTATCCGGCCCACACGCGCGGCATCACGCCAGCCGAAGGTTTGTATTTCGTCGGCTTGCCGTGGCTGCACACGTGGGGTTCCGGGCGTTTCTCCGGTATTGCGCGCGATGCGGAATATGTCGTGCAGGCGATTCTTGCGAAGCAGCGCGAACGGGCAGCAGCCTGCGCGTCGATGGCGGCTTGAGAGGTCAAAGCGCCCGGGCCGTGCGCGGAGCGCAGCCCGGGACAGTCCATGCCGCCGCTTAGCTACCCAACGCCGGGTCGCTCATGCTGCTGCGTCCCGTTTCCACGTGACCGGCGAGGCGCCGCACGAAAGTCGCGTCCGTATTGACGGTCACCGTCAGGTCGTACCAGCCGTAGGCAGCGCGCAGATCAAGGTAGATATCCTCATTGTTACCGCCCACCACCGTGCGCGTGAGGTTCATGCTCGGATCGTACGCATTGGTGATGGTGAACTGGCAGCGTGCCGTGCCGAGGTTCTCGAGACGCAACTGCAGGTTGCCGTTGGCGACGTCGTACCCATCCGCCACTTCCGGACGGGCCACTTCCGAATGGGTCCACCAGTTCGACGCGACTGCCGGCTTGCCGGCGAAGCGGCGCAGATAGCTATTCGGGCCGAATACGGTGTAGTCGTAGGTGCCGCTGGCGTTGACCGGAAACGTGTCGTCGAGGCGCTTGCCGGCTTCGACGGTATAGCTGCGTGGAGCAGCGGTGCTATTGGTCGCGTAGACCAGGAACGCCGCGCCGGCCTGCCCACTGTTGACGAAGCGCATCGACAGATTGCCTTGCGACGCCTCGTCTTGCAGGCGCACGAAAAACTCATAGGGCAGAGCGCGCGCGGGGCGCACGCCCGGTTCCTGCTTGGGCACGGCCTGGACGAGCGGCGGCAGCGGCACATAGTCCGGATGGCGCAACTGGTCCGGCGGCACGTAGCCTGCCGTGCTCGGCAGCGTCGGCTCGGCGTCGTTCGGATTGACGAAGTTGAATGCCGACATCAGATCGCCGCAAATCGCGCGGCGCCACGGCGTGATATTGGACTCGCCAAGATTGTGACTCTGGCCAAAGCGCTTTTCGATGAAGCGGATCACTGACGTGTGGTCGAATATCTGCGAGCACACGTAACCGCCCTTCGTCCACGGCGAGACGATGATCATCGGCACGCGCGGCCCGAGGCCATACGGACCGTTGGAGTTCTCGCCGGCCGGATATTGGCCGTTGCCCGTATAGATTTCATTGGTGAGCGCGACGGTAGACAGACCGTTGGCGCTCGTGGTGGGCGCGAACGGCGGCGCCACGTGATCGAAGAAGCCGTCGTTCTCGTCATAGTTGACGAGCAGCACCGTCTTGCTCCACGCTTGCGGGTTCGACGTCAGGATCTGCAACACCTGATCGACGTACCATGCGCCATAGTTGGCGGGCCAGTTCGGATGCTCGGAATAGGCTTCCGGTGCGACGATCCACGAGACCTGCGGCAGCGTATTGTTCGCCACGTCCTGCTTCAGGACATCGAAGTAAGTGCCGCCGTTCGACACGTTGGTGCCGGTACGCGCATTGTCGTACAGCGGATTGCCTGGTTGCGCGTTACGGTACTGGTTGAAGTAGAGCAGCGAGTTGTCGCCGTAGTTGCCGATGTACGGGTTCGAGGTCCAGCCCCACGAGCCGTTGGCATTCAGGCCTGTGCCGATGTCCTGATAGATCTTCCATGAAATACCCGCGCTTTGCAGGACTTCCGGATAGGTCGACCAGCCGTAGCCGAGCTCGGCGTTATCGATCACCGGGCCGCCGCCGCTACCGTCGTTGCCCACCCAGCCGGTCCACATGTAGTAGCGGTTCGGATCGGTCGGGGCCATGATCGAGCAGTGGTACGCGTCGCAGATCGTGAACGCGTCGGCGAGCGCGTAGTGAAACGGAATGTCTTCGCGTGTCATGTACGCCATCGTCGTGGTGCCCTTGGCCGGCACCCACTGGTCGTACAGACCGCCGTTCCATGCAGTGTGCGTGGTGTTCCAGTCGTGCGCCAGATCCTGCAGGAACTGCAGGCCCAGATTCGGTGCGCTCGGCCGGAACGGCAGCACATAGGCGGCGTCCGCGGCGGCGCCCTCGGCGAGCGGCTGGTACCACACCGGATTGCCGGTGGGCAGCGAGACCGCACGCGTGTCACCGAAGCCGCGCACGCCGCGTAGCGTGCCGAAATAGTGATCGAACGAGCGGTTTTCCTGCATCAGGATGATGATGTGCTCGACGTCCTGGATGCTGCCTGTTGCGTTGTTGGCGGGAAGCGCGAGTGCGTTGCGGATGCCAAGCGGCAGCATGCCTAACGCGGTTGCGGAACCGGCAACCGAAGCGGCTGCGCGCAGAAAATCACGACGATTTTTTGATGTCATGTTGGCTTTCGATCTTCAGGGGAAGGAATATGCGCGACGGCAAACAGCCACAGGCAGAACCGGCGCGGGGAATCAGACGACCTCAATCAACGCTGTGAATCACGGGTGGTGCAAGACTGTCGGATGCGGCTGCGCCGACCTGTGCGGGGGCGGGCGGCGGTGTCTGGATGGTTTGCGCCGGCAAGGTAGCCTGCGCCGTTTGGGCCGAAGTGTTTTGCGGCGGCGCCCAGGGTGCCGGCGGGGCGGCGTTGATCTGTTCGGCTGTGGTGGCCGTTGTCTCGGGCGGCTTGTTGTCGTCGTTGCCGCAGGCACTCACGAACAGGCATAGAGATGCCACGAAGAGGCCTGTCCAGAGCGCGCGTAACCACGTGCCTGGCTCCTTCGCCAAACGTTTGCCTTTGGCAGTTTCGTTGAACAAAACGCTACACGCAGACCCGGCGAACATGGGAGGCCTTTGACGGTGGGAAGGAATCCGGCGAGGGTGTGGGTCCCTCGCTCATCACCGCCGAAGCATAACTACTTACCTGTGTAAGATTTATGAACGTTGGGTAAGAAGTTGCGCTTGTGCATGTTTGGGCAATTTGCGAAATGACAGCTCGATTGTCATAGCCCTGCACGGGCAGCTTCCATGGACGTGCCGAGACGCGTGGGTCCCAACTTGCGGTTTAGCCTGGAGAAAGCGACACCGCGCCACACGCGCGAATCACCAGTTGCACCACTTCCTCGGTCGACGCATCGAAGGCCGTCTGCGTCAGCGCACGCTTGCCTCCAAGCGCCAGAATCTGCGCATCGAAATCCGCATAGTGTTGCGTGGTCGCCCAGATCATATACATCAAGGTCTGTGCGCTGACGGGAGCCAGCAGGCCCCGCGCAATCCAGTCGTCGATGACCGTTACACGGCTTTCGAGCCACGGCTTCACGCGTTGCGTGAGGATGTCCTGCATATGCTCGGCGCCGTGAATGATCTCGTTGGCCCATACTTTCGAGCCGAGCGGCCGCCGCCGCGACAACTCCATTTTTGCGCGCACGTAGCCGCTGATCGCTTCCACTGGATCGTCGCTACCCTCGAAGGTATCCGCTGCGCGATGCCAGTCCTCGAACAGGTCTTCGAGCACCCGGCGATAGAGCGCGAGCTTCGTGGGGAAGTAGTAATGCAGGTTGGCTTTCGGTAAGCCCGCACGCTCGGCGATCATCGCCGTGCTGGTGCCTTCCAGGCCGCGTTCGGCGAATACGGCTTCCGCGCAGGCCAACAGATGGGCCTCGTTCGATTCGCGGATGCGCGCCTTGCGCCGCCGCAAAGGCGTGGGGGTCTCGTCGTTTTCAGCAATGTCGGCTGCCACTTCGTCGTGTCTCATTGTTGGCCTCGCGCGGCGTGCATGCCGCGTCGCGCTTCATTCTAGTCGTTTGGGCCGCGGCGGACACGCTCAATCGAATGACGCTAAAACGACATGCTGCGCTGCAATGGCACGTTTCTCGCTCTGTATCGCAGCGTGCAAAAGGCATTGATTTGGTGGAGTTAATCGGCTACAACCTGTCCAATCGGACAGGATTGGAGAAGCGGCCAGTATCCCAGGGTTAGCCCTCTGTCGAGTGCGTGCGAAACAGCTTAGGGTGTGCACCGTGGTCGTGCGAAAGCGCCCCAAAATCCGCCGTGGATGCACCAGTTTCATCGGGCGCGCAGGGCGTCTGGATTCATCGAAAGGAGTGAGACGAATGAACGCGGTATCCGAGGCGTTAAAGCATGCTGAACCCGATACGTCGATCAAGGTCGACGGCAAGCGTCTGTGGGACAGCCTGATGACGATGGCCAAGGTCGGCGCAACTCCTAAAGGCGGTGTCTGTCGCCTCGCGCTGACCGATCTCGACAAGGAAGGGCGTGACCTGATCGTAAGCTGGGCGAAGGAGGCGGGCTGCACGGTCACGGTCGACCAGATGGGCAATGTCTTTATGCGCCGAGCAGGGCGCAACCCGAACGCGCTGCCGGTGATGACCGGCTCACATGCGGATTCGCAGCCGACCGGCGGCCGTTTCGACGGCATCTATGGCGTGCTGGGCGGGCTCGAAGTGATTCGCAGTCTGAACGATCAAGGCATCGAGACCGAGCATCCGGTCGAGGTGGTGATCTGGACCAATGAGGAAGGCTCTCGCTTTGCACCGGCGATGGTAGCCTCCGGGGTGTTCGCCGGGGTTTTTTCGCTCGAATATGGTCTGTCGCGTAAGGACGTGGACGGCAAGACGATCGGCGAGGAACTCAGGCGCATCGGCTATGCGGGCGATCTGCCCTGCGGCGGCCGGCCCTTGCATGCCGCATTCGAACTGCATATCGAGCAAGGGCCGATTCTCGAGGCGGAGCACAAGACCATTGGCGTCGTGACCGATGCGCAAGGGCAACGCTGGTACGAAATCACGCTGACCGGACAGGAAGCGCATGCGGGCCCGACGCCCATGCCGCGCCGTCGCGACGCGCTGCTCGGTGCGGCACGGGTGGTCGATCTGGTCAATCGCATCGGGCTCGACAATGCGCCGTTTGGCTGCGCGACGGTCGGCATGATGCAGGTGCACCCGAACTCACGCAACGTGATCCCGGGCCGCGTGTTTTTCACCGTGGACTTCCGTCATCCGGACGACGCGGTGCTCGCAAAGATGGACGCCGCACTGCGCGAAGGGGTCGAACGTATCGCGAGCGGCATTGGCCTTGAAACCGAGCTCGAACAGATTTTCTACTACGCACCGGTCGCCTTCGACGCCGCCTGTGTGAAGTCGGTGCGCGCGGCCGCGCAGCGCTTCGGCTACCCGCATCGCGATATGGTGTCGGGCGCGGGACACGACGCCTGCTATCTGTCCCAGGTCGCACCGACCTCGATGGTGTTTGTGCCGTGCGTTGATGGGATCAGTCACAACGAGATCGAGGACGCCACGCTCGAATGGATCGAGGCGGGCGCCAATGTGCTGCTGCACGCCATGCTCGAGCGTGCCTGCGAGCCGGCTTCATGAACGTGCAAGGGTGACAAGGGCGCCTCGGTGACTCTGCCCGGTCCGCTGAGCCCACGTTGACGCCTTTAGAAAAAGCCTGACCGTATTGCTGATAAAACAAGCCGTCCCGACTGCGCGCGAGCGCAGCCGGCGGGTACGGCTACGTCCTCACATTCAGGAAGGAACGTATATGGCCATCAAGCATACCGGCGACATTGCCCCGCATCGCCTGTCGCCCGAGCAGCTTTCCTGTGAATTCGCCGATATCGTGCCCTTGCTCGATCCGGCCGCCGCAGCGGTGGCCGCGAACCGCTGTCACTACTGCTATGACGCGCCGTGCATCCAGGCGTGTCCGACGCAGATCGACATTCCCAGTTTCATCCGCAAGATCGGCAACGGCAATCTGAAGGGAGCTGCCGTCGATATTCTTTCGGCGAATCCACTGGGAGGCATGTGCGCGCGGGTCTGCCCGACCGAGATTCTTTGCGAAGGTGCTTGCGTGCGCAACCATCAGGACGAAAAGCCGGTAGCGATCGGCGCGCTGCAGCGTCATGCGACCGATTGGGCGATGGCTCGCGGCGAGCTACTGTTCAAGCGCGCGGCCGATACGGGCCGTCACGTTGCGGTGGTCGGTGCAGGGCCGGCGGGCCTCGCGTGCGCGCATCGCCTCGCGCTCGCCGGCCATCGCGTGACGATCTACGACGCACGTGAGAAGTCGGGCGGCCTCAACGAATACGGCATTGCGGCATACAAGACGGTCGACGACTTCGCGCAGCGTGAAGTGGCATGGCTGTGCTCGGTGGGGGGCATCGAAATCAAAAACGGCGTGGCGCTCGGACGCGATGTGAGTCTCGACGAACTGCGCAAGCAGCATGACGCGGTGTTTCTGGCAATTGGCCTCACCGGCGTGCGTGAACTGGCATTGGAAGGCGAGAACCTCGGCGGCGTGCTGAACGCCGTGGACTTCATCGAGCAGGTACGCCAGACGAGCGACCTCGCAACCGTACCGGTGGGACGCCGTGTCGTCGTGATCGGCGGGGGCAATACGGCGGTGGATGCGGCTGTGCAAAGCCGCAAGCTGGGCGCAACGACGGTGACGATGGTCTACCGGCGCGGCGTGGAGACGATGAGTGCAACGTGGGCCGAACGCGAGTTTGCGCAGAGCCAGGGCGTGACGCTTATCACGCACGCGAAGCCGCTCGGACTAACGGGCAGTGACGGCAACGTGACGGGCGTCGAATTCGAGCGCGCGTCGGCTGAGGGCACGGAGCGTTTCATTCTGGACGCGGACATGGTGCTGAAGGCCATTGGTCAGACGCTGGTCGCAGTGGGTGTCGGGCGCGAATTGCTGACACTCGAGGGCAGCCGGATTGCCGTCGAGGCAAACGGGCAGACGTCATTGCCGGATGTCTGGGCAGGAGGCGATTGTGCCGCGACGGGCGGCGTCGATCTGACGGTGCAGGCGGTGCAGGACGGCAAGCTGGCGGCGGCCGCCATCGACGCTCACTTTGCCCGCACGGCAAGCAAGGCCGCCTAGCGGGCGGCCTGTGCGCCCGAGCCACACATCCGACATCACGAAAAAACAGAGTCCCAAGGAGCCGAACATGGCTGATCTGCGCTGTACGATTGCCGGCATCACGTCACCGAACCCTTTCTGGCTCGCGTCCGCACCGCCGACCGACAAAGCCTATAACGTCAACCGCGCGTTCGAAGCGGGTTGGGGCGGGGTGGTCTGGAAAACCCTCGGTCTCGACCCGCACGTGGTCAACGTCAGTTCGCGCTACGGCGCGGTGCAATGGAACGGCCAACGCATCGCAGGCCTGAACAATATCGAACTGATCACCGACCGGCCGCTCGACGTCAACCTGCGCGAGATCGCCCAGGTAAAGCGCGACTGGCCGGATCGCGCGCTGATCGTTTCGCTGATGGTGCCGTGCAATGAACGCGACTGGAAATGGATCCTGCCGCTCG
>Ga0116109_1000079_pt1 | contig 25860 bp, 11 predicted proteins | sample June2015DPH_8_10_2_FD_89718 | JGI IMG/M metagenome (GOLD analysis project Ga0116109, IMG submission 89718) | Peatland microbial communities from SPRUCE experiment site at the Marcell Experimental Forest, Minnesota, USA - June2015DPH_8_10 | ecosystem: Environmental > Terrestrial > Soil > Wetlands... | reverse complement strand
ATAGGCGAGTGATAAATTATTGTAGGTACAACAAGCTGATACCAGCGTTCAAATTAATATTTTTAATAAGAATATAAATGGGGGCCGTGAAAAGCCTATCATTGGTAACTAATTTCGGAATTACAATTAATTTTCAAAAGATATTCAGATTACTCGTGCTAAGGCGGGTAATCAAAACGGCAACAGCCGAGAACATAGAATAAGGTTCCCTAAAAATTATTAAGTGAAAATAAGGATGTACTTTTTTGATATACAGCTTGGTAGTGAGCTCGGAAGTGGCTACCTAATAATGATCGTGTAAAAACGCGCAAGCCCAATTCAAATTATTAATTAGTGCACCGAAAATTTACCGGGTCTTAAATAATTTACCGAAACTATGTCGCTGATTATAAATTATTTTATTTATTTTTTTCAATTTTTATTACCACCCTTCTAGTATTTAAGTATTTAAGTATTTAAGTATTTAAGTATTTAAGTATTTAAGTATTTAAGTTTGGCTTTAAAAATTAACTATAATTTATAATTTATATTCAGTAGGGTATCAATTCATTCTATACTTATAGAAAAATAGTTTTCAATTAAATATGAAAGTATATGAATAGATAATGCTGACATGAGTAGCGTTAAAGAAGGAAAATAATCCTTCTCGCCGAAAACGAAAGGGTTTTAATTCGAAGAATTTTTAAATCGAATTTTTTAAAGCGGTCTCTAAGGATTAAAATTTATGTGCAAATGCACAACCTGATGAGCTTTGGTCTATATTTTTATTACTTTTTTTTTAATTAAAATTAATTAATATTAATAAAATTTTAAATATAATTATTACTAATTATTAAAGGTCAATAATTGTATTTAAAACAAGAAAAAAGGACCAGGGATTTAGTTATCGTACAGTACCTCAAGTACCGTGGCGACTATTTCTTCATAACTACCGTACCTTAATCCGACACTGGTTCGTTGGTAGAGAATACTAAGGCGTAGAGATAAGGCTCGTTAAGGAACTCGGCAAAATTTACTCAAACGTTTGACAATAAGAGTAACCTCTCGCCATAAGGCGTTATTATTATTTTATTATTAATATTGTAGAACTAATAATAATTAAGAGGAGCACAAAATCAGGAGCACCAACTGTTTACTAAAAACACAATTCAGTGCAAATAATAATTTATTAGTATACTGGATGAGATTTGCTCCGTGACAGTAACCAAAAAGAATGTAATGAATTTGTTATATCTTGAAAGTCTGTTAAACAGCGGCCTTAACTATGAGGGTCCTCAGGTAGCGAAATTCCTTGGCCATTAAATGTGGTCCTGCACGAATAATATAATGATTGTTCCACTGTCTCGACGAGTCTCTCAGCGAAATTGAAATACCCGTGAAGATGCGGGTTACCTTCAGCCGGACGGGAAGACCCTATGCAGCTTTACTATAAATAGTTATTTTTCTTTCTAATACAAGCTTGTAGTATAAAAGGTAATGTCGATTGACAAAGATGAAAAACCTTAGCGAAATATCGGAAATAGATTACTTTTTAATTAATCAAAAAAGGACAGTGACTATTTGGTAGTTTTAATGGGGCGTTAGCCTTCGAAAACGTATCGAAGAGCTTTCAAATTTATAAGATAATAATTTACATTGTATGGAGAACAATAGATCGTTTTGATCAGTAAATGTGCAAGGGCATAATATTATCTGACTGTTAGATTGATAGATCAAGCAGGCACGTAAGTGGGACCTAGTGACCAGATATTAGCCTATGGGGGCGGTATCGATTAGAAGATTAAAGTTACGCTAGGGATAACAGCCTTACCACCCGTGAGAGTTCATATTGCGCGGGTTGACTGGGACCTCGATGTCGACTCAACCTCTCCTCCGGGGGAAAAATCTCGGAAGGGTTCGGCTGTTCGCCGATTAAAAGGTTACGTGAGTTGGGTTTAATACGTCGTGAGACAGTATGGATCCTATCCTCTGAAGGGAAAAAAGTAAAAAGGGGTAGTCTTTCTAGTACGAAAGGATCAATAAGATATGTTTCTATAGTGTACCTATTGTTGTAATATTCAAATTATACAGCACCGTAGGGTAGCCACAAACAAATTATATAAGAGCTGATTGTATATTAAGCTCGAATTTATCCCCCAGATACTAAAAAAATAAGGAATTATTTATTATAATTTATAATTAAATTTTAAAAACTTAATTATAAATTAATGCGATTTTATTAATTAAAATAAATTTTGCATCGGTGCTTTTTTAAGTAACGAATTAATTCCTGGTAAAAATTTTACGTTTTACTTTTGGCCTTAAAGACCAAAATAAAATGTACTATCATAGTTCATAAATAGTAGCGTTTCCTAGCACTTGTGTCAAAAAAACGTTAATTCTACCCTAATCGGGTAATGTTAATTGATTAACCTTTTCACTTTTGGATTATTCTTCATAAGTATTAAGTTTCATATTAAACATTATAAGTCTATTTAAAGACGCAGTAGAACTTTAAAATTAGGCAATTGCTTCTCTCAACTATACTATTAGGGTGTAGTGCTGAAGGCTCATATACCTTTTATTAAAGTAATAACTATTTAATAAATATATCGCGTATATATTGTTGGAAGAATAAATTCTTAAAATAATATACAGGATATTTACACTGTGATGATAGCGGTTTAGATGAATATTTTGTAGTTCATTTAAAACTTAAATCAGTCCTGACGATTGAGCGTTGTGTTAAATGCTTTAACTTTCCTATTAATTATTGAATACTTTTGCGCCCTCTGGGCCTCTTTACTAAAGTAAAGATTAAATTGTATTTTAATAGTTTGCGATAAAGTAATTAAGTATTGTGCTCAGTTATACTTGTTTTTTTTTAATTAATAGGGAAACAGGACTAGGCAATAATTTTTATTGAGGTCTAGAAATAGAACATTTCTTAAATAGGTTGCATGTCAAATATAAAATAAATACTAATTTCTGTTTTCTTTACAGAATTAACTCTTTTTTATTATAATTTGTTTTTAAATTAAAATAATTTTATAAAAATAAGAACCTTTGTTTATTATTGATGCTATTTTGCATTAAATAATAACTTAGTATCAAAATTTATTTTAGAGGCAAAGCAATACTAAAGACATTTTAATTTGTAATTACTATGCCACGAATTCCCGTTTACCTAGAAAGGCTTTTTTTTTTGTTTACTAATTATAAAACTAATTACTTTACCTTTAAACTTGCCCAAGCAGGGCAGGGCTGCTTATAAACTCCTTATATTTTTAGGGAGGAGTTGTTTTGGGAATTAATTATAAAATTTTAGTTCTCACTATTGCCTTGTTTATAAATAAAAAAAACCAATTTATAATACTCTTTTTACTTTTAGGCCTATAGTCTGAGGAGAAAATACAGTATTATAATTTTGTTTGAAATATTTAAAGAGGGATTAATTGAATGGTTACAATGGCCATCTTACACATGGCTCGTAGGGGTTCGATCCCTCTATCCCTTATTTTTTATTTAAAATGTATCACAGCCCAAAGGGCTCAAGCTTTTTTTAACACGTAGTATAAACTATAAAATAAAAATTATCGATTAATTAGAATTAAACCGGCCCAAGCAGGGCAGGGCGTAGAAGACAAACATAAATATTTTTTATTTTCAACTAATTTAATATTAAAAACCTTTCCCTACTTGAGGCCTAACTCAAGAAAAGGCATGAATTGAGTGCCCATTTTTTGCTTTTATATTTCCTTTTATTTTCATTTAACAAACGGAATAAAGACTAATTGGTTGAGTTGCCTTGTTTGGGTCAAGGAGATTGTCAGTTCGACTCTGACTATTCCGAATATTTCATTAGCCCTATAAAAGTCATCATACTTAAAGCTTTTATTCACTAGGCTATTATAAACCTATTAATCAGTTCTTAAATTTTATAATATTTTATAATATTTTATTCTATTATTCTTAAACGGCACCAGTGCAAGAGCCTTAATTTGTAAAATTATTTGGTCTATATATTTAATCCTCCATTAAAAAAAGATATTATAGCAAAGTGGTTAATGCGGGGCACTGTTAATGCTTTTCTCGAAGGTTCGAATCCTTCTAATATCTTCAATATTTAATAATATGTTTTGCGCCCTCTCCCCTTTCTCTGGGAGGAGAAGGGCCTCATGTCCAAAAAGGGGTGATTAGCACTAATTTAAAAAAGCCCCAGAGGGAACAATAACCAAATTTATATTGTTTTGGTTTTGGTTTTGGTTTTGGTTTTGGTTTTGGTTTTGGTTTTGGTTTTGGTTTTGGTTTTGGTTTTGGTTTTGGTTTTGGTTTTTATAAATTAAAATAAAAATGGATATGCTGGAATTTGGTAGACAGGTGCCTCTTAGGAGGGTATGGTTTTACTGTAAGGGTTCAAGTCCCTTTATCCATAAAAATTAAATAAGTTTTCATACTCTTTGTTCCTCAATCACTACTTAAATTGATCCCTCCTCCTCAGAAGGGGCAAATTTGTGTTTTTTTTTAAATAAGGTTGTTTATTTACGCCACTAATAATTATCAAATTACAAAAAATAATGATTGGCCTCAAAATAATACCTCTTGTCTAATCTTTCTGGCACCACTTTCCGCCCTGCTTGGGCTGCTTAATATGAGTATAGAAAAATATAATTTAAATTTTTAATATAGAATATTTTGCGCATTTTTGTATAAAGGCCCCCGCCCTCTGGCCGAGGGAGCAGGGCATATAATTATTTGAATTACATATTTTAATAATAAAAAAATAAAACAAGCACTTTTAGCTTAATGGTAAAGTAATTAGTTTCGGCCTAATTGATATTGGTTCGATTCCGATAAGGTGTTAAAAATTGTTAATCACCCATACTCCTACATGATCCGGCCCAAGCAGGGCAGGGAAGGGTAAAAACCAATTTTAAAAATACCCATCCTATATAAAATACCCACCCTATATAAAAGAATAAAAAGGCCCAAGCAGGGCAGAAGTAGAATATTAAAAAAAAAAGGAAAAAAGAATAAAAGTCACCCCTAAAATGAGTATAGTTTAATGGTAGAACATCATGTTTCCACCATGATGGTATCGGTTCAAATCCGATTACTCATATAAATAATTTTAATAATTAATCTTTAATCATAATCAGAATCATTTAATTATATTCTAAGACATAATAGCGAAACCGATTTATAAAATAGCCTAAAAATTTTTCCTAAACTCTTACTACAAATTAGCCTTACTTTCTTAAAGGGATGTTCGCCCTTTGGGCGAGGACACTAGTGTAGTTCAAAAAAATAATGTACAAAATTAAATTTTATCCCCTCTTTCTAATTCTGGCCTAAAGGGCCGTTGAAGGAGGGGCAAATAGTATATTTAGAATAAAATAATTATAATTAAATCCTTCCTATAAGGAACGGTCTGTATTAATTAATTAAAGGCATGTTGAAATGGTAGACAAGCTTTTGTTAAGTAGAAGTGGAATTATTCCATGAGGGTTCAAGTCCCTCTGCCTTTAAATAGTTTAAATTTTAATATTTTTGGACTTAATCTTTCTAAACCGAGACTTGCCTTATATCTTTAGACTTTAGATTTTAAACTTTGGTCTAAAAATTAAAACTGATAATCTAATTTTTAAAGGGGAAAAATAAATGTTCAACCTAAATTATTATTAAGTATAAATCTAGGGCCAGCAGCAATAAAGTCTTTAAATTTATTTAAATAAAACTATCCTTCAGCGTGGTTATGCTACTATGTTTTAGAATGACTTATTTTTATTTTATAAAATACTGACATTCAGCAGCCTTGATCAAGGCTGCTGAATTGGTAAAATATAGTATTTTAATTAAAGAATTATTCGAATAATTTGTTCTCTAAATTATTAAAAAGAGTATGCGAAATAAGCAATAAATTATTATATTTTTTTTATAATAATATTTTTCATAGGTGTTACAGTGTTTTAAAAATTATTAAATTATATGATTGAAAAAAAAAAATTAAATTTTCCTTATTTTTTTTAATTATCACCCTGCCCTGCTTGGGCAGGCTATGATAAAACCAACTATAACAAATTAAAAAAAAAAATTGTATAATACAAAATTAATACTAGCCCTTAAAGGCTAATCTTTTATTTTAAGATTATAAGCTCTCCCCTCTGGGGCAAACTTAGCATGCAGAAAGTTATTTTTATTTTAAAATTTAAAATTCCAACTTATGCGTCTAGCAAGACCTTTTTCTTTTAATAATTCCTTTAATTAACATAAAAATTTGTACGCTCTGCTAATACATCAATTAAATTGAGTTGTTCACGGTTAAGTTTTTAAAGATAAGATAATAAAGAGAAAGCTTTTTGTTTTTTAATCTCCCTGACTAATCTTTTATAAGGTAAAAAAATAATTAAAGAATTTAAAGCTAACGCTATATATCTAGCGATTAATTTTTTGTTTTTTTTATACTTGAAGTCGGGTTAATACTATTACCTTATAACATTTATAAAATATTCTGAGCTAATTTTACAGCCTGTTCCTTCAAAAGTAGTGTTTGTGCTCTCCTAACCCTCCTCTCAGCTTCAACGGCCCTCTGGGCCAGAAGGGTTAGGGTTAGGGCTGGCCTCATGTTATAAAAGAATAAGGTTTTAAAAAAAAGTGAAAAACAAAATCTAAACTCTAATGCTTCCATTAATGGAAGCAATTTCCCTTTGATATAAGGGAGGCAAAATAATATTAACAACATGTCATCAATTAAAAATACAATAAACTTATATAGTTTGCTCTCAAATACTGTACAGCAGAAAGGTTTAAAAATGCAATTAAATAAATTAGATCTTCATAATCGATTAATATTGACTCTTAATAAAAAAATAGAAAAATTCCCACATAATAAAATTAATAATAAACTAGGGGGTTCTTTAAATCAAAATATTGTTTTTAATTTTAATAATAAAAATTCTAATACAGATAGACGCTTAATTAATAATAAAAATTTAATTATTTCTAGCCCTTCTATCTTAACCACTGGAAAAGTAATAAAAGGAGAAAATGCTATTAAACTATTAAAAAATAAAATTACAAATTTAGAACAATCACAAATTAAAAATACAATTAGTTTAAATAATACAAATAATGTGGTAAAAATTATTACAAGTTTTTTTAAAGGATTGGGGTGCATAATAGCTAGACCGCAATTTATTTATAAAACGAATAAACTAATAATTCGAATTTTTTATTACCAAAATAATTTTAATAAAGACTCTTTATTCAGTAATAATAAATCCAATTTTATTTATAATTTATTTAATGGAGCTGGTGCAGCAAAAGCACAAAATAGTGCTCCTAAAAGTCAAAATTTCGCGGCTATTCTTAGGGATATGTTAGGTCAAACTAAATGAAATAAAGTAGCTCAAACAATCTTTAATAATAATGAAGTAATTAATACCTTAGAATTAGCTAGTATATCTAAAAAAGTGTTTATTTTATTTATTAAAGATTTAATACATCTTACATCATTTAATAAAGCACTTTCAATTGAAAAAGCTTTAATTCAAATACAAAAAGGAGCTTCAGGTCTGGATTTTATATCCGCAGGCTCTAGGGCTGAACGATTTTTAAAAATAAAAATTTCTCGCCATTCTTTTTCAGGTAATAGAGCAAACAAAAAAATAAGTATTATTAGTAAAAATCAATTACTAATAAATCTAATTAGCTCTACTAACTCTGAATCTTTAACTAGAAAACGAACTAGATTATCTAAAACTTTCTTTAACAAAACACTACTGGCTAAATTAATTAAAAAAATTAATAATCATAATAATAATATAAATTTTTTACCCCATAAAGCAAAAAGTCTGGGGTCAGGATCAAAAAAACATATTTCATCTAAAGAACTAATTGGGAAAGGTCTTCTGCTCAACCCTATTAATAAAAAAAAATTAGATGCTTTATTAGCTTGATCAAATATAGATTTATCGGATGATTACAAAACAATTGCTACTGCATTATTATTATTAATTAAAAATAATAAAATTAAAAATAAACTAAACAATTCAAGACTACAAGACATTTTAGCTAATAAAATTAATAAAAATTTAATATCACTGTCAACACAATTTGCTGATGAAGCAAGTAAAAATATTAATTTTATTATTAAAAAAACTCATCCTACGTTTTTAATAGGATGTCCAGAGGACACCACATCTATTAATACAAAAGGTACAAAAATTACAAATTCTACCTTATTCTTATTTAGAGCCCGGTTTAATCAAGGAATCATGCTTGGAACAAAAATTATTAATTTAATTAATAAACAATTCGGGCTTGAACACGTAGGCTTATCTTCTCTTTTGCAAGAACATAAAGATACTAATAAACTATTAACATTAATTAAAGAATCATTTAAAGCTTATAATTATGGTCTTAATAGTAATAAAAACGGTTTTACTCCTTCTAATATTTTATGTACTGAAAATAATGTGAAAAAATTTAAATTATTGGGTAATCTACTAACTAAAATTTTCAAAAAAAATATTGATTTCCAAATTATTAAAATACATAATGTAGGTTTACAAGAAAACATTATAACTAAAGTGATAAGTGAAAATGCAAAATTTGATAAATCTTCCGTATTAATTAAAAAACTTTTAAAAAAAATAGCAATTTCAAATGCATCTTTAATACAATTTAATAAACAAAATAAAATATTAAACAATAATGATTTAGTATATAATTCTAATTTACATAATATAATTTCAGTGCCTGTTTTTAAAAAATTTGGTCTCAAAATTAAAAAACAAGGAGTAAAACTTATTAATACTATTTCTGATAGTAAAAAAAATATTACTTTAAATCAATTGTATGATCAAACTAAAAAAGTTGATCTTTTACATACTAATCCATTAGCACTTGGAAAATTGGTGGGTCTTAAAATTAGAATTGCAGGAAGATTACAAAAAGATGCTATAAAACCTAAACAAACTATTAAAAGTATTACTGTTGGTAGTCTATCTAAAGAACGTTCTAACTTTTCTGGTTTAAGCTATTCCACATCTAAAAACAAAAAAGGTGCTTTTAGAGTAAGTGTTAAAATGGCTCATATTAGAACTTTTTCTGCCCTGCTTGGGCCTTTTTAATTTTGTGTTCTCTCTTCCCCCTTAGGAGGGAGGAGGACATCCAACTATCCCCTCTTTCTAATTATGAGGAAGGGCAAATTTGTGATCAACCTTTATGGCGCCTGCTATATTTAAGGCTTGTATAAAGTAATATTATCAATTTATTAACCCTTAAATAATTTTTAGTATTAATTTTTAAAGTTTTAAGGGGTAAATGAACAAATTTTTGTTCATTAAATTTGACCCCGCAGGGGCATTTAGATATTAAATTTTTACTACATAACAAATGTTAGCCGCAGCAAAAATGATTGGAGCAGGAATAGCATGTGTTGGATTAGTAGGTGCTGGTATTGGTATTGGTAACATTTTTGCTGCCCTTATCTCAGCATCAAGTAGAAACCCTGAAGCTAAAGCTCAAGCTTTTGCCTATGGTATTTTAGGTTTTGCTTTAGCAGAAGCTACAGGTCTATTTGCACTAATGATCGCATTCTTAGTTCTTTACTCATAATTTATATTTTAATGTGTATTTGTCTTTTATACCCTTATTGTTCATATTAATAAAGGGCACTAAAATGCAAATATAAATAATTTTTAAGTAGTAATTTAAACTACACTGCTTCCACCCTAGTCTTAAATGACAACAATGATTTTCAACTTTGCCGGGTGTGAAGTTTATTTCAATTAGTACTCACACTTTGCCTTTATGTGCATGGCGAGTCTCAATAATGTTTTTATAATAAATTATCCTTACCAATTTCTCTGCCCTGCTCCCTCAGTCAGAGGGCGGGGGGCATTTTAAATTTCTTAATTTATTAATTTTTTAATTTTTTAATTCTTAATTTTTTAATTCTTAATTTTTTAATTCTTAATTTTTTTTAATTTGTTCCTTTATTTTAAAAATGCTGGAGTTGAATATGAATAAATTGCTGAACGTTTTGTTCCATAATTAATCATTATATTTAGTATATTTAATACTTAAAAGATAGGGTAAATGAGAAAATTTAAACTGTATTTAGCTCTATAATATAATATAATATATTTACTCTTACACACTTTAATGTAGTGTAACTAAATCAGGAAGGTCCAAGGTTTAATTAAAATTAAATTATTCATCTAAATGAAGATAAAAACATATAAAATAACTATTAATTAAAATAATAATTTAGAGCCTTTTCTGCCCTGCTTGGGCATATTAAATCTTACTTAATTTAGGCCGAATTATTAGTTAATAATGAAATAATTATCTAATTTAACCTTTTAAATTTTAGGATAAATCAGTTTAAAACAGAATTTGTCTTAAAATTTTCTTATTTACCCACCACCTTAATCTTTTTTTATTCTTATAATAAAAATTTAGAATAAAAATTATTTTACAGCCAAACAAAAATTTTTGTTTTATTTGAGGTCTTAATGGGTCTTAAATAATAATTTTATAATTTAATTTAATTTATTATACTGTTCATTTAGGAAAAAATACCAATTTTGAAGTCTTAAAATAAATAAAATAAGGCCAATAACAAGAAAAATACAATTCACAAATTTTAAAACGCTGAAATAATTTAATTGGTTAAAATTCGCCTTTCATGCAGGTGGTATAAAGGTTCAATTCCTTTTTTCGGCTGTTCCAAATTATTACTACTTTATACTTAAGCTTTCATAGTACTAATTTTGTGTTCTCTGAATAATTGGTCGCTTTTATAAATAATTAATTTACCTTTTTGGCTCCCTCCTCATTAGGAGGATAATTAATAATGCATATAGTTTATAGCGAAATAGTTTAATGGTAAAATTTCTGCCTCATGAGCAGAAGCTGTAGGTTCAAATCCTGCTTTCGCTCAATTAAAGTTTTTTCTAAAATATACATTATTTTTTTTACAATTTTTTTACAAAATTTGTAAATGCTAAATTTGAAAATAGCGATGCAGCACCAAAATGATCGGTAAAAAAAATTCAACAATATTAAAGGTCTTTTAGTATAATTGGTTATTACGATAGCTCTTCACGCTAATAAAACCGGTTCAAGTCCGGTAAAGATCATTATTACTAAAATCATTTATTTTATAAAATATTAAAATCTACGAATAAACATTAATGCTTGCGGAAAAAAGTCTAACCTTTTTAAAAAAGTTTTTAAATAAAATTCTCTGCCCTGCTTGGGCCTTTTTAAATCATTAATTTAATTAGTCTTTATTATTTAATGAGGTTTACCTTTAGTTTCCGAATAAGTTGGGCCTTTAAAGTCAGAGTAGTTTAGTAGGTAAAACGCCTACCTTGTAAGTAGGAGTCGCGAGTTCGAGTCTCGATTTTGACATTAAATTATTTCTATCATAGACTTATTTATTAATTTAGTTTAAAGGTATAATCAAGAGCGAATTATAGTTGGTCACAAAATTTTTATGAGTCCTCCCCTCTTTATGGCCTCTCTCCCAGAAGGGAGAGGGCCGTTGAAGCTGGGGGCCAAACCAATTAATTAAATTTGATTTAATCATTTTATTAATTTACAAACTTTATTTTGAAGCCGGCTTTAAGTTACCGCCCTGCTCCCTTTGGGGGGCAGTTGTGAACAATAAATATAAAATAATATAAATTAAATGATGTAAAGTGAATCTTCATTAAATAAATTATTTTTTAATAAATGCTCCGCCCTGCTTGGGCATTTTTATTTTTCCTAGAAATTTATTGTAAAATTTTCAATTCTTATATTAATTTGACTCTATTTTAAATCTGCGGGACTGCTTTATTAAAAAAAAGTGCTATTTTATTAAATAATTATAATTTATTAAATTAGTGTAAAACTGAGTTGTAGTTTAATTGGTAAAACGCTACTTTTTGGTGGTAATTACTGCAAGTTCGAGTCTTGCCGACTCAATACTAGTTTGGTCTCAAATAAAATGATTTAATGAGGATTAAATGAGGATTATAAACTCATAAAACTTATAATAAAAACACCCAAGCAGGGCAGGGTGAGTTGGTTTTTAAGTAAATTATAATTTACAGAAAATGTAACTCAGTGGTAGAGTGTTTCTCTTTTAAAGAAACGGTCGGAGGTTCAATCCCTCTCGTTTTCCTACTATATATTAAGGTAAAATAATCAATAAAATTATACATTTGTGCTCAAACCTTTAGAGTAAGAAAATAAATTGCAGTTTAATAAATTGAGTTAAGTTTACAGAAGGTTCTGTAGCCAAATTGCAAATTTGGTAAATTAGGGTTCAATTCCTTCTTAGCTCTAGTTTTTTCTCTGATTAAATTAATATTCAGTAAATAAAAGGGAGGTTCAATTTACAAGGTAATATAGTTTTATTATTAATTTTATTATAAATTTTTATTTTTGCCCCTTTTGGGAGAGGGGATAGGAAATGGAAATAATTTTTTGTTCTTCTTAGTTTAATGGTTAAAATTTCATTCTTCTAAAGTGAAAATCCCTGTTCGAGTCAGGGAGAAGAAATTAGTATGAGTGATGAGTGTTTTATATATTTTTAATAAGACTTTCATCTGGCTTTTTGCCTTTTTTTTTATAATTTAAAATACAATTAAAAATACATTTTTTATTCTGCTACCCCTGCCCTGCTTGGGGTGGGTTAAATTATTAAATAAACATAAGGAAACCATGCCACATTTTGTGAAGAAAGATACAAAAATGTGACCCTGCCCTGCTTGGGGTGGTGTAAGTAATAATGTAAAATTTTAAACTAACATTTAATAAATTTATTGTACTACAGTAAAAGAAGAATAATATTATATTATTAAGTTTATACCCTGCTCCCTCGGCCAGAGGGCGGGGGCCTTTTTAAAATTAAATTTCATACAATAATATTAAATAATAATTTTGGGTTAAATTAGAACATTAAAAGAATATTAAATAAAATATAAAATATAAAATATAAAATATAAAATATAAAAGGGGGTATCGGATAATTGGTTAATCACGGTTACTTGCACTGACTGAATAAAAGTTCGAGTCTTTTTGCCTCCATTTGACGCCAAAATAATAAAAATTGTTTAAGGTTTTAACCATTAGCCCTGCCCTGCTTGGGCCCGGGTCAAATTTTATTATAGCTTCGATAGCTTAGTTGGTAAAGCGCTAATCTGAAGAATTAGATACCGATTGTTCAAATCAATCTCGAAGCATTGTATTAAAAGAATTACAAAATTTAATAGTATATTTAAGCAAATAAAAAAAAATAATTTTTATATTAAAAGGCGCTGCTGCCAGAGTGGTCATAGGGGTTTTCTGTAAAAAAACTGATCATTTGATCATTAAGGGTTCGATTCCTTTGCAGCTCATTTAAAATAATTAGAGGTCAAATTATTAGTTTGAATTTAAACCTTTTTTAATATGCTTGCCCAAGCAGGGCAGAGTGTTTAACAAAAACAAATTTTATTTCTAACATTTTTTGTTTTTATTGCTATGAATTTTAATTTTGTTTTAAACTATTTTACTTAAGGTATAATTATTAGAAAATTTATTTTCTATTTTGTTTTTGTTTTTGTATTTGCCCCTTCTCCTCCCAGAGAGAGGGGAGAGGGGAGAGGGGAGAGGGGAGAGGACTATATTATTGCAAACGCAAACTAATAGGACATTTGGTAGAGTGGTTTATCACCTTTGCTTTGAAAGCGAATACTCTTACGAGTCAAGGGTTCGAATCCCTTAGTGTCCTTTTAAAAATGAATTAATAATATAGAGTAAGTGTTACAGATTACAGATTACAGATTACAGATTACAGATTACAGGTTATAGGAATGTTTTATCATTTTTTAGTTTATCCTTTGATGACCTATAAATTAGTTCATTTTAAACTTTGATCTAAATTTATTGATTATTTATTAGCAAAACTTCATCTTACTTGACAAGGTTTATTACAAATAATTGCTCTTAAAGCACATTTTCCTAAAGGATTATCTAATTTATTAGAAACTGCTTTTACCGGTTATGTCCCAATAGCTCTACCAGACTATACGCCAAATCTTTCATTAATGAATATTCAATGGATAGCAGGTTTTATAAATGCAGATGGTAGTTTTACTATGGTAGTAAGTAAGGCAAGTAAAATGCGTTTAGGAGAAAAATGCTCAATTGGAATTAATATTGTACAGCACAAAAAAAGCTTAATTGTACTACAATGTGTTGCTGAATTATTAGGTTGTGGGTCTATAAATCCTAGAATAGATAATACTTATTTATGAGGTATTAATAATATTAAAGACATTAATAAATTAATAAATTAATAAATTAATTGGTGTATTTCAGGAAGTCAAATTTTTAGGAGCTAAAGCCCTGGATTACACAGATTTTTGCAAAGCTATTGATTTAATTAATAGTAAATCCCATCTTACACGTGAGGGGTTGGAATCTATTAAAGCTTTGTCTAATGGAATGAATTCAACCCGTACAAACTTTGATCCTAAACTTTAGGTTTCAATTCCTATTGACCAATCTTACTGTAACTTTTTATTAAAAATAATAATTGTTTGCAAAACAGGATCTTTTTAAGCAATAATTAAATTATTATGCTAACTGTTTCAAACTAAGTGGTCACTATACTAGATTACTCTAAATGAGTGTTCTTACTATTAAAAGATAGTAAATAGTTGGCTTTTTTTCATTAAATTATCACCACTCTTTTTTTTTTTTATTCTGTGTCCTCTCTTAGGAGGACATCCCTGCCTCTAATTCTAATCCTAAATTTAATACTAATTCTAAAGAATAATTAAGGCTATTTAAAAACATTAAATTTTATACTTTTTAATTTAATTATACACTATTAATAATTATTGTTTATAAAAATGCTAAATATAATAATAATTTAACTAATTAGCACAAATTAATTTTTAAAGTATATTAATCATTATTTTTTTAAATCGTTTTGAAAGCGGATACTCTAATGAGTAAAGGGTTCGAATCCCTTAGTGTCCTTTATTATAAACCCTTAGGCGAATGCTTAAATTAATATTGGTCTTAAGAAATATTAATTTGTTTTTATATTTAAAGCCGACTTTAAGGCCCAAATTGAAGCCAATTTCAATTTATGTACTTAATTAAACCTTTCACTTCAAATTATAATTTAATATTTAAATATACTCATTCATCAAAAAAAAAAAGTTTGCATAATAGATTAAATTAGAATCAAAAAATGGAGGTTTGATTAAATTTGACCTCTACTATAAGTAGTTCTATTGATTAGAGCATGTTTTTGTTGTAAATTCAAAACAACAAAAAATTATTTTTAATTTCTTATTTTTTTTTTAAATTCTCTCTTCCCTGCTCTGCTTGGGGCCTAGGAGGGAGGAGGACATCCATAAAACTCATAATTTAACGGTAGAATACGCCTTTGATGAGGGCGTTGTAAGAGTTCGAATCTCCTTGAGTTTAAATTAATTTTTGTTTGCTAAATTTAGATTAATAATATTGCTTCATTATTTATTAAAGGATCAGGTTGTTCAGTCCCTCCTCAAAAGGAGGGTGGGCGGCGATTGAAAATTTTAAAAAGGATTGTATTAGTGCTTGTTTAATTGTTCTATTGCTTTTTTTAGCACTTTAAAACTGTTTTCATTATTTTAATCATTGCAAATTATTGCCATGAAAATATTTATTTAAAATCGAAAAAGCTTCTATGTAAAATATTTGCTTCTAATTTTTAATATTTATTAAGATTAAATAAATTTGCCCAAGCAGGGCAGAAGAGTAAATATTTTTATGCTCTCTTTCTAATTATGAGGAGGGCCATTTTGGATTAAGAAGCAGCTATCTTAAAAATTTTCAGTTTTTTTTTCAGATTAAGGGAACTAAAATATTGATTCCTTACCCTTGAGGGAAAATTATAAATTTTAAGCTAAATAAATTAAATCTTACACCAGTTTGATTTTAGAAAAGGCCTAGGAATGTTTTACCAATTCAGCAGCCTTATAATCAGACTAGTAAAGACAAATTAAAACTTTAAAATGCCTCAATTAATCCCCTATTTTTTCATTAATCAAATTTCATTTACATTTTTTGTTTTAGTAGCATTGATTTTCTTATTCTCTCGATATATTTTACCTTATTTTGTTTACTTATCATTAACAAGATATTATATCAGTACACTTAATAGTTAATTTAAATTTAGTCATAAGTTCTATTATGTTTTTGGGTTTAAAATAAAGCAATGCCCTCTCCCCTTTCTCTGGGAGGAGAAGGGCCATTTGTTTAATGAATTTTAACATTTTTAGCACCAGTTCCACTAGTGTCCTCGCCCAAAGGGCGGACATCCCTATATTTAGGGTAGAAAATTATAGTGATGAATTGGCTTTTTTTTTATTTTTAATTATACCTTATCAAATTTATTCCCTATTTAAGGGATGTCCAGAGGACACAAATTTAAAGACTATAGCATAATTGGTTAATGCACCACGCTCATAACGTGAACAATGAAGGGTTCAAATCCCTCTAGTCTTATTTAACCTTTATGCCCTGCTTGGGCAACTTTAAATTTTAAATTAATAATACAATTATTATTAAAATCATTAGTTTTAAAAATACCCCTCCCATTTTAAGAGGCGGGGTTAAAATTACTTATACAAAAAATTTATTTTATAATATAGAGTATTAAAACTATTTAAGCAAATAAATAATCTTTATTATAAAAATAAAAATAAGTGTAGGAGTGTGGCGAAAATATTAAACACATTTTTTAACAGTGAACTTTAAAAAGGATTTTACCTAAATAAAGTTTGCCCTTTGAGAAAGGGGTCTATAAATAATAGAGAAGCTTACATTTGCCCAAGCAGGGCATAAAAATAAGTTAAATACTTACTCTAGCCCTTTAAAGGAATAGGAAAATGTAAGTGTACTCTAGAAAGGCTATATTTAAATGTTTGCCCTGCTCCCTCGGCCAGAGGGCGGGGGGCAGTTTTATACATACTAAACATTTTAATTATTTAGTCAAGACTTGTATTTGTATTTTTTTCTTTTTATAAACTAAATATTATGTTCTCTCCATTAGATCAATTTGAAACTTTTTCATTATTCGGTTTTAATTCACCTATCGTAGGTAATTTTTATCTTAGTTTTAGTAATTTTGGACTTTATGCTTTTTTAGTTTTAATAATTACAGTAGGATTACACTATTTTGCTAATAATAATTTTTCTATTGTACCTAGTTCATATAGTATGGCTTTTGAAAGTTTATTTTCTACAATATCTGCTATAGTACGAGGTCAAATAGGTGAAAATAAAGAAATTTTCTTACCCTTCATTTACTCATTATTTGTGTTTGTTTTAATATCAAACCTAGCTTCAAATGTTCCTTATAATTTTGCTATTACTAGTTCTATTATTTTATGTTTAGGATTATCAGTAACAGTTTTCTTAGGTGTTACTATTATGGCTATAGTAAAACATCAATTAAAATTCTTCTCATTTTTTGTTCCAGCAGGTACTCCTTTAGCTTTAGTTCCTTTATTAGTATTAATTGAATTAGTATCTTACTTTGCACGTTCTGTTTCATTAGGTTTACGATTATTCGCTAATCTTACAGCTGGGCACACTCTTGTTGCTATACTTTCTTCATTCTTATATAAATTATTTGCAAGTGGTATAATTGTATTCTTTATTACTTTAATTCCTTTCGCTATTTTTATTGGTATTTTAGGTCTTGAAGTGGCCGTTAGTTTTATTCAAGCATATGTTTTAGTTCTTTTAGTTTCATCTTATCTTAAAGATGCAATTTATTTACATTAATTATAGCGATTTGAATTTTCAAATTTATTATAACTAGAAGTGTTTTTAATAATTATTATTAAAGACTTACAAGTTATATGTTTTAAATACCCTTATAAGGGTGTAATTTAAAACTTTTTAATATTAAATTATCACCACTCTTTTATAAAGGTTTTTTTTTTATCTATTTAGGTTTTTGTGGTTTAGTGTTTATATATTTTTTTGTTTTGTTTTGTTTGGTGGGTGTAATTACTGATGATATGTCAATTTTTGTTTTTAATAGTCAATTAGCATTACCTGTGTTTGTTCATCATGTAAACAGTTCAAACTCAAATTTGAATCACAATGTTGATCCTCAGTATATAGCTTACGCTACTATTTCTCAATTTATTTACAATTATATTAACAATTATTCCTTAATACATCCTACATTAACACAATTAACTCCATCAATTTTAAACGATTGTTTTTGTTCTTTCATTTTTACTTTTTTGAATGAAGACGTTATTTACACAAATAATATTAGTTTAAATACTTTTGTAAGATTTGAACATAGTCCAATCAATGGTTACTGAGGAAGTAACTTTGAAGATTTATTTACAACAATTGCAAGTTTAAACAACACATATTATGAATTGAACGGTAATACTTCAAACCCTGTTATTCTAGCTAAAATAGCTTCATTGAAAAATAAAGCTACAACTGCAAATTTTCACGTTAACAATCCTAATTTTGATATAACTTCATATAATAACTAATAACTAAACATTTACAACTAAATGTAATATATTTTTATAATTTTTATAATTTTTATAACTTATAATATTTTATAATTAATTAATCACCACTTAAGCAGAATACTAACTGCGTTAAAAATAGGTAGACAGAATACCAACTGTGAAATAATAAAATAGGTAACCAAAGATCTTTTAGCGTAAAGTAATGCACTTAACTTTCTAATATTACCATGTCCATGAAGATAAATTATTTACAAGCAGGTCCTAAAACAATTGGGGGTAGTTTAGTTACAAGTTTAAACTTGTGTAAAAGTTAAAGTTAAAGTTAAAGTTAAAGTTAAAGTTAAAGTTAAAGTTAAAGTTAAAGTTAAAGTTAAAGTTAAAGTTAAAGTTAAAGTTAAAATATTTTGGTGCAAGTCCAAAAAAGGTCAAAACAAAACAAAACAAAACAAAACAAAACAAAACAAAACAAAACAAAACAAAACAAAACAAAACAAAGTCCCACCGCACTTCTTAATTAAGAAGTGCGGTGGGGAATTTTTGTCAAAAATTACAACGGTAAAATAACGGTGTTTTTAGACTTAGAGAATAAACCCCTGACGGACTAATTTAAAGAAGATAGGGTTGGACTATTTAAAAAATTAATATTAAATTCATCATAAATAAATGAACTAAACTTTTGTAATATTTGGTAAAGTGTGATACAATCTTGTTCACAATATTTGATAGTTTCTTTTTCTAAATATCAATCATTGTTAAAGTCTTTACAATATTCCTTATAATCTGATTCAGTTACTTTATCTTTTTCAAAATATTCATAACTTGGTACAGGTCCTACATAATTATAATTAATTTCAGGTTGATTAACAAATTTATAAGGAAAAAAAACCTTTATCTTCTACACTGAAACTTTTAGCGGCTTTAGCTAAACTGATAGGAATCATTAATAAAGAATCTCTAAAAAATATTTTATTTTTTTTAGTTTTTTTCCTTCTTCGAATAAATCAAAACCAACTTTAACGTCTATTATTCTACTGTCTCGAATTAATATTTTTACATCATCTGAAAGTGAAGTTATTATTGTTAATAAGAAAATACCATCAAAGTAGGAAAAATTATGAAGATATACTTTGTAACCATTATATTCTTTTTTCATTAATGATTTGATGGCATTTTCTAAAAGTTCTTTGGAATCTTTAAAATCTGTTATATAAAAGGAAGATACTGTTTGACCATTGAAAATAGATACACAATATGGTGTTAAGACTCCATTTATTGATTTAGTTTCTAAATCCATTGTTATAAACTGTGTCCCTTTAAAACTATCTTTACTTTTTTTGGATGATATATAATTTACTTTTTTATCTTTTATCATGAAGTGTTCTTTACCTTCTATAAATAAATATTTAATTTTGTTAAGTGTTCTGATAAAATTAGTTAAACTCAATTCTCCTTTAGTTTGTACTTTGTCTTGACCTTTTAAACCATGAATCAAATGTTTGGTTGGGAAATACATAGTATCTTCAAAACTAAAAAGTTCATTTCCTTGAATTCTTAAACTAGTATTAAGTTGGAAATCTTTTATTTCTATTTTATATTCAGGTGATTTAATATTAGTTGAATTATATAAAATCGGTACAGTTAATATACTAGATTTTGTTTGTTCGTTTATATTAAAACCTCAACAAATCGCTGATGTATAATCTGTATTAAATATTGTATATCCTCATTTTGTTAAATCCATGCTTAATGGTAAATTATAACCTGAATGGTTTGTATAGTTTAATGATTCGGTTGGTTCAATATCATTGACTTCATTTTCTCCTATAATTTTATTTATACGTTCTTGTAAAGGCTTAATGTTTACATTGTCTTGTACATCTTTAGAAGAAATAAAATTATTATAATCTGTAGGCACAACTTTATAATGAATACAAATTGATTTTACTAAAAATAATTTATAACGTTCTTCATAAAATGTTATTCAAAATTGTCAAAATACTTCAAACATAGTTGCTTCTTTTTGACCGTCTTTCATAAAAAATTGTAAATAAGATATTGTACGGTAAATATAATAATTTGTTTTTTGTATTTCGTCTATTACATGAAAATGACATTGAAGTTGGCAATGGTAAAACTGATTGTCTGCTAAATTATTACTTATTTCTTGTTTAAATTTATTGATTGCATATTCTAGTAAAGGTGCAGACATTTTAGTATCTTCACTTAATGTTATTGTATATTTTTGCCATTTACTCTGTATTATTGTGTTTTGGTTTTGCATTGGTTATTTTAAAGGGGTGATTAGAAAGCGGACAGTTTTTGTAAAGCTACCGCTATACTTAACAAATTTTAAATCCATTTACTCAATCAAGAGAAAGGATTATTTTATATAAAAAATTTAATTGTTATTTAAAATTTACCACCTGGATGATAACGATTAAACAAACTAAATCGAGATGCTTTTTTAGCATTCCCTCTTGCTTTTCTAGATTTGCATAATCGTCTATTATATGCTCTATCAAATAATTTTGCACCTTCTCGATATTCTTCTTTGTTTTTAAGAAAATCTTCAAAGTTTTTGTTATTTTGTTGGTTTAGATCTTCTCATAATTGATCTAAAGCTAAATCGTCTTGATGTTCTTTTGTTAAAAATGAATTGTAGTTTGAAGGATCTTGTGATAGTCAAGATCAGTTGGATTCTTCTACTACTCACGCTTCATATGCTTCTACTCCTTTGGATAGGTTAAATAACATTCCTTGGTTAGGTTCATACTTATAGTTTTCATCTGTTAGTTGTTTTACATCTTGATTTAAAGTTGTTTGTAAAGGTGTTGTAAAATAGATTATTGGTAATGCTAATCCACTACAATAAATTGGTGTTAATGAGTAGATTTCGTTTATATAGTTAATTGTTAATGTTATCATTTATTTGTTATTTTAATATTTAAGAAAGGAGCTATTTTGATAGTAACATACTCCTATAGTTACTTCATTTTAAATATTTTATTTATTTTTATCTTAAGAATCTTGGTTTTGAATTATATAGTGTTCTATTCATTCTGAAACAATCTAGACAAAGTCCATGGAATTTACTATTTTTTGTTGATATTTTACTATTTATTTCTATTAATTTATGAACTTCTTTTGATTGTCTCATGGTAAAATAGTGTAAATCTTTTCTATACTTATCTGTTTTTATTTTTTCTGATTCTAAATATTTTGTGATTGCTTCTTGTTCTTTGAGATGTTCTTTTAATAAACCTTCATAAACTTTAGGAGCTAGTAAAGATGTAAATTTATTATCTAATTCTTTTTGTTTATTAGATCATGCTTTATAACCTTTTGATTCTGAATCTGTTTTATAACCACATTCACATTTTTCGGTTGTAAAATCATATTTATCATTTATGATAGTCAAGAAAATAAAGATTAAGGTTGTTATTGCTGCTATGCCTTGTATATGAATGCTTATTAAGTCTATTATATTATTTAGAAATTGTATCATGTTTTTATTTGTATCGTCTTAGACGTTGAAAGAAAGAAGCTAAAATATCTTTATTTTAATAGTAAAGATAAATGAAGAAACATACTTCTATCCCTTTACTACTTTTGTAGTTTTAGGACCTAGTTTCTTCATTAAATAAATAAAAACACAATGAACGTTTAATTTATTTTTTTCCCTCCGGGTCATTTTTATGTTCAGCTAAATTCATTGAAATCCAGTTTAAATTTGGTTTTGTGGATTCTAAAACTAGGTTGCCTCCAAATATATCCAATTTTTTAGGAATATGATAGGAATGATTTACACCACGTTGTCTTCCGTTTTCTAGACATGCTATGATTTGACTTAAACGATAACGAACTGGAGACAAAATATGTTGATATTTAAATGAACCTCCTGTTAAAACGATTTTATGGTTTTTTAATTCGGCTAATAAATCTAAATATCTTATATCTTCAATTACAAAGATTATGTTTCGGGATAATTCAATTTCAGAACACTTTAAAATATAATTGTGGAAAAATGACATATTAAACAATTCAAATAATGGTAAGGTTTGAATTACATATTGTAAATTTAATAAATCTGGGGTATGAAATACTTGGATTTTCTTTTCGGTTTCACTTAAACTAGAATATTTTGTTTCTGATAAGATTCGATATATTAATAGTTCTTCTGTTACCCCTAATGCTATTAAATTATTAGAAAAATTTGCAAAATCTGTACACATTATTGGATAACTCATATGATATTTTGTAGTAATTAATTGATAACCTAGTTGCATTCTTAAGGAACGACTAAAGATCATCATATAATTAGAGTATAAATCTAATAAGGGATAATTATTAAAATTTTGTTGCATTTTAGTTGTTTGTTTTTATTTATTAGAAAGAGGCTAAGTTTTTATCGTATTAACAATCCTCTATTTGGTAATACTAGGAAATAATATAGATTTTTAATTAATCTATGTCATCCTGTAAATTATATCCTTGAACTGTTTGGTTCTTAGAAAATAAATTTTCTGTTGAAGAATTTCTTGAAATTGGAGATATACTTCTATAATGAAATACTTTTGGTAGATCTGATTCTTTCAAAGATAAATCTGTGTCAAAAATGGTTTTTGAAGTATTTCTATCTGATAAGTTTTCAATTCGTTCTTCAACTAATAGTGAACTTAGCGAATCTGAACTTTTAGTGAAAGATTTTATAATTTCCCCTAACTGGTCATTTTCATTTATATTAGCCCCTGCGGGGATTGGTATAGTATTTAATTGTTGGTTGATTGAATCTACATTTGTTCGTTCTGCATCTGTCATCATACTTAAGATCGCATCTCTTAATTCTGTATTATGAGGATAAGTATAAGGATTTCTACCTGTTACACATCCTATTTCACTTAAATCTGAACTTGTTATACTTGATGTACTTGAAGAGGCAGTTGAATTTCTTATTAAATTTAATTTTGATTCTTTTAAAGAATCTGATTCTGTTTCTTCAAATATTATTGATAATCTTGATGATTCTTTTGGTAAATTTGGTAAAGATTTATTAATATTAATTGGCAATTCTGGTAATGATTTATTTATATTTAAATCTGTACTTATTATATCATGTAATTCTGATTGATAAAATAATAATGATTCAGTTAAACTTACGGTATCGGCATTTATAGAACTTTTAGATCTTGAATTTTCATTTGGTAAATCTAATAGTGAAACTGTTGGTGTATCTGGTAGTAATTTGTTTGTTACTATTCGAACATCTTGATTGGAACCTAAAGATAATAATTGTCTTACTCTTAAACCTTCGTCTAGTTTGAAAGCTAATTCTGTTCCATGTACGGGTCAATGATCTTTTAAATTATAAACTTTATTCGGATCTTGACCTTCTATACCTTCAACTCGAAATGTTAATTTATCTAAGGTTATATTTAAATTACTTTCTAATAGTTTTATACATCTTATACAAAGTGAATTATTTGGATCAGCTTTACAATTAAATTCTGTTAAGGGAAAATTGATTGATATTGTTGATGACGGATGATTATTTCATTTACCTAATTGATATTGTAAAATTTCTGTACGCTTAAATTCACTTAAACTTGATTTAATTTTATTGAAGATAATTGTTCTCGCGTTATGATCATTTTATCTACGGGATAATTTGATTCAGATCTTGTACTTGTACGGTATATTGAATCTTGATAGTCCAATAAATGTATTGTTGAAGTTGTACCATTTGTTGGTCTAGTACTTGTTGAATTAGAAATTAAATCAGTTGTGAAATCAGTGGTTGTATTATTGTTTGTGAATTCAATTATTTCAATTGAAGCATTTATTGATTGTGCTACTTGTGTTAAAAAATCTATCATTTTGTTTGTTTGTTTTATTTGAATAAAGAGGCCAGTTTGTAATTTTTAATGTTACAATTTTTCTTTTATCGTATACCTCTATTGATAAAGAACTTTTTATTATTTTTTTTCCTAAATTTGTGCTCGCAGGGTAACCTTAGAGATTTTGTAATAGAATTATTTAAATAATTTATTGGTCTTTTCTGGATTTGAACCAGATTCTTTTCATTTTATTATTTGTTCATTGTGTCTTAAACAAATGTTACAATTCAAATGTTAAAATTTTATAAATTTTTACTAAACTTTTCCTTGATCTATATTTAATTTGGTATCATTATTTTAAAATTTTAAAATATGAGGTAACAATACTACATCTCACGGTGTAGGCAAATTAACATTTTAGTTTATAAAATAATTTGATATTTTATATTATTTTAATTATTTATTGTAAAAATAAACATTGGGGAAAAAATTATTTAAATATTTAAATATTTAGCGCACATGAACAAATAATTTTGATGGAGTTATGTAATACCATTATACGAAAAGACCTTTTTTATTATATGATTTTATTTGGTGTAATATACCTTATAAATTTATTAAACAAATTAATGTTATAATTTATTTTATATTACTTTAAATTTTAGTCTTATCTGGATTTGCACCAGTTTTCATATTTGCCTTAATGGCTTAATTTTTTCAGAGGTAAGAGTTGGGAGGAAATAAAGAACCACAATTAATTTTGGTGGTTTTTATAATAGGTGGCCCAGTCCTAATCCTTTTGAAAAATAGGTAAGGAGAGCATCAATTAAAAATTGAATAAAATTATTTATAATTTAAAAGAAGAATAATTAAATTAATAATAATAATTTAAATAATACAGATTTTAATCTTAAATTTAATTGAGAGCTTAATTTTGACTCTGATTTAGTTTTTTTGCTTTTAAGCTAAGGCATGCGAATTTTTTTAAGCATTTGCTTAAAAAGTGTAGGGGTGAGTAAAATTAGTAAATAAGTACCTTTAAGTTCTTTTTAATAATGAATAAATAATTCTTAGTTTTTTTAAAAGTATTTAAACCATAATAAAAATGATTAAATATTTATTTTATTCTTTGAATTTAAAAGGGATTTTCCCGCTTTAAGATCTTTACTAAACCGATTAGGTAGTTGGTAAAAAAAAAAGGGGTAATGGCCCACCAAGCCTACAATCGGTAGTCATATTTGAGAAAATTATTGACCACAGTGGGAATGAAATATCCCTCGTTGTTTCGACCAGCAGCCGCGAATATTTGTCAATGCTCGAAAGAGTGAACGAGTTAAAAAGTATCTATCCAATAGAAAATTTAAATATTAATAATGATATAATTAAATTTTGAGTGCCGACCAACACCTGTGCCAGAAGTCTCGGTAATACAGGAGGCGCTAAACTAGTCTACATAATCAGGCTTAAAGCGTAATTAGACAGACTCTTTATAGAGT
>Ga0116109_1000078_pt1 | contig 26065 bp, 25 predicted proteins | sample June2015DPH_8_10_2_FD_89718 | JGI IMG/M metagenome (GOLD analysis project Ga0116109, IMG submission 89718) | Peatland microbial communities from SPRUCE experiment site at the Marcell Experimental Forest, Minnesota, USA - June2015DPH_8_10 | ecosystem: Environmental > Terrestrial > Soil > Wetlands... | reverse complement strand
CCCTTCATGTAGCCGACCACCTGTGACACCGCATACTTTGGCGGTATCGACAACAGCATATGAACATGATCCGCCATCAGGTGCCCTTCTTCTACCCGGCGCTCCTTTTGCTGAGCCAGTCGTCGAAAGACCTCACCCAGATGTCCCCTCAGTTGCGCGTACAACACCTTTCTACGACACTTCGGAATGAAAACCACATGATATTTACATTCCCATCTGCTATGGCTTAGGCTATCAAAGTCGTCCATCATGATTCTCCCTCTAGTGTGCTTGGCGGCTCACAAAGGGGAGTTTCACCGATGGACGGCTCCCGTATACGTCAAACTTTTACTGCCTCCCCGGCAGAGCCAGGGGATTTCCCGAGTTAATTAAATGAGTGAGTGGAACGCGACCGCCGCGTCCTATGCTAAAAATTGCCGACAAGTCGAATACATCGGCGGAGACAGGATGAAGAAGCGGTCGATCGGGTTGGCTGCACGGCTGTGCGCGTTGTCCTGCGCTGCGTTCGTCGCGGTGATGTTCTGTTGGTTCGCGCATCCGCGCTTCGTCGCGACAGCCGGGGCGGCAGAAACATCACTGCCCTCGCCTCCGACCGAAGCAACGGCTACGCTCAAACATGGCGCGGAACTGGCCGTGATCGGCGATTGTGCCGTCTGCCATACGGCCAATCGTGGTGCGCCGTTCGCGGGCGGCCGTCCGCTCGATACACCGTTCGGCACGATCTATTCAACCAACATCACGCCCGATCGTCAGACCGGCATCGGCGCCTGGTCGCTCGACGACTTTACGAATTCGATGCGCAACGGCATTGCACGCGACGGCCATCATCTCTATCCAGCTTTTCCGTATCCGCACTTCACGCACATGACGGACGCGGACATCGCCGCGATCTACGCGTATCTGATGTCGCGCGATGCGGTGCAGGCCACTGCACCGGCCAACCATCTGATATTTCCGCTCGGCTTCCGTCCACTGGTGGCGGTATGGAATCTGTTCTTCCTGCATCCTGGCGTCGAGCCGGACAGCGAAGCTTCTGCGACAATTTCAACGGGAACCGCGTCGACCGAAGCACAGCTCATACGCGGTAAATATCTGATCGATGGACCGGCACACTGTGCAGCGTGCCACGCGCCGATGAATCTGCTTGGCGCCGAAAAGTCCGGTGATGCGTTCGGTGGAAACGTGATTGAAGGCTGGGAGGCGCCAGCGCTAACCACACTGCTGCACGCACCCGAACCGTGGACCCACGATCAGCTCGTCGCGTACCTTCACACGGGTTTGGCGGATCAACATGGCGCGGCGGCCGGGCCAATGCGTCCGGTGACGCAATCGCTGGCGAATGCCTCCGATGCGGATATCGACGCGATGGCCACCTATTTGCTCTCGCTTCAAACGCAGGCGGCCACGACATCGCAAGCGAAGACCGCAGCGGCCGACATCGCGCAGATCCACAACGGTTCGATGCTTTTCACTTCCGCGTGCGCATCCTGTCACGCAACCCATGCGCCGATGACGACGTTCGGCGGCCGGCCATCGCTCGCACTCAGCACGGCCGTCAATGCGCAAAATCCGCGCGATACGCTGCGGCTGATTCTCAACGGCATTCCCGCCGAACGCGGCACGCGCGGCGCGTTCATGCCGGGATTCGCCGACACGTTCAGCAACGCGCAGATCGCCGATCTGGCTGCGTTCGTGCGCGCCAGCTTCAGTAGCCAGACCGCATGGACGCTCGATGAAGCCGACGTCGAGAAACTGCGCAAGGAGACCAGCGAACCATGATGACACTCGTCGTGAATGGCGTACCGCATCAACTGGACATCGATCCGTCGACGCCGTTGCTCTATGCATTGCGCAACCAGCTCGGCCTGCACGGTGCGAAATATGGCTGCGGTCTTGGCCAATGTGGCGCGTGCACGGTGATCGTCGGCGATCAACCTGTGTTCTCGTGTCTGCTGGCCGTGGCGGCGGTCGGCACGCGCGCGGTTCGCACCATCGAAGGACTCGGTAGCGCGGAAAACCCGAGCAAGCTGCAACAGGCGTTCATCGATAAGCAGGCGGCGCAGTGCGGCTACTGCATCGCCGGCATGGTGATGCGCGCACAGGCGCTGCTTGAACGCGTCCCCTCGCCCACCGATGAGCAAATCCGCACGCACATGGAGCCGAACCTCTGCCGTTGCGGCACACATACGCGGATACTCGCCGCGATCCGCGACGCGAGGCAGCCCGCATGAGCGACCCTCGCACTACGCCGGACAGCGCCAGCCGCCGCCGCTTTCTCGCGGCAGGCAGCGTCATGGTCGGCTTCACGCTGCTGCCTGGCGCGCGCACCCTCGCGCAAACCACGACGACCGAAGCCGGCACCTTCGCCGCGTCCGCGCCGAGCCTGCCGGGCAGTCTGAAGATAGCGCCGATGCTCGACGCGTGGGTCAAGATCGACGAAACAAGCCGCATCACCGTATTCACCGGCAAAGCCGAACTCGGCACCGGCATTCGCACCGCGTTCATGCAGATCGCCGCCGAACAGCTCGGCGTGACACCCGAACACATCACGCTCATCACCGCTGACACCGACGCGACGCCCGACGAAGGCTACACGGCAGGCAGCCATTCGACCGCCGACAGCGGCACCGCGATCGCCAACGCCACCGCCCAAGTGCGCGCGCTCTTGCTCGATGCCGCCGCGTCGCGGTTGAACGTCGACGTGGCATCGCTGACGACGCATAACGGTGAAGTCATCGCAAACGACGGCCGTCGACTGAAATTCGGTGAGGCGGTCAGCGGCGTCGATCTGCATCGCAATGCGCAGCCCGGCGTGCCGACCCAAGATCCAAAGACCTTCACGGTCATCGGCCAGTCCTTTCATCGCGTCGATATTCCGGGCAAGGTCAGCGGCGCGCCGTGCTATGTGCAGGATCTGAAGCTGCCGGGCATGGTGCACGCGCGCGTCGTTCGACCGCCGTCGTACGGTGCAACGTTGCAGTCGGTCGATGTCGCGCCGATCAGAACGATGCCGGGCGTCATTGCCGTCGTACAGGACGGCAGTTACCTCGCCGTCGTCGCCGACGATGAATGGCGAGCGATTCTCGCGATGCGCGCGTTGTCGGAGGCAGCGCAATGGCAAAGCGGGCCGCCGCTGCCGGCGCAAGCGACGATTCACGATACGCTGAGGAAACTGCCCGCGCAGGAAATCCCAGTCGCCAACACGATCGGTGCAGCGGCCCCCGCTGTGCAGACGCTGCACGCGCGCTTCGGGAAACCGTATCTGACGCATGGCTCAATCGGGCCATCGTGCGCCGTTGCATGGCTCAACGACGGACAGATGACGGTTTGGACGCACACGCAAGGCGTTTTCCCGATGCGTAAAGGAATGGCCGAGATGCTGTCGATGCCGCCCGAGCGCGTGCGCTGCATTCACGTCGAAGGCTCCGGTTGCTACGGTCACAATGGCGCCGACGATGTCGCCGCCGACGCCGCGCTGATCGCCCGCGCCGTGCCAGGAAAACCCGTGCGCGTGCAATGGATGCGCGAGCAGGAACACACGTGGGAGCCGTACGGACCGGCGATGTCGAGCGATGTCACCGCATCCCTGGATGCGAACGGTCAGATCGTCGACTGGAAGTACGAGGTCTGGAGCAACACCCATAACAACCGCATCGAGAACGCCGGGCGTTTCATGCCGACATGGTTTCTGTCGAAACCCTTCACACCCGCGCCGCCGAAGCCAATTCCAATGCCCGAAGGCGGTGGCGATCGCAACAGCATTCCGTTGTATCGCGTGCCGAACCTGTACGTGCAGCATCATTTTTTGCCAGACATGCCGATCCGCGTGTCGGCGATGCGCTCGCTCGGCGCATATCACAACATATTTTCGATCGAGAGTTTTATCGACGAACTCGCGCTCGCCGCGCATGCCGATCCGGTCGCCTTCCGGCTCAGGCATCTCGACGATCCGCGGGCGCGCGCGGTGATCGAACGCGCGGCGCAACGTTTCGGCTGGCCACATCGCGCAGATTCTGGGCCGCCGTCTCGCGGCGTCGGTTTCGCCTTCGCGATGTACAAGAACCTGATGGCGTACTGCGCGCTGGCCGTCGAAGTCTCGGTTGAACGCGAGACCGGATACGTGACGATCGAACGCGTCTCGAGCGCGATCGATTGCGGGCAGATCGTGAACCCCGATGGCGTGCGTAATCAGGTCGAAGGCGGCATCGTGCAATCGGCAAGCTGGACGCTATTCGAAGCCACCACTTTCGACGAACACAACATCACGAGTTTCGACTGGAGCAGCTATCCGATCCTGCGCTTTTCGAGCGTCCCGAAACTGCTCGACGTCGAACTGATCGACCGGCCGGGCACGCCGTTTCTTGGGGTGGGCGAAGCATCGCAAGGGCCGATGTCGGCAGCACTCGCGAATGCGATCGCCAACGCGACCGGACAGCGGTACAGGGACCTGCCGTTGTCGCCGGAGCGGTTGCGTGAGGCGTTGCGGGTGTAGCGGAAAAGCGCTTCCGTCAGGACGCTCGATGGTTACGCCGCTCAAGTGCGCGGCCCGTGGCAGAGCTCCCAGCAAAACTCGAGAAATGCCTCGACCGCAGCCGGAGGTAAGCGCCGCGACGGCCGGATAGCGTAGAGCGGGAAGGTCTCGCCCGGCCAGTCCGGGAACAGCTCCACCAAGGCGCCGCTTGCAAGCAGATCCTGCACGCCGAGAGCCAGGACCTGCGCCACACCAACCCCGGCCACACAAGCTCCGACCATCGTGTCGACGTCCGTTAGCGTCAGTCGGCCTGTCGTCTCGACCGGCAGAATCTCCTTGCCACGGTGAAATTCCCAGTGAAACGGTTTGCCGTGCTGTGGATCGATGTACTGGATACAGTCGTGCCCGACGAGTTTCTCGGGTGTCGTGGGACGCCCATGTTTCTTGAGATAGGACGGCGACGCCACCGTCAGCACGCGGGTTTCGAGCAATAGCCGGGAGGACATGCTCGACGCCGGCTGCGGCCCGAACCGCACCGCGGCGTCGATGCCCTCCGTCACCAGGTCGCCCGCATCCGGTAACTGCACCACCATCAGACCGAGTTCCGGATAGCGCTCAGTGAATTCCGGCAATCTCGGCGCCAGTACGTTGCGGGCAAACACCGGATTCAGGCTTACCCGCAGCGTCCCGCGAACCGTCACCGCCGCACCTGACACGACACTGGCCGCATCCTCGATGCCGGAGAGATGGGGTGCCGCCAGCTCGTAGAGCCGGGCGCCTTCGCCGGTCAGGTGCAGCGCGCGCGTCGTGCGATCCAGCAACCGCACACCGATGCGCGCTTCGAGCCGCGAGACAGACCGGCTCACGCCTGAAGCCGACAGTCCAAGCACCTCACCCGCCCGCGTAAAGCTACCGGTCTCGACCACAGCCGCCAGCACGCTCATCCCTGCAAGCAATCTCCCGTCAAAGCTCATTGGGTCTCTCCTTTGATTTTTAGCATAAATCTTTTGATCTCCTCCATCTTAATCAAAAGTCGCGGGAGACCTATCTTCCCATCAACGGCGCGTCACAGTGGCTGCCGCCACCCGGCAATGCGGATTCGCACCGCCCTCCCGGCGTCGTCGATAACCCCACCTAATGGAGCTCATCATGCCTGGCAACGCACGCAGCATTCTTTTTAAGGGCGGCACCATCGTGACGATGGACGCCAACGTTCCAAATCTCGCAACCGGCGATGTCCTGGTCGAGGGTGACCGGATCGCGGCCGTCGGCGCCGACCTGAAGGCCGATCACGCCGAAGTCATCGACGCCGCCGGAAGCATCGTCCTGCCCGGCCTGATCGACGCACACCACCATGCATGGCTCGGCGTGATGCGCCGGATGATGCCCGACGTTGACGATCTCTTCGCCTACATCGATGTCGTCGCCGAGACGCTGGGCGCGCACTATCGTCCGCTCGACATGTATTTGAGCACCCGCCTGACGGCGGTCGCTTCGCTCGACGCGGGCATTACGACCATCATCGACGCTTGCCACAGCTCGCGCAGCCCCGAGCACACCGATGCGGCGCTCGAAGCACTCGACTCGGCCGGCATCCGGGCGCTGCACATGGTCGGTGCGGCAATGGACAAGAAAGCGTCCGCTGCCCATCTGCCGCAGGACCTGGAACGCCTCGCACTTAACTGGAACGATGGGACGGGCCGGGTACGGGTTGGCCTCTTCGGCCAGCTCAATCTCGACTGGTGGAAAGTCGCACGCCGGCTCGACATGCAGATCCTGACCGAGTTCATCGGCGATCTCGCCAGGCTCACCCCCGAATTCGCCGAGCCTGGGGTGCTGGGCGCGCACAACATCTTCAATCACTGCACACGTATCCCTCAAGAAACGTGGCAGTTGTTCGCGGATGCGGGCGTGAACGTCACCGTCAATCCCCGTTCGGATGCGCTGTTCGGCTTCGACGACGAGAGCTTCGCCTATCAGCAAGCGATCGATCACGGCCTGACGCCGGCGCTCGGCATTGACCTCGACACCGCCTTCGGCAGCGATCTGTTTGGTGAGATGCATGCCCTGTTCGGGCATCAGCGCGCGGCCATGCGGTATCGCCGTTTCCGCGGCGAGGCCGACGCTCCCGCACCGATCTCGGTAGAAGCGGTGCTGCAAGCCGCGACGATCAATGGTGCCCGCGCTGCCGGCCTGGAACGTTCGATCGGCTCGCTGACCCCGGGCAAGCAGGCCGACATCATCATGGTGCGCACCAACGGCGTGGCCGTCTTCCCGGTGAACAACGCCATCGGCACCATCGTCCAGGCTGTCGAACGCTCCGATGTCGACACCGTCATGGTTGCCGGCCAGTTGCGCAAGCGTGCCGGCAAGCTGATCGACGTCGATCTGGCAAAGCTGTCGGCCGAGGTGACCGCGTCCCGTGACTACCTGCTCGACGCGAGCGGCTACCGGCCCGGCCTCTTCGAGACGTCCGCTTCCTCGCTAAACACTACCGCCTGAGTGTGTTCGGCCGCTCTTCGCTGGGCGGCCTTCTCTCGCGACTACTGATCTGGAGTTAGTCATGCCATCGCTAACCGTGAAGACGCCAGGCCAGGCCGACGCCGCGCCGGTTTATCTGGCCCGTCCCTCCCTCGCCGTCATCGCCATGCTCTTCTGCGGCTATCTCGCCGTCGGTCTGCCGCTTCCCGTCATTCCGCTCTTTGTCCATGACAAGCTAGGCTTTGGCAACCTCGTCGTGGGGCTTGTGATCGGGATTCAGTTCCTCGCCACCGTACTGACCCGTGGCTATGCCGGTCACGTGACCGACCATCAGGGCGGCAAGCGGGCAGCGTTGCAGGGCGCTGCCTTCTCTGCCCTGGGTGGCCTGCTCTATCTGGTCGCCGCTATCCGGGGGCTTTCGCCGGTAGCCAGTCTTGCTATCGTGATCGCAGGGCGTCTGGTGGCCGGCCTCGGGGAAAGTCAATTCGTCACCGGCTGCGTGTCCTGGTCGATCGCCTCGGTCGGTCCGCAACGCGCAGGGATGTCGATGTCGTGGACTGGCATCGCGATGTTCGCCGCTCTGGCAGTCGGTGCGCCGGTCGGCATGGCCCTCTATCAGCAGCTGGGCCTTCAGGTCGCGATGGCTGCCTGCATCGTCGCGCCGCTGCTCGCTGTCTGTATCGCCTTTGGTGCAACCTCGTACGTTTCGCCGCCCGGGCATCGACTGCCGTTCTATCGCGTGATCAGCCAGATCTGGCGAGAAGGGTTGGGCTTGATGCTGCAAGGCGTCGGGCTGTCCGGGCTTACGGCATTTGCCTCGCTCTATTTCGCGATGCGTGGCTGGGGCCATGCCGGACTCGTCATGACTGCGTTCGGTATCGGCTTCATTCTGATGCGGATAGTGTTCGGCCATCTGCCCGATCGCATCGGCGGCTACCGCGTGGCTCTCTGGTCACTTGGCATCGAAGCCATCGGTCAAGCGGTGCTGTGGGCCGCGCCGTACGAGATCGTGGCGCTTGCGGGTGCGTTCGTCACCGGCCTTGGCTGCGCGCTGGTGTTTCCGGCCCTTGGTGTCGAGGCGCTCAAGCGGGTGTTGCCGGCGAATCGCGGCAGTGCGATGGGCGCTTTCGTCGCCTTCCTCGACATTGCCTATGGCATTGCCGGGCCGGCGGCTGGCCTCGTTGCCGGCCAGTTCGGCTACGCCGCCGTCTATCTGCTCGGTGCGGCAAGCGCGGTTCTCGGGGCGGTCCTCGTCCTGATTAGCCGCCGCTCCGCACGCTGAGCATCTCATCCCCGGAACCGGCAACGCCTATGTCGCCGGTTCGCCATCCAGTACAGGAGAATTCACATGGCACGCGTATTCATTTCCGGTTCGTCCACGGGCCTCGGCTTCATGGCAGCCGAACTGCTTGTTAAGCAAGGGCACCAGGTTGTCCTGCACGCGAGGAACGCCGCACGCGCAGAAGTTGCCCGGCGCGCGTTACCCAAGGCCGAGGCCGTAGTCGTGGGCGATCTTGAAACCATCGCCGGCGCCAAGGTGCTTGCTGCGCGCGTCAACGAACTCGGCCGCTTCCATACGGTGATCCACAATGCCGCGGTCGGCTACCGCGAAGGCCAGCGCCTCACCACCGACGGTCTGCCGCATGTCTTCGCGATTAACACACTGTCCGCCTACATCCTGACCGCCCTGATCGAGAAGCCGAAGCGGCTCGTCTATCTGAGCTCGGGTATGCATCACCATGCTGACGCCAATCTCGACGACATCCTCTGGCGCAAGCGTCGCTGGAACGGATCCGCGGCCTATGCCGAAAGCAAGCTGCATGATGCGATGATGGCATTCGCAATCGCCCGTCGCTGGCCCGACGCTTTTTCCAACGCGCTGGAACCCGGCTGGGTACCTACCCGGATGGGTGGTCCCGGTGCGCCGGACGACATGGATCAGGCGCATCGCACCCAAGCCTGGCTCGCCGCCAGTGACGATCCGGAAGCTCAGGTGACTGGCCAGTACTTTTACCACCTGCGGCCGCTTGCTCCAAACCCGCAGGCGGAGGACGCCGTTCTCCAGAACCGGCTCATCACGCTGTGTGAGAAACTCTCCAACGTCCATTTGCTGGCATAAGCACTCGCTTGCGTGGCCCGGTTATCGCGTTGCCACCAATCAAACCCGCCGACCGTTGTGTTCCGAGAACCGCCGTTCGATAGTCGACGCAACGAACGGCGGAAGCGGGTCTGAAGCACACGTCCGGTCAAGTTGGGGCCTGACGTTTGTGGCTTTCGACTGGCGAACGTCCGGTCAATGGCCTGCCGACTGAGTCGCCCCTTTTACTGAACGTAGTCCCGTGGCTGAACCGTGAAATCGAGGACCGCCCCAGCCCGCAGAACGGCAAGCTTTATAAGAGCGTCATTAAGCGTCCGTAGATTGGACTTGGTAGCGGAGACTACCGATCCGGATATTTCCTGCCCATTGATCTCTATTACGTGGTCCCCTTCTCGTAATCCGACTTCGGCTGCGGGCGAGCCCTCTCTAACATAGCTGACTGTTGCTACGCCGCTGGACGAGTATTCGATACCGAAACCCGCTCTGTTATAAGGCGGGATATAAGGGCCACTCGAGGCATCAAGTCGCGTGAGCCAGACACGCCGCGCCTTGTAATCGAACGTCACGACGCACGACCTCAGCAGAGCGTCGCCCACATCAGCGGCGAACTCTGAATCTGTACTCAGCCCGCTGTCGAAGCTTGAAAACATTCCAATGGTATCGGCGAAGGTCGTCGCCCCGATCGTTACCGAGGGAATCCGACCCATCTTGATCGCTCCGCCGCCGCCCACGGCGGATAGCGCCCCGCCTAAGTCATACAGCCGCTTCGGCACCGCTGTGGGGTGAGCAATGCCAAACGTCCGATTGACGAGGAGTGCTCCATCAAACCCTGTGTCGAGCCAAAAATAATCGGCTACACCATTCATCACACCTTCTACCGCGGGGACGGTATGGTCGAGTGCGATAGGCGACGCTAGCGAATCGGCGACCATTGCATCGCCACGCTTTAGCGAGAGATTGACAGTTCGGTGAGGAAAATCGAAAGTCGTCGTAAAGCGCGCGAGAACCTCGTAACCAATCGACCCCGCAATCTGGGAGTCTGCCCCTTCAGAACCCGAGTCGAAAACAGATACATACTGATCTCGCAAATGCGCGGTCCCTAAGCGCAGATCCTTGATCCTGGAGAATCGAGTCGTGACTGCAGCGCCGGTTACCCCCGTGTCGCGCCCTTCTCCAAATAGCTTGACTCCTGCGGCATCGGCGGCGGCCCGTGTCATCGAGAGTGCGCCACCCGTATCAAACAGGAAGCTGAATGGACCTTTTCCGTTGATGAAGACGTCGACGCGAGGCTGACCCGTTGCGCCTATCGGAATCGTCGTGGTGTCACCGCCATCGATCCAATAATCGCTCAAAGTGGAGTCAGGTTTTCTGGCCCGTTCAGCGACTACTTCCGCGGCAACGCCTGTCTGCACCCGAATGTCGCGTAGGTCCCATTGATTGCCGTCACGATCCACCACGCGTTGCCTGAAAGGAATGACCCGATCGCTGACGGAACGGTAGTCCGAGTATGTCGTTGACGCGACGTCTGGCTCGTCTCTTCGAGACCAGCGCAACGGCAGATGCGTCACGCGAGAAATCCAGACCGTCGTGACTTTGCCGCCCAGCGGCCACACGTTCAGCCTATCGGTAGTCGCACCGTCAACCTGCTCGGTTTTCAGGAACCTTATGTTCGCCGGCCAGCACTTGTTCAATATTCCGCCGCTTAGCCAATATGCGTCGCTAACGATGCCTTCCCGATAACCATCAAAATCTGCATCGCTGACGACGCCATTGGCATCCTTGACCCATGCCCGTGGGCCCGTTACGCCAAACGCAAAATCTGCGGGGCCGGCATCGATAACCTGGAGAGTCGCCACCTGGTGGTGCGGATCAGCCGCTATAAAGAATTTCCCGACGAGTCCCTTTGAACGGGCAGTCCCTTCAATCAGGAAGGGGCGACAGTCTGATTGATCCTTGGAAGAAGGGATGTCACTTCGGCTACTCACGCTTCGTCCCGTAGCGAAGAGCGCTCGCGCTGTATCAGCGCGTACCTCGCTAGACATAAGTGCCGTGACTGCCAGTACGATCGAGAAAGAAATTTGGATAGAGATCAATCGAGGAACAGGCATGGGCGGGTTGTGCAAGCTGAGCGCGAGGAAAGCAGATTCTACGACGCGCAAAAATCGTCAGCAGTAGCTGCGTCATTCCAGCGGGTCTTGGGACGCAGTGACCTCCGCCCAATCGTCACCAAACCTGACGTCCTGGCGTACGTTGCAGGCCCAGCGCCGGCTGCCGATCGTCGTTGTACGTTGCCCGAACGACCAGCAAGATTTCGAGGGGCGCGTTATCGAAACTACTACTTATCAAACGCGCATGGCTGAAAGACGCCTCGACGCTCTTCACCCTGGCAATGAATGGGCGCGGGCCCTGTGGCGGCTACTCACGATCTTTGCGCATGGATTGAAAATCATCTAGCGGGCCTCCGCCGCCGCCCTGGCCGGTGACGATTCGGCTACTTGCACCGGCCGTCTCTTGTTGGCGAACTCGGGCCGACGGCGACTGGCCCTGGGAATGGCCTTGGGAGTGGACCTGGTTGCCCCCGAAGGGACTTTCTGAATCTCGGTAGCGTCCCCACTTTTGGGGGCTGCGTCGGACGCTTCAAAGCCGTCTGGCCGGTCAAGTCTCCAATTCGACACGCCCTTTTTTCTCTCAGGCCAAAGAGCGGCCGACAATTGGCTGGATTTCATTCAACGGGTTGCTCGCTCGTCTTGTTGTCAGTGTCGTCAATCGGAAGTTCCTTTCGGCAATTGCGTCGGAGCACTATGCTTTTCATCAAGTGGGTTATGACGTTTCGGCTCGCGAACGGCTACCCGATAGGTGCGTAAATGCCGATTGATCCCACGCGCCCGATGTCGTTCCTGTCGACTGTTCGGCGCGATGCTGTTGGGTATGGGGGCGGAGCGTCGCACGTGCGCGCGATGGATAAACTCTTCAAGGAGGTAGCGTCATGGACGAGTTTGCAATTCAGGGATTTCACGGAAGGCTGATCGGTTCGTCAGACAAGGAGTACGACGAGGCGCGAGCGCTGTACAACGGCATGATCGATAAGCGGCCCAAGGTGATCGCTCGCTGCACCGACGCCGCTGATGTCATAGCGGCGGTCAACTACGCGCGCGATAACAAGCTGCTTCTCGCAATCCGGGGAGGCGGACACAGCGGCCCCGGTTTGGGCGGTTGCGACGGTGGGCTGGTCATCGACCTGTCGCAGATGCGCAGCGTGCGCGTTGACCCAGCGAGCCGCACCGTGCGTGTCGATCCAGGCTGCACTGCAACGGACCTCGATCACGCGACCCACGCCTTTGGCCTCGCCGTACCGCTCGGCATCGTCGGCAGCACGGGCGTCGCAGGTCTGACCTTGGGCGGAGGAACGGGCTATCTCACGCGCAAGCACGGCCTCACGGTCGACAATTTGCTCGAAGTGGATGTAGTGCTGGCCGACGGCTCGTTTGTCACCGCTAACAAGGACAAGCACGCTGACCTGTTCTGGGCGGTGCGCGGTGGCGGCGGTAACTTCGGGGTGGTCACGAGCTTTCTGTTTCAGGCCCATCAAGCCAATATGGTGTTCGCTGGTCCGATCTTCTGGGACGCCAAGGATGCCAAACAAGTTATGGTGATTTACCGCGACTTCATCTCAAAGGCCCCCGAAGAGCTTGGCCTGTTTGTCGGCCTCAAAAGCGTGCCGCCAACCGATCCCTTCCCCAAGGAGCACTGGAACAAACGCGCCTGTGCTCTGATTGGTGCTTTCAACGGGCCGATCGCAGAGGGTCAGAAACTCATGGCCTCGCTGCTCGAGAAACTGCCCGCCCCGCTGTTCAACTGGATGGGCGAGATGCCGTGGACTGCCATCAACAGTCTGTTCGACCCGTTCTTCCCTAAAGGCTTGCAGTGGTATTGGAAGGGGGACTTTGTCAAGGCGCTGCCTGACGAGGCGATCGACGTGCACATCGCTAACGCGATCAAGGCGCCGACTCCCTTCTGCCTGATGCACCTTTACCCCATAGATGGCGCCGTTAGACGGGTCGCCGAGGATGCCACTGCCTGGAGCGCACGGGACGCGTCTTTTTCGATGGTAATTGCCGCGATCAGCCCCGATCCCAAGGACGCCGAGGCGCTCAAGACCTGGGGCCGTGCCTACTGGCAGGCCATCCACCCGTTCAATCTGGATAGCGCCTACATCAACTTCATGGACGCCGACGAGGCCGAGAACCGCGTCGAACTAAGCTACGGCGACAACTACAAGCGCCTTGCCTCGATCAAGGCGAAGTACGATCCCAACAACCTGTTGCGAGTCAACCAGAACATTAGACCGAAAGCGTAAGTCTATGCGCGCAGCTTGAAGAGCGTCTCACACGTCGCGCCGCACCTGGGCAGCGCGACGCCTCTTACGCAGATTCCTTCTCGCTATCAAAGTGTAGGCGAGCCGCGGTGACCGCAGCATGATTCTCGTCGGCCCATTGAATCAAGACGTTCAATGCCTCGAACATCGAACGACCGAGCTCGGTCAGGCTGTATTCGACGCCCGGTGGCTTCGTAGGAAAGACTTCACGATGCACGTAGCCGTCGCGTTGTAACTCATGAAGTGTCTGCGTGAGCATTCGCTGCGAAATGTCCGGCACCAACCGGCGAAGTTCACCGAATCGATGTGGGTGCTCGGCCAGCGCCATCATCAGCAACGAACTCCACCGCCCGCTGATGACGTCCATGACGTCGCGCACCGGGCAATTCGTAAAAGAACTGTATTGGGTCCGGGCCACGTCCAGTCTCGTTTTGAGAGCGCTGGTCAACGCTTTGGTGGTTCCCATTTGGTAACTATCTCCTGAAAAACTGCCTTCTTTACGAAAGAGCGCAGAAGCCTGATTATCAAGTTGCTCTCACACGGACTGCGGCGGGTGCGCAGCGCCCTGGATTCGACGGCGTCGAGCTGCACGGGGGGTGTCGAGGCTCGCAAACCGGCTTACGTCAATTCGAGTAGCCACTCCTTGAAAGTCGCGAAGGGAGGATAAGATTCTCGATGCTTCGAGACGATCAGGTAATACGCCTTCTCCGGAATGTCATCAGTCACCTCGATAGGCACGACCAGCGTTCCCGCGAGCAGTTCGTCTTCGACCAGCACGCGAGCGACCAGGCCGACGCCCATCCCCGCGGACACCGCCTGTATCAGGTGCGAAGTCAATTCGAACCGTGGGCCGATGATCGGCTCCGTGTTCGGGCCGCCGTGCTTTCGCAGCCAGTCTTGCCATCCAGTGGGTCTCGAAGCGATCTGGAGCAATGGACAACGCAGCAAATCCGAAACCGTCTTGATCTTGTCCTGCTTAGCCCGCTTCGGTGAAATGATCGGCACGATGCTTTCGTCGATGAGCCGAAATGCGCTCACGCCGTCCCACTGCCCATCGCCGACCACGATGGCCGCGTCCATGCCTTCCAGTTTGAGGTCGAGATCCCGATACGCCTTCGAGTGAACGTGCACGAGGATTTCCGGATGACTTGCATAGAAGCCCGGCAACCGCAGCATCAGCCATTTCGCGCCGAACGTCGGCAGGACGGACAGGTGCAAAGTGCCTCCGCCGGATTGAAACGCGATCGCCTGCAGTGACGCATTGCGAATTCTTTCCAGCGCGGGGGTGACTTCGCGGAGGTACATGCGTCCGACCTCGGTCAGCAGCACATGCCTGCCGATCCGTTGAAACAGCGGCACACCCAATAGATCTTCCAGCGACTGCACTTGCCGGCTCACCGCGCTTTGCGTCAGTGAGAGCTGCTGCGCGGCCTTCGTAAAACTTTCGGCCCGTGCCGATGCCTCGAATGCCAGAAGCGAGGTCATCGACGGTGTCAGGCGTCGTGGATTCATTCCGAATTCTCATCAACAGGGCAACAAAATGTCGTTTGTGGCATCGCCGTGCCGCACGACATAATAGTCCACAAATACCTCGAATTCGCGGCTTCGAGGATTCACAGCGCAGCAGATGGGCTCGGCCGGCGCCGAATGGTCCATGCGCTCCAGGAATGCAGCGCTCCCGTTTCCGGGCACGGATATCCGCCGGATTTCGTCGTTGTGGTGCACAAGAAGTAGGAGACAGATATGAGTAAACTTCCAGAAAATTCCGGCTATCGCCGGCCCAGCGACTTCGAGCCAGTCGAATGGCAAACGCGTGTGAACCTTGCGGCGTGCTATCGGCTCGTAGCGTCCTTCGGCATGAGCGATCTGATTTACAACCACATCACCGCGCGCATCCCGGGGTCGCCGGATCACATCCTGATCAACCCGTATGGGATGATGTACGAGGAGATCACGGCATCCAGCCTGCTGAAGATCGATCTTGACGGCAATATCCTGGATGGCGGCAGCGGGTACGAAGTGAACCAGGCCGGCTACGTGATCCACAGCGCGGTACACGCGGCCCGGCATGACGTACAGTGCGTGTTGCACACGCATACTCGCGCCGGGTCCGCCCTGTCGGCCCTCAAATGCGGCCTGTTGCCGATCACGCAAACGTCGATGCGCTTTGCCCGCATCGCCTATCACGACTACGAGAGCGTAGCCCTGGAACTCGACGAGCGCGAGCGCCTCGTGAGCGATCTCGGCGATCACGAGGCGATGATTCTTCGCAATCACGGCTTGCTGACCGTCGGACCCAGCATCGCGCAGACGTTCAATCTGATGTACTGGCTCGAGATGGCTTGCAAGATCCAGCTCGATGCGATGCACTCCGGCGCAGAAATCAACATGCCGCCTGCGCAGGTGATCGACAAGACGTACAACCTGTATCAGCCCGAAGTCCGACGTCCGTTCGGCGAAATGGAATGGCCCGCGATGTTGCGCTATCTCGATCGCCGGGATCCGTCTTACAAGACATAAAGCACACGACAAGCGACGCTCCGGAGATGCGGATAAATATTCCACGCCGCACCTCCGTCGTTTGATTGCCCGCGGCATGTTGGAGACACGATATGAAGACGCTTTCGGGTGAAGCTCTGATCTGCCATCCGGCGACGCACGTTCGTGATGCCCAGTTGCCGTCTGCCACTGATTGGCGGCAGGAGCTGAGCATCCCTGTCCTTGACGCTTATAGTTTTGGCTTGCTCATGTGGCTTGCCAGGCCATCCAGAAGAGGTTGCAACAATGTCTGGGCCGGACTCCAACGCCGCAATGACGATCTAAACAGCGGTTCGCGCACCTGCCGGGCACTCATCGTCAGGACCGGACGCCTGGTTTGATGAAACAGCATGCAGCGTTCGTCCCATTCGAGCCCGCAATGAGCCAGCATCCGGCGGACGGTGTACTCGAAATCATTGACCAGATCCTCGTACTGAATTTCGAGCATGGTTCCTTCCGGCAAGATACTTCGCCAATGCGCCATCAGATCGGCATAAGCACGGTAATACCGGCCTAGTTCACCCAGGTCATAGGCAAACGGAATATCGCCGAAAAGCTTCGAATATATTGATAGGCAGGTTTCCACCGGATCCCTTCGGATATGGACAAACCTGGCATTCGGCAGCGCCATGTGAATCATGCCCAGATAGACAAAGTTAAACAGGTATTTGTCGGTAATCCGTTGGTAGTCTTGAGCGTTGCTCACCACAGCATGAATACGGCACAAGTAGTCGTTGCCAATCGAATTCAATGACGTAGCCGCAATTGCCCGGAGCGCACCGATGTCAATCCTGCTGCTCAGGTTCATCCATGCCTGTAGTGCCCTTTCAAAGTCGGGACGTTCCCCGATTCCGAATACCCGGGGATGGCTGGCAAGGATCTGTTCGACCAGCGTTGATCCTGAGCGTGGCATCCCTACGATAAAGACCGGGGAGCAGGATGGATCGCCGCTCCCGCGATTGGCTTCCAGAAGCTCGGACGTTATTAAGCTGGGGATGTGTCTGAGCAGGTTGAGCGTGCGTTCTTCATCATAGTGAATGCTGGCTCGATATAGGGCATTGGCTCGCCGAAAGTGCTCGAACGATTGCTCGTGGTTTCCGTTGTCGGCGAGCGTCTGCCCGAATGCGAAGTGCAGGTTCATCTGGTTGACTGGCGTCAGCGAATCAACATGCTTGATCCGATCGGCCATGGAAATGACGCACGGATCGCTGGCGGACAGGCGCCTCGTCTGAACCAGAAATCGGTAATACGAAAAATTGTCAGGGTCAATGGCAATCGCGCGCCGGAAATGCAATTCCGCGCTATCCAGTTTACCTAACGACATAAGCGTCTTGCCCAGGTTGTTGCGCACCGCCGGAACGTCTGGCGCAAGTTCAAGTGCTTGCCGGGCATGCTGCAGAGCCGCTTCCGAATCTCCCAGGTCGTTCAGGACAGCCCCAAGATTGTTGTGCGCCTCGGAATTGCTGGGATCAAGCTCAATTGCCTTGCGATAGTGGAAGGCGGCATCGGGCAGATTCCCGTCGAACTGAAGGGCCAGTGCCAGATGGTAGTGAAGCGTGGCGAAATCGGGCTGCCGCGCCAGTCCTTCTCGAGCACTTTGAGCGGCGGCGGCGAACGCCTTCATCGTCAATTGGACGATGCACAGGCTGTTGTAGAACGCCGGATTGGGGAAGACATTGATTGCATGCGAAATCCATGCTTGTGCCGAAGCGTGCTGGTTCGCGGCAAAGGCAACCAGGCCGCGTAGGTGCATGCCATCGGCATGGGCGGGATTGATGGCGACGAGACGTTCTAGCCACTGCGCGGCAGCGTTCAGCTTACCGGACTGATAAGCCTGTTTAGCTTCCTTGAACCAGACGTTGCAATATTGCTGTATGGAAACGGAATCCATGTCGAAGGCGTCGCCATCGTTCCGGCGATTGAGGGGAATCGGACGGTACGATGGCGATGGTGGCCGCGATCAGTACGTGATGGGAGTATATGAGATTGTCGACGCCGGATTCCGGGCGACGCGAAAGGAGGTAGGACGGTAATATTTCCTTCTATTTCAACTAACGGCGAAAGTCACTCCCAGTCATACAGGCGTTCGCCTTTGGCTGTTGCCTCGACTCCAGCCATAAAGCGCCCCCTCACACTCCACTCGCATACCCCCCATCAACAGGCAACGTCACCCCGGTAATGAACGCCGACGCGTCCGGCGTCTGGTGTTCGACGATCGACGGTCAGCGTTCGGCTTGCCCATACGGTGACCAGCCCGCCGGGCGACACGCGCGGCGGGATCTCTATATCATTCACCCGCTGCAGATCCCTTAAGATCCGAGTACATCATGAGAACCCGTGCATACCTTTTGGTCTTCCCTCTTCTCCTGAGCCTGTCGAATGCCTGGGCGACGCCTCCCGAAGAGTCCGGTTCAACCGCATTAACTATCTTTGCGGCCGGCAGCTTGCGCGGTGTATTGCAAGAAGTCGAGCGACAATATACGGCACACTACGGAATAACGTTCAAAACGGTATATGGACCGTCCGGCGTGTTGGCAAAGAGAATCGAAAGCGGCGAGGTACCTGACCTCTTCCTTTCGGCAGATTTCGATCATCCGCAGCGGTTGGCTGCCGACGGCAAATCGCTGTCTCCGGTGGTTTTTGCGCGTAACCAGCTATGCGTAACTGGAAGAGCTGGACTTGGACTGACAACGTCCAATGTCCTGGACAAAATGTTGGACCCTTCTCTAAAGCTCGGCACCTCCACCCCAAAATCCGATCCCAGCGGCGACTACACCTGGGAGATGTTTTCCCGTGCAGACGCAATTCATCCCGGTGCGTACTCGGCGCTGAGCGGAAAGGCCCTTCAACTAGTCGGTGGTCCGCAGAGCCCCGCCGTGCCGCCGGGTCAGAATGCTGTCCGATATTTCTTCGCTCAGCATGAAGCCGACATGTTTGTTGGCTACTGCAGCACGCAGGCGCGCTCGGTCAAAGGCGATATCGAGAAAGTACAAGTGCCCGCCGGTTTGGAAGTAGCGGCTGATTATGGGTTGGCCGTCCCTAACGCACCTCAACAGGCAGCCGCCTTGCGTTTCGCCTGGTTTGTATTGACCCCAGAGGTGCAATCGACGTTTGCAGCGTACGGGTTTCAGCCTGTCGGCGATCGGGCCAATTAACCGCAATAGCGGTCCAATGCATGGCCGCCTGCTCGACGCAGGAGAGAAAGCGGGAGGCCCGCCGAGGTGAGCGGGCGCGCCCGCCTTTGCACGACGTAGACGTCCATGTCGGGAAGCGACTCTTGGATCTTCAGCTCGCGGATCCTGCGGCGCTTCATCTCGAGTTCGAACGTCGGCTGCGTGGCCACGCAAATCACGTCGGTCTTCGCGATCAATGCGACGGACGGCGCCAATGCCTGGCAGCGCATGATTCTCTGAGCACGGATAAACCCAGCGAGTGGAAGTAAGCGCTGAAACCCTTATCAATGTCGTCGCCGGGCTCGCAAGGCAGGAGCCATTCCGCTCCGCGTAACTTCGAAATCGAGCGCCTGCGCGAGCGGATGGCCTTGGCGCGCCACGACCAGCAACGGCACCGACATGATTTTTCGCCGCCCGACGAAATCGGACCATTGCATGTCCGCGCTACCCGTGGCTACCGCAAAATCGGTGTCTCCGTCGCGCAACGCACGGAGCGCGGCGGGCAGCGGCAATTCGCGGAGGGTAACCGACGTATCGGGATTCCGCGCGCGAAATTGCGTGAACGCCTAGGGTAGCAATGCACACGCGACGGCCGATGAGACGGACACGGCGAGCTCTCCACCCGCGCCATTGAGCATGGCCGACAATTCTCATGTATGTGCCGCACGTCGTTGACCAGCATGCGTGCGCGGCGCTGAAACAGGACGCCGTATTCGGTCAGCGCGACGCCATTGACCGAACGCACGACGAGCGCCACGCCCAGCGCAGATTTTGCACCCCACGGAAGTTGGCCCTGATAACGCGAGCCTATCGATCGATCTCGCGATACTCGCGCCTGCCGGCGCGCGTTCGCTGCTCATCATCACATCGGGCACGCATGGGGTTGCCTTGTACGTGTTGAAAGCGCTGCGCGCCGATCACTGGCTCCGCCGTCATCCGGAATGTGAGGCCACGGCGGCCGCGCAGATCCGGCAAAACCTGAAAGACGCGTTCTACTGCGACAACGACGAATGGAAGGGGTTGGTTTTCGGGCAGACGCGTGTCGTGGCCTGGCAGGCCATCGCGGGGCTCTCGGAAGGTGATGCGGAGGTTTCCGGCTCGGTCCGTTGAGTGTTTGCTGGTGACGTTCACGGCGGCCCCGACCGTTCCAACGTGGCAAACCCTGGTCGGATGTCGTATCGGTGACCGTCTGGAGACGACGTCGGATTTCGTTGTATCTGAGCCATTCGACCCCTGAGTTCAACGGCGGGACGGGCACCGGCCACGTGTTCCAGCGGCTACGATAACCCGGGCGGCAACAACGGACTGTTCAACCGTATCGCAGAGGTCGGTCTGTCGGGTGGCCTCGGTACGGTCATGGCCGGACTGCAGATCTCGCCGTTCTTCGACATCATTTACGCTCTCGATCCGCGCGGTGCCGGCGAATTCGGCAGCATTCTCACGCCAGTCAGCGAAAACAGCCTGATCGCCTCCGTCTTCGTGCCCAATGCGGTGTCGTATACGTCGCCCGACATAAACGGGTTCCAGACGGCGGGCCTGTACGCCTTAGGCGGCGTCGCCGGCTCCTTCCAGACCGGCCGTGCGTGGTCTGTCAGCGGCAAGTACACCAGCGGCACCCTCCTCGCCGGCGCGGCCTACATCAGCGCCAACAACGCAGCCGACAGTGCGCTCGCGAGCATTAGCTCACTGTACCCGATCAACGTCCGCGCCTATACCGCGGGTGTCACCTACAAATTCGGCGAGCTGACGGCCAAGGCTGCGTTCGCCAACTTCAAGGCGAACAGCGTGCCGGTTTCGGTGGACCCGGCACTGGCCTATTCGACCAATACCAGCGCGAACATCTATAGCAGTGGCGTCGATTATTTCGCTCTGCCGTACCTCGATCTGACCGCCGGTGTCTGTTACCAGCAGGCATTTCGACGATCCGTCAGATGACACCCTCTACCATCGTGTGGTCGGTCGCGCCTGCGGAGTCCACCGTTAGGGTGACGGTATGCGAGCCTGCTCATCTTCGCCTCATTCTTCTCCAGCATGATGCCGTCAACGCGATTCGGGAGAGTCACGCGACCCAGTGATCGAGATCGTTGATCAAACCACGCCCTCCCTGTATCCGGACATGCGCCCGTTACGGCGGCGCCAGCCGGCTCCCCTCGCTAATCGCATACGCCATGCGAGCGTCGCGAGAGACGCTCGCCTCGATGGCAACCTGCGTCGGGTGCGCAGCCATTCAGTTGGCTAAGCCCTGCAAATATTCCTGTTCAAGTCTTTGGAGACACAATGAACGCGACCACTTTGAACGTCCCTTCCTCCCGGCGGTACGGGTTGTTTGTCTGCGTGATGGCCGCGCTGGCCGGACTGCTGTTTGGTCTGGACATCGGCGTAATTTCAGGCGCGCTACCCTTTATCGCCAAGGAGTACGCACTTAGCGACACGCTTCAGGAATGGATTGTCAGCTCGATGATGGTGGGTGCAGCATTCGGCGCCGTGGGCGCCGGGTGGTTGTCGTGGCGGATGGGTCGTCGCTATTCACTGGGGCTAGCTGCGGTGATGTTTGTCGCGGGCTCTGTCTGGTCCGCGCTTTCCGGGAGCCCAGAGAGCATCATCGGCGCGCGACTGCTCCTCGGGCTCGCGGTGGGCGTGGCTTCATTTACGGCGCCGCTCTATCTTTCGGAAATAGCGCCGAGGCGGGTACGTGGTGCGATGATCTCTGCCTATCAGCTTATGATCACCGTAGGTATCCTGGGGGCTTTTCTCTCCAATATTGGGCTGAGTTACATCGGTAGCTGGCGTTGGATGCTCGGGGTGATTGCGATCCCCGCCGTACTGTTCCTGCTTGGCGTGCTGGCACTGCCGGATAGCCCGCGCTGGCTGCTGCAGCGAAAAGGCGAGAAAGAGGCGCGGACCGTGTTGACGCGCCTGCTCAGCTCCGCAGAAGAAGTCGACACCGAGGTTCGGGAAATCAACGCGCAGCTTGCGCAACCGGCTCAAGGCTGGAAGCTGTTTCGCACCAGCACGAACTTTCGTCGCTCGATCGTGCTTGGCGCGACTCTCCAGATTTTGCAGCAGCTCACTGGCATTAATGTCGTGATGTACTACGCGCCTCGCATCTTCGGCCTGGCTGGTTTTGCAACGCACGAACAGCAGCTCTGGTGCACAGTAATCGTGGGCCTCGTCAATGTCCTCGCAACTTTCGGGGCCATTGCACTGGTGGACCGCTGGGGCCGTAAGCCCATTCTGTATGTGGGCTGCGCCACGATGGCCATTGGGATGGGAACGCTTGGCTGGTTGCTACATGCCGGCATTGCAGGAGGCGCTTCGCAGATGCTTGCTGTTTCCATGCTTCTCGTTTTCATTGCAGGTTTCGCGATGTCTGCCGGGCCGCTTGTGTGGATCCTCTGTTCGGAGATCCAGCCGATGCAAGGCCGTGACTTCGGCATCGCGATATCGACGTTCGTCAACTGGGCTGCAAATATGATCGTGGCCGCGACGTTCCTCAGCCTGCTTTCCAGTATCGGTGAGTCCCATACTTTCATTCTGTACGCATTACTGAATATCATATTTGCCAGTGTGGTTTACCTCTTTGTACCCGAGACTCGCGGAGTCTCGCTGGAGCACATCGAGCGAAATCTGATGGCAGGTCAGCGGCTGCGGGAACTAGGCGCAAAGGTCTAGCGCGGGGGTGAATGCTCCTGGCAACGGCCCGCCGCTCCCGGGGCAGAAGCTGCCGGGCAGCGGATGAGTCGGCAGCATTCGCCCTGGCGTGCATCGCTGCAGCGCGCAGTCCAGCCCCTCATTTTCTGCTCATTTTCCACCTGTACGATTCAATCCGTCGACGAACCCCGCTGCTTCCACCAGCGACAGACAGCGTCCGTCAGGCAAAGCATCCGCCAATTTCATGGAGATTCACATGAGCTACCTCTTCGCACTGCTTCACCAACTGGTACCTGAGTTTGACGAACCGAATCTACCGCTTGACAGCGACTATTCGTATGAGGCCCGGATACGTGAAGGCCGGCGTCTTCGCAAATTCGGGGCGAACATCGTCTGGTTCCGTCTTTGAGTGTGCTTGATACCGGCCTAGTTTTGCTGAGACCGATTGAGATACGACGTGGGGGTCGTGCCAAGCATCTTTCGAAAGAACGAGATAAAGACGCTATCGCTCGAGAACTCCAGTTCCGCCGCAGTGTATGTAATGCTGCGTCCAGTGGCCAACAGCTCTATTGCTCGCATCAGACGCCACTGCTGATAGCCCATCCCAGTCTCCTTCTGGAAGATGCGCGTTATGGTCTTGGCACTTGCCCCTAATGCCTCTTCCAGCACCTGCAATTCCGGCGGCTTCCGGTCCGGATGGGATGTGAGGTTCGCGAGGCGTCGATCGGAGGGTGCGGAAGCAGCATGACCTCCTGCGGCGCATCGCATATTTCGTAAATGCAAAGTCCAAGCAGGTGCGCATGCCGACCACGACGCCAATCTTCATCAAAATCCGCTAATGCAATCGACTCAAGGACCGCGCGCAGCAACGGTCTGACGTCGATCACACGAACATCTTCCGGTAACGAGGCCGTCAGGTCAGGCCGAAACCACAGCGACCGATAGTCGACTGCCTGCTGCATCACTGCGCGATGCACTGTCAGTGGTGGAATCCAGACGGCTCGGGACGGGGGAAGCAGGCACAAGCGGTCAGCGAGGGTGATCGCTTTCAGCTACGTTGAAGCTCATGGTCGCAATTCGCTAATCTGGCGTTCCGCCCTGCTGGTCGCTGTATTCAATGTCGCGCTTTATAGCTATTACGATCTCGGCCCATTCGTCTTCCAACGACTCCATCTTGGTACTGACGTGTACGGATACAGCGGAGCACTATTGGCGCTAGGATCGTCGCTTGGTGCGTGGTTCAATCGACGGTGGCTTAAGGCAGGAACCAAAGGCGAAAACATGCTCCGGATGGCGAGCGTATTGATGCTGGGAAGCGCGCTGGGCGTGGCTTCGCTGCAGAGCAGCGCGTGGTTCCTCGTACCTATCCTGCTGGTTGTGGTCGCGTTTGGTCTGGCAATTCCCAATGTGCCCGGTCATGCGCTTGTCGCTTACCAGGACAAATTGGGTACCGCCGGTGCGTTGTTCGGATTGATGTACTACCTGATGATCGGTGCCGGGATGCTAGTGACCGCATGGGCTCAAGCGCTTGTCGGAACTTTGATCGTGTGCGGCGTAATCGCAACGACCTCATGTCTGATTCGATTTTCTTCGGGGCGTGAGCAACGCCGGCACGATGCGCGCGGCGTGGTGTAATATTTTTGTTCGTCATCCAAACCGTTTAACGATCATATTCTCAGCGCATTTTCGCTTTGACTGATGAATTCGATTAACTCCTACGGGCCCCGCCGACTTACGGCCGAACAATGACGCCTTCCCGGGCGCACCATCCGGCGGTAGTTTCCGCGCGTGTCAACCATCAATGATGGCTGACGCGCGACGGCAAAACGAGCGACGCGATCAGGCCGCTTTGGCCGTCGCGCCGATTCTCCAGCGAAACCGAACCGCCGTGTTTTGCGACCACTGACTTTACGATCGACAAACCCAGCCCACTGCCTTCGACCGTTTCGGAATTCAACCGGAAGAAGCGGTCGAACACGCGGCCTAGCGCGTGCTCCGGAATTCCCGGTCCCGTGTCGGTCACACGTACGATTGCACCCGCTGCATCCTCGAATACATCGATGTCCACACAACCACCGGCGGGCGTGTATCGCAGTGCGTTCTCGGCCAGATTGCGCACCGCCATGCGCAACTCCCCTGCGTTCGCATCCACCTGCGCGGCTTCGAAGCGCTTGACGCCCAGATCGATCGAGCGCGCGTCCGCGACCGGTAGCAGATCGGCAACGAGCGTCTGAACCATCTCGCGTACGTCGACCGCATCGGCGGCCGCACCGGGATCGTGCTGCGCATCGGCGCGCGCGAGTTCGAGAAGCTGCCGGCTCATCGTCGCCGTGCGGACGATCGCTTCGCGCAGTTCGCGTAACCGCTCGTCGCGCGCAGTCGCATCGGGCGCATTTTGCAGGTTGTCGATACGCAGCTGCAAAGCGGCGATCGGCGTGCGCAGTTCGTGCGCCGCATCGGCAATAAAGCGCTTCTCTCCATCGATGCCAATCTGCAAGCGCGCAATCATCCGGTTGATCGAATCGGCGAACGGTCTCACCTCCTCGGGCGCGTGTGATATGTCCAGGGGCGTCAGGCGGCCAATGCCGACCGCTTCCGCATCCGCACTCGCGCGTTCCAGCGAAGCGAATGCGGCCTTGACGACCAGCGGGATCGCGATCCATACAAGCAGTATCAGGAAAAACGTTGGTACCAGACTTTCGAGCGCTGCGCGCCCTGCGGTCTGTTCGCGAAACGCGATAGGCTGGCCGACCTGATAGGTAAAATCGTCCGAGTCTTTTCTTAGAGTGTAGAGCCGGTAACGATGACCATTGATCAGCTCAACCGAGTAACCGCCCGGTGCGTTGCGGTTGAAGATCACTTCCGTGTCGGTATTGTCGGTCGGCGCGGAAAGCCCCTGTTTCCATACTTGCCCGACGAACCCGTCGATCGAATGCTGTGGCGGACCGTTCGTGCCGAGCGTGCCCACCTTGCCCACCGAGAGCCAGACCGCTGCGCCCTGCAGATGCTCGTCGAGCAGTTGGTCAATATGCGTCATCGAAAGCCAGTACGACGCGCAGGCATCGGCGGCGCCGACGACAGCGAACAGCACGACCAATGTTCCGATAATCCGGCTCTTCAACGATTTCATGCACCTCAGCGTACGCCACGAAAATTAGAGCAAAATTAGCCAGCGCAGTGAATCGACTCAGTGCGTGAGGAGGCGCCGCCTGCGCGCAAGATCAGGCATCGACTGAGGCTGCGCCGGCAACCGGCTCAACGTCGTTCGAGGACAGGGT
>Ga0116109_1000077_pt1 | contig 26108 bp, 22 predicted proteins | sample June2015DPH_8_10_2_FD_89718 | JGI IMG/M metagenome (GOLD analysis project Ga0116109, IMG submission 89718) | Peatland microbial communities from SPRUCE experiment site at the Marcell Experimental Forest, Minnesota, USA - June2015DPH_8_10 | ecosystem: Environmental > Terrestrial > Soil > Wetlands... | reverse complement strand
GTCGGCGTCGACCTGCATCGACAGCCCAATGCGCAGCGGATGGGCTTCCAGCTCTTTCTGGTCGAACTGGATACGCACCGGCAGGCGCTGCACGATCTTGATCCAGTTGCCGGTCGCATTCTGCGCCGGCAGCGTCGCGAACGCGCTGCCCGTACCCGCCGAGAAGCCGATCACCCGTCCGTGGTACTTGACTTTGGAACCGTAGACATCCGCCGTCATCGTGACCGGCTCACCGATGCGCATGCGACGCAGTTGCACTTCCTTGAAGTTCGCATCGACCCACACACCGTCGAGCGGCACGATCGACATCAGCGGCGTTCCCGGCCCAACGCGCTCACCAACCTGCACCGAGCGCTGTGCGACGTAACCCGTCACCGGCGCCGGCAGCGTATTGCGGGCGTAGTTGAGGTAGGCGTCGCGCACCTTGGCGGCGGCGGCCTGCACGTCCGGATGCTGTTCAACCGACGTGCGGTCGGTCAGCGCATGGTTCGATTGCGCCTGCTGGCGAGCGGCGTCGAGCGCTGCCTGAGCGGAGGCCACCGCGTCGCGGGCGTGCGAGACGTCTTCCGCCGACACCGCGCCGGTGCTGGCCACCGCGACACGGCGCTGCAGATCGTCCTGCGCGCGCGCCAGGTCCGACGCGCGCTGCGCGACGTTGGCCGCGTAGTAGTCGTTGTTCACGTAAAGCGTGCTCACCTTGCGCACAGCCTGGCCAAGCGCCGCCTCGGCGTTCAGGAGTGCGATCCGCGAATCGGCCGGGTCCAGCGTGACGACCGGGTCGCCCACTTTCACGATCTGCGTGTCGTCCGTGTTGACCGCGTTGACCGTGCCGGTCACCTGCGGCGTGAGCTCCACGAGATTGCCGTTGACGTACGCGTCGTCGGTCGACTCGTGATATTGGCCGTACGTCACGTAGTACGCGCTATACGCGGCGCCCGCGACCACTACGCCGACGCCTAGCAGTGCGAGCCACAGCTTGCGCTTGCCGGAGGCGGCGGGCGGTGGTGCATTCGGCGCGGTTCCAGCAGGGCGATCCTGGGTACCTTTGTGGTTCGATTGTGCCGATTCAGCACTCGTGCGGTCAGTGATGGTATCGCTCATGTCAATTCACCAGAGAGAGTTTGCAAATGTGCCGGTTCAACGCGCGGCGACGGTGGGGTTGGAAGGCGCGGCGGAATCCGCACTGCGTGTTGCATCGGATGCTTCGGATGACGTATCGACATAGCCACCGCCGAGCGCCGAGGCGAGCGCGATCTGCTGGTCGCGCCGGTCCATCAGCAGGTTGGCGACGGCCTGATCGGCCTGCAGGGTGTTCATGTCGGCGTTGAGTACGGTCAACTGATTCGTCAGGCCGCCCTTGTACTGCGTGATCGCCAGATCGTCGGCCTGGCGTGCGTTCTGTTGCGCCGTTTGCGCATCGCCAAGCTGTACGTCGCTCGAACGGATCTGCGCAAGTTGCGTCGCGACGCCGTTCAGGGCGGTGACCAGCGTCTGGTTGTAGGTCGCGACCGCGTCGTCGAAATCGGCGTAACGGCCCTTCAGTTGCGCACGCAACTCACCCGCGTCGAAAATCGGCAGATGGATTGCGGGACCCACATTGGCCGTGCGGCTCGCCGCCGTCAGGAAGCGGCCGAAGCCGAACGAGTCGAAGCCAATCGCGGCACTCAGATTGATGTCCGGGTAGAACTCGGCCTTCGCTTCCTTCACTTCGTGCGTAATGGCATTGACGCGCCAGCGGGCCGCGACGATGTCCGGGCGGCGGCTCACGAGGTCGGCGGGCAGGTTGTCCGGCAGACGCACCTCGTCGCCGACGCCAAGCGTGGGCCGGGCAATCGAGAGTCCACGGTCCGGGCCTTCGCCCATGAGCGCGGCCAACTGGTAGCGGGTCGTCACGATGCTGCCGTCGAGCGCGGCGAGCGCCGAGCGGGCGGTCGCGAGATTCGCCTGCGCCGTCTTGCGCTCGACCTGGGTGTCGAGCCCGGTGGCGATGCGGCCCGCCGTAATGCGGTCGATCTGTTCACGACGCTCGACTTCCTGCTGCGCGATATCTTGCAACACATAAAGCCGCGCAAGCTGGTTGTAGCTGCGGGCGAGCGCGGTCGTGAGCGTGAGCTTGACGACTTCCGCATCGGCCTCGCTGGCCTGCACCTGGGAGACCGCCGCCTTCAGCGTTTCGCGATTCTTGCCCCACAGATCGAGATCGTATGAAAGGCTCAACAGTGCGCTGTTCTGGGTTTGCCAGGTGCCTGCATAGGGCGGCGGTATTTCCGCCGTGCCGCTGAACTGCTGGCGCGTGAGCGAATAATCGGCGTCGACGCGCGGCATCGTGCTGGCCTTCGCGGTGTCGGCATAGGCTTGCGCCGCGGCGATGCGGGCCCGCGCCTGCGCAATCGTCGGGCTGCCCTTGAGCGCTTCCTCGAGCAACGTTTTCAGTTGCGCGTCGCCGAACTGGTCGGCCCAGTCGGTCGCCGGCCAGTGACCGTTTTCGGCCGGCAGGCTTTGCGTCGTCTGAAACTGCTGCGGCTGGGCCATCTTCTGGTCGCTGTGAATGCCCGCATAGTTGACGCATGCCGAGAGCACCGCCGCGAGGATCGCTGACAGCCCCGTCTTCATCGCACGGACACCGCCGCCGGATTTAATCTGTGCTTTCATTTTCTGACCTGTCAGATTGTTGGTTAAAAAAAGGGGAGCGCCGCAGCGCTCACTCTCCGTTGAACTTGTTAAGCAGGCGGCACAGTTCTTCGAACTCCGCCTTCGTGAACTTCTTCAACCGCGCATTCAATACTTCCGGCGCGATCTTCGGAATCTCGCCGGCGATTTCTTCGCCTTTCTTCGTCAGCACCAGGTTGACCACCCGGCGATCGTCCAGGCTGCGCGAGCGCTCCAGTAGCCCCTTCGTTTCCAGCTTGTCTAGCATCCGCGTCATCAGTCCGGTATCGACGGACAACATCTTCGAGAGCTCGAACGGCGTGGAGGCGAGGCCACGTTGCATGGCGAGGATGATGCCCATCTGCGGGCCGGTGATGTCGAGGTCCTTGAGGGCCGTGTCCATTTCCGCAGTGATCAGGTTGCGCGCCTTGGTCAGCAGGAACCCGACGCTTTGCGTCAGCGAGAAACTTTCGGGTGTGTAGTGCTTCATGGCGCGTCCTCATCGTGTGTGACTTTAACAATAACTGCAAAGTCAGATTCCAGCAAGAGAATTTTTGCATTTTCTCGCCCTGGTCGAAAGACGCGCCCCGTGCTTGCGCTCAGTGACCTCCCGCGCCCGCTGCGGCCTTCGCACCGTCCTTGCTGGGCTTGGTGATCCAGATGAGCGGAATGATCACGATAAAAATCACCGCCGACAGCCAGAACACATCGTTCAGGCCGAGCATCGATGCCTGCGCGCTCAATTGCGTTTCGAAGAAGGCCTGCGCTTTGAAGAGACTCGCATGCAGCGTCGTCTGAATGCCGGCGAGCGCATGCACATAGGCCGGGTTGTTCAGACTGGTCTGCTCGGCAAGCTGAGAGTGGTGCTGGATGGTCCGGTCGTTCCAGATGGTGCTCATGATCGACGTGCCCGCCGCGCCGGCGAAGATCCGCGCGAAGTTCGACAGACCCGCGGCCGCGGGGATCTTCTCCGGCGGCAAGCCCGATAGCACGATCGCTGTAAGCGGCGTGAAGAACAGCGCCATCGGAATACCTTGCAGCAGCGTCGGCAGAATGAGCGTGTAGGGGTCGACGTCCGTCGTGTACCACGAGCGCATCAGGAACACGCCCGCAAAGCAGAGGAAGGCGAGCGTCGCCAGCACTCGCGTGTCCGATTTCGGCATGATCTTGCCCATCACTGGCGCAAGAATCACGGCGAAGATGCCGAGCGGCGCTGTCACGAGCCCCGCATCGACGGCGCGGTAGCCAAGGTATTCCTGAATCCACGTGGGCAGGATCACGAGATTGGCGAAGAAGACCGCGTACCCGATCGATATCGCAACGGTGCCGCCCAGGAAGTTGCGACCCTTGAACAGACGCAGATCGACGATCGGCCTCGCCTCGGTCAGTTCCCAGATCAGGAAGAACAGGAATGTGACCAGCGCGACGATCGTGAGCGCCCAGATCACCGGCGAATTGAACCAGTCGAGGTCCTTGCCCTTGTCGAGCATGATCTGCAGCGAGCCCACCCAGACGATCAGAGTGATGAGCCCCACCTTGTCGACCGGCAGCTTGCGCGACGGTGTTTCGCGCTTGCGGTAGAGCGCCCAGACCACTGCGGCGGCAAACAGGCCGACAGGGACGTTGATGTAGAAGATCCACGACCAGTTGTAGTTGTCCGTGATCCAGCCGCCGAGAGCCGGCCCGGCAATCGGCCCAACCGTTGCGGTCATCGCCCACAGCGACAGCGCGCTCGAGCTTTTATTCTTCGGAAACGTGGCGAGCAGGAGTGCTTGCGACAACGGCACCAGCGGCCCTGCCACCGCGCCTTGCACGATACGCGCCACGAGCAGGATGGGCAGGCTCGTCGCGAAGCCGCATGCCGCGGACGACACCACGAACAGCAGGATCGCGGCCACGAAGAGCTTGACCTGCCCGACCCGCTGCGTGAGCCAGCCGGTCAGCGGAATCGCCACTGCGTTGGCCGCGGAGAACAGCGTGATGACCCACGTGCCTTCATCCACCGACACGCCCAGGTCGCCGGAGAGCGTCGGGATGGCGACGTTGGCGATCGACGAGTCCAGCACGTTCATGAAGGTGGCGAGCGACACGGCGAATGCGCCCAGTGCAAACTGCCAGCCGGTCAATGGCGCAGGAGCGCTCGCGTTATTTGGCGGGTTCATGTTGCGTCCTTTAAGAGGTTTGACGGCCGGCTGTCCTCGAGCCGTCGCCAGCTATCTGACATATCAGATAAATGGTTAAAAAAATGGCTCATTGATCCAGCAACTTGCGCAGGAGTCGGCATAAGGCCGCGAATTCCAGCGGGGTGAAGACCGACAGGCGCTGGTTCAACACTGCTGGCACGATCTCTGCCGTCCGCTCAGCAAGACTCCGGCCGTCTTCAGTGAGCGTCAGGTTGACCACCCGCCGGTCCGGACGGTTGCGATCCCGGCGCACGAGGCCTTGTCTTTCCAGACGGTCGACCAATCGTGTGATGAATGCCGGATCGACACCTAGCAGCCTGGACAATCCGGCCGACGAGCGCGCAACGCCCAGGGAAAGGAGCAGCAGTGCGCCGATCTGCGAACTGGTCACGCCTGTGCCCGTAAGCGCGACGTCCATTTCCTCGGTGAGCAGGTGGCGGGCTTTGCTCAGCGCAAAGACGATGCGCTGGATCGGCAAAAAAGTGTCTTCGCGATAGTCGCTCATAGCTGATATCTCCGTTTCTGATTCGGAATATATCTGACTAAGCAGATATATGCAAAGATTTTTTTCGACGGCTGGATGGCGGACACGATCGCGCAGGGCGGGCAACACCCAGGTTTCGAGTCCGCGCATCAGTCAAAAGAATCTTGCGCAACGAGAACAAATCGCCATTCAACCGCAAGGCTTAGACTAGCCTCCAATTGCTACGCGACGCTCGCAGCGATCCTCCCATGGGAGTCCAAAGAAATTTGTTCATGAAGGACCCACCACGCCAACTGCTTGTTGTCTCTTCCCTGAACTCAGCGCCGCCGCTCAGTAAATCATTTGCTACACTGAATCAAGAAGCAGATCTGTTTGGCGGCCGGTTTGACCCTGATGGCGGCGGTTGGGTTGCGAATCAACGCAACTCGATTTGACGGCTTCAACTTCCGCACATTCTTCTGTTGATGAGCCTGGCGCCACAATGGCGGGCCCCAGCATTGGTCCTTCGTCGCAGAGCATGAAATAGTGCGGAGATGTCACCATGATTGAGTCTTCCGATTTCCCGGGCAAAAAGATAGTGCTCAATCGCGGAGGCGGCCGTATGCCCGCGCTCGGCTTTGGCACGCTGATTCCCGATGCAGCTACGACTACCCGTGCTACCAGAGAGGCGCTGGAGGCCGGCTATCGACACTTCGATTGTGCCGAGCGATATCAGAACGAGCGCGAGGTGGGCGAGGCTCTGCGGATAGGGCTTGCTGCCGGAGGGATCGCACGCGAAGACATCTTCGTGACCACGAAATTGTGGAACTCCAATCATCGGCCCGAGCGTGTCGAGCCGGCTTTCGAGGCAAGTCTCAAAAGGCTCGGCCTCGACTATCTTGATCTTTATCTAATACACACTCCGTTTGCATTTCGAGCGGGAGATGAGCAGGATCCGCGCGATGAAAACGGTGATGTCGTCTATGACAAAGACGTGACTCTGCTAGACACGTGGAGGGGGATGGAAGATCTCGTCGACCATGGAAGATGCCGGGCCATCGGACTATCTGACATCGGCCTGGACGACTTGCAGCCTCTCTATGAATCAGCACGAATCAAGCCGGCGGTGGTGCAGGTCGAAGCACATCCCTATCTTCCAGAAACGGAACTTCTGGAATTCTGCAAGGAGAAGGGGATCGTGTTTTTGGCCTTTGCGCCATTGGGTCACGGAATCAGGCCGGGGCCGCTTGAGGATCCCGTCATCGTGCAGATTGCCACGCGAATCGGCAAGACTGCAGCACAGGTACTGCTTGCCTGGGCGATCCAGCGTGGCGGGGCTTTGCTCACCACCCCCAAAACCGCGGCCCGCGCGCGAGAGAATTTCGATATCTCCGCACTACCGGCAGACGCGTTCGACGAGATCAACCGGATTGAGACGAGGCAGAGGTTCAACGAAGTCGTCAAGACGGGCAGCCCCGGGTTTATTCCGCGACGTACGCAATAGATAGACGTGAACGGTATCCGGAGACGCTCCATGCACGAAGAAACGATACTTGAAGCCCTGAATGCGCACTGGCAAGCGTCGGCGGCGGGCGATCTCGACGCGGAACACGCTATCTACGATGACGCTGCCATCTGTGACTATCCGCAATCAGGTGAACGAATCGTCGGGCGAATGAATTTGCAGGCACTGCGCGGTCATCATCCAGATAAGCCCTCAGGTTTCGATGTCAGGCGAATTCAAGGAGAAGGTAATCTCTGGATCACGGAATACAGCATCACCTATATGGGACGAGCGGCTTACACGGTAAGCATTATGGAGTTCCGCAACGGCAAGGTCGTTCACGAGACCCAGTATTTTTCGGATCCCTTTGAAGCACCGGGTTGGCGGAGTCAATGGGTTCAGCAGATCGCATAACGTCGCGTTGCGGCGAGGTCTGGGCCCGATGGGCGCCAGACTCGCTCGCAACGAGAGTTAATGCGTATCGCCATCAGACTAATGAAGCTTGACTTGCGGCAGTGTGACCCGCCGCAGCCAGTTGGCCACGGTGTCGAGCAGCATGCGCCGATAGCCATGCAATCCGGCGATATGCATGCGATACAGCGACATGTACATCCAACGCGCCAATAATCCTTTAACAAGCATCCCGCCCCTCAGGTTGCCGACAGCACTGAAATGACTGAGCGAGACGAGTGAACCGAGGTCGCGATAGACGAATTCTGGCAGCGGACGTCCCTTGAGCCGATTGCCTAGCGCTTGCACCAGAAAGCTCGCTTGCTGATGCGCGGCCTGGGCACGCGGCGGCACTTTATGCTCCTTGCCATCGCTATCGGACCATGTACAGGCGGCACAGTCGCCAAGGGCAAAAATGTTGTCGTCGACTTCCGTTTGCAGCGTAGGGCGTACGACCAGCTGGCCCTGTTTCGTCACGGGCAGCCCATCAAGCTTCGCGAGCACTGGCGGCGCCTTTATGCCGGCCGCCCAGACAGTCAGATCAGCGCGCACGGCTTTGCCGCTAGCCGTACGCACGAATCCGGGTGCTACCTCGCTCACCGCTTCGCCAGCCATCACCGTCACACCGAGCTGACCGAGCTGTTCCGCCGCTGCGCTTGAGGCCGGCTCCGGCAAAGCCGGCAAAATGCGCGGTCCAGCCTCGATGATGACGATGCCGATGTCGGTGGACGGATCGAGCTTGTGCAGACCGTATGCCGAAAGGACTTGTGCCGTATTGCGCAACTCTGCGGAGAGCTCGACGCCCGTCGCACCGCCGCCGACGATGGCCACCTGGATGCGCGACCCGGCCTGTCCAGGTGCATGCGGCGCACTTTCGGCAACGCATTTTCCGGGTTGTTCGGCGCGCATGCAGGCGGCAATGAGACGCTTGCGAAAGCGCTCGGCCTGTCCAACCGTATCGAGCGCGATTGAATGCTCTTCGGCGCCTTGCACGCCGAAAAAATGCGTGGTGCTGCCGATGGCAATGACGGGCGTGTCGTATTCGAGCTCGCGCTGCGGTAGCACCGCCGCGCCGTCGTCACCCAGCAAGGGGGCAAGCGTGACGCGTTTCGTGACGCGGTCCAGACCGAGGAGCTCGCCCTGCTGAAACTGGAAGCCATGCCAGCGTGCCTGCGCCGCGTACGACAGCTCCTCACTAAAGGGGTCCATGCTGCCGGCTGCGACCTCATGCAGGAGGGGCTTCCAGATATGCGTGGGATAACGATCGACGAGCGTGACGAGTGCACGTGGCGCCTTCTTGCCGGTGCGCGTGCGATACCGATCGCCAAGGCGCGTCGCGAGTTCAAGCCCTCCGGCTCCGCCTCCTACGACGATAAAACGATGCATGGTTGGATCCTTTCTATTTGCCATTCAATCGGCCATTGACAGTCCGACGCAAAGTACCTGGGTGAAGCAGGTTGCGCGAAGTTACGCTGACTCATACGAGGGCTGGTAAACCTTCGAACTGATGAACGCCTCGAGGTCATCGGGGCGAGGTACGCCTGCGAGCCCCTGGTCAAAAATGAATCTGGCAATTTCGCGTGCGACGACCAGCGAGGTCTCCAGAATGCGCGATTGCGGCGGATAGATCCGTCCTGCGTCAAGATCGGACTGCGCGACCTGTGCAGCGAGAGCACGCGCGGCGGTAACCAGCATCTCGTCGGTCACGCGCCGGGCTTCTGTGGCATAGATGGCCATGCCGAGCGCCGGAAAAATGTAGACGTTGTTGCCCTGTCCCGGGACCAGGGTCCGACCGTTGTACTCCACCGGTGCGAACGGGCTGCCGCTGGCGAACACCGCGCGCCCTTCGGACCAGGTATACGCTTCCTCGGCGGTGCATTCCGAACGTGACGTTGGATTGGAATAAGGGAAGATAATCGGACGTTCGTTTACGCGCGCCATTGCCTCGATCACGGGTTGGCTAAAGGCTTTGGCTGCGGCGCTCACGCCAATAATGGCCGTCGGGCGCAGCGTCTCGATCGCGGTGACGAAGTCACTGATCGGCTCGTGGTCGTGAGCGAATGGTTTCTGGAAGCTGGCCAGATCGGTGCGCCCGGCATGGATCAAGCCGTCCTTATCGTAGAGCCAGCACGCCGCGAGGGCCTCTTCCCTTGATACGCCGGCTTCCATCAGAGCCTTGGTCAACAGACCGGCAATCCCAGTTCCAGCCGTTCCCGCCCCGAGGAACAGGAAGCGCTGGTCAGCCAGTGAGCCACCCGTCACGCGCAGGGCAGCCAAAATGCCCGCGAGCGCGACCCCGGCGGTACCCTGGATGTCATCGTTGAAGCAGCACACGCGATCGCGATAACGCGTCAGGATCGGTTCAGCGTGAGGGAAGGCAAAGTCTTCGAACTGGATACAGGCGCGCGGGAAAACTTCCTGAACCGCCGTGACGAATTCTTCGATGAATTCATCATATTCCGCGCCGGTGACCCGCGGCTGACGCAGCCCCAGGTATAGTCCATCTGCCAGCAGGCTTTCGTTGTTGGTTCCCACGTCCAGCGTAATCGGCAGAGTGACTTCAGGCGGCACGCCCGCGCAGGCGGTGTACAGCGACAGTTTGCCGATAGGGATGCCCATGCCGTTTACACCAAGATCCCCCAGGCCCAGAATGCGTTCACCGTCGGTGACGACAATGAAGCGCACATCCGGTTCGGGCCAGTTACGCAGGATTTCCTTGAGCTGCCCTTTGCGACTGATGGACAAATACATGCCCCGCGGGCGGCGCAAGATCTGGCCGAACTTCTCACAGGCTTCGCCGACCGTCGGGGTATAGACCAGTGGGATAAAGCGGGCCGGGTCGGACATCAAGACGCGGTAGTACAGCGTCTCATTGGTGTCGAGCAGCGATTGCAGGTAGATGTATCGCTCGAGGTCGTTGGTCTTCAATCCGATCTGCGTGAGAACGCGTTGAATCTGCGCTTCCTCAGTCTCTACCTGGACTGGCAGAAGGCAAAGAAGCCCGAACTGTTCGCGCTCAGCGGCCGTGAATGCCGTGGATTTATTGGCATTGGGATTGTGCAGCAACGCTGCACCGCGCAGAGCAGAAAATCTGCGAGTCGCAGGATGATCCGTTGAACCAGTGGATGAGAGCGCAGAAGTCATTAGGTATCCTTATCTGTCTATGAGGATGAGAAAAAGTTGGCTATCGCAGCAGCCGTAGTCAACGCAACCTGGCGGTGTTCACGTTTTCCGTGTTGCCAGGTAAAGCTGTGCGCTAGTATCGGGCGACGCGGCGTAAACTCCAATATATTGCAGGTGTTGATTTCGATATCTTTTATAAATGACTGGGCGCAAGTATGGAACTCCGACATCTACGCTATTTCGTCATGATGGCTGAGGAGCTGCACTTCACCCGAGCTGCGGAACGGCTCGGTATCGGGCAGCCGCCGTTGAGCCTGCAGATTCAGCAGCTCGAGCGCGAGATCGGAGCACAGTTGTTCCGCCGCCTTTCGCGCGGCGTCGAACTGACCGAGGCAGGCGTTCTGTTTCTGGAAAACGCGCGGCAGATTCTGGCCCATGTCGATCGCGCGCTGGCGGACGTGAAGCGACAAGCGCGTGGGGAGCTCGGACAACTGCGGGTGGGCTTTGCCGGGGCGACCTATTTCCAGCCGCTGGTGCCCGGCATCATTCGCGAATATCGCAGCCGGTATCCTGATGTCGCGCTGCTGCCGGAGCAAAGCAATACGCCATCGTTAGTGGAAGGCCTGCTCGAAGGCCGCGTGGACACCGCCTTCATTCGGCCACCGATTGAAAGTGCCGACGAACTGGAGGTTGAGTTGCTGCTCAAGGAGGAGATGGTTGTGGCACTGCCGCATACCCATCCGCTGGCGCGGGCCGGCGCGACGATACCTCTGTCTGCGCTCGCAGCGGAAACGTTCATCCTGTTTCCACGCGCAATCGGCGTCGGTCTTTACGATGCGGTCACGAGCGCCTGTCAGCGAGCCGGCTTCATTCCGCGGCTTGGCCAGGAAGCGCCACAAATTATTTCAACTGTAGCAATGGTTGGAGCCGGATTCGGTGTCTCGCTGGTGCCCAGTTCAACGAGCCAGTTCCGCACTGATGGAGTGGTGTTTCTACCGATTGCGGGCGACGCCCCCGAGGCGCCGATCAGCCTTGCATGGCGGCGCCATGACCCATCGCCAGCCGTGTGCCACTTTCTGACGATTGCCCGGCGCATGGCGAAGGATTGGCGCAAAGCACACCGGTGAGGCAAGGCCCAGGGCGTGCCGCTTTTGCGCCGGTCGCGGCCGACCGACATCTCCATGTCCGCCGGTCGCAGCCATCATGCGAGCGACTTCAAACCTTTTCGACAGAGGCCCGATAGATCTCGTCGATGGCCTCCGCCAGCGTCGCGTCGAACTCGCTGTCGCTCATCGAAACCTTGAGGTCGTTGATCAAAGCCCTCGAGAAGCTGGCGATCATGCCGTGATTGGCAGACAACCGCTGGCAGGCATCGGCTCGCGTATACCCGCCTGAAAGCGCGACCACCCGTACCACGCGCGGATGATCGATCAATGGCTGATAGAAGTCCGCCACATCAGGAATAGTCAGTTTGAGCATCACGCGGCTCTTTTCCGGCAGCGCGTCGAGCCCTTTGATCAGCTCGGCGCGCAGGGTGGCCTCCGCGCCTGCCTTGTCCGGACTCTTGATCGACACCTCGGGTTCCAGGATCGGGATGAGGCCATGCGACTCGATTTGCGCGCCGAGCGCGAATTGTTGCTTCGCAATCGCCGCAATACCGTTTTGCGAATTCAGCTTGATGACCGAGCGCATTTTGGTGCCGAAGATGCCCAGTTTGGCTGCCCGCTCGAGCAGACCGTCCAGTCCGGGTATCGGCTTCATCAGTTGCACGCCGTCGGCTTCGGTTTCCAGCCCCTTATCAACCTTCAGGAAGGGCACCACGCCGCGGTCTTCCCACAGGAAGGCTGGAACCGGTTTGCCCTCGGCCTGTCCGTCCATGGTCGCTTCGAACAGAATGGCCCCGATCACCTTGTCGCCGGTGAAGGCGGGCGCCGTGATGATGCGCACGCGCATCTCGTGGATCAGTTTGAACATCTCGGCGTCGCCGTTGTAGGCGCTCTCGGGGATGCCGTAGAGCTTCAGGGCGCCGGGCGTCGAGCCGCCGCTCTGATCGAGAGCCGCGAAAAACCCCGGCTTTTTACTCACTTGCGCCAGCATCTTGTCATTTGCCATGGATAACTCCGTCGTTCAATAACCGATTGCCGGACCAAAGCCCATCTGGTCTGGAGCCGTTGCGTTCAATACGTTAAGTGTACTGCGACGAACGCCAATGACGGATTCGATCAAAAGACCATCCAAAACGTTCAATGACTGTGCGGCTCGCCAATCGGCGTATGCGGCTGCCGCGCCTGCCGGCTCAGCATCAGGGTGACGATGGCAGACACGGCCAAGGTCGCGGCGACCACATACAGCCCGGCCGAATAACTCCCCGTCACGTTCTTCAGCCAACCTATCACAAAGGGGCCGACGAAGCCGCCCAGGTTGCCGACCGAGTTGATCATGGCGATGCCCGCCGCCGCGCCCGCTCCGGAGAGAAACACGCTCGGCATGGCCCACACCGGCGCTTTCGCGGCGCTGATGCCGATGTTCACAATGACCAGCGCAAGAATGACCATCAATGCCGTGCTGGCCTCGCCGACCAGCACGAAACCGAGGCAGGCGAGGACACATGGAAGTACCACGTGCCACGTACGCTCCTCGGTGCGGTCCGAGTGTCTGGCCCAGAGGATCATCGCGATCACAGCCAGCACGCTCGGAATGCCTGCGATAAGGCCAGTTTCGAACGAGCCGAAGCCGTATTGACGGATGATTAGCGGAGCCCAAAGGCCAAGCGTGTACAGACCTGCCGAGGTGCCGAAGTAAATCAGCGCGAGCGCCAGAACCCGAGGATCGCGCAAGGCACTGAGCGCGCCGGCCGTATGACCGGCATGCAGCTCCCGGGCGTCGGCTTCCGCCTTCAGCTTCGTCATCAGCCATTCGCGTTCCTCGGATTGCATCCAGTGCGCTTTCGAGGGGGAGTCCGTCATGTACTTCAGGACCACAAAGCCGAGAATGATGGCGGGTATCGCTTCAAGGATGTACAGCATTTGCCAGTCAGCGAGTCCCGCGACAGGCGGGAGTTTCATGATCGCGCCCGAGATGGGTGAGCCGATCGCCGTGGAGATGGGGGCTGCCGCCATGAACCAGGCCGCAGCGACGGCGCGCTGGCGTACCGGAAACCACAGGCTCAGGTACAGGATGACGCCAGGGAAAAAGCCGGCCTCCGCGACGCCAAGCACAAAGCGAAGCGCGTAGAAGCTGTTCGGCCCGACCACGAACGCCGAGGCGGCCGAGACGATGCCCCATGTCACCATGACCCGCGCGATCCACAAACGCGCGCCGACCCGGTGAAGAATCAGGTTTGACGGCACCTCGAACAGAAAGTAGCCAATGAAGAACAATCCTCCGCCGAGTCCGAACGCCGTCGGTGAAAGACCGATGGCCTTGTTCATCGTCATGCCGGCGAATCCCACGTTGACGCGATCCAGAAAGCTGACGAAATACAGCAGCATGACAAACGGAATGATCCGCAGCATGAGCTTGCGGGAAACCCGGGCTTCGAGATCGGACATCTTTGTCTCTTCCTTGGAGGCGTGAGCAGTGCGCTATGGCAAGTCGGATACGCCTGTGCGTAGTCCGCCTGTCTGCTGCTTTATATTTGCCGCGTACGCCCGGGTTCATGCTGGCCGCGTAGCGCTGCGGCGTGCTCGTCGCGTCAGGGTGAGACGGACAGTCCGCCCGCCTCGTCCGCGTCCGTCATGAGGCGAGGCGGACGCTTAGGGGCAGGATTCAACCGCGCGCGGATGTCTTCAGGTGCTTACGCAGCGTTGGCGCGGGGCACGGCGGCTTTCTCGATGAACGCGCAGGCAGCCGCTGTCACTTGTGCCGTGGTTGCCGTGCCGCCCAGATCACGCGTGTGCAGGGAGGTGTCGGCGGTGACCGCCTCGACTGCCTGCATGACACGCGCCGCGGCGTCGAATTCGCCGAGATGCTCGAGCAGCATGACGACCGACCAGAAGGTGCCGACCGGATTGGCGAGGCCCTTGCCCATGATGTCGAACGCCGAGCCGTGGATCGGCTCGAACATGGACGGAAAGCGACGTTCAGGATCGATGTTGCCGGTCGGCGCGATGCCCAGGCTGCCGGCGAGTGCGGCGGCCAGATCGCTGAGAATATCCGCGTGGAGGTTGGTCGCGACGATCGTGTCGAGCGTCGCGGGACGATTGACCATGCGTGCGGTCGCCGCGTCCACCAGTTCCTTGTCCCATGTGACGTCCGGGAATTCCTTCGAGATCTGGAGCGCGATCTCGTCCCACATCACCATCGCGTGACGTTGAGCGTTGCTCTTGGTGATTACCGTCAGCAACTTGCGCGGGCGGGATTGCGCGAGGCGGAACGCGAAACGCATGATCCGCTCGACGCCGGCGCGCGTGAGGATTGATACGTCCGTTGCCGTTTCGATCGGATGTCCCTGATGGACGCGGCCGCCGACGCCGGAATATTCGCCTTCGGAGTTTTCGCGGACGATGACCCAGTTCAGGTCCTCTGGTTTGCAGCGCTTGAGCGGCCCATCGATACCCGGCAGGATGCGGGTCGGCCGGACGTTGGCATATTGGTCGAGGCCCTGGCAGATCTTGAGGCGCAGGCCCCACAGCGTGATGTGATCCGGAATGTCCGGATCGCCTGCCGAGCCGAACAGGATTGCGTCCTTGTCGCGAAGGGCGTCGAGGCCGTCCGCGGGCATCATGATGCCGTGTTTGCGGTAGTAGTCGCCGCCCCAATCGAAGTCTTCAAACTCGAACGCGAACGACTTCGTGGTCTTCGCGAGTGCTTGCAAAACCTCCGCGCCGGCCGGTACGACTTCCTTGCCGATGCCGTCGCCGGGAATGGTTGCGATGCGATAGGTCTTCATGTCGCGGTCCTTCAGTTAGTGTCGGTATCAGTGAACTTTACCGCGCTCCGAACGCAAAAACCGGTGCTAAACTCAAAGCATCCTTAACTTTCATTCACAAGCGAAGGTCATGCACGAAGCGGTCCAACCGTCTGACTTAAGTTTCTTTTCGACGCTCGCGGCGTCCGGCAGCCTAAGCGCCGCCGCGCGCGAGCTGGGGCTGACGGCGGCGGCCATCAGCAAGCATTTGACGCAGATGGAGCGTCGCGCCGGGGTGGTGCTCGTCAACCGGACGACGCGGCGGATGACGCTCACGCCCGAGGGGGAGTTGTATCTGGAACACGCGCGCCGGATTCTCGATGAGATTGACGAACTGGCCAACCTGCTCGGCAGCGCGAAGCAAAGCCCCAAAGGGTTGCTGCGGGTCAACGCAACGCTGGGCTTTGGCCGCAGCCATGTTGCGCCGGCGGTTTCACGTTTTGTCGCGCAATATCCGCAGGTTTCGGTTCAGCTTCAGTTGTCGGTCACGCCGCCGCCGCTGACCGACGACGCATTCGACGTATGCATCCGGTTCGGCGAGCCGCCGGACACGCGCGTGGTCGCACGACGTCTTGCAGCGAATCGCCGGGTGCTCTGTGCGGCGCCTTCGTATATTGCGTCACGCGGCTTGCCGGTCACGGCGCACGATCTGACGCGACACAACTGTATCGGCATCCGGCAAGGTGACGAGGCGTACGGTGTCTGGCGTTTGACGTCGGGGCGGGGCGCGTCGCGCAAAACCGAGGCTGTGCGGATCAACGGCAGCCTGACCACCAACGACGGCGAAATCGCCGTGAAATGGGCGCTCGAAGGCCACGGCATTCTGTTGCGGGCCGAGTGGGATATCAAGCCGTACCTGGACGACGGTTCGCTAGTGCGCGTGCTGCCCGATCACGAGACACCGAACGCCGATATCTTCGCGGTGTATTCGCAGCGGCACCAGATGTCTAACCGGATCCGTGCGTTTATTGACTTCATCGCGTTCGAGCTTGGGAGTGGAGTGGGGGAGTTCGTGTAGGCGCGAAATCTGCTACTCAACACACCGGCTGGTAGCTCGCGCCAGACCGTCACTCGACGGCCGCACCGGGATGAAGCGTGGCACCGCAGGCAACCCGTCGCATCCGTCGACCACCAAGGAGAACATGATGACCCTGGTCATTTATCTTGTCGGATGGATCATTCTGATAGGCGGCGTGTGCTGGGCGCTCGTCGCCGCGCATGTCTCCCAGCACACGATCGAAATCGTCGCGGTCATCATGCTTGGGGTCGCCATCATCACGGGCGCCACACGTACCCGCAACCGGGACCGCTCGTAGCAGTACAGGCGTTCGCAGTGAAAATTGCGCCACCAGGGCGGCTGGCGAAAATGCGAAACGCGAAGCGCTGCTACGCATGCATTGGCTGACGGTTCAGGTATGCCCCTTGCGCGACTTCGGATGCACCATTTTCCAAGGAGGCAATAATGGGCTCAATCAATCCTCAAGGCGCCACGCGCGGCGGAGCGAACGTAGTTGGCGGCGGTATCGGTGAAGGTCCCGGGCCGGAAATAATGGCTGCGGCAACTCTCGACGGCAACAAGGTGATGTCGTCGGATGGCGAGCATGTAGGCAAGATATCCGAGATCATGCTGGACGTGCGCAGCGGGCGGGTCGCCTACGCGGTACTGGCTGAAGGTGGCTTTCTGGGTATGGGGGCAAACCTGCACGCCATCCCGTGGAACGCACTGACGCTCGACACGGACCAGAAGTGTTTCCACGTCGACATCACCGCGCAACGTCTGAAGGACGAGCCGGGCTTCGACAAGGATCACTGGCCAACGATGGCGGACGCGAAGTGGGGCGCGACAACACACAGCTATTACAATCGCCAACCCTATTGGCTCGCGACGCAGGAAGTCGTCGAAGGCGATCCGGACATCCGCCCGCCGCTCGAACACTGAGAGGGCAGCGGCTTAGCCACGAAGCGCTATGCGCGTAGTATCGGATGAGCGTAGAACCTTCGATCGGTTCATCGACTGAGACCACCGTCTGGCACCCGCACGCCGAGCACTGACATTCGGCACCGGTGAGAGACGGTCGGTCCTCAGTCGCACAACTTCATTGGGTCCTCAGTCGCACAACTTCATTGAGTAGCAGCGGGCACTTGCCTGGAAGGACGAAACTTCAGAGGCCGCGACGACTTGTGAGCACAGTTTGTGCGATCACGGCGACGAGCAGAAATGCACCGCTCGCCAGGTTTTGGTAATAGGGGCTCAGCGTGCCGATCTGATTGATGATGTTTTCAATCATGCCAAGCAGGATGACGCCAGCGAGCGGACCCGCCATGGTGCCCACCCCGCCTGTCAACAATACCCCGCCGATGACGGCTGCGGCGATCGACTGCAATTCATAGCCTGTTCCAGCCGCGGCTAGTCCGGAGTCGAGATGGGACGCGAGCAGCGCGCCCGCTAGTCCAGCCAATGCGCCGCTTACGCCGTAGGTGATGATCTTGATTCGCTCGACCCGCACACCCAGCATTCGTGCCGCTTCCTCATTGCCGCCGATCGCAAAGATCGCCGCGCCATAAGCCGTGCAATTCAACACGATGGCACCAACGATGTACGCCGCAACCAGGATCCAGATCAGATTGTTCAGACCGAATATCGAACCGTTTGCGATGATGGTGAAAAACCCCGGATTCGCAATCAGCAGGTCCTGGCTTGCCAGAACGAGTGCAACGCCCTTCAGGCCGAGCAGCGCCGCCAGGGTGACGATGAACGGCGCCATCCGGGCGCGCGCAATCAACACGCCGTTGACAAAGCCGATCAGCAATCCCGCGACGACCGGCGCCAGCATGGCGGCTACCCATCCATACGGCGCGGCATAGGCGGAGATCACCGTGCCCAGTCCGACGAGCGAGCCGACCGACAGATCGAACCCGCCCATGATGATGACGAGGCTCTGCCCTATCACGATCAAACCGAGAAAAGAGCCTGCGGAGACTATATCCGCCAAGTTGGCGGCATGCAGGAAATCGGGAAAAATCAGCCCCGCGACAAGGCCGACCAGAATCAGAATGCCTATCGCGCCGCGCGACTGGATGACGCTGACAATCCGAAGCCGGCGCTCTTTGTGCTGGCGCAGGGGCGTGGTATCGGTTGAAGTGGTGGCCGTCATGTCAAGCTCCAGCGCGCTGCAGATACAGCGCGACGACGATGAATATGGCCTTGAGAATCTGTGCGTAGGTGAAGCTGATATTGTTCATGATGAAGCTGGCATCGAGTACTTCCAGCAGCAGCACGCCGAAAACCGTGCCTACGATCGAGATACGGCCGCCTGAGAGCGGCGTGCCGCCGATCACGGAGGCTGCGATCGAATCCAGTTCGAAGTTGACGCCCACGTAGTTTGGGTCGGCGGCGCCGAGCCTCGCCGACGCAAACACGCCCGCGAGTCCCGCGAGTAAGCCGCTCGCGGCGTACACCATGAACAGGGTGCGCCGCACGGGAATCCCCGCGAGAAAGGCGGCACCGCGGCTCGCGCCGACGAGGATGGTGTAGCGTCCGAAGGTGGTGCGCCGGACAATCAGCGCAATGACGAGGGCGAGGGCGAGCGAGATCAGCATCACGATCGGCACAGGGCCTAGCGCACCGACGCCGAGCAGATCGAACGCGTCGCTCGACGGCAGATTGACCCGCGAGCCGCCAACCAGCGCCTGAGCCAAACCGCGCGCGGCGACGAGCAGCGCGAGACCGGAAATAAGCGGATCGATTTTCAGAAGGGAGACGAGGCCGCCGTTAAAAATACCGGCCAGCAAGCCGATCACGATCGCGGCGACAATCGCGGTACCCACGCCATAGGGCAGGAAGACGGCAATCGACGCGCTTGCCAGCGCCATCACGGAGCCAACCGAGAGATCGATGCCGCGTGTCGCAATCGCGAGATTCTGTCCCAGCGCAATCAGGACGACAGGCGCTGCTTCGAACAGCAAGCTGCGGGCGGCAAGGGGATTCGAGAAACCCGGCGTGACGAGCAGGTTGAAAATCACCAACACTGCAAGCGCGACATAGACGCTGTTTTCGCGTGCCCAGCCGAGCGCCGCGCGCCCGGAAAGATGATGGCCGCTGGCGGCGTGTGCGGGCGTATTCGAAAGACTCAAGCTGTCCTCGTTCGGTTATCGGTTGGTAGTGAGGCGTTCGGTGCAGATGTTCCTGCGCCGCTTGAATTGCACGCTGAACGCGCACGAATCGCGTCCAGGCGTCCCGGCCTTGTTGCGGCGAGCATTATTCGCTACTCCGCGTTGCCTCAATACTCGCGGATGCCAATGCTTCCTCGGGCGCCTGGCTGGCAAGAATGGCCAATACGTCGTCAGGGCTGGCATGGTCCGTCAGCATTTCACCACTGCTGACCCCTTCGTTGAGCACGACGAGGCGGTCGGCCAGTTCCAGCAGTTCCTCCATTTCGGAAGATGTCACGACCACGGCGAGGCCTTGGTCGGCGAGTTCCTGCACCACCCGGTGTACTTCTTCCTTGGCGCCCACATCGATACCCCGGGTTGGGTCGTCGAGCAGAATCACCGACGGATGGGTCGACAAACATCGCGCGATCAGCGCCTTTTGCTGATTGCCGCCGGACAGCGTCGAGATCAGCGCGCCGGGTCCTGCCGTTTTGATGCCGAGCGCTTCGATGTACTGGCGAACCAGTTCTTCCTGTTTGCGATAGGAGATGAAGCCAAAACGCGAAATATGCGGCAACACGCACGCGACGATGTTGTCGCGAACCGAAAGGCGCGGGAAGATGCCTTCTGAGCGACGATCTTCGGACAGGAATGCCAGCCCGCGGGCAATCGACCGCGCGGGGGCCGTGTGGCCGAGCACCGTGCCCTTGACGCGAACTTCTCCGCCGTCGGCCTTTTGCGCGCCGAATACGGTTTTGAACGTCTCCGTGCGCCCGGAGCCAAGCAGGCCCGCCAGACCGACGATTTCTTTGGGCGCCACCCGCATTGACACATCCCGCACGCGGGTGCGCCATTGCAAACGGTCAACCTGCAGGGCTGCCGCGACGTCGGCGGCGTCGGTGTTTTCCTTCCGCACGCCACGGCCGCCCAGGCCCTTGCCCTCGCGGCCCAGCATCGCAGCGATCAGCACTTCTCGCGGCATCTCTGCGGGCGTTCCCGTGCGGACCACCGCGCCATCGCGCATCACCGTCAGGCGATCGCACAGCCGATAGCATTCGGATAGACGATGGCTCACGAACAGCAGCCCGATACCATCGGCACGCAATTGATCGACGACCTTGAACAGCACATCGACTTCTGCGCCGCTCAATGCCGAGGTGGGTTCGTCGAGGATCAGCACCCGCGCGCCGAGCGATACGCCACGGGCGATCGAGACCATTTGCTGTTCGCCGAGGCCCAACGAACTGAGTTTCTCGCTGGGATCGACAGTCAGACCGTAACGCCGCACGATGCCGCGCGCCATCTCGACCATCTTTCGCCGGTCGATCAGCATGCCTAAACGCTTCGGTTCGTGGCCGAGAAAGATATTCTCCGCCACGCTGCGCTCTGGGATCAGATTGATTTCCTGATACACCGCGCTCACACCGATACTTTGAGCCGTGCGCGGACTGTCGAACGACACCTCCGAGCCGTCGAGGATCACACTACCCTGATCGGGCTGATAGAAGCCCGTCAGGATCTTGATCAGCGTCGACTTGCCCGCGCCGTTCTCGCCGACAAGTCCATGCACTTCGCCAGCGCGCAGCGAGAGCGACACGCCTTGCAACGCGCGCACCACACCGAATGTTTTGACGACGTTGCGAGTTTCGAGAACCACTCCGCCAATCTCCCCGACCGGTACGGGGCGCGTTTGCATTGGATCGTTCATGCGCTCACTTGCTAACGTAATTAAACGCGTTAATACACCGCGCCGGCGTCGAGGGATTTCTTCGCGTTAGCTTTATTGTAGAGTGCGTCTTCCATGATCTGCTTTTGCGGCACGGGCTTGCCGGCAAACCAGTCTTCGAGCGACTTGAAGGCGAGCGGGCCAAATCTCGGGTTGGTCTCGACGTCCGCCGCTGCGGTGCCGTCGACGATATCCTGGACGATGTCCTTGGTGCCGTCGATCGAAACAATGGTCACACCCTTGAGCTTGCCGGCCTGGCGCAACGCCGTGATCGCGCCAATCGCCATCGTGTCGGCATGGGCGTAGACCGCGTTCACGTCAGGATGAGCCAGCAGGATCTGCTCCATCACCTTTTGTGCTTCTGTGGTCGACCAGTTGGCGGTTTGCGCCGCGGCGAGCTTCATGTCCGGATACTTCTTCAATCCCGCGGCAAAGCCGTCGGTCCGCTCGCTTTCGACGTTATTGCCATAGCCGCCCTGGATTTCGGCGATGACAGCCTTGCCGCCGGTTGCCTGCGCAAGGGCCTCGGCCGCGCGTTCGCCCTGCTTGTAGAAGTCCGAACCGAGGAAGGTGATGAAATCTTCACACACCGTGCCCGCCGTCGCGCGGTCGATCGTCACGACCGGGATGCCCTTGGCACGCGCCTGCGCGAACGCCGGTTGCAGACCGGTTGAATCGTTCGGGGCCACGATCAGTGCCTGCGCGCCCTGGTTGATCATGCTTTCGATATCCGCCACCTGCTTGGCCTGATTGTCGTTGGCATTCGTGTACAACAGACGCTTGACGCCTGCAGCCTTGGCTGCAGCGCGCACCGAGTTGGTTTCGGTGGCCCGGAACGGATTCTGTTCGTTTTCCGATTGGGAGAAGCCGACGACCAGATCGCTAAGCTTCACCGAGCCCGGCTTCGGGTTGGTACAGGTCTGTGACGAAGCATTTTGGACTTTTTGCGCGCCGGCATCGTTCTGTGCCCATGCGCCGATCGACCATGCGCTGGCGACGCAAACGCCGATTGTGAGAAGTTTGTGGTGCAGCTTTGCTGAGGTGGACATCGCTTGTCTCCGGGTGTAGTAGCTGGCCTAACTGAATGGGCAACTGCATTTATATAATTTCTACGTCGACTTCCACGGATCGGCAGTGTATGCCGACCCGGCATGATTGTTCCTCAATAAATATTACTCGTCAATAATTACGAATATTATTAGGGATATCCCCCGAAGAAAAGCCAGGAGGGCACACCGACGCGCGTTCGATCAGTGGTCCATCCAGCTTGACGGTGCGGTGCTTGATTGGCGCGCCAGCGGCGCGGTTCTGCTCCTCCTGAAGCAGGGTTTCGACCGCCCAGCGGCCGAGTTCGTAATTGGGCAACACGACTGTCGACAGCGGTGGGTGCGTATGCCGGGCGATTTCCTGGTCGTCGTATCCGAGCACCGAGACATCCTCCGGTACGCGCAGCCCCAATTGCTTGAGCGCCTCGATGGCGCCTAGCGCCATCAGGTCGTTGGCGCAAAAAATCGCCGTGGGCGGATTGGGCTCGCGCATGAGCGACAGCGTATGCTCGAAGCCCTTGCCGGAACTCCAGTCGCCGTCGCGCACGAGGTTTTCAGCGAACGGCAGGTCGGCCGTGGCGATCGCCTGGCGATAGCCTTTCAGGCGGTCTTTTGCCGCGTCTTGCCAGGTTTCGCCATTGATGAAACCGATCCGGCGATGACCTGCATTGATCAGGTGGGCGGTCGCAGTGTGGCCACCCACCACTTCTGCAGGGACGACCGACGACAGCGTGTGGTCGGTCGTATAGCAATTCAGGAGTACTGTTGGCACCTTCAGCAAGGCCTTGGGGACCGTTACCTTGCGAGTAAACACGGTAGCGTAGATGACGCCCGCGATGGCCGGGTTCAGCAGCGTTTTCAGGACCCGCTCTTCCATCTCGGCATTGCCGTGCGTTGAGTACACGGCGAGCATGTAGCCGTTGCTCCAGGCCGCGTCACGGGCGCCGTCGATGTTCACGACAGGGTGTGGGCTGGTGGAAATTTCATCCGCAAGGTAGACGATCAGATTGCGCTCGCCGACGGCAGCTGGTATCACAACACGGGCAGGCAGGTCGTAGCCAAGCTCCTGCGCGGCCTTCAGAACTCTTTTACGGGTCTCGTCCGAGAATTTCGCGCCGACGGCGCCATTGAGAACAAGCGAAACGGTGGACTGCGACACGCCGATTGCCTTGGCGATGTCGGTCATGGTTGGGCGACGCTTGGTAGATTTTTTCATTGTGATGCCGGATTGCGGGAGGCCCGCCCGGGAAAGCCATGACGGGTCAGAAGCTGGGGCCGCATCCGGCGCCAGCGATAAGTAAAATAGCACTAATATTTCCAGGTCGCAATCGACCTTGAGGCAGCGTTTTCCCTGCCTCCGCCTGAGCGCAAGGGCGCGTCACGAGAAATTTCTATTAATAATAAATTGACTATATCGGCCGATCCGTGCGACCCTCGCATCGAATGAAATCACCCACTATGCGTGACCGGTCGGCTCAACGCATGGGGTTCGTCATCGTACAGAGCGTCGGAGCATCACTTTGAGCCTTCAGCACCCCTCCGTTCCTGTTCAAGACGTGGCATCACGTCCAGCCATGCGAAGCGCGAGCACTTTCGATCCGGTCGCGCTAGACGACGGTTCGCTCGTGACGCTGCGTTGCGGAGCGAGGCGCGCCATCGTCGCGCCGAATCTGGGTGGTTCGATCGCCGCGTTTTATGACGAGGGAGAGGAGGGCGCTGTTCACTGGCTGCGCCCGGCGACCCGAGCCGCGATTGACGAAGGCAATCCGCTAGGCATGGCCAGTTTTCCGCTGATGCCTTACTGCAACCGGATTCGTGATGGCAGTTTTACGATTGATGGACAACCGTTCCGCCTGCCAACCGTTAGCGGTGAATTCAGGCACGCCTTGCACGGTCACGCATGGCGCCGTCCCTGGCAGGTTGGCCTGTCGCAGCCCGATCGGGTGGAATTGCATTTTCAGCACAATCCCGACGCGGGCGCGCAGGGGCTACCTGATGCGAGCTGGCCGTTTGCATACGAAGCGCGTCAGCGCCTGGTGCTTTCCGACGAAGGACTATCGGTACATCTTTGGGCACGCAACCTTTCTGCGCAGCCGATGCCTTTTGGCTTCGGTCATCACCCGTACTACCCCCGACCCGAAGGCACCCGTATAAGCGCCAAAGTGCGTGCCATGTGGAAAGCCGATGCGGAACTGCTGCCCGTATCGTTGGGGGGGCATCCCGCAGTCGATGCACTGGGCGATGGCCTGCTGGTGGACCAATTCGTACTTGATAACAATTTCGCGGGCTGGGAGCGCGAAGCAACTATTGTGTGGCCCGGTGAAAGTCGTTCTCTTACGCTTCGCGCCGATGCGCCGTTCGACTTCTTCGTGCTGTTCTCGCCCGCGAATACCCCCTTTTTCTGTGCGGAGCCGGTCAGTAACACGACCGATTGGGTCAATTCCGATGCGTCGCATAGCGACGTCGGCGGCTGCGTGCTGGCGCCCGGAGAGGTTATCGAGGCAGGTTTTGCGTGGCTGCCGGGACAGCCCTCATCAACGTAGTAGCGAGATCCCGCAGGACCGGAATAGCCTTTGATGCTGCGGACTGGCTTCTAAAGCGGATCGATATGCATGTGGGCAGATATCCGGTCGAGGCCGGTGCCTGCTTTCAAAGCCATATCCGCCAACGCATCCTCCAACGCGACAGCGCGATTCGAATTTTCCTCTGCGTCTTTGCGCACACAATGGTCACATGCGATCCCTTCCCGGGATTTGACCTCGTCATTCTCCACAAGCATATCTGCATGGGCCCAGTTTCCGAGTCGTAAGGGTACTGGCCCTGGTCGACGGAATTCGCCTGCGCAACCACTCCTTATAGCTTTCGTACCATCAAATTAATATGGACTCCAGATTTAAATATGGAGAATTCAGATTTGCTTTTCGTCAAGTAAATTTAACATTGCGTAATAATTTATGGCCTTGTTTTATAGGCACTCTGCTCGCACCCGCTTCATGTGTGTGGTGCCGAACAGTGCGTTCGTGTGGTGCCGAACAGTGAGGTATCACCTGCTCGACTACCTTAGGTTTGCGTCTGTATCAGTCGGGATGCATCCCAGTTGTGTCGGGTCGTAGAGGTGCACGTGCTGCGCGCACGGATCACATTCCGTCATATCCAGACCTGTTCAACGAGTGGCTTTCGGGGCGGGGTTCGACTACACAATTCTGCCGCACACACGGTCGCGAAGATCCGACTTCTCTAAATGAGTGGACTTCGAACGACAGCTTAAAAAATAGCCTTGAATGGGTGATCAGGAGTGCGTAATGAAGACATATAAGAATGCATTAACTGTAATGGGGATGAGACGGGTGGCGATTGCAACCGCGGTGACCTTATACGCGGGGATGGCTTGTGCCCAGTCGGATCCAAACACGGCGCAAACCGCGCCAATCGGGAAAAGCGCGGCTTCGTCCGCGCACTTGTTGCTGGCGCAGAATCCAACGCGAGATTGTCCGGAGGACGCGACGCCTGGTTGCGGAAAGGACGACCGTGGCCTGCAGCCCGTGATCGGTCGCGGGCAGGATGCGGACGACGTCGGTGGCACAGTTGGCCCGCAAAGCGCATTCGGCGCCGCCGCTGCGCCGGGCGGCACATTCGGCGCCGCGGGAAGCCAAGGGTCAGGTAGTACAGGAAACGGTGCTGCGGGCAGTGGCGCTAACAGTAGCGACAGTTCGGGGAGCAGGGGGTCGGGGAGTGTTTCTGGACCTAGTGGACCTAGTGGACCTAGTAGCCCTAGCGGACCTAGCGGACCTAGTAGCCCTAGCGGACCTAGTGGACCTAGTGGTCCTAGTGGTCCTAGCGGACCTAGTGGTCCTAGCGGACCTAGTGGTCCTAGCGGACCTAGTGGACCTAGCGGACCTAGTG
>Ga0116109_1000076_pt1 | contig 26236 bp, 19 predicted proteins | sample June2015DPH_8_10_2_FD_89718 | JGI IMG/M metagenome (GOLD analysis project Ga0116109, IMG submission 89718) | Peatland microbial communities from SPRUCE experiment site at the Marcell Experimental Forest, Minnesota, USA - June2015DPH_8_10 | ecosystem: Environmental > Terrestrial > Soil > Wetlands... | reverse complement strand
TGCCCCCGGAGACCCCTATTCTCACGATCGGCCGCAAGCCATGGTCGCGTGAGGAATACATCAACGAATTCATGGAATTGAAGGCGAAGCCCTTCATTGAGAAGAAAGCGTTCGATGCCGCCGCCTGGGACAAATTCCTCGCGATGTTCGAATACGTGCGCATGGACGTCGATTCGGCGGTGGACTACCAGCGTCTGAAGGAAGTGTCGCGGCCCGGCGCGCGGCGCGTGTTCTATCTCGCCACGTCACCCGATCTGTTCACGCATATTTGCGACAACCTCGCGGCCGCAGGCCTGATCGACGAGCATGCGCGCGTGGTGCTGGAAAAGCCGTTGGGCCACGATCTGGCGTCGGCGCAGGAAATCAACACCGATGTCGGGCGGCATTTCGGCGAAGCGCAGATCTACCGGATCGACCACTACCTCGGCAAGGAAACCGTGCAGAACCTGATGGTGCTGCGCTTTGGCAACGCGATTTTTGGGCCGCTGTGGCAGGCGCCGTATATCAAGAGCGTGCAGATCACGGTGGCGGAAACGGTCGGCGTGGGCAGCCGCGCGGGCTTCTACGATAAGACCGGCGCGTTGCGCGACATGGTGCAGAACCATCTGCTGCAACTGTTGTGCATCGTCGCCATGGAACCGCCGGTGTCGCTCGACCCGGATGCAGTGCGCGACGAAAAGCTCAAGGTGCTGCGCTCGCTGCGTCCGATGACGCCCGAAGATATCGCGCGCGACACCGTGCGCGGCCAGTACACCGCAGGTGCGGTGGACGGCGAGGCGGTCAAGGGCTACCTCGAAGAAGACAACGTGCCGGCCAACAGCCGCGCCGAAACCTTCGTCGCCTTGCGTGCGCAGATCAACAACTGGCGCTGGGCCAACGTGCCATTTTATCTGCGTACCGGCAAGCGCATGCAGAAGAAGGTATCGGAGATCGTTATCGAGTTCTCCGAGATGCCGTTCTCGATCATTCCGAGCGGCCCGCACCACTATGGCAACCGCCTCGTGATCCAGTTGCAGCCGGAAGAATCGATCCAGTTGCAGATGCTGGCCAAGGAGCCGGGCAGCGGCATGCATATGGTGCCGGTGAACCTGAACCTTGACCTGCAGGAGGCCTTCACCGAGCGCCGTGCAGAAGCCTATGAGCGCCTGTTGATCGACGTGGTTCGCGGACGTCTCACGCACTTCATGCGCCGCGACGAACTCGAAGCGGCCTGGGCCTGGGCTGAGCCGATTCTGGACGGCTGGAAGAAGTCGGGCGAGCGGCCGCGCAATTACTCCGCCGGCACCTTCGGTCCGGCAGCAGCCACGGCCTTAATGGCGCGGGACAATGCCGTGTGGGCGGAAGAGTCGCAGTAAGCGGCTTGGCGCCGGGTAGGCGTCTTTAACGCGTCGTATTGGAGGCGGCCGCCGGATCGGGCCGCCTTTGTTGTTTCTTGCGTAAAGGTTGAGTGTCCCTGGCAGATATCCACGCAGCGGTCCGCAGGCGCACCTGCCTGGCGCGACGCGCCGTGCCCCCGAGTCAGTGATGGGCATCCGCTGTTCCAATACCCTCAACCTAAAGAAATCGCCTTGGCCTGCCGATATACGTGGTAGCCGAAGCACCTCCCTTTACTGACGCCTTTCGGCGTAGAAAGGACCTGGAAAGAGACGAGGCGAGATGACATCTGCAGCTACTACATCGAACGACCGGATGACGATTCCGGTCGACGCGCGGAACCCGCCCGGGTTCGCGCGCATGGATTCAGCAACCGCCGAACGGCGGGCGTCGGCCCGATGAACGGCCGCAATCCCAATCTACCTGAGCGCATTTTTGTTCGCCTTAAGCTGGCGGTGCTGATCGGCGCCTTGGCTGGCTGCAGCGACAACATTTCGCCGTCCGACGTGCAATTCGTCGTAGCCGCCATGCCGTCCCAGTTCAAATCGTTACGCATGTACCATACGGCGCCCGACAACGTCGCACCGTTCGGTAGCTCGGGTCCCCATGCGCCTGTGCAGCTTCAACAGGGCTGCGAGGCGATGCTCCGCGTGCCGGCCGGTGACAAGCGCGAGGCGGTGATACTGGACAGCAGCACGGCTGCATCCTTCGATCTTGAGGCGGTCCGTACAGCCGATGGATGGAACGTTACGTCGGATGGCCTCTCGCCGCCGAGCGACAACCCCGTCGAATTTCGCACCCAGTTCACGAACTGCGTGAGCGCTATCGAAGAAAAGTATCGGGCGGAGCCGGATAAGGCGCCGTTTTCGGCGTCGATGGTGTTTAAGTAGTTGCGCTCGAAGCCGGCCATTCTCCAGGTCGAATCGATCGTCGCCACCTCAGGCCGCATGTAACCCGCCGCGCAGCAACTGTCGCACTCGTGACAGATCCTGATCGACGTTTTCGGCCTGCTCAAACAGCACCGCGAGCCAGTCGACGAAAGCCCGCACGCGTGGCGACACGCGCCGGCTCTTCACATACGCCACCGACACCGGGATCGGCGCAGGCTTCCACTGCGGCAACACTTCGCGCAGCTGTCCAGCATCGAGGTACGGTTGCGCGGCAATGCGTGCCGGCTGGATCAGTCCGAGCCCCTCCAGCCCGCAGGTCAGATAAGCCTGCTCGTCGCTGACTTTCAGGAAGCCGTTGACTTTCACATTCAGCGCCGTGTCGCCGACCTCGAAATCGAAGTCCACGGTGCGCCCGCTGTGCGGCGAGAGGCAATGCACGGCAATGTGATTTTCCAGCGCGTCGAGATCGGACGGCATGCCGTAGCGATCAAGATATCCGGGACTGGCGCAGGTCACCAGTTCGAGCATGCCGAGACGTCGTGCCGCGAGGCCGGAATCCGGCAACTCGCCGAGCTGGATGCTGCAGTCCACCGCTTCGCCGACGAGATCCACCGTGCGATTGCTGACGCCGACCGCGAGATCGATGTTCGGAAAACGCATATGAAAATCGTCGAGCGCCGGCAACACCAGCGCGGTGGCGACCGAGCCCGGCATCTCGACGCGCAGACGGCCGCTCAACTGGTCGGTTGAATGCCGCAGGCTGGCCTCCATCTCGTCAATGTCGGCGAGGATCTGCGCGCAACGTTCGTAGTACTCAGCACCTTCGGGAGTCAGGCTGAGCCTGCGCGTCGTACGCACCAGCAAGGCGGTGCCGAGCAGCGCTTCCAGATTCTGAACCAGCGTCGTCACCGTCGCGCGTGGCATATCCAGCGATTGCGCGGCGCGTGTGAAACTATTGGTATCGACGATACGGATAAAAGTGCGCATCGCCTGAATACGGTCAATCACGGGCCACCTCCTGTCAAACAGTACATACGCGGGACAATCCGAATAAAGGACGTACAGCCAACGCACCTCGTCCCGTTGGAGAGGCGTGTCGGCAGGTCGATGCGAGGCGGGAGCAGGGCAGGCCGCCGCAACAGACGCGGCCCGTGCGTCACGGCTGGCGGGCTCTTGACCCGCCGGCGTGACGACCTGTGGAACTACCGGAATAAATCCTTGGGGTAAAACGACCGGCAGTTACTTCCGGAGCGAGTCGAGGTCGATCACAAAGCGATACTTCACATCGCTCTTCAACATCCGCTCATACGCATCGTTAATCTGTTGCATCGGAATAATTTCGATATCCGATGTAATGCCGTGCTCGCCGCAGAAATCGAGCATTTCCTGGGTTTCAGCAATGCCGCCAATCAGCGAACCCGCCAGACGGCGGCGCTTCATGATCAGGTTGAACACCTGCGGCGACGGGTGATCGTGCTCGGGTGCGCCGACGAGTGCCATCGTGCCGTCGCGGCGCAGCAGGTTCAGGAACGGATTCAGGTCGTGCTGGGCGGCCACCGTATTGACGATGAGGTCGAAGCTGTTCGCATGCGCTTCCATCTCTTCCGGGTTCTTCGAAATCACTACTTCATGCGCGCCGAGACGTTTCGCATCTTCGACCTTCGACTGCGAGGTCGTGAACAGCACGACGTGCGCACCCATCGCACGTGCGAGCTTCACGCCCATGTGGCCGAGACCGCCGAGGCCAACAATGCCGACCTTCTTGCCGGGACCCGCGCCCCACGTGCGCAACGGCGAGTAGGTGGTGATACCGGCGCACAGCAGCGGCGCTACGCCGGCCGGGTCGAGGTTCTGCGGCACGCGCAGCGTGAATGCTTCGTCGACGACCAGCTGGGTCGAATAGCCGCCAAATGTGATGTCACCGGTTTCGCGGTCCGCACCGTTATACGTACCGACCCAGCCGTTTTCGCAATACTGTTCGAGGCCTTCTTCGCAGCTCGGGCAGGTACGGCAGGAATCGACGAGACAGCCAACGCCGACCAGGTCGCCGGTCTTGTACTTCGTGACGTCAGGACCGACGGCTGTCACCCGGCCAACGATTTCGTGCCCCGGCACCACCGGGAAAATCGAATTCTTCCACTCGTTGCGGGCCTGATGCAGGTCCGAATGGCAAACGCCGCAAAACAGCACTTCCATCTGCACGTCATGGGCGCGCAGTTCGCGACGCTGGAATTCGAATGGGGCGAGCTTCGATTTTGCGTCGCTCGCAGCATAGGCGTAAGTCGTGGTCATGAGTGCTCCTGCAATGAAATGGGTGGCACAAGGCGCCGGCTGTAGCGACGCAGGGTCGCGAGAGCGGCTTTGCCTTGACTTGGACCGGATCGCCGCAGTCAATCGCGGGGTGGGGTCCCTCGACCGGCCTTCTGCGGGCGGGCCATCGGATCAGCCACGGGGTGGTGTGACGGGATGGCGAGCCCCGGGAAGGCCGGCTTACAGACTGCCGCCCTCTCGGGCAGCAGCGGCGGGAATGGGTGATCCGGCAGGGTTCCCATCGTAGGCGGCGGGAGCCTCCTGGGGAATACCTGAATATCTCGAAGGTTTGCCTATTTCTCCTGAGGGAGAGCGCTATAGGCGGTTTGATGTTAAATTTCAAGCCTTATTCTCTGCTGCATCAATAGGCATTGTCATGCAAACAACTCAAACGCCCCGCGCTGCCGTCAGTCCCGCCCAGCAGCGCATGGTCGAGCTGTTCGATATTCTCGCGCCGAGCGAGGGCTTCACGCTGTCTTGTCTGGAGGGCGTCAAGTTGATGCGTTCGAACCGGCCCATGCCGCGCATGCCGGTGCTCTACGAGCCGAGCATCGTGATCGTGTGCCAGGGGCGCAAACGCGGCTATCTGGGCGAGCAGACCTATTTGTACGACGCGCAGCAGTACCTGGTGTTGTCCGTGCCGCTACCGTTTGAGTGCGAAACCGAGGCGAGCGTGGAGGAGCCGTTTCTGGCCATCTCAGTGCGGGTCGACCTGACGGTGGTCGCGGAGTTGCTGATGGCGTTGAACGAAACCCACGGCACGACGCTCACCGAACCGCGCGGCATTTATTCGACTCCGCTCGATCCGGTCATGAGCAACGCGGTGCAGCGTCTGCTGGAAGCGCTGGCGTCGCCGCTCGACGCGAAGATTCTCGCGCCCGCCATCATGCGCGAGATCTGCTATCGCGTGCTGACCGGCGAGCAGGGAGATGCGATCCGCGCGGCGCTCACGCATCAGCATCACTTTGGCCGCATCGCCAAGGCGTTGCGGCGCATTCACGCGGATTATCGAGGGGATCTCGATGTCGATACCCTGGCGCGCGAGGCCGGTATGAGTCTCGCGGTATTTCACGCGCAGTTCAAGGGTGTGACGGCGACCTCGCCGATGCAGTATGTAAAGACCACGCGGCTGCATCACGCGCGGCTGCTGATGGTGCAGGACGGTCTGAACGCGGGCGCCGCCGCGGCGCGGGTGGGTTATGAAAGCGCATCGCAGTTCAGCCGCGAGTTCAAGCGGCTGTTCGGCCTGAGTCCCGTGGATGAGGTGAAGCGCATGCGCGCGGTGATCGACTCACCGCCCCCGCGCGTCGCGTCGCCGGTGGCGAAGTATGTGACGGCGGTGTGAGCGCCGCGCGCCGGTGTTTTGGTTCAGGCGCAGCGTGTCCGCCAGCGCGGTATAAAAACGGAAGGTGCGTTCGAAGTGAGAAATGCCAACGAAGACGTGGGATAGCACCTTTCGCTCGTTCCTGTAAACGGTAGATGCGCCGGGCGGGCGTCAAGGGTTCAGCGGATTTCTCGGGCCACGCTCTGCAACTGCTTGAACGCGCGAAAGCGCGCCTCGTGCAGGGCCGCGATGTCGCCTCTATCCGGCTCGTAGGTCTTGCTGATCTGCGACATGCTGGCCATCGCCGAGCGCACGTCGTCGAAGCGGCCGCCCGCCACGCCGCCGAGCATCGCGGCACCCAGCAACACGGGCTCTTCCGCTTGCGTAGCGAGTACAGGCTTTCCTGTCGCATCGGCGAGCAGTTGCCTGACGAGATCGAGTCGCCCGGCGCCGCCGCTGATCACCACGCGCTCGATCGGCGCGCCGGCGCTCGCCTGGGTTTCGATGATCTGGCGCAGGCCATAACCGATACTGCAAATGCCGGCGATGTAGAGGGCGACCAGACTGTCCAGGCCGTCTTCCATGCCAAGGCCCGCAATCACCGCTCTGGCGTGCGGGTCGGCGAGAGGGGCACGGTTGCCGAGGAACTCCGGGACGACATGCAGGCCGTGAGCGAGCCTCACTGCTCCAGACAAGCCGTCCGCCGTCTGCGCCGACTGCACCGCAAGCGCGGCGAGCATTACCGGCAAGGACTGTCCCGCGTGCTCCGCTTGTTGTCGGGCGTCGGGCGTTGCAGGGTGCATCGAGAGCAGTCGTTCGATCGCCGCGCCGGCGACCGATTGCCCGCCCTCGTTGAGCCATGCGTCGGGGACCATCGCCGAAAAGTAGGGGCCCCATACGCCGGGCACGAACACCGGACTGCGGGTCGTGGTCATCGTGCACGATGAGGTGCCGAACACGTAGGCGAGGCAGGATTCGGGCTCGCCATCGGCACCGACAGTACCGATCCCCCCGGCATGCGCATCGATCACGCCCGTGGCGACTGGTGTTCCCTTCAGCAGTCCAAGCTCAGCAGCGGCGTTTGCCGTCAGCCCGCTGCCAAGCGGCGTTCCCGCGTCGACCACAATCTGGCCGATGCGCGCAAATCCCTCATCCGCCAGCACACCGAGTCCGACGGTGCGGAAGTAACTCTCATCCCAGCGCCGCTCATGCGCCAGATAGGTCCATTTACAGGTGACCGTACAGGTGGAGCGGGACAGATCTCCCGTCGCGCGCCAGGTGAGGAAGTCGGTCAGATCGAAGAACTGCCATGCTGCCTCGAAGACGGCCGGCCGATTCTCGAGCAGCCATAACAGCTTCGGCGTTTCCATTTCCGGCGAGATCTTGCCGCCGACAAATTTCAGCACCTCATGCCCGGTCGCGTTGATGCGCTCCGCCTGCTCCACGGCGCGGTGGTCCATCCAGACGATGATGTCGCGCTCGGCCTGTTCCGAGGGACCCACCGGCAGGGACCGCCCGCCCTCGCCCAGCACGACGAGCGAGCAGGTGGCATCGAAGCCGATACCGGCGATCTGCTCGGGCGAGACAGCGGCCTGCGCCAGCGCCTCCTTCACGGAATCGCAGACGGCCTGCCAGATCTCGCCGCTCGACTGCTCGACGATGGAGCCGCTCGCATGGAACAGCGTGATGTCACGCTTGGCCGACGCCACCATGCGCCCGACGAGATCGAAGATGCCGGCTCGGGCGCTGCCCGTGCCCACATCGACGCCAATGACGTAACTCACATCACGCACACCGCGCGTGCTGCTTGCCGCGCCGGAAGTCGGGTTTTCTGAGGTCATAGCTTGCTGCCCACTTGTTGTCTGCTCATTGCTCGTTCAGGGAGGCGTTCCAGATCGCGCGCCTCGCGGGCGGCGGCCCACACGAGGCCCGCCGTCCGTCACGCGTGTCAAAGATCGACGCTGTTCGGAAGGATAACGATATCGCGAATGGTCACGTTGCGGGGCCGCGTCAGCATGAAGAGCACGGCATCGGCGACCTCTCTCGGCTGCATCAGGCTGCCGTTGGCCAGCGCCTCATCCATCTTCGCTTTCGGCCAGTCGTCGAGCAGGGCAGTGACGACCGGACCCGGGGCCACCGCGCCGACCCGCACGCCATGTTTGGAGAGCTGGCGCCGGGTCGTGTGGACGAAGGCCTGTACCGCGAACTTGGAGGCGGTGTAGATCGGTTCCCATACGACCGGGACGATACCCGCGATGGAACTGGTAAAGATGATGTCGCCCGATTTCTGCGCGACCAGGTGCGGCAGGACAGTGTGGACCGAGCGGAACGCGGCGTTGACGTTCAGGTTCAGCACCCGGTCCCACTCGTCCGGATTGCCGTCCGCGACCTCGCCGCCGACGTAGGCGCCGGCGTTGGCGTGGAAGATATCGAGGCCGCCCGCAAGGTTGAGGATCTTCGGCAGCATTCCGGATACCTCAGCCGGCTGTAGCAGATCCACAACCAGCGGAAACGCGTTCTCTCCCAACTCTGCGCACAACCTCTCGAGCCTGTCCTTCGCACGGTCGATCAGAACGACCTTCGCGCCTTCCTCGATCAGCACGCGCGCGCACTCGAGGCCAATACCGGACGCCGCACCGGTGATGGCGGCAACTTTTCCCTTGATGGATTCAGACATTTAATGCTCTCCTCTGTAATTACGCGCGGCCATGCGAGACACGGGACTGGCGGGCAAGCGAGTCGACGATTACCGCGATCGCCAGCACCGCGCCGGTGATCATGAAGCGCAGCGACGACGACAGGTTCAGCAGCGTGAGGCCGCTGGCGATGGACTGAATCACGATAATGCCGAGCACCGCCGAATACGCGCTGCCGCGGCCGCCAAACAGACTCGTGCCGCCGATCACGGCTGCGGCGATGGCGTTCAGGTTGACATCGCCGGTACCCGCCTGCTGGCTGGCCGAAGCGAGTCGCGCGGCCGTCAGCACGCCGCCGAGCGCGGCGAGACTCGCGCACAGCACAAAGGCGCTGGTGTAGATGGCACCGACATTGATGCCGGCTCGCCTCGCGGCCTCGTGGTTGCCGCCGACCGCATGCATCGAGCGGCCCCAGCGCGTCCGCTTTAGCCCATAGTCCATCGCAACCGCGATGCCGAGGAAGATGCCGAACATCAGTGGCACGCCCCGTCCCCGGTTGAGGTAGGCCACCACCGCCTCGAGCAGCACGGTGATGGCGAGACTGCGCACGAGCAGGCTGCCCACCGAGGGCGCAGAAAGATTGGACGCATGGCGGCGCTCACGCGTGCGCAGCCCGAGCAGCAGCATCACGGCACCTGGCACGAGCGCGAGCAGGTACGAAATGACAGCGGGGATGATGATGAGTTGCCCGAGGTTCACCATGGCCGAGTCGTAGGGCAGATTGATCGACCCAGTGGCGCCCAGCACGTAGAGCTGCATACCGAGGATCGCGAGCAGTCCGGCCAGTGTCGCGACGAAGCTTGGCATGCCTAACCGGTTGAGAAGCAGCGCGTAGATGGCACCCCCTACCGCGCCGACGGCGACAGCCGCGACGATGGCCAGCAGCACCGGCCAGCCGTGATTGACCCACAGCATCCCGACGAGGGCCGAAGCGAAGCCGCTCATCGAGCCCACCGACAGGTCGATCTGTCCCACCATCAGCACGCAGACAATGCCCAGCGAAATCACGCCGACCGTCGAGCAGTCGAACAGCAGGTTCACCAGGTTGTCGGCCGAGAGGAACACCGGGTTCAGGCTGGTGAACACGGTCCAGATGATGACCAGACCGGCGATCACCGGCAGCGATCCCAGATCGCCCGAACGCACGCGTTCGACGAAGGCTGACACGGTACCGCCCACTCCGGCGGCGTGCTTGACGCGCACATCGCTGCGGTCGAGCAGGGTAGAGGGCTTCGCAGCCCCTGGCGCATCAGGCGGTGGGGCGCTTTGAATTTCGTTACTCATGATGGTTCCTTTGGACTAGGCGCCCTGTTCGGCCTGGCGCCGGCCGGCGCGACGCGACACAGCGTTTTCGGTGGCGCCGGTAATCGCGGCCACCAGTTCCTGATTCGACGAGTCGGGATAGAAGACACCGTTGTTGCGGCCGAGGCGTAGCACGACGATGCGATCCGCCACCGCGCGGACGTCCTCCATGTTGTGGCTGATCATGATCACCGCGTGGCCGCGGTCGCGTACCCGCTCGATCAGGTTCAGCACCTCGGCGGTCTGGGCCACCCCCAGCGCCGCGGTCGGCTCGTCGAGCATGATCAGCTTGGGGTCCAGCAGCAGCGAGCGGGCAATTGCTACAGTCTGGCGCTGGCCGCCCGAGAGCGACGCGACCACATCGCGCACGCTAGGTATTCGGGCCGAGAGCTCGTTCAGAAGGGTCCAGGCCTTCACCTCCATCTCCACCTCGTCGAGGCGCAGTGGATTCAGCTCGCGGCCGAGGTAGATGTTGGCGACGACGTCGAGGTTTTCGCACAGCGCGAGGTCCTGGAACACCGTGGCGATGCCGAGGTCGAGTGCCGTGGCTGGATTGGACAGCAAAACTTCTTTGCCGCCGAAGGTGATCGTGCCGGAGCTGGGTTGATGGACGCCTGCGAGCACCTTCACCAGGGTGGATTTTCCGGCGCCGTTGTCGCCCACCAGGGCGACCACTTCGCCTGCATGCACGTCGAGCTCGATGTCCGTCAGGGCCGAGACCGCTCCGAAGTGCTTCGAGACGCCGCGCAGGCTCAGCACCAGCTCGCCTCGCGCGGACCGTGTTGTGGAGTTGTCAGTCATGGGACGGATACCTCATTAAGAGTAGTGGGAGCCGGCACGAACCGGGTCCCGGTCGAACTTGCGTCGGATCCGTGCCGGATCAGTTCGTGATGCCGAGTTTCTTGCAGCCGTCGGCATAGCGGTCGGTGCACAGATCCTTGGCGCTCGCAAAGCCCTTGTCGACGACCTCCGCCTTCAGGTTCTTCGCCGTGATGACCGCCGGCTTGAAGAGTTGCGTCGGCGTGTTGAAGAGCGTCGTTTCACCCTTCGGGGTCTGGCCGTTCAGGAAGCCGACGGCCACCTTTGCTGCCGCTGCCGCGACGATCTCGCTCGGCTTCAGGATTGTGTTGTACTCGTCACCTGCGATGATCAATTGCAGCCCTGCGAGCGTCGCGTCATTACCGGTCACAGGCGGCACCGGATTCACACCGGCTGCCTTGAAGGCCGCGACGGCGCCGCCGCCCGTGCCATCGTTGGCGGCCACGACACCGACAATCTGCGTACCGAAGAGCGTGATCTGTCCGCTGACCCACTGCTGGGCCTTCGGCGGCGCCCAATCCGGCGTGTCGTACTCGGCGAGCGTCTTGTAGCCGCTGCCCGCCAGGCCGGCGTGAATGCCCTTTTTGATCAGCCCCGCGGCTGCATCAGTGGGTGAACCGTTGACCTCGAGCACACCGCCCTTGCTGGTCGGCACGTTGGTTTCCTTCAGGTGCTGGACGAGCGACTGCGCGATAGACTTGCCGATGCCTTCGTTATCGAACGACACGTAGTAGTTGGCCGCCGTCGAGGGCACCGGCCGGTCATAGGCAATCACCTTGATACCCTGGGCCTGCGCCATATGAACCAACGACGCCGCGGCCGTCGAGTCCACCGGGTCGAGCACGATCACCTTGGCGCCCTGCGCGATCACCGAGTTGAACTGTTGTTGCTGCGTCGAGACGTCGGCATTGGCGTTCTGGTACAGCACCTTGCAGTCGGGGCAGAGCTTGCCCATTTCGGCCTTGAAGCCGGGGAAGTCGTGCTGTTCGTAGCGCGTCGAAGCCTGGTCGGGCATCAGAAAGGCGACCGTGCCACTGGGGGCAGCGAGTGCCGCCGTGCTGCTCAACAGGCCAAGGCTCAGGCTCAGCGCGCTGGCGCCGATGAGTTGGTTCGAAAGTCTGGTCATCAGGTGTCTCCGTTTATTAGAAAAATTCCGGCGTATGGGTGCCGTGCTCGGGCTTCGGGTGAGGCTTCGGGTGAGGCTTCGGTAAAACACTTGCTAGCCGAGCGCTTCCGAGGCGTGTGCAGCGTCAGGCGATTCGGTTGCGCTGGCGGCATTGAGCTGCTGCCAGGCGCGCCATCGCGATGGCGACATCTCCTTCAGCAACAGGAACTGACGGTTAAAATTCGAGAGATTATTGAAGCCGACCTGATAGCAAATATCGGTGACGCTCAGTTCTCCCGACATCAGCAATTGGCACGCCAGATTAATACGCAGCCGGTTGACGTACTGGACAAAGGGCACGCCGGTGTGGCGGCGAAAATATCGCGAGAAGGCGCTCACGCTTTGTCCCGAGAGTTCGGCCAACTCCGTTTCGCGTAACTCTTGTGACAGGTTCTTGCCAATATACGAAAGTACGTGATTGATGCGCGTCCCGGCATAGCACGCAGGGTCCGCGCGATAAGCGGCACTCGCCAGCTTCACCGGCGCCGCGCTTTGCAATAGCAGGTCGAGCAAAGCAATAAACAGCGTGATGCGCCGTATGCCTTGCGCGCCCAGCATCTCGCGCATGATCGGTTCGGCGGCCGCACCCGTTTTTGCTGCGAACAGTACCCCCCAACGCGATGCATCGAGTAAGCCTTCCACGCGCTTGAGTTCGGGGAAAGCCTGGATGGCGCGTGCGAGGAATTCAGCATCGAACTGCAGCACCAGACCGCGTTCATCCACACGGCTGCCCGGCGGCACACTGCTCACCCAGTTATGCGGCAGATTGGATCCCACCATCACGAGATTGCCGGGTGCGAAGTTGCCGATGTAGTCGCCTACGAAGTATTTACCGGTGGTCCTTGTAATCAGATGAATTTCGTATTCCGGATGGAAGTGCCAGCGCACCGTGCGGTAGGGGTACCCATGCGACCAGACCTTGAATGACTCGTCGCGCGGCACGACGACCAGTTCCAGGTCCGGTTGGACAATGTTGGCGCTGCGGGCCTCCTGACGCGCCGTGGCACCCCGGGTGATGTGCATCTGTCTTCCTCCTGAGCCGACTTCTTTTTCGGCAGTTCGCTTAAAACGTCTCGCGCACCGCCATGACTGAAAATTAGCCCTATTGCAGGTATCTCACCACTGAAAATACGACCGCAAACCGATACTTTCTTGCATTCGGGTTAGTCCGTAAGGGATCAAGAGTCAACTTTTGTGCAATGCAGCAGCTGGTTTCCCGGGTAGTTTGCGTGCAGAACCAATCCGCCTCTGACGCTGATAGAAGAGGGTTTTGGAAGTCAGGGGAGCAGGGTACGCGATAACGATCTGTATTACTTATTATTGCCCTGTGAATGAAAAATTACTGCAATAGACCGGGCGATTTCTGTTCGTTGCACTCACAACAGGTTGACCTTGCCGGTGGCGAGATCGTAGATCCCGCCAACCACTATACTTGGCTGAGGGCGCGTGCAGTGTCCCGTGGTAACGCACCCGATGCTCACCACAACAGGAGAGATCATGGTCAAGCTAGCGCTGTTCGTTCGTCTGGAAGCCAAGCCCGGCAAGGAGCAGGAGGTCGAGCGTTTTCTGTTGGATGGTTTGCCGCTCGTTGAGGACGAACCGGCGACGACCGCATGGTTCGGTCTGCGTCTTGGACCGTCCACCTTCGGCATCTTCGACGCCTTTCCGGATGAAGCCGGACGTGACGCGCATCTTTCCGGCAAGGTTGCCGCGGCGCTGATGGCCAAGGCGGGAGAGTTGTTTGCGGTGCCGCCGACGATCGAAAAACTCGACGTTCTCGCGGCCAAATTGCCCGGATAGGGCTCGCACGTATCAAGCAGTGCGTGCAGGCGGCGCGAGCTTGCACTCGCCCAGTGGCAGGCCTGCCCGAGCCACATTCCCGGGCAGGCGCCGTTTCAATCTTCGCTGGACCCGCTCATGATCGGGTTCGCATAGTGCGCGCGCTTTTCTTCATACATCAGCAGATCCGCGCGCTGCACCACGGCTTCGAGCCGTTCGCCGTACTGACAGGTTGCCGCTCCCATCGAGAAGCTCAGCAGCGAACCCGGATAGAACTGATTGTTCAGCTCGACCAGTTGACGGATTGTGTCGATCATCGCCGCGCCGCCATGCTCATCGGTACTGGGCATCAGGATCGCAAATTCGTCGCCGCCGATGCGCGCCGCATGAAAGGGCGTTTCCATCGCCTTCGCCAGCACCTCGCCGGCCCGCCGCAAGAGCGCGTCGCCGGCCGCGTGGCCGAGCTGGTCGTTGATCCGTTTCAGGCCGTTCAGATCGGCCATGATCACGGTCACCGGGAACGGACCCTTGCGTTCGAGCCGGTTCAGCTCGTCGACGTAGAACGAGCGGTTGCGCAGCTTGGTCAGCACGTCGTGCTTGCCGAGAAACTCCAGATAGGCCTCGGCTTTCTTGCGCGCGGTGATATCAGTGAGCGCCACCAGCACGAGGTCCCAATCCTGCTCATGCCCCGGCAGCACCGAAAATTGCAAATGCACGTGAACCTCGCTGCCGTCCAGCGAGTAGTTGAGGACCTCGCGTTGCTGGAATAGCTTGCCGTCCCACAGATCGACGAGCTGCTCGCGGAAATGCGGCCGCATGTCGTCGCGGAACACCTGCGGCAGACGGGCCAGCAGGGTCTGCTTGTCCGGCGCCGCAAACATGGCGAGCGTGTGCCGGTTCACGTCGAGCACGTGAATTTCCTGCATGCAGCGTTCGACGAACTCCGGATGCACGTCCGTGAACACGCGGAAGTCGGCGATGCCCGCCGCCCGGGCCTCGTTGAGCAGACGTCTGACCGCGCTGAAATCCTCGACCCAGAGCGACACCGGCGAGTCCTCGAACAGGCCGCGCGCGTATTGCTCAGCATGCACGAGGCGATGGCGCGCGCCTTCGAGCTCGCTCACATCCTCCAGCGAGACCAGCACCCGGTCCCAGCGCGCTTCGTGGCCGGGCAGTACCGCGCCCTTGAGCAGCACATCGACCCGCCGCCCGCCAAGCGTGTAATTGACGGTCTGGCTCATGAAATTCTTCTGGCCGGCCCATAACTGGCACAGCTCTTCCAGGTGGGTCTTCAGCATGTCGTCGCGAAACACCGCGCTGAGATTGGCGGTCAGCGTGGCGAGACTGTCTGCCTCGAACAGATCGAGCGTCTTGCGGTTGACCTTGATGACGCGGATGCTGTGCGCACACTGCGCGACCCGCTCGGGATGCCCGGCGAAATGCGCGCGCAGATCGGTTACGCCCTCGGCTCGCCAGGTGTCGAACAGCGTGCGCACGCCGCTGAAGTCCTCGAGCCAGAGTGAAACGGGGGCCAGCTCGAACATCTCCGAGTCGTCGCTGGCCGTCGCTTCACCGCGCGGCATCTCTTCTGCACTAAGGGTATCCAGCATGACGGGTCCGTAGTCGATAGTGTCGCTATTTTAGGACGACTTGGGTGGCCAAAGGCACTCGGGTCAAAAACGGTCCTGGCCGGAGACGGGGGCGCGGGGTAGTCCGCGGTGGCTTGCGAGGCGCCGCGAGGGCCGGTCAGGCGCACTCAAACCCTTACCGGGTAACGGCAGGCAGGGCGATAACTTGAGCTGCCGCCTGCATCCTCGCCGGGCCCTTGTTACACTTTCCGGCGTCGCAGTATCCCGCCAATCAACGCGTCGTGTCCATGAAACCTACCCTGCTGGTCCTGATTCGCTTGAATGATGAAAGCCGCGCGTGTATCGAGGCCGCTTTTGACGTGATCTATGCGCCCGATCCGGTCTCGCGCGCCGAAGCGATCGCCTCGCACGGCGCCACGGTTCGCGCCGTGCTGACCAATGGCACGACCGGTGTGAAAGCCGCAGAAGTCGATCAGTTGCCGAAACTCGAATTCATCAGCGCGCTGGGCGCCGGTTACGAAAACCTTCCGCTCGACCACGCCCGCGCCCGCAACATCGCGCTGGCCAATGGAGCAGGGACCAACGACCACTGCGTCGCCGATCATGCCTTCGCGCTGCTGCTGGCGGTGGTGCGCGATGTCCCGCAACTCGATCGGGCGACCCGCGAGGGCGTCTGGCGCGACACGCTGCCGATGCACCCGAACGTGTCGGGCAAGCGGCTGGGCATTCTCGGCCTTGGCAACATCGGTCAGAAGATCGCCAGACGCGGCGCAGGCTTCGACATGGAACTGGGCTACCACAACCGTAAGCCGCGTGAAGGCGAGCCGATGCGTTACTTCGATAGCGCCGCGGCGCTTGCGCAGTGGTGCGATTTCCTCGTGATAGCGACGCCGGGCGGCCCCGGCACGAAGCATCTGGTCAACAAGGCGGTGCTCGACGCGTTGGGGCCGCACGGGTTCGTCGTGAATGTATCGCGCGGCAGTGTCGTCGATACCACGGCGCTTGCCGACGCGCTCAAGGCGGGGTCGATTGCCGGAGCTGGGCTCGACGTGTACGAGGGCGAGCCGCATCTGCCGGAAGCCTTGCGCGAGCTGCGCAACATCGTGCTGACGCCGCATGTGGGCGGCCGGTCACCGGAGGCGGTCATGGCCTCGGTGCAGAACTTCATAGCTAACGCGACGCGGCATTTTGCGGGCGAGCCCGTGTTGACGCCGATCTGAGCGGAGGCTGCCGTCAGCCGATCAACTTGAGCCCTGGCGGCAGCGATTCGCCGAATACACGTCCCTCATCGGCCTCGTCGAGTTCGACAGTCTCGCTCACCATCGTGATCCAGTTGGCCGGCGCGTGGGCGGTTTCGAGCCGTTTGACGACACTTGCCCGCACCTCATCGGAGAGGTCGCGCGACCGGTCGCCGGTCATGCGCGCGATCTGCACGGCAGCAAACGCGGCCGGTTCGACCTTCTTCCAGTCGAGCGCCAGAATCGCGTCAAGCCACTTCACCGCGACCTCCGGCGGCACCACGCTGTGCGCGCTGCCGTAGAACGGCCGGCGCGCGCCGATGCGGCCGACGGCCCACCATCCCTGGTGGTTTTCAGAAGGCTTCCTGAGCCGCTCGATCAGCCGCTCGCCGAGCTCGATCTTGCGTTCCGCAGGCACCCGTTCGAGTGACGCCTCGAGGCGAACCATGTCGGCGTAGCCGGACTTCGCGGGGTCGAACGGCAGCTTCGAGCGTGCGGTGCCGGCGGCTTGCATAAACGCTACGGCGTCGAGCACATCGAGTTGCTCGCTCTCGCCGAGGCCGCCCGCCGCGCGCCGCCAAAGCGTCCACCATTCCGACCAGACCTGGCTGTCGTTGATGTACTGAATGCCGTCGTCGAACAGCGACCAGAGTTGTTCGACACGCCATTCGTCGAGCGGGTAGCCGAATCCTGGACGCATGCAATAGCCGGCCAGGTTCAACCAGAGGCGCTCGTGATCCGCCGAACGGCGCCGTCGCTTGGCGCGCTCCCACAGCGCGTTGAACAGCTCGCGCAGAAGGGCGCTATTCCAGGTCGCGCGAGGACCGAGAATCTGCTCCAGCTCCGCGCGTGTGCGCTTGACCTCTTTGGGATCGACTTTTTGTGAACGCGAGCCGAAGGCGCGGTCGATCACTTCGAGCGCGTGGGGCGATGCCGGATGGGGCGCTTCGCTGGAGACGGTGACTTTGGCCTCGCCACGGCGCAACTGAAACTCGAGTAGCCAGCGCTGTGTGGCGTCGCTGGCGTCGAAACAGTGCACTTCGAGCGTGCCTACTTCGGTGAGCGAGGCGACGAGCTGGACCGGGGTTTCGCCCGACTGGCCGGCGTCGCGCGGCGGCACGACCGTGGCGATCGGCGGCAGACGCACGAATTCGCCTAACGCCAGCTCGGCGAGTTCACCTGGCTGCCGCTTCGCGTCAGATACTGAGGACACCAGATGAAACTGTACCGGTTGCCCAAGCCTGAGGGCAAACGTGCGATCTGCGAGATGAATCTCTCGGCCTTCTTCGGTGCCACGTGGCAGCACGCAGACACCGCGCAGCGCCTCACCGTCTTCATCGAGAACAAGGAAGTAGCTACGTGGTGAACCGCCGCCAATTCGTGGCGCGTGGCCCGCACGCGCGAGCGCGTAGGCCACCGCGCCGCGCGCGACCGCGACGTCGGGGTTGTCGTTGTGCAGGACATGCAGAGGCGCACCGCGCCATGTGCCCAGCGTAGTTGCGAGACGCTCGGTGAGCGCCTCGGCACGGAACACGCCGCCGTTGAGCAGCAGGGTGTCGGGCACAGGTAACGCGTCGCTGTCAGCGGTCCCCGTTGTGCCTGACGCTTCGCGCGATTGCGCCGCCAGCCGGCCAAGGAACGCGGCGACGTGCCGGGTAATGGCTGGATCGCTCGCGTAGGGCAAACCGAATTCCACGATCGCGCCACGCGGGCGTCCTGGCCGCGCATCCGCGGAAACGCTCGGGAAAAAGCCGTCGACGATGATCTGCTCGACCTCCTTCCGCGTGATCTCCGCCGTCCGCGCACCGCCGATCAGCTTCGAGCCTGCGCCCAGCAGCGTGATCGACGCCGAGTCCGGTGCATCGGCGCCAAGCAGTTGCTCTTTCGCGCCGCGGCAGCGCTCGACGAGTTGCGAGAGGCTCGCTGCCGACAGGCGCGACTGCGGTGTCGACAGCCGGCTTTCGGCGAGATGCGCCAGCGCGAGGTCCATGTTGTCGCCGCCAAGCATCAGGTGGTTGCCCACGCCGACGCGCGTCAGTTGCGGCTGACCATCCTGCATCTGCACCTTGATCAGGGTGAAGTCGGTGGTGCCGCCTCCCACGTCGCAGATCAGCACGAGCCGGGTGTCCGCCAGTTCGGTGCCAAGCGAGCCGCGATGCCGGAACAGCCAGTCGTAGAAGGCCGCTTGCGGCTCTTCCAGCAGCCGCAGCTTCGGCAACTGCGCCGTGCGTGCCGCTTCGAGCGTTAGGGCACGGGCGCCGTCGTCGAAAGAGGCGGGCACGGTGAGCACCACGTCCTGCTGTTCGAGCGGTGCATGCGGGAGGCGCTGGTTCCACGCCGCACGCACATGCGCCAGATAGCTGGCGCTGGCGGTGACGGGTGAGACCTTGTGGATGTCCTCACCTGCACCCCAAGGAAGAATCGGCGCGGTGCGATCGACGGAGGCATGCGAGAGCCAGCTTTTCGCGCTGGCGACGAGCCGGCCCGGCACCTGCGCGCCGAGGCTGCGCGCGAGTCGGCCGATTACGACGGGCTGCTCAACCTCCCGCTCGCCATGCGGGTTCGCATGGCGAGCGGGGGCTGAGTCACGAGCGGTGCGATTTGCGGCCTCCCTGGCAGCATCCTTAGCGGTCTTTCTAGCCGCCTCATCAGCGCCGTCCGGCACAGCCGACCACGGCAGCTGCAAATCCCCCGCGCTCAGTTCCCCGCGCGCGGCGTGATACCGAACCGACGGCAGCAGCGGTCGCGCGGCGACCTCGCCGGGACTGACGAGCTGATCGATATCGAAGACGCGGATGTCCCCGGACGCCGCCTCCCCATACGCGACGACCGTGTTGCTCGTGCCCAGATCAATCCCGACGATGTACTGCTTCATCTCGTTCAGGCGTTGGCGTTGCCGCGTACGTCGAACTCGACTTTCCAGCGCTCGCCGGTGCCGCGCGGGATGGCTTCCAGTTCGAGCGTACCGGCTTCGGTGACGCGCGCATGCAGCTTGACCGCGACGATCTCGCCGGGGCTGCGCCCCTCGGGCGGCAACGTTGCCTGGATCTCGTCGAGCTCCTGAAGTTCCTCCGGCGACCAATAGTCGAGCAGCGTGCCGACCTGATCCTGACGACGCACCGACGAACCGAAGAAGCGGAAGTGCACCGGCTCACCTACCACGAGGCCAAATTCCTGCGTGGGCAGTTCCGCTTCAGTACCTTCTTCCATGCCGAACGGCGCCACGCACAACGCCTGTATCGGCGGCTCGAGGCCGGGTACAGCGGGCATGGCGGATTCAACCGCGATATAGAACGCCCGCGCAATGCCGCCGCGAATCCGCACGCCCTGGCCGCGCTTCACGTAGCCGTAGTAGGCTGCGCCGCGCGCCACCGCGAGGTCGAGGTCCGCGCCTTCCAGCAGACGCGCGGCCGCCGCGCCTTCTGCCGCGAGCCAGCCGTTGAGCGTCTGCAGAATGCGCTCCACCAGCAGCGGCGACTTGAACACGCCGCCGTTGAAGAGCACCGCGGTGGGATGCAGGAAGCTTGCGCCTTCGGGCTGCGCGCCTTGCAGGCCTTCGAGTTCGGTCAGTGCCGCGACCTGACGGCCGAGGAACGCAGCCAGATGGCGTGTGACGGCCGCATCCTGCGCGTACGGCAGGCCCAGTTGAGTCAAGCCTGCGCGAGTCCGGCTCACCGGACGCGCGGCGCTGTCCACTTGCGGGAAGAAACCCTCGAGAATCGTCTGCGTGAGTTCGGCGCGCGCCAGTTCGGTCCGGATCGAGCCGCCGATCAGCTTGGCGCCGCGGCTTGGCACGACGAGCGGCACGGCGTCGGCGGTGGCGTCGGTCAGGAGCGTTTCCTTGGCCGCGCGGCAGGCATAGGTCAGCGCGCGCAGTTGCCAGGGATCGGGCTGCGTGCCCTGCGCGGCCAGCTTGCGGGCTACCACGTGGGCGAGCGCCAGGTCCATGTTGTCGCCGCCGAGCAGGATGTGCTCGCCCACTGCGACACGATGTAGTTCGAGGTTGCCTTCGCGCTCGACTACGGCGATCAACGACAGGTCAGTCGTACCTCCGCCGACGTCCACCACCAGAATGATATCGCCCACGCGCACCTGTTTGCGCCACTGGCCGCCGCTCTTCTGGATCCAGCTATACAGCGCGGCCTGCGGTTCTTCGAGCAGCGTCATGCCTGCATAGCCGGCGGCCTGGGCCGCTTCGGCGGTCAGTTCGCGTGCGGCTGGATCGAACGATGCGGGAATGGTGACGGTAATTTCCTGCTCGCTGAACGGCGCGTCCGGATGCACATGGTCCCAGGCTTCGCGCAGATGCGTGAGGTAGCGAATCGAGGTCTCGAGCGGAGATACACGTGTCACTTCAGGCGGCGCGTCGTTAGGCAAAATCGCGGCGCGGCGGTCGACGCCCGGGTGGCACAGCCAGCTCTTGGCGCTCGACACGAGGCGGATCGGTGTGCCCGCGCCGCGGCTGCGCGCCATTTCGCCCACGGCGAAGTCGCGCCCGCCTGTCCATGGCAAACCCAGGTCGAACGGCGCGAGTTCGCTCGGATGTGGCAGATACAGGAACGAGGGCAGCAAGGGCAGATCGTCGATCGTGGCCGGTGCGGTGAGCTGCGTGATGGGCAGCACGTCCTGGGTGGTCTTTTCACCGTCGCTGCCGGCGAAGTCAACATACGAGAGGGCGCAATGCGTCGTGCCCAGATCAATGCCGATCGAGTAACGCGGCTCGCTCATAGTTCCACCTCGGCTGCTGCGATCACGGACGTGTCATGGCTGGCTGCCAGCTTCGGCAGACGCACGTCCTCGACGCGCCAGCCGCGATGGCTGAGGCTGCCGGTAAACGGCGCCTTGCCGACCACGTTGCCGGTCAGACGGATAGCGGTGGCGTCGAAGCCTTCGGGCAGCGTCACGCGGCTGCCTTCGGTCTCTTCACGTACCGGGCGAATCGTGAAATGCTCGCGCAGCACCGTACGGCAGCCGCCATGCACGACACGGGCGGCGGCGCCGATGTCGGCGTCCGAGTAGCCGGCCACGTCTTCCTCGACGAAGTCGATAAAGCGCGCATCGCGCTGCAGTAGACCCAGAAGCTGGAGGGCGGCGTCCGGGCTCGCCTGCTTCAGCGTAGGCGCTGCCGGTCGCGGAGCGGGTGCGGGTGTAGGGGCAGGTGCAGGGACAGCAACCGGTGCCGGCGCGGCCGCCGGGGCTGCCGTGACGGGCGCGCCGCTGCGCAGGCGCTGGACGCGGGCGGCGAACGCGCCGTCGCCCAGAATGCTGAAGAACGTTCCGACGGCTAGCGAAATCCTGCCGAGGAAAGACACGTTCGAGTCGGTCATAAAGTGGCTCCTGAGGGGCTCTGTTAAAGGACGAGCCGTCCTCGGGCGACGCGGTTCGGGCCGGCGTCGCCGCGGGTTATCGGGTTGCAGATATCGATGCGCGAAAGGGGCGTCACCGGTTGGTTTGGCGGCCCAGGGTGGGCATGGCCCAGAGGGCCTCATCCCGTATTTTACCTTTCGGACGCGGCGGCATCGGCCAAAGGGCGCAATGCGGGGCGAGGAGGGTGATCAAGCGTGCTGCCAGACGTACTGCCAGACGCCGGCAAAGGAAGGGGCAATTCTTCCGTGATGAAGCGTACAGACGCGGCATTGATGCCATGCTGCACTGACGTTGACGCGGCGTCGATAGACACGGAGCGGCGTCAAGGTCGGGAAATTACGCATGAAGTATTCAGAACATTGGCCGATAAAATGCTAGCGCTTTCGTAACTGGCGTGGGTCACGCGGCGGTTGGCGCCGCAATTCACACCCGGGCCGTGCCAGAAACGGACGCAACCGGTCTCAGATGTTGGCCGGTACCTCATTACGAAGCTCGCCTGCGCCGCCTGACTGAAGGTCAGGAATGTGCCGGCGGGCTTTATTTTGCTGCGCGTTGCGGCGCTCGTTACACCCGTCTCATGCGGCTTCATGGGGCGTAAACGGGCCGCGCTCATCCGCATGCGCCCACTTCCCCGCAGGCCGTACAAAAGTCGCACCCGTCCTTTCGGATCACCGCATTAGCACCGCAGGTTCCGCATTTGCGGCCTAGCATCGTGCGCAACTGGTTGATGCCTTCGGTTTCGGACGATGCGTCTGTGTCGCCGTTCGTCACGGTGGCGAGAGCAGGAGCGGGCGCAGGCGCTGCGGTGGTGCGCTCGCGCCCGAGTCGGGCCAGCACGCGTGACGGCACCTGATTGCCTTCGGCATCGAGAAAACCGCGCCGGTGCAGGATTTGCTGAATCGCGTAAGCCAGCGCCGCGACTTCGGAATCGTGCCAGAGCGGCGAGCGATGGCCGTCGAGCCGTTGCACTTCACCAAGCCGCACCTGGCCGCGGTCCCACGACACCTTGCGCAGGTCCTGCAGATTGCGCGCCACAAAGCCGCCGCGAGCGGCCAGCGACAGCGAGCGCATCTGCGCGGTGATCCATTGCTGCGATTCGTCGCGCTGGCCAACGGGGATGAAGAAATCGATGGGCCGCTCGATCGTAACGTCTTCGCCTGCGAGGCGTCCGGTGACTTCCATGAACGACACCGCGACGTAGAGCGATTTCTTGCCGGCCTGGGTCAGGTATTCCACTTTTTCGATAATCGCCGGGAGCTCGCCCTTGGGGCGATGATCGATGGCGATACGCAGCGGGTCGAGATCCGTTTCGGTCGGCGAATCATCCGGTTGTTGCGGCGTCACGCTCAGCACCGCACCCAGGGTTTCGTTAGGGCGGTACGTAGCGAGACCTTTGAGGCCGCCTTTCCACGCATCGAAATAGAGACTCTCGAACGCTTCGAACGGGTAGTCAGCGGGCACGTTGACGGTCTTCGAGATCGAGGTGTCCACGTAAGGCTGCACGGCCGCCATCATGTCGAGATGGTCGCGCGCCGACATTTCCAGTGCGCTGATGAAGTAATCGGGCAAAGCTCCAACATTGCCCCCCAGCTCGCGATACAGTCGATAGGCATAGTCTTCGACGGCGAACGATTCGCGGCTACCGTCGGCCATCACCTTCATGCGCGTGTAAGTCCACGAGAAGGCGGGCTCGATGCCGTTCGAGGCATTGTCGGCAAACGCGAGACTCACCGTGCCAGTCGGCGCGATGGACAACAGGTGGCTGTTGCGGATGCCATCGCGGCGGATCGCATCCTTGATATCGTCGGGCAGGCGCGAAGCGAACGTGCCGTCTTCCAGATAGAGTTTCGCGTCGAGTAGCGGAAACGCGCCGCGCTCACGGGCGAGCTCGACGGAAGCACGGTACGCCTCATCGCGCATCAGCCGGGCGATGCGCACCGCGAGGTCGCGGCCCTCGGGCGAGTTGTAGCGCAGGCCGAGCATCACGAGCGTATCGCCGAGCCCCGTGAAGCCGACCCCGATGCGCCGCTTGGCGCGCGATTCGTCGTATTGCTCGGGCAGTGGCCACAGCGTCACATCGAGCACGTCGTCGAGAAAACGCACCTGGGTGCGGGTGCTTTGCGCGAGCGTGTCCCAATCGAAAGAAGGCGTTCCCCCTTTGCTTTGCGCAAACGGGTCGCGCACGAAGCGCGTCAGATTGAGCGGCCCGAGATTGCAGCAACCATAGGGCGGCAGCGGTTGTTCGCCACAGGGATTGGTCGCGCGAATCGTTTCGACCGCGCGCAGGTTGTTGTCCTCGTTCATTCGCGAGATGAACACCACACCTGGCTCGGCCACATCGTAAGTGGAGCGCATGATGCGGTCCCAGATCGCGCGCGCCGGCTTCTCGGTGTAGATCCACAGGCCGTCTTCGCGCTGCTGCATGTCATTGGCGGCACGCAATGACGGCGAAGGCTCGGCGCGATGCACGAACTGCCACGGTTGATTCTGTTCGACCGCACGCATGAACTCGTCCGTGACGGCGACCGACACGTTGAAATTGTTCCAGCGGCCCTTCGAATGCTTCGCCTCGATGAATTCGAGCAGGTCGGGATGGTTGCAGTCGAGCACGGCCATTTGCGCGCCGCGCCGCGAGCCCGCGCTTTCTACCGTACGGCACGAGGCGTCGAACACGTCCATATAACTGCACGGACCGGAGGCGGATGAACTGGTGGTGTGAACGCGCGCGCCTTTCGGGCGGATCGCCGAAAAGTTATAACCGACCCCGCCGCCGCGGCGCATCGTCTCGGCCGCCTGCAGCAGTGCAACGTAGATGCCCGGCAAGCCTTGCTCATCGGTCCCCTGGATGGCGTCGCCTACCGGTTGCACGAAGCAGTTAATGAGGGTGGCGGCGATGCCGGTGCCGGCCGCGCTCATGATGCGGCCGGCACCGAGCGCGCCATGACGCAGGTTTTCTACGAAGCGCGCTTCGATGGTTTCGCGCAGGGCCGCGGGTTCAGCCATCGCGACACCGCGAGCGACGCGCCGGTAGACATCGTCGGCGGTCTGTTCGTCGCCTTTCGCGTACTTTTCCAGCAGCACGTCGAGGGAGAATTGTTGCGGCGCAACCAGGAGTCGGGTTGCGGAAGGAGTGGGACGGGTTTCAATGCTGTCGTCTGCCATGGTCCAGCCTTTAGCGGCGCCGCGGATCGCGCAGCGCATTGGTGGAAAGAGGCCACTTGCCGGGATGTCGGCGCCCGGGGTGTGACGTGCCGCAACGAACTCACCATAGCTTACGCGGCCCTTAGCCGCAATCCAAGGCATGGCGGGAGAAGGGCTTATCGAGGCGGGAGAAAGGCGCGCTGAACCTGCGCGCGGCACGACGGAACGTGATGGAAGCTGGCGAAGTGGGCCGGGCTCAGCCCTGCAGGGCGATACCGGGTGGCGTCAGCAACCATGCAGATGCAACCGGCCATCACCTTTGATGGGCGAAAAAACCAACAAACGACGCTTGGCTTGCTGACGGATACCGCGGAGACGTACCTTATGCAGGCAGAAGGCTCGCTTGAGATGTTCCGCGTTATTTCCTATGATGCGTGCGGCGTGCAGGACGCCACCATCAGTGCTGAGTCGGCGGCCCGCATTTTGGCGCCGACGCGCAAAGCGGTGCCAGCGAAACGGGTCAACGCGACCACGACGGACGCGCAGGCAATGGCCACGCGGCACTGACAGCAAATAGCTGCGACTCGCTGCAACGACGAACGGGCACGAGCGATCGCGCCTTTTTGTCGTTGCCTTGAAGGGCGCGGGACTCGCACGAATCGGGGGGCGGCCCACTGCATTTCAGGCCGAACAAGCCGCCAGTGCATGGCACCGGGCATTGTTCGCCTGCCCCTGTTCATGGGCCGACAAGTGATTCCATCAGGCGCGAAGCGGATGCGCTAGTGACGCAACGCAATTTGACAGATGCAGAGCGTTATCGGTGTTTGTTGGCCTTCTGAGAAACGTACCATGCGCCCGCCATTCCGCAAATTGCGCTTTAGACAAAGTAATCCGCTGCGTATAGCGCAAGAACCAATACCGTTACACCGAAGCAACTGCAAGCCCATTTCCCCACAGACCATCTGCGCCATGCGACTGCGCTAATCGTCGCCAGAATGACTGCAGGCCCAAAAAAGTACGAAATCAGAAACAGCCAACCCCACCAAGGAAAGAGGCATTTTCCGATTTCGTTGCATCCGGTTGCTATCCGATCATGCTGGCGCGTCCAGTGGAAATGAGTTAGGGAAGGTCTGCATAAATCATGCAGGAATTGAGTTGCCAAATATGCCGTCGACTGCGACGATTTGGGCATGAGACAAGCTAATCTGGGATTGGATTTGACGACCAAACGAACGCGCAAGC
>Ga0116109_1000075_pt1 | contig 26578 bp, 23 predicted proteins | sample June2015DPH_8_10_2_FD_89718 | JGI IMG/M metagenome (GOLD analysis project Ga0116109, IMG submission 89718) | Peatland microbial communities from SPRUCE experiment site at the Marcell Experimental Forest, Minnesota, USA - June2015DPH_8_10 | ecosystem: Environmental > Terrestrial > Soil > Wetlands... | reverse complement strand
GGGTCTAGCCCTCATGCGTCGGAAGCTCTCCACGCGCGGCTGGACGTTATCGTAGCCAGAAGGATAGGCAGTGCGACCGGTTTTACGAGGTGGTAGTCAAATCCGGACTGGCTTGATTCGGCCTGTTCGGAGAGGGATGACAGGGAGGTAACCGCCACCAGCAGCGGACAATGCGCGGGTTGTACGCGCCGAATCTCCCTTGCTACTGCGCGTCCGTTCATCCGGGGCATCTGGATATCGAGAATGACAGCATCCGGCCACCACGCACAGTACTGCGCAAGCGCTTCGACTCCATCACCGGCTGTTCGGGTCTGGTAGCCGTGCTCGTTGAAGAACAGCACGTATGCGTCCAACAGATTCAGGTCGTCGTCCGCGATTAGCAGGCGTGCTGCGTTCCCGATAGGCATTGAGTCCTCCAGTTTCAACTCTACGACCAGCAACTACCGGTCCCGACGGGATGATGTAATCAGTTTGCGTATAACAACGGATTCCGCAAAAATAGGTGAGACGGCTTTTATCATTCTTCGGGGCAGACATGCGACTGGCTGACTTCATCCTGCGTGACATGGAAACCATTCTGGCGCAGTGGGAGGCATTCGCCGCCACGCTGTTGCCGGCAGCAGAAAACATGCGATCACTGGCCTTGCGCGACCATGCGCAACAGATCCTGGAGGCTGTGGCCAAAGACTTGTCGACCTCCCAGACCCGGCAGGCACAGATCGAGAAATCAACGGGGCAGGCGCCCAGACCGGCCGGCGCCCCGGAGACCGCCGCACAAACGCACGCTCTTCTGCGCGCGCGGGGCGGGTTTGACATTAACCAGCTGGCTGCCGAGTACCGCGCGCTACGTGCCAGCGTACTTCGTCTGTGGTTGGATGTGTGTCAGCCGGACGCCCCACATCAGGATGACATCATCCGGTTCAACGAAGCCATTGATCAGGCTATTACCGAATCAGTCGGCCTATTCAGCGCGCAGGTGGATCAGGCTCGTAACCTGCTGCTTGGAATGCTTGGGCACGACATGAGAAGTCCCCTCCAGACCATCCAGATGACAGCTTCGTATCTCGCGGCGCTGAACGCCGGAGAGAAGGTCTCAGTAGCCGCGTCCCGTTTGATCAGAAGTGGCGCTCGCATGCAGGCGCTACTCGACGACATGCTTGATTTCAACCGAACCCGGCTGGGCTTGGGCATCAATATTGTCCCCACCAGGGGTGACCTGGCAAAACAGCTTGCCGATGAACTGGATCTGGTGCGAGTCGTGCATCCGGATCGCCAGGTCGATCTGGACATTGCTGGCGACTGCCACGGCGTTTGGGACGGCCGGCGTCTGCAGCAGTTACTTGGTAACCTGGTTCTGAACGCGATCAAATACGGGGCGCCAGACCAGCCGGTGCGGGTTACGGTTACCGGTGAGGAAAGCGAAGTCCGTCTGGAGGTGAAAAACGGCGGGGCCGCCATCGAACGCTCAGTTCTCGACCGCATCTTTGATCCTCTCCAGCGCGGCCCGAACCATCTGGAAAGAACTGCCGACAGCAGCCTGGGGCTCGGACTGTATATCGCGCGCGAGATTGCTAAGGCCCACGGGGGCGGCATCGAAGCGCGCTCTGACGAGATGGAAACAGTGTTCGTTGTGCAACTGCCCCGTAGTTATTAACGTTGGTGTCTGGTCTTCGGATCGGCCGTCGGCGTCCGCTAGCATCACGAGCACCGGCGGCCTCCGTACCGCGATAGATCAGGGAGTGACACAATCAAGCCGGCGTGAACCCATCCGGGACTCGACTAACGGAAGCCATAGACCAGGACCTTTTTCCCCTCAAAGCTTTCTTGCACACCTTGCTCGCAATTCGGTGGACACACTGCTTGGCCGTCCATGCTAGCGCCTGACACGGTGACCGCCCTGTAGGCAACGGATTCGATGAGCGTCCCGTCGGCAGCGACGACGATGTTCAGATCAGTCTCGACGCCGGCCGGCACGGCTCCGCCGGCGATATAGACGACTTTCATGGTGCCGGTGCAATCGGAGTTCACCGTGTAGGTGCCGCTCTGGACCGGATTGAATGTAATTTGCCCCCCTTTCGGCAGCCCGGCGATAACCCCGAAGTCGGTGCGCGAAAAATTGCCCGCGCCGTCGAACGTCACCAGAGCGATGTCATCAAGGATCGACGGGGCGGCGTACGGATGCACCGCGCCATCGGCACCTATCAATCCAAGAATCTCTCCGTGACCGATAAACCCAAACGGTCCCTTTAGCGTTGCGTTCGAGCAAAGGCCGCCGGCCTGCGCGGCACCACTGAGCGAGAGAAGTGCAACGGTAGCTGCCGACAATATGCCTAAATGCTTGATCTTCATGGTCATCTCCTTGTCGCCGAATCGGACGCTTAACATCACAGCGCACAGAGGGTCTGTTGGCTGGCTGGATTAGGCATCCAATTCAAACAAATGAAATTAAAGCGGCCACAGTGGTAGCTAGCTGCCGTCGTTTGCGGAGCAAGCGATGAGAGAACGAGAGGCCGTCGGTGCGGCCGGCTGTTCCAGTGTGTGAGGCGAGAAAGCCCATGCGTGGGCCAGAGTAATGAATGGAATGGCGAAACGCTTCACCAGGCAGTCATTTTTCGCTCGGTGGCGGCAGACACGTGCAGAAGGGGCGCACGAAAGTCTGCGCAATTGTGACTTCGTGAGTCGGCCACGCTTTAAAGTCGCATATCAAAAAATAGTGTAATCCACGATATTTCCAGCTGCCAGATGAATATCGGACAAAAGGCAGGCGCATTCAGAATCGCGCGGTGCGGATAACGCGCTGTCGCTGGGTAGCGAACGATGGCCGGTTAATCAAGGAAGCGGAGCAAGCCGATCGGACATTGATGGAGCATTTAACGAATGATGAGGAAGCCGAACAGTTGTTGGACGATGGCCCCATCGAGATGCTCGCCAAGGAAAGGCGCGATTTCCACGACGTTTATCGTGGCGACGTCGCCCGCGCAAATTGACTGTCCGACTCGTGGCCCGCGCGTATCGAAGGGACGACCGTCCACGGCGCTATTGCCGCGGCACTTCATGAGGCCGGGCGACGGCCGTCATCGGAGTGGCAGCGACGGCCGGTCCGAACCGTGACACCGATCGATATCCGCGATTTGTCCGAGGACGTGCGCCCACGCCGGGTGTCTATACACGCTGGCGCTAACCCTTGACGTGGACGTCCCGGGTGCTGCGTGGCATACCTCCGCTGTAAGCCTCTACCTATATGTCTGAAAGCTTCCGGAAATAATTGTGTTGCGGATACGAATGACTCGCATTATCATTCGCGTTCTTCACCTTTCACTTAACAACGACCCGCTAAGAGCGCTCCCGTCCCGCGCAGACCTTGCTGCATGGGCGTTTGCCTGCGCCTGCGCCCAATCAGAACAACATGCAGAATCTGTTTTCCGTCCGCCAATTGGCGTTTGCCCGCGGCGCGAGCCGTACTCCTTCGCTTCTCAGTGCCGCGCTTCTGGCGAGCGCCGGCCTCTCGCTCGCCACGCTGCCGACGCCCGGCTTGGCGCAGGCCGTCGCGACGGATGCGGTCACGTTGCCCGCTGTCAGCGTCACTGCCTCAGCCGCCGACACGGCCACGCAAACCGATGAGCTCAGCGCCGGCGCGCTCGGTTCGCGCAAGCAGGTCGACACGCCTTTCTCGACCCACGTTGTATCGAGCGAGGAGGCGGACGATCTGATGGCATCGACGGCCAACGATCTGTTCCAGTACGATCCGGCGGCCTCCGTCAGCAGCAGCAACCGGGTCAGCGAAAACTCGATGTTCAGCGTGCGCGGCATGCCTGTCGACACACTGAACGGCATCAAGGTCGACGGTCAAAGTTTTCCTTCGTGGGACACGGATCTCCCGCTCGAGCCGTTCGAGCAGGTGCAATTGCTCAAAGGGCTGTCGGGCTTCATGTATGGCTTCGGCTCGCCGGGCGGTATCGTCAACTATGTCCTGAAGCGGCCGACCGACGATCCATACCGGAGCATTTCGGTAGGCTACGAGTCAGCCGGCGTATTTACCGAGAAGGTCGATCTGGGCGGCCGCTTCGGCAACGATGACCGCTTTGGCTACCGTCTGAACCTGGTGAACGAAGACGGCAATACCGAGGAGCCCAACGGTCATGTGCGCCGCCAGGTAGCGTCGCTGGCGTTCGACTTCCGCATCACGCCGGATCTGACCTGGAGCGCCGACGCGTTCTATCAGAAACGTAAAACCAACGGCACGCTGTTCGGCCTGATGTTCGGTACGGGGTTGGGCATTCCCGACGCGAACTCGGTCAACCGTGATCTCACGCAGCCGCAGAATTACTACCAGACGGAAATGGCTTCGTTCGGTACGGGCCTCGACTATCGTCTCTCCGAGAACTGGCACGCGAGCCTGAAATACCGCTTCGCCAAGGAAAATCGCACCAACTCGGATAGCCTGATCTTCGTGACCGACGGCGCCGGCGATTATTCGAACACGCTGTATGCGGCGTTGACGCGCTACTTCTACCAGAACGTCGATGCAATGGTGCAGGGCCAGTTCAATACCGGCAGCATCAGGCACGATGTCGTGATCGGGACGGGCTTCCAGTCGCAGACCAGCGAGTACGACAACAGCGAAGGCTGGAACGAAGGCTATAGCCTCGGCACCGGCAATCTGTACGGCAGCAGCTTGCTCACAAATGCCGAGGTCGGCATTGGCGAGAATCTGTACCGGCAGTCGCGTACCACCCAGGCCGCGTTGTACGCGAGCGATACCGTGCAGTTCACCTCGCGCTTTTCGGCGTTGCTAGGCTTGCGCTACACGCAGTTCCGTCAGGATGTCTACGCTCCGAGCAGCGCCGTGACCTCGCAGTACAGCGCGAATCCGGTCACGCCGACTGTGGCGCTGATGTTCAAGACTGATCCGTACTCCACACTTTATGCGAGCTATGTCGAGTCGCTGGAGCAGGGCGGTTCGGCATCGAACACCAACCTCAATTATCCGGCCACGTTCGGGACGCTGCGCAGCAAGCAGTACGAAGTCGGCTTCAAAACGGATCACCGGAAGTGGGGCGCCAATGTGGCGCTGTTCCGTGTCGACCAGGGCTATAACTACACCAACACCGCGAACGTCTTCGTGCAGGACGGCACCAAACGCTACACTGGCGTCGATGCGAGCGGCTGGCTCGCGCTCACGAACGAGTGGCGCGTGCTCGGCGGCGTGATGTGGCTCGATACGAAGGCGGTGGATATCGACGACCCGAGCATCGAAGGCAAGCGCATCTATGGCGCGCCGCGCTTCACGGTGACGGGCCGCGTCGAATACAACCCGTCTTACCTGCGTCCGCTCACGCTGGCCTTTGGGGGCAAGTATGTCGGTAACATGGCCGTCGATGCGGCCAATACCCAGTTCGTGCCGTCGTATGTGACGTATGACCTGAGCGGCAAGTACGAAACGCGCATTGCCGGCAAGGATGTGACGCTGCGCGCGGGGATCAACAACCTGTTCAACCGCCGCTACTGGACCACTGCGTGGGGCTATTACGTCGCGCCTTCGCCGACGCGCACCGCCGTGGCGAGCGCGACGATGCAGTTCTGAATGCGGCCCGCTAACGTTCTGCAAAGCGCGGCCCCAGGGGCCCCACCGCAGCCGATGCGAGGGGCCCGCATGCGTTCGACGCTACCCCGATGAGATCGATCCTCGTCCGCCTGCACCGCTGGTTCGGGATTGGCACGGCGCTTTTCCTGTTCGTCTCCGGCCTCACGGGTGCGATCATTGCGTGGAATCAGGAACTGGATGCGCTGCTGAATCCTGAGTTCTACTACGCGCGTTCTACGGCACCCGCATTGTCGGCACTCGAACTCGCCAACCGGATCGAGGCGGCAGACCCGCGTCTGCAAGTGACCTATCTGCCGCTGGGCATCGTGCCGGGCCGAACCCTGCAGATGCGCGTGCAGGGCCGGCCCGATCCGGCTACTGGCAAGCCCTATGGGTTGGGCTTCAATCAGATCGCGGTCGATCCCGGTACCGGGATCATCCAGGGACACCGCGACTGGGGCGCCCTGTCGCTCAAGCGGATCAATCTGATGCCGTTCCTCTATCAGTTCCACTACACACTCTATTTGCCGACCACGGGAAGCGGCATCGCGATCGGCGTCTGGCTGTTGGGCATCGTCGCGATTGTCTGGTTGTTCGATAGTGTGATCGCGCTGATCCTGGCGTTTCCGAGCTTCAAGACGTGGCGCAAGTCGTTCGCGTTTCGTCTGCGCCGCGGCGGCTATACGCTCGTGTTCGATCTGCATCGCTCGGGTGGCGTATGGGTTTGGGGTCTCTTGTGCGTGATTGCGTTGACGTCGATTTCGATGAACCTCGAGCGCCCCGTGATGCGTCCCATCGTGTCGCTGTTTTCGAGCTTGACGCCTGAGCCCGAGAGCAACCCGGCGTTGTTGGCGCCCCAGCCGGCCGGTATCACCGTGTTGAGCCGCGAGCGTATCGTCGAACTGGCGAGCGCTGCGGGACACAAGATGAAGTTGAACGCCGAGCCCGGCGCGACAATTGTAATCGCCTCGCTACATCTTTACGGGGTGGGCTATTTCGAACCGGGCGGCCTTTACGCCGACGGCCGTCTTGGCAATGCGTGGACCTATTGGGATGCAAGGACTGGACGCGAGGTGGGCGGCACAGTGCCCGGGCAGGGAACGGCGGGCGATATCTTCCTGCAGGCGCAATTCCCCTTGCATTCGGGGCGTCTCTTCGGGCTGCCCGGGCGCATCCTCGTCAGCTTCATGGGTGTGATGGTGGCACTGTTGAGCGCGACCGGCCTGATCATCTGGTTCAAGAAGCTCAAAGCGCGCCGTAGTGCCTCCCGGCGGGTGAAGACCGGCAAGTCGGCGTTGATTCAATAGTCCGCTGCTTGCCGGTGCGCGTTGCGTACCTCGGGCGAAAACAAGGCACAGTCCCCGCCCTCATCCTTACAACTGCAACCGGGTCTGGCACACGTCTATAATCTCCCACGATTTGACTCGGGACATTTAACCAGTGAAAACGATTATCGCCGTCGCGCTCGCTGCGCTCGCGCTGACCGCCTGTGCGTCGTCCTACGACGAAGAGACGCAACGGGACCACGACTTTGCCCGCTCCGAACGCCTCCTCGATGCGGCACAAACGAATGCCACGTTGAGCTGCCACGACCAGGCGCAATGCGACGAGGCGTGGCAATGGACGAAGACCTACGTCACCCAGCATTCGGAAGAGCCGGTTATCCGCGCGGACGCGCTCGCTATCGAATCCGACGTGCCGGGCAGTTCGGGTCACGCAGTCTACTCGGCCGCGCGGGTTGCGAAGGGCAGCGGCGCGACGATCACCCTGTACGCGCAATGCAAGGGCATGTACGGCCCGGACCACGCGATGGCCTCGGACTATGACGAGTGTGTCAAGAAGATCGTGACGACGCAGAATGGCTTCGCTCTGTTCCTGCAACAGCACGTGAGCGCCAATTGACGACGGCACGCGCTGTTTAGCCCTCCCGGCGGCGAAACTCACCGAGCCATTCCGACAGCGCGGTGACCGCGTCCGGCGTCACCGCGTTATACAGCGACGCACGCAGGCCGCCGATCGAACGGTGACCTTCGAGGCCATGAAAACCCTCCCGCCGGGAGGCCTCCAGGAGGCGAGCCTCCATCTCCGGCTCGGGCAGGCGGAACGCCACGTTCATCGTCGAGCGCCAGGACTTCGCGCCGTGCACCCGGTAGAAACCGGGGTCCGCATCGAGCGCACCATATAGCACTTCCGATTTGGCGCGGTTGATCGCGGCCATGGCCGGCACGCCGCCGATTTCGTCGCGTAGCCAGCGCGTCACCAGCATCAGCACGTAGATGGCGAATACCGGAGGCGTGTTGTAGACCGAACGCGCGTCGATATGGGTGCGGTAGTCGAGCAGGGTGGGCAAGCCAGTGGTCGCTCGCTGGGCGAACTCGTCGCGCAGGATCACGACGGTGACGCCGGCCGGTCCGAGGTTCTTCTGCGCATGCGCGTAGATCATCGCGTAGCGTTCGATGTCGATCGGCGCGGCCAGCAAATTGGACGACATGTCGCAGACGAGCGGTACGTCGGCGAGGCCAGGCGTCTGCGCGAATTCGAGTCCTTCCACGGTCTCGTTGGACACGTAATGCAGATAGGCCGCCTCTGGCGAGAGCTGCAGTTCGGCAGCATCCGGCAGCCGTCGAAATCCTTCGGCGCGGCCATCCCAAATCACGCGCGTGTCGCCTTCGAGCCGCGCCTCGACCGGCGCCTTGGCGCTCCAGTAACCCGATACGATGTACTCGGCGTGCCGGCGGCTCGCGCGCAGGAAATTCATCGGCAGCATCGAAAATTGCAGGCTGCTGCCGCCCTGCATGAACAGCACGTGATAGTCGGCAGGGATACCGAGCAGCGCGCGCAGATTGCGCCCGGCTTCATCGAGAACGCCGCGGAACCAGTCCGAGCGGTGGCTCATGCCCAGCACCGACAGACCCGTCTCAGGTAGCGCTTCAATGGCGTCACGCGTTTCGCGCAAGACGGAGGCCGGCAACGCGCCTGGCCCGCCGGAAAAATTCATAGGTTCGTTCATTCAAGCCGCCGTGCGACGCTGCATCAGCCGTTCGAAGGCGTCGACGATATGTCGGACGAAGGGATTCTTGTGCGCCAATGTACCCGAGCTCCGCTCGTAATGGGCGAGCATCGTGGCGTTGGCCTCGAAGACGAAAACCTGCCCGTCGGGCAGCACGGTGAAATCAATACCGCCGTAGTCGAGATCGAGCTTGCGGCCAATCGCGATGATCGCCTGCAGTGCCCGCTCGCCGAGCGCGGCGGCGGGGTCCTCCAGGAAACGCCGCTCCTCGTCGAGCTTCCACGCGTGGCTTTCCATTTCGGCAGAGAAGTAGTGAACCATCCAGTGCCGCGAGATGGCCAGGTGATACGGAAACGGCTCGCGGTCGACGAAAATCATCCGGTACTTGCGGTAGTAACCATCTGCCGAGCGATAGTCGCGAAACGCGGTCAGGTACTGCGCGCCCTGGCTCTCCCGTAGCCGTGTCTGCAGGGCGGTGACGCCCTCGCACTGAACCAGCCCTTCGCCGCCGTGGGTGGCCGCAGGTCGGACCAACAACGGCAGCGCAAGGCCGCTGTCGGTCAGCAAGCCGGCAAGCGCTGCGGGCGAATAAGGCGCGCTGTCGATACGTACGCATTGCGCGACTTGCACGTCGTGCAGATCGCAGAGCAGTTGAGGGATTCGGTCTCGCGCCGTCCTCTCGATCGCGGCGGGCGGGTTGAGGAGCGGGCGCCTGTCGCGGGCGGCGAGGTGCGACATAAAGCGGGCGAGCCGCCCAGCGAGCGGCGCCGCGACATCCGGTTCGCCGATTGCATTGAACACGAGATCGTACGGGGGAAGCTGCGCGTCTTCTGCGTCGGCGGCGTAGTCGATGGCGTATTTGATCCGGCAATTGATGGCGCCGGGCAACAGCGCGTCAAACGGCACGTTGCCCGAGGCGCGCGCCGCGCACAGCACCAGCACCCGGCGCATCTGGCCGGGCGCCTGTTCGACGAACACGCGCTGGATGCGATAAGCGCGCTCCCGATACGCGTCGGCCTGTGCGGTACGTCCCGCGCCGGCGTGGATCGCGGCGAGGTTCTGGCAGGCAATCGCGACGATCGGGTCGAGCGTGAGGACGAGTTCGTACCAGCTGGCCGCGATGTCGTGATCGCCTTTCATGAAGTAACCGGTGGCGACGTCGCAGAGGTTCGACACGCTGGCCTCGGTGGAGCGGCTCGCATAGGCGTCGAGCGTGTGGGCGGCAATCAGATGGGCGACAGCGCCGAGCTCGTCGCCAGCGGCACGCCTTGCTTCGGCGAGCACGTGATGCTGCGCCGGGTCGAGCGGGAAGGCGTGCGTTGTGTCGGCTGGCGGCGCGGCTGAGTGATCTGGATCTCGAGTCATATTCCTGCGTGATGGGCGTCGTGGTGATGCGTCAGCGCGCGTCCCAAGCATAGTAGGCGCGCGCGAGATGCAGATTACAACCGTTCGCGCGCCCGTTACAGAAATTTACGCGCGGCTCAGGGTTCGGCTCAGAAGCGCATGCCTGTCGAGCAACCGCCCGCGAACGCGCCGCTGCTGCCGCCCGCGGCGCCACAAAACACGCGGCATCCGGAGAGCGCGAAGCACAGCACGACGCCCGCGAACACGGCGCGTGCGAGAGACGGGCCGCTCCGACGCACGGCAAGCTGACCGACTGCGACGCAACGTTTGCCGGATGCTGAAAGGTGGAGTGGGGCGTCAGACGAACGGATCACGCTGGATGGGACGGGCACGAAGTTAGCACGCGTAAGAAAGCTCAACGCAGAAGCAAGGGGTAGGGCGGCCATTCGCAATCGAAAGCAAGTCGTAAAATTTGACCTGCGAGGCGGCCGGGAGAGACACGACCCTAACGCAGCACCCTACGCCCTTCCAATACGCAGAATCCGAAAATCAGACGGGATGTCAGGTTGCCAGTCGAGCCTTACACCTGGCTCCCTGATAGAATGCGTGAGCCGCAACGTAGTGGACTGCAGATGAGATTGCTTGACGCGTTAGTTGAACAACGTATAGCCGCCGCGGCAGCGCGCGGCGAGTTCGACGATTTGCCGGGAACGCGCGCCGCGCATGCGCTAGAGGACGATGTTCAGGTTCCTCAGGAAGTGCACGCTGCTAACCGTATCCTGAAGACTGCGGGGTTTGTGCCGCCCGCCGTCGAACAACTGCGGGCGCTGCGCGACCTGCAGGAAGAGCTGAATGCGGTTAGCGATCCTGCCACCCGTTGCCGTCTCCAGGCGCGCATGCTTGCGCTCGACATGGCGCTCGAATCGCTGCGCGGTGGTCCGCTGGTACTGCCGCGCGAGTATTGCCGGCGGATTGCCGGGCGGCTCTCCGAACGGGCAGCGAGCAGCGCGGCTAGCGCACCTGCCGGCGAGCCGGGGCCGCAGTGAGCGAGCCGCTCGCGAACCCCGCAGCGCTTGCAGGTTCGGCGGCCTCTTCCGATGCGCTCGAGCCTGCCGCGAACGAAGTTTCTTCAGGCGCCACACACGATCTTCCATCCGGCGCCAGCGAGTCTTCTCCGGCTGGCCACGCTGCAACGGTCGAGGAACTCCCGGCTATCTCTGTCTCCTTCTCGGAACGCGATCTTCACTTCATGAAGCTGGCCCAGGCCGCCGCTGAGGAAGCGCGTGCGGCAGGCGAAGTGCCGGTGGGCGCAGTGCTGGTTCGTGGCGACGAGGTCATCGCGAAGGGTTTCAATCATCCCATCGGGGCACACGACCCGTCCGCCCATGCCGAAATGGTCGCGCTGAGGGCTGCGGCGCAGGCCCTGGAGAACTACCGATTGCCTGGCTGCGAGTTGTACGTGACGCTTGAGCCTTGTTTGATGTGCGCTGGTGCAATCATGCACGCGCGCGTCGCCCGCGTCGTGTTCGGCGCCCGCGATCCGAAGACGGGCGCGTGCGGCAGCGTGGTCGACGCGTTCGCCAATCCGCAACTCAATCATCACACGACGGTGGTGGGCGGCGCGCTGGAAAGCGAATGCGCCGCGGCGCTCAAGTCTTTCTTTGCGGATCGGCGGCGCGCTGTACGCGAAGCACGGGATGCCGCCCGGGGCGAACCTGGCGTCGCCGAGCCACTCTAAAAACTAACCCCTCCATCACTGCCGATCATGACCGCTCATCGCACTTTCGAACTGATCGCGCCTTCGGGCTACCCGCATGACCCGGAAGCGATTCACCGGGCGCTGCATCGCTTGCATGCGCAGGGACATCGCGTCGAGGGTGTCAACGCAACCGAGCGCCGCTATCAACGCTTCGCCGGGACCGACGGCGAGCGTGCCGCCGAGTTGAACCGGCTGGCCGACCCGGCCCGCAAGCTGCCCGATATCGTGCTCGCCGTGCGCGGCGGTTATGGCGCGGTGCGCATCCTGCACGGCCTCGACTACGACGGTTTGCAGAAGCGTCTGACGGATCAGCCCATCGCGTTCGTCGGACATAGCGATTTCACCGCGATCCAGTTAGCGCTGCTAGCGCGTGCCGGCCTGAAAACCTTCGGCGGCCCAATGCTGATGGGCGACTTCGGCGCAGAGAATCTCAGCGATTCCATGACGCAGCACTTCTGGTCGGCCCTCACGGCGCCGACCCTGACGCTGACGGGCACGGCGCCTCAAGTTCAGACGGTGGACGTCAGCGGCACGCTGTGGGGCGGCAATCTGGCCGTGCTGGCCTCGCTGGTCGGAACGCCTTATATGCCGCCGGTGGAGGGCGGCATTCTGTTTGTCGAGGACGTCAACGAGCAGCCGTTCCGGCTCGAGCGGATGCTGTATCAACTGCATCTCGCAGGGATTCTTGAGCGGCAGCAGGCGCTGGTGCTTGGCGATTTCTCGGGAGGCAAGCCTTTCGAGTACGACAACGGCTACGATCTGAACGCGATGGTCGAGCACATACGGTCGGTGATCGGCATTCCGGTGATCACGGGTCTGCCGTTCGGGCATATCCCGAACCTGGTGACGCTGCCGGTCGGCGCTGACGCGCACCTCGTCTCCGACGCGCACGGCTTCAAGCTGACGGCCTCGGGTTATCCGCACCTCAGTTGAAGGGCGTGGTGGCCGGAGCAGGGCCAAGCGGGCATTGCCCGCTTTTTTATGGGCACAAAACGCAACTAACGGTCAATCATTCCGGGCGCCCACAAACACCCGCGCGGGTAGTGGCCGAAAATTTTGTTGACAAAAATCGCCGCCAAAACGCTGAGCAGTCTTTACAAATCGGGCGCCTGACCACGCCGGACGGGCTATCAGACAGACCCGATGAAGCCGAGCCATCGCCTAAGCCTCCGATTGTCGAAAATTCAATATTAAAATTGTTGACAATAATTGTGTCGAACCTATGATGAGCAGCATAACGGAACGCATACTATGTCGACCTCGTCCTCAGCCAGTCCAAATGGTTCGAAACCCGAAGCGCTCGCCGAGCGCATTCGCGCCGCGATCCTTGAGCATCGCCTGGCGCCTGGGGCCAAGCTCACCGAAGCACAGTTGTGCGAAGTATTCGGCGTCAAGCGCGGACCGATCCGCCAGGCGCTGGCGTTACTGGCGACCGACCGGCTCGTCGATCTCGAGCCGAACCGGGGCGCTTTCGTCGCGAGTCCATCGCTGCAGGAAGTACACGAAGTGTTCGAGATGCGCCGCATCATCGAGCTGGCCGTGGTGGAGCGGATCTGCGCTGGGTATGGTCCACGTCGTCTGAAGAATATCGGCAGCATGATCGGCCGGGAGCGTAAGGCGTTCGAAACGCGTGATTTTTCTGCCTGGATCCGCCTCTCGGGCGAGTTCCACACGGAGTTGGCATCGCTCACCGGCAATACGGTGTTGTGCGACTGCCTGAATGGACTGGTTGCACGCTCAACCTTGATTTCGGCTTTGTACGAATCACTCGGCCGCAGCCCCTGTTCGTTCGAAGACCATGAAGCGATTCTCGCCGCGCTCGACGCCGGCGATGCCAAGGAGGCGACGGCCCTGATGTCGCGCCACTTGCAAAGCGTCGAATTGAAGATGCTCGATAGACCGGCACGCGGCGCAGCGGATCTGCACGAAGTATTCGGCGCACGGCCGGGAAAGACCGCGGCAGCCTGATGTGACCTGCCCGAGCGCGCCGGGCGGCGCGCTGCACTAGATATGAATTGACGAATCATCGCGAACAGGCGGTGTGGCGAAGGTCGCCCATACGGCCAGGATGCGGCTGCTCGCAAAGAGTCGCATCAGCGCGAGAACGCTTCGGCGAGAGCCCGCGGCTGGTGGCGAAGCTATAGCAACAAGTGCTTAGGTCTACAGATAAGTACGGAGATAACCGCGGAGACGCGATATGCGCGCTATCCAACCCGGCCGGGAGGACGCCGTGCGTATCGGAAGCATTGCCCGTCGATCTGCAATCGACGGTCCCCATATTCAAGGAGGAACCATGGCTCAGTTCAGTGCAGCACCGCGTAATCCCGCTATCCCTGCGTTCGACGACGGGGGCCCGGCCACCGAACCCGGCGTGCCTGCCGGTTATAGCGAGCGTCTCTATAACGAAGACCTCGCGCCGTTGCGCCATCAGACCTGGACCGCGTACAACATCTTTGCGTTCTGGATGTCCGACGTGCACAGCGTGGGCGGCTACGTGTTCGCCGGAAGTCTGTTTGCACTGGGCCTTACCAGTTGGCAGGTGCTGATCGCGCTGCTGGTCGGCATCACCATCGTCAACCTGTTGTGCAACCTGATTGCCAAGCCGAGCCAGCAAAATGGCGTGCCGTATCCGGTCGCGTGCCGCGCAACGTTTGGCGTGCTCGGCGCGAACCTTCCCGCGGTGATTCGCGGCCTGATCGCAGTCGCCTGGTACGGTATTCAGACCTATCTCGCGTCGAGTGCGCTCGTGATCGTGGTGCTGAAATTCTTCCCGCAACTGCTGCCCTATGCGGATGTGCACCGTCATGGGCTCATGGGGCTCTCCACGCTCGGCTGGTGCGGCTTCATGCTGCTGTGGATGCTGCAGGCACTGGTGTTCTGGCACGGCATGGAAACGATCAAGAAGTTTATCGATTTCGCCGGACCGGCCGTGTATGTGGTGATGTTCATCCTAGCCGGTTACATGGTGTGGCGCGCGGGCTGGCAGAACATCGGCATCAACCTGGGCGGTGTCAAATATCACGGGCTCGGCGTGGTGCCTGTGATGATTACGGCAACCTCGCTGGTGGTGTCGTATTTCTCGGGGCCCATGCTGAATTTCGGCGATTTCTCGCGCTACGGCAAGAGCTTCAGCAGCGTGAAGAAGGGCAATTTCTGGGGTTTGCCGGTCAACTTCCTCGCTTTTTCGCTGGTGACCGTGGTCACGACCGCCGCCACGTTGCCTGTGTTCGGCCAGTTGATCACCGACCCGGTGGAAACGGTTGGACGCATCGACTATCCGAGCGCGGTGATTCTTGGCGCGCTGACCTTTACGATTGCGACGATCGGGATCAATATCGTGGCTAACTTCGTGTCGCCGGCGTTCGATTTCTCGAACGTTGCGCCACGCTTGATCAGCTGGCGCATGGGCGGGATGCTGGCGGCGGTCGCGTCGATTTTCATTACGCCGTGGAACCTGTTCAACAACCCGGCGGTGATTCACTACACGCTCGATGTACTGGGTAGTTTTATCGGCCCTTTGTATGGTGTCCTGATCGTCGATTTTTACCTGGTGAAGCGTCAAAAGATTGTGCTGAACGATCTTTACACGGTGTCCGAAACGGGTACGTACTGGTATCGCAACGGTGTGAATTACAAGGCCGTCGCCGCCTTGCTGCCGGCTGCAGTGATCGCGGTGATCTGCGTGATGGTGCCGTCGCTCAACGGCATGGCGAATTTCTCGTGGTTCATCGGCGCGGGGCTTGGCGCAGTGTTCTACCGAGCGATGACTTTCCGGTAAGCAGGTTGCAACAGGAGTTATAGATGCGTATCAAACTGATCAACCCGAACACAACCGTGCGTATGACGGAGGCGATGGGGCGCTGCGCACGGGAAGTCGTGGCGCCGGGCACCGAACTGATCGCGGTGAGCCCCGCCATGGGTCCGCCGTCGATCGAGGGCTATTACGACGAAGCACTCGCCGCCCCCGGCCTGCTGGCCGAGGTGGCGGCGGGCGAGCGCGAAGGTTGCGATGGTTACGTGATCGCGTGTTTCGGCGATCCAGGCCTGTATGCGGCGCGTGAGCTGGCGCGTGGGCCGGTGATCGGCATTGCCGAAGCGGCGATGCACGCGGCCAGCGTGCTGGCACCGGGCTTTTCGGTCGTGACGACGCTCCCGCGCACCTGCGGCATGGCCTGGCATCTGGCCGAGCGCTACGGCATGACGCGCTTTTGCCGCAACGTGCGCGCCACGGACGTCGCTGTGCTCGAGTTGGATCAGCCGGGTTCGGCGGCGCGCCGCATCATTCTCGACGAATGCCGTCGCGCGCTGGAAGAGGACGGTTCCGACGCTATCGTGCTCGGTTGCGCCGGGATGGCGGAACTCTGCGCGGAGATCGAGGACGCGCTGGGCGCGCCGGTTGTCGAAGGTGTGACGGCGGCGGTGAAGTGGGTGGAGGCGCTGGTGACGCTGCGCCTTGCCACCGCCAAGCGCGGAGACTACGCGAGGCCACTTGCCAAACGCTACGACGGCGCGCTGGAAGGCTTCAGCCCGACGGAGGGAAATCCGAATCCGATGCCGGCGCGCGTTTCTCGCGTCGGCTAGACGGAGCGTTGGGGGCCGGGCCGGACGATCGCCAGGAGGCGAAGATGCCGGAAATTCCACTCAAGGGCGGGTAAACGCTAGCGCATCCGGGTCCGAAACCTTCAGCGTGCCGGCTGGGCACATACATCCGGTCTGACACGCACTATCTGGCCGGGTGTATGGGCGCACCCGGGCGTTTTCGCTACACTGGTTCCACCAGAGGCTGGGGCAATTAGCGGGCGTTTTCTGCTGTTTCCACCCGCGCATGCACCAGCCTGGAACGAATTTCAAGCGATTTTTCGAGTTCCGTCACCCCGTTTTGTCACCACGCATTCGTCAAACCATGCCACTCGACTCGAACTATCCACGCGACCTGATCGGCTACGGCCGTCACCCGGTGCAGGCAAACTGGCCCGGACGTGCGCGCGTCGCGGTGCAATTCGTGCTGAATTACGAAGAGGGCGGTGAAAACTGCGTGCTGCATGGCGATCCGGGCTCGGAGCAGTTCCTGTCCGAGATTGTCGGCGCGGCGGCCTATCCGGCCCGCCACATGAGCATGGAGTCAATCTACGAATACGGCTCGCGGGCGGGTGTGTGGCGCATCCTGCGCGAATTCGAAAAGCGCGGCTTGCCGCTGACCGTATTCGGCGTTGGTATGGCCATTGAACGTCATCCTGACCTCGGCCGTGCCTTTGTCGAACTGGGACATGAGATCGCCTGCCACGGTTATCGCTGGATTCACTATCAGGATGTGTCGCCGGAGAAAGAGGCCGAACACATGCGCCTCGGCATGGAGGCGATCGAACGCGTGACTGGCGAGCGTCCGCTCGGCTGGTACACCGGCCGCGACAGTCCCAATACGCATCGTCTGGTCGCCGAATACGGCGGCTTTCTGTATGACTCGGATTACTACGGCGACGATCTGCCGTTCTGGATGGACGTCGAGGTCACCGGCGGCGCGAAGAAGCCGCACCTGATCGTGCCGTACACGCTCGACACCAACGATATGCGCTTTGCGAGCCCGCAAGGCTTCAATACCGCCGATCATTTCTTCACGTATCTGCGCGACGCGTTCGACGTGCTCTACGAAGAGGGCGACGAAGCGCCGAAGATGCTCTCGGTCGGCATGCACTGCCGGCTGCTGGGCCGTCCGGGCCGGTTCCGCGCGCTGCAGCGCTTTCTCGACCATATCGAACAGCACGATCGCGTGTGGGTCACGCGTCGCGTCGACATTGCGCGGCACTGGCGTGAACACCATCCTTACCAACAAAATAACCGCGGGGCTGCGGCATGAAGGCGATGCAATACACTCTGGACCAACTCAACCGCATCTCGACTGACGCGTTCGTCGCAGCGCTGTCGGGCATCTTCGAGCATTCGCCGTGGGTCGCGGAAGTCGCGGCGGAGCAGCGGCCTTTTGCGAGCATCGACGCACTGCATTACACGATGTCGAACGCGGTCGAAACGGCCGGTGAAGCGAAGCAGCTCGTGCTCATCAATGCCCACCCGGAGCTCGCAGGCAAGGCCGCCGTGCGCGGCGAACTGACGGCCGAGTCGACCCGCGAACAGAGCGGCGCAGGCTTGGCCCAGTGCACGCAGGAAGAATTCGACAAGCTGGTGGGGCTGAACGCGGCGTATCGCGAGAAATTCGGTTTCCCGTTCATTCTCGCGGTGCGCGGCTATGACCGCCACGGCATCATCGCCAACTTCGAAGCGCGCGTGAACAACAGCCGCAACGACGAGCTGCGCGCGAGCCTTGACCAGATCTACCGTATCGCACGCTTTCGGCTCGACGACCTGATTGACGCGTAACCTCACGTTAGTATCAGCAAGCACGCACAGGCGTTCACGCGGCGCAAGTCTCGAAACAAAGCGTTTTCTAGCACTATTAGACAGGAAGGAAGACAAAGATGGCACTCCCGATTCTCGACCCCAACGCACCGGACTTCACGCGGCGCTATGTGAACCTGGCGGACCCGCGTCTCGGCGCGCAGGCACTCGAGGCCAGCGACGATTTCTTCGCGCCGAAGGAACGGATGCTGAATCCGGAACCGGCTGTCTTCATTCCGGGCAAGTACGACGATCACGGCAAGTGGATGGACGGCTGGGAAACGCGCCGCAAGCGCACCACCGGTTACGACTGGTGCGTGGTGAAGCTGGCGCGCCCGGGCGTGATCAAGGGCCTCGACCTCGATACGAGCCACTTCACGGGCAACTTTCCGCCGGCGGCTTCGGTGGAAGCGGCGCGCGTGGTGGAGGGTGAGCCGAACCAGTCGACCCAGTGGACCGAAATCGTCCCATCGACGACGCTGCAAGGCAACAGTCACCACTATCACGAAGTCAGCGACGCCAACGCGTACACGCACCTGCGCGTGAACATCTACCCGGACGGCGGGATCGCGCGTCTGCGCGTCTACGGTCAGCCGCAAGTAGACTGGGCCGGCGCGAGCCGCACCGAGCAGTTCGATCTGGCTGCGATGGAAAATGGCGCGTATCTGGTCGCTGCGAACAACCAGCACTTCGGTGCAGCGTCGACAATCCTGATGCCGGGCCGTGGCGTCAACATGGGCGATGGCTGGGAAACGCGCCGCCGTCGCGAACCGGGTAACGATTGGGCGATCGTCGCGCTGGCGCAACCGGGCGTGATCAGGAAGATTGAAGTGGATACCGCGCATTTCAAGGGCAACTATCCGGACCGCTGCTCGATCCAGGCCGCGTACGTGACGGGCGGCACCGACAGCTCGCTGATCACGCAAGCCATGTTCTGGCCGGTGCTGCTGGGCGAACAGAAGCTGAAGATGGACAACCAGCACTATTTCGAAAGCGAAGTCGCGGCGCTCGGCCCGGTGACGCACGTGCGCTTTAACATCATTCCGGACGGCGGTGTGTCGCGTCTACGTCTGTGGGGTACGCTCGCATAATGAAAACGCTCGTTATCGAACCGTTGACGAAGGATGCGTTCGCCCCGTTCGGCGACGTGATCGAACTCGAAGGCGCGAAGCAGATTCCAATTAACCTCGGCACCACGATCCGCTATCACGACCTCGCGAAAGTGGACGTGACGGACGAGGGCGGTCGCACGTTGGTGAACCTGTTTCGTGGCCAGCCGCGCGTCCTGCCATTCGAGGTGAAGATGCTTGAGCGTCATCCGCTCGGCAGCCAGGCGTTTGTGCCGCTGAACGACAAGCCATACCTCGTGGTGGTGGCGCCCGCCGGTAAGCTCGATCCTGCGCAGATTCGAGCGTTCGTGACGAGCGGCTGGCAGGGTGTCAACTACGCGAAGGGCGTTTGGCATCACCCGCTGATTGCGCTTGGCGATGTGAGCGATTTCATCGTGGTGGATCGCGGCGGAGACGGGCTCAATCTCAATGAGCAGGATCTTGCCGAATCGCTGTGGTTGACGGAGGACGCGTTGAGTGCGGTGACGGTTTGATGGAGTAGCAGATTACGCGCGAGATGCGACTGCGTTAGTCGCAGGAAGAACAAAACGCCCAAGGCACTTGCCTTGGGCGTTTTTTTATTGGCGTGGCGTCATCAAAGGGGGGTAGCGGAGCATCAGGCGGAACCGAATTTCGGCGCCGGAATGGGACGGCTCATCGCGTAGGTGCCGGCTCTGCACACTGCTCAATCAGGATGTCCTCAAGGGTGGGGCCATAGCCATGCTCAACGGCCCTAAGATCGTATCCCGCTGCTTCGAGCAAACGCACGAGTGCTGACCACTCATATCGTGTCGTGCGGGCGTTTCCATGCGCGCCACGGTGGTACGGACAACGCCCGCGCGGCGCGCCAGTTCTTCCTGCGATACGCCTGCTTTGCGGCAGCAGTCTTTTAGCATGTCAGCGACGTCGGCGAGCGTGGTCATGTGTGGCCCCGGGGCATCAGATTGTGCGGAATGAGGCGATATAGTAGCCGTTGGGCTACATCTTGAATTACCTGAGAGCTCGATTGCGGCGGCAAACCTACACTGCCTGGTGCGTTATGCAGCGGAAGGGCAGCGTCGTCCTGGTACAACGAAAAACGGGCTTTCCGCTTACGCGAAAAGCCCGCTGCTTACCTGATGCCACCAACTACACCGGCCAGCCTCAGCTACTTACTTCAACGCCCCACCCTGGAACCACGCCGCAACCTTCTGACGCTCATCGTCCGTCATATGCGTCACGTTCCCCAGCGGCATTGCCTTCAGCGTCACCGCCTGCTGGTACAGACGCTGCGCATTCTGCGAGATCTCATCCGGCGTATCGAACATCACACCCGCCGGCGCGCTGCCCATCAAGGTCGGATGCGCGGAGTGGCACGCAGCGCAGCGTTGCTGCAGGATCGGCGCAATGTCCGCCACTTTAAGTGTCGGCGCATTGGCCGCTTCGGCCTGCGGTACGACTGGCCTCGGCATCGTCCAGAAGAGGGCGCCGAACATCAGCGCAATCCCGACCAGCGGCAGATACCACAGCACCTGACCGCGGTGACGCATCACGAAGAACTGACGAATCAGCGCGCCGGCCATCATGATCATCGCGAGGATGATCCAGTTGTACTGGTTCGCGTACGTCATCGCGTAGTGGTTCGACAGCATCGCAAACACAACCGGCAGCGTGAAATACGTGTTGTGCACCGAACGCTGCTTGCCGCGCTTGCCGTAAATCGGGTTCGGCGTGTCGCCCTTGAGCATAGCGTCGACCATCTTGCGTTGGCCCGGAATGATCACGAAGAACACGTTGGCCGACATGATCGTCGCGAGCATGGCGCCGACGATCAGGTACGCCGCGCGGCCTGCGAAGATATGGCACGCGAGCCATGCTGCAATCAGTACGTAAAGGCCCACGCAAATACCCAGGACCTTGTCCTTGTTGCCCAGCACGCGGCACAGCGAGTCGTAGACGATCCAGCCCGCAGCGAGGAAGCCGAGCGCGGAGAACACGGCCACCACCGGACCCATATCGAGCACGCTCGTGTCGATCAGATAGGTGCTCGGCGAGAACAGATACAGAACCGTGAAGAGGCTCGCGCCCGACAGCCACGTGGTGTACGACGGCCACTTCGACCAGTGCAGGTCATCCGGCATTTCCGGCGGCGCGACGGTGTACTTCTGCATGTTGTAGAAGCCGCCGCCGTGCACGTGCCACAGTTCGCCGAACACGCCGCGCCTGCGCTGGTTCGGGTCCGTAGGCGGTTTCAGGCTGTTGTCGAGCGCGACGAAATAGAACGATTCGCCGATCCAGGCGATCGCGACGATGACGTGAAACCAGCGCAATGCCAGGTTTAGCCAGTCAGTGATAAAGCCTTCCATGAACTCCTCCACTTCCGAATCGTTATCTGCGCGGGACGGCGGCGGCTCGATGCCGGATCAATGACGACCTGGTTCTCAGGGCCGCCATGCGCCGCTCGCGCAAACTGCTGTTAGGGGACGCGGTGCGCTCAGTTCGCACAGCGCCGTATTGCGGTGATTGGTTCGCTCCGGTGGGTCAAAGCGATGGAAATCAGGCAGGGCGGCTCGCATCGACTGCGCTTCGCAGATGTCTCCAGGCATCTGCGAAACGCAGCGGTGGCGAAGTTGCTGAGGCATGAGCCCGGCCTGATATCCATCCTGTACCGCGACGTCCTGATTGCCCCTAAGTTGCCGTCAGCTGCCCCGATAGGTGCTGTACGACCACGGCGACACCAGCAGCGGCACGTGATAGTGCGCACCGGCATCGGCCACACCAAAGCGCAGCACGACGCGATCGACGAAGCGCGGCTCCGGAACCTTGGTGCCGATCGATGCGAAGTAGTCGCCAGCGCCGAACACGAGTTCGTATTCGCCTGCGACCAAAGCGTCGCCTTCGAGCAGTGGCTGGTCGCAGCGGCCGTCGTCATTGGTGAGGGTGGTTTTCAGCGCGCGGCGCGTGTCGCCCGAGAGCGCGAAGAGTTCGACCTTGATGCCCGCGCCAGGACGGCCGTTGGCGGTGTCGAGCACATGGGTAGTGAGCTTTCCCATTCGCAATTTTCCTTATGTGAATGCGAGGTGTCGGCGGCGGCCCGATCCAGAATACGTTGCGGCGGATCGAGGCTCCACGTCAGTGGCTACATACCCGTCGGCGAATTGAAGCGAGCGCCGTGGCAGCCATTGTAAAAAGGATGTTCCCGTCCGCGCGCGAGCGATAGGAAAGATAATAGCTGGCGCATGACAGCCCGCTGTAAGGCTCGCCGCCATATTTCGCAAACACCGCGCAAACCGTTGTCGCGCGGCCGTGAGCGTTAAATGACCGGTTGACTCGATCCTACCGGTGTCAAAAAAGCCCACTATATCGGCAGTGTGAAGTTGGGTATCGCAACGGCATGAGTTGTCAGCGTTATTTTGGCCGTCGAAGGTTACGTCTGTGCGCAGCAACAATGCCACGTACCCCGAAGACGGCCTAGCACGCTGGGTAACCGGGCCAACGGCGTTCGAATGGACGCGGGCACGGCAGCGTGTCCGCCGCATCGCGTTCGAACGACTTTGCACACGGTACGGCGGACCGGCACGGCCGGGAATCGCCTCGCCGTTGCGACCAGCCTGCCCGGGCGCGCCGTAACGGCAGCAATAAAGCGGAGAAAAACGAATGACGATGGAGCAGCAGGCCGGCGCAGGTATAGGCGCGAACACAGGCGCACAGAAGCGCGGCAAAACGATGCTGGTCAAGCACGCAGACGTGCTGGTCACGATGGACGGCGCCCGGCGCGAGTTGCGCGACGGCGGCCTGTATATCGAGGACAACCGGATCGTCGCAGTCGGCCCGACGGCTGAACTGCCGCAAACGGCCGACGAAGTGCTGGATATGCGTGGGCACCTCGTGATACCGGGCCTGATCAACACGCATCACCACATGTATCAAAGCCTGACGCGGGCGATTCCGGCCGCGCAGGACGCCGAGTTGTTCGGCTGGCTGACGACCCTTTATAAGGTGTGGGCGAATCTCACACCGGAGATGATCGAAGTTTCGACGCTGACTGCGATGGCGGAGTTGTTGCTGTCCGGCTGCACGACCTCGAGCGACCATCTTTATATCTACCCGAACGGTAGTCGGCTCGACGACAGCATTGTGGCCGCGCGCCGGATCGGCATGCGCTTTCATGCGGCCCGCGGCAGCATGAGTGTGGGGCAGAAAGACGGCGGTTTGCCGCCCGACTCGGTGGTGGAGCGCGAACCGGACATTCTGAAGGACACGCAGCGCCTGATCGAGACGTATCACGACGACGGACGTTACGCGATGCTGCGTGTGGTGGTTGCACCGTGTTCGCCGTTTTCGGTGAGCCGCGATCTGATGCGCGAATCCGCGGTGCTGGCGCGGCAATACGGCGTGTCGCTGCACACGCACCTGGCGGAGAACGTCAATGATATTGCTTACAGCCGCGAAAAGTTCGGCATGACGCCGGCGGAGTATGCGGAAGACCTGGGCTGGGTGGGGCGCGACGTCTGGCACGCCCACTGCGTACAACTGGATGACGCGGGCATCGCGTTGTTTGCGCGCACCGGCACGGGCGTTGCACATTGCCCCTGTTCGAACATGCGCCTCGCCTCAGGCATTGCGCCGGTGAAGCGGATGCGGCTCGCGGGAGTGCCGGTGGGACTCGGCGTGGACGGGTCGGCATCGAACGACGGTGCGCAGATGGTCGCGGAAGTGCGGCAGGCGCTGTTGCTGCAGCGAGTCGGCTTCGGTCCCGACGCGATGACCGCACGGGAGGCGCTGGAAATCGCGACGCTAGGCGGGGCGAAGGTGCTTAACCGCGACGATATCGGTGCGCTGTTGCCAGGCATGGCGGCCGACTTTGTCTCGTTCGACCTGCGTCAGCCGTTGTTTGCCGGCGCCTTGCACGATCCGGTGGCCGCATTGGTGTTCTGTGCGCCATCGCAGGTGTCGCACAGCGTGATTGGCGGGAAGGTGGTAGTGAAGGATGGGCAGTTGACGACGCTCGAACTGGGTCCGGTGATCGAGCAGCACAATCGTCTGGCGAAAGTGCTGTATCAGGCCGCGGCTTAAGGTATTTGAGCTAAAGCACCGATGCGGTCTATCGTGAACCCGGCTGCGTAATCGGACCGTGCCGATAGACCTGCATGTGAAGAAGCAAAGCGGTACTGCCTGACAGAAGCAAGCCGGGCAGAACCTGGCGCCCGCGTCCCGTGACGCGGACCCACGAGAATTAAGGTTTATCGATCAAGGTCTTGGTCGCTTCGGCGACCAGACTTCTCAACCACCGCACTTCATCGGAGTAGTGAACCCGTTCGTGCCACAACTGGTAGTACTGCATTGGCGGGAAATCCAGCGGCGCGGGCACCACGGTCAGGGGCAGGAATTTCGCGTAGTAGTCCGCAAAAAGCCGCGTCGTCGTGAAGATCAGATCCGATTTGATCAGCACATACGGCGCGAGGTTGAAGTACGGCAGAGTCACGACGACATGGCGCTTCAGGCGCTCGCGCGCGAGGTGCACGTCGATCGCGCCGCGTTGGCCCACCGAATAGGGAGTAGGCGCAAGATGCGGAGCATTCAGATACTGGTCGAGCGTCAACCCGCCGCGCTTGGCGAACGGATGCGCACTGCTCATCAGGCAGACGATCTGGTCGACAAACAGGTTCGACAGATGCAACTGCTCGGGCGGCTCCGGCCAGTTGCCGACCACGATATCGAGCTTGCCGTCTTCGAGCGCCAGTTCGTAGTCGAACGCCGGCCCGAGCGAATGAAATTCAAGCGTCGCGTTGGGCGCGGCCTGACGGAAGCGCTCGACTACCGTCGGCACGAACAGCACGTTCAGATAGTCCGGGCAGCCGATCCGGTAGCAGCGGATAGAAGTGGCCGGATCGAAGTTGTGTTGCTGGAACTTGATGCGTTCGATCTCGCGCAGGGCGTTTTGCACCGGTTCGAGCAGACGCAGTCCGTACTCGGTCGGGACCATACCGGACTTGCCGCGTACCAGCAGCGGGTCGCCGGTGATGTCGCGCAGACGCCGCAGTGCCGCACTGATAGCGGGTTGGGACTGATTGAGTTTGACGGCCGCGCGCGTCACGCTGCGCTCCATCAGGAGGGTGTGCAAGACGCGTAATAAATATGTGTCGATCGCCTCGCGTTGCTGGCTCATGACTTCTCCGAAATATATGTTCTGGCTGATCGAACCGACCTTTAAGTATATGGCTTTTAATATGAATACAAAAATGCGTCAAGAGAGGGATACCCGCACAGCACGCTGTGGCGGGGGTTTGCGGGAATTTTGGCGGCTCGACTGACAGGGTCGAATTAGGTATTGTCATTTCGAAATAGCGAACGAACGGCGCATTCGTCCGGGGCGCGCCGCCTTGTTGCATTAGACCGTCACAGGCGTATTACGGAAACTCATGGACGACTCTTCTTATAACGGCGACACCGCTGCGCAGCCTGCGGGCGGCCCGGCCGTTGTGCCGCGTCTCGTGCTGGCGGGCATCACCAAGCAATATCCGGCCGTGCGGGCCAACGACGATGTGACACTGGTCGTCGCACCCGGCGAAATCCATGCGGTGCTCGGCGAAAACGGCGCGGGCAAAAGCACGCTGATGAAGATCATCTACGGTGCGGTGCGCCCGGATGCCGGTGAGATCCGCTGGCAAGGGCAAGCCGTGGAGATCGCGAGTCCCGCCGCCGCGCGCAAGCTCGGTATCGGCATGGTGTTCCAGCATTTCTCGCTGTTCGAGACGCTGACGGTGGGCGAGAACATCGCGCTTGCGCTCGACGAACCGTTCGACCTGAAGACGCTGGCGAGGCGCATCCGCGAAGTGTCGGCGGATTACGGACTCGATATCGACCCGCAGCGCCATGTGCACAGCTTGACGGTGGGTGAGCGGCAGCGCGTCGAAATCGTGCGGTGTCTGCTGCAGAACCCGCGTCTTCTGATCATGGACGAACCGACTTCGGTGCTCACGCCGCAAGCGGTCCGGAAACTGTTTGACACGCTGCGGCGCCTCGCCGCCGAAGGCTGCAGCATTCTCTACATCAGTCATAAGCTCGACGAAATTCAGGAACTGTGCGACACCGCTACGGTGCTGCGCGGCGGCCGCGTGACCGGTCATGTGAAGCCCCGCGACGAAACCCATGCGTCGCTCGCGCAATTGATGGTCGGCCATTCGCTGCCCGACTACACGCGTCGCACGCATACACCGGGCGACGTGCTGCTCGACGTGAAGCATTTGTCGGCGGCAAGCGACGATCCGTTCGGCACCTCGCTCGACGACGTCTCGTTCAGCGTGCATGCCGGCGAGATATTCGGCATCGCGGGCGTGTCGGGCAACGGCCAGGCTGAACTGCTGTCGGCGCTATCCGGCGAGCAGCGCGGCGCGCGCGCC
>Ga0116109_1000074_pt1 | contig 26710 bp, 23 predicted proteins | sample June2015DPH_8_10_2_FD_89718 | JGI IMG/M metagenome (GOLD analysis project Ga0116109, IMG submission 89718) | Peatland microbial communities from SPRUCE experiment site at the Marcell Experimental Forest, Minnesota, USA - June2015DPH_8_10 | ecosystem: Environmental > Terrestrial > Soil > Wetlands... | reverse complement strand
GCCGATCGCGTCAATCGAGCCTCCTGAAGTTCTCGACGCCCTGCAACGGATAGAACGCAAAGGCAACATCGAGACGGCACACCGGGTGCGCGCTTTGGTTGGACAGGTTATGCGATACGCGATCGCGACGGGTCGCGCGCAGGGGGACGTGGCGGCCGATCTACGGGGTGCGATTCCGCCGGCATCGACCAGGCACCATGCCGCGGTGACGGTGCCTCAGCTCGTGTTTGTTCACACCCGCTGGCTTGGATTCGATGAAGCTATCTTCCTGACCGTGGAATGGTCGAAAGTGGTCGTTCGAAACATAGATCCGCTATAACAAGGTGCTGAGAAAGGTCTCGACAATCCTGATTTGCGTGGGAAGGCGTACGAGTGACCGCCATGCGCTTCAATGATCGACCTGCATATCGCGAGCCCGACAGGCCTAAGACTACGGATTAGCGACAGATGACTACATCGAGGCGGATTCTCCCTCTGCCACGATTGGCCCGATTGCCCTTACAGCCGGATCCTCAAGGAATTCGATCCTCGCCAAACACTCAGCCGTCGGCACTACCTCTAGGTTGAAGGACTCACCTGGTCGTATCTTGGACGGGCTGTCGTTCGTGCGTAATGTAACTGCCGAGTAGTGGACGTTGAGAAGGTTCACGGCTATCGCTGTCCCCAGCAAGTTAAATAGATCGTCGAATTTCCTTGCAAAGACACAGGTCCCGGTTGGCTCGACGCGACGGAATTCCGCAAACCTTCGGCTTCATGTACGTCTCCAACCAAGATGACGAGGTTCCCGGAACTGAGTTCGGCGTTCCGTTTGCGTGGTAGCTCGCAAAGCAAAGACCACAGTTTGCAAACCATGGATATTTCGCGCCACGACACCGGCACATCCAACATCGGAACATCGATCTTCCAGAGCTCGAGTAATTCACGGACGCACCTTATATAGTCCAGCTTCGCGTACTCCTCACTTACAACGGCAGACTGCCCGATGTCGCCAGTCGTGCCAGAGAGGATAGTCCTTCCCTCGACTTCAAGAGACCACGAACCCTCCCAACCACGTTTCAGGGCGTCAAAGTAACGGTGCAGCTTGTCGAAATACGGGAGACTGCGCACGCTCTGCCCCACCCATCTTGTGTAGTCGAAATCGAATTCAATAGTCTGCGACGTCGCCCCCCCTGTTCGCATGCTCGCATCGGTAGCTCATCCGATAGAGCCCGTTAAGCGAGTCTCCCTCAAAGGTAAAGGACTGGGTACCGCCAACGACTTCACCAACAAAATCGTCCATGACGAAGAGGGCGTTTGAGACGGGGCCCTTTAGCAGGATCTTCCGGATTGCAGGTTTGCGTAACTGCGTTTCGAACGCGATCGTGCCTTCGCGTTCGACGAGTTCATCCAGCGTCGCGGATCCGATCATCCGTACCGCTGCTGCCTGCATCAGAACGCATCAACTAGCCAACCCCAAAGTCGCCCGCCGCCCTTTGCTGCCGCACGTCTGGATCGCCGGACACGCTCGCGGATTGGCAGGCGCACATCGCGCGTTACTGCGTCGGCAATTTTCGTTTGTGAACGGATCGGCGATCATTGCCGCGAACAGCGTGAACTTGTGAAGTTGATCGAGACCATGGGCTGAAAGCACACGGTGGCGATAGGCATGCTCCTTTGTTTGATTCTTTGATAACCAATCAAAATCGACTGCGGCTGATCGCGCTTGTGTCGGGTAGTTGCCTTAAGAGGCCCCAGAATTTTTGAAGTGCCACTTTGCTTTTCGGACTGCTCTGATATCCACAGGCGACAATTTTGAGGAGGGTACATGTTTGGGGGCATATCCAGGGCCGTGATGCCCTCCCGTCCATTGGACGCTGGCAGCGCCAATACAAGCGGCCCTATTCAGAAGGAGACTTCAGCATGCTGGAAAGCAGAAAAGCGAAACGACGTACCTTTTTGCGACCATCGGTTCGCGCACTGAGCGCGGCGGGAGCGTCACCAAGGTGACCAGCAAAGCAGAATATCGGGGGATGGCACTGGCCCGCGTTGGCGATGTCGTCACCTACGACGACGGCAGTGAAGCGACCATCATCGACGGAGCGGGGTTTGCCGCTGCCTGGGGTGACAGGCCGTTTGCCTTGGTCGGATCGCGCCTGAGCAACGGCGAAATGATCACGGAAACTTTACAGGACGGATGGGGTATCAAGGTTCGCGACGGAGAACGGATTCCCGGCCTGTTTGATCCAGCTTACATGCTGCCCCAGAGGGCTACCACGGACGGAGGAAACACCCATGCGTAAGGCAGCGGTGCGGCACGGCGACCCGACGACGACGAGCGGCTTTGTCATGGCTTATTCGTCCACGATTCACGACGACGGCAAAAAGGTCGCACTGAGTGGCGACGAAGCAACCTGCGGCAACTGCAAGGGCGTATTCAAGATATTCGGTACCGGTCAGGGAATGTCCGAAAAGTCGCGGGTCGTTGTTGTTGACGGTGATCAGGTGCTGTGCCCGTGTAAGAAGAACAGGGTGATCGTAGGCAATAACCCGGGAATCTTTCTCACGATTACTGAAGGCTCAGCAGGCGCGAACAGCGTTACCGCCGCAGCATCTCCAGCGCAGACCATAGATGAAGCGACGCATACCCGCTGGTGCTTGGTGTGGGACCGTGATACTGGCGAGTCGGTGACCAATCAGGAGTTTGTCGCCGATATTGGAGGCGTAAGACAGTACGGAAAGACGGACGGACAGGGATACGCGAAGATCGAGACCAACGGCGAACAAGCGTTCAACATCCATGTCGTCTTTTCGTCGCCGAAGCGCGTCCTGAAACCCCATCAAGGAAATTAGTCGTGGCAACAGATTACAACATTGAGCATTGGACTTCGTCTTGTACGATGGTTGGCAGCAGCAAAGACGATGCTATCTTCATCAAGGTTAACAATCGGGCTGCGACGCGACAGGCGATCATCAACCACGTAAGACAAAACAGCATGAACTTTGTGGAGCGATCAGACTGGGCTGCGCATAAGAATCGCTCGGACCGGATGCGCGACGACTGGGACTACACCAAGATCGCCATCCATCATGCCGGACGTAGCTTCACGTGCGGCCCTGCCGCGCTTCAGATGCAGGAAATCCAGGACATCCAGACGGGACGGCGCGCAGCGGCGAGTGACGATATCGGCTATCACTATGCGCTTGACTGTTTCGGGAATGTCTTCGAAGGCCGGGATATTCGGTTCAAGGGCGAGAATGTGCACAACTACAACACGGGGGTTATCGGTATTGTGTTGCTAGAGAACCTGGCGGCCCCGGACGAAGGTCGTGATGGCGTCACGATGGTCCGTAAGCTTTTCGATGCCATCGGCTTCAACGAGCGGCCGCTTGTGCCCGAAAAGCAGAAGCAATCGCTGGAAGCATTCATCGCCATTTTGCGAGAGTTCTTTTACATTGATACGCTTGGTGGTCACCGTGAGTTCCCTGGCCAATTGGGTGAGGGCAAGATTTGCCCAGGCAACGTTGGCTTGACGCTCGTCAAAGAACTGCGGAAATTGACTCGGCTGAGTTCACCATGAATGCGCCACGGAAATGGCTGGCGGCAATTGTCGGTACAGGCATCGTTATCGTGACAGTCGCCTACACAGGTTATGTCAATTCGTATCTCGATCACGAGACGCAAATCACGTTCTTCCTGAAGCGATACCCGACTTTGCAGACAAAGTTCTACGACCCGTTTGCCAATGAGGGGGATGACGAGCCGATCGACCAATTGCCGCAGATCGATCGTGCGCACTTTGCTGACTACTGCAAATACCGGTTTGGGGTTGTCGACCGTAACACCGGGGCGCTACAGGAGTGCAAAGCGAAAATTCCAGGCTATTTACAGTAGGTGTCCACTGGCGCGTGCCTGCAATCGAACGACGCCCGCCAGTCGCCTGTCTGAATGATTCATGCTACTACCGCGCCAGTCACGGCACGCAGGGGGAACTGCAACCTGCTCTGCGTTTCGCCAGCTTGGCTTGAGTTCTTCGTGTACCTTGCGCGCCGCTTTTTCGAAAGTAAAGACTATGGCCGCGAGAGCCGTCGCTCGCTGTTCATGGTTGCGCCGCTCGATAGGGTCGCCGCCGCCGTCGATAACCTTACGCATCGCCAAAGCCTTCTCCCGGGCTTCTGCTATCGACGTTTCCGGGTAAGTGCCAAGCCCCGCATCGCTCCGCCTACCCGAAAGCGGCGACGTGAAACGCAGCGACCTCTTCGCACCCCTCTTTGTCGTCAGCATGCGCCCAGTGACCTTCCCATCGAAAACCGGCTTGTCGCCATGTCTGAGGGTTCTTGCTTGCCTGTCTGTAAGTGACATTTTCAGCCCATCACGAAGCACCGGATTGGGTCGGAACATTGTAGACTACGGCGGACGGAAACGATGCACAGGTCTTTGATATTAAAAGGATATTACTGAAGCATCCGGAATGTGCAGGATCGATTTCTGGCAGCGCCGCCTCCACCAAACACCCTGCAAATAGCAGTAATGTTTTGCTAAAAACCCCGACAGCGTCAGGCTTTCGGGGTTTTTTGTTGCCCGTTGCTTTCGCGTGCGCCGGCTGAACCCAAGCCCGACATCAGCAGTGTGGAAGTGTTCAGGAAGACCTTGCTGGATGCAAAGTCGGTGGCGTATCCGGACAGCGCGAGTGGCGTCTATCCAGATTCAGCTCTTTGAAAAGATGGGCTCGATCCGCTAGTCGCGCACTAGCCGGCAGTTCTTGCGAAGCAAAGCCCGTCAGGGCGCTGTGAAAGCGCGGACCAACATGCCGCGCCATACCGGGTTACTGATCCTGCGGGCACTGCAGATTGCAACCGTCCGGATCACCGTTGTCGCCCTTTTTGCGCATCGCGGACTTCTTGTCGGACTGGTACTTGTTCGACGGCGCCGATGCCGCGAACGGCAGTTGCGGATGCTCCTGCAGATGGAATTCGTCGTCCAGGATCCCGCCAGGGACGCCCGGCGAATTCTGCGCAAAAGCAATGGAGACTGTGGCGAACAACGCGCCTGCCGTAGCGGCCACGGCACAGGCTTTGAGAAGAACGTTCATGTCGATCCGGCGCGGTGTGCCGCGCAGTTGAGGCTAAATCAGAAGGCTACAGAGTATCGCATACCGTGCCCCGCCACAGCGGCAGGCCCCGCCCGGTTGTTACAGGCGCTTACCCGAAGCCAGACCGAGTCCTTCTTCGAGCTCCAGCAGCGTGCCGCAGTCCTGTGGATTGTAGCCCTCCAGCCGGGCCACGCCGCTCTTGAATGCTTCGCTGCGCAGCATGTCGATGACAGTGGCAAGCGGCGCGCGCTCCAGCGCCGCCCGGTCGCACGCGAAGTAATAGTCCTCATCGACGATCGGCACGAAATCGAGCCCGAAATGATGCGCGGCCGGCTCCACGCCAAATCCCACATCGGCCATGCCACTCGCGACAAACGCAGCAATCGCCGAATGCGTCAGTTCCGTCGATGCATAACCGTTGACCCGATCCGGATCGACGCCCACGCGACGCAGCGCCAGATCGAGCAGCATCCGCGTGCCGGACCCCGGCTGCCGGTTCACGAAGCGGATGTCGTCGCGCGAGAGATCGCGCAGGTCGCTGATCTGCTTCGGATTGCCCTTTGACAGAAACAGGCCCTGCTTGCGCTGCGTGAGGTGGAGCAGCACATGTCGCTCGGGGTCGAGCCAGCGCCGGTAGGTATTTGCACAGGCATCGCGAAATTCGCCACGCGGCAGGTGAAAGCCGGCCAGATCGCACTCGCCTCGCGCCAATGCGGTGACCGCATCCGCGCTGTCGCGATACTTGATGTCGACGGGCACTTCATCGGCCACCAGCGCTGTGACCAGCGCGGCCACCGCGTAGCCGTGCGAAGCGTGAATCCGTACATCGTCGGCGGGCGGCGCGAGCCATCGGTTCAGGTCGCTCGCCACCTCGCTCGCTAGCGCCCGCATGTTGCCATCGAGCCGCTCGCTGCACAGACGCTGCGCGCGCAATACGGCCTGTCCGAGTTCCGACAGCACCGAACCGCGCCCGCGCTCTTTGGCAATCAACGGACCGCCTAGCCGCTCCTCGATGCTGCGCAGCAAGCCCCATGCATGACGGTAGGATAAACCCTTACGCGTCGCCGCCTGGGCAATGCTGCCCGTTTCGTCGACGAGCGCCAAAAGCTGCACGACGTCCGTCAGGCTGGCTTCGCGGCCGTCCGGGTCGCGCACAACCAGCTGTGCGTGGCATTCGATCCTGACCATATATGCTGAGTTGCTTCCTATTGCGAAAGGGGCGTCACCCGCCTATCGTTCCTCTAAACCTACCAAACGTACGAAGCTTATGTGCATAGTTTATGAATTACAAGTGCATATTTGACCTTCGAGGAGCCCTACTTTGCACGATTCCAACGCGATCGCGCCTGAGCAACTAGTGCAGCGTCATGCGCAGCCAGGCCGGTCTTTACTTGCTGTACTGCATGCCATTCAGGACGAACTCGGCTTTGTGCCGCCGGATACGGTGGCACCGCTCGGCCGGGCGATGAACCTGTCACGCGCGGAAGTCCACGGCGTAATCACCTATTATCACCATTTTCGCACTCATCCCGCGGCGCCGGTCACCGTGCAACTCTGCCGCGCCGAAGCCTGCCGCAGCATGGGCACGGAGGCACTGGCGCAGCACATCGAGGCGCGCACCGGTTGCCACTTCGGCGGCGAACATCAACACGCGGAAAGCGCAGCCGTCAGTCTCGAATCGGTGTACTGCCTCGGTCAGTGCGCGCTGTCGCCGGCGTTGACGATCAACGGCACGCTGCACGCGAAGGTCACGCCCGAGAAGTTCGACGCACTGCTTGCGGCCGCGACGAAGCGCGTGGAGGAAACGGCATGACGCGCATTTATGTTCCTCGCGATTCCGCTGCGCTGGCACTCGGCGCTGACGCGCTGGCCGACGCGATTACCCGTGAAGCGGCACAACGCGGCATCGCCATTGAATTGATCCGCAACGGCTCGCGCGGATTGCTATGGCTCGAGCCGCTGGTCGAGGTCGCCACCCCGCGCGGGCGGGTCGGCTATGCGAATGTCGACGCAGTAGACGTCGCCTCCTTGTTCGACGCGGGCTTCACTGAGGGAAGCGACCACCCGCGCCAGGTGGGTGTCGTCGACGAGATTCCGTATCTGCAAAGGCAGCAGCGTCTGACCTTCGCCCGCATCGGCCTCACCGATCCCCTGTCGATCGAGGACTACGTCACCCACGGCGGTCTCGAAGGTCTGAAGCGGGCGCTCGCCGCCGATGGCGACGCCGCCTGTGAAGCCCTGATCGAATCAGGCTTGCGCGGCCGTGGCGGTGCGGCGTTCCCAGCCGGTATCAAATGGCGCACGGTGCGAGGCGCCAAGGCGGCCCAGAAGTACATCGTCTGCAATGCGGACGAAGGCGATTCCGGCACCTTCTCCGACCGTCTGATCATGGAGAGCGATCCGTATGTGCTGATCGAAGGGATGATCATCGCGGGCATCGTGACCGGCGCGACACTCGGCTACATCTACGTGCGCAGCGAGTATCCGCATTCGATCGCGACGCTCGAAACCGCTATCAGTCGCGCCCGCGACGCCGGCTGGCTCGGCGACAGCGTCCTCGGCTCCGGGCATCGCTTCGAGCTGGCCGTCGCCAAAGGCGCGGGCGCCTATGTCTGCGGCGAAGAAACCGCGCTGCTCGAATCGCTCGAAGGCAAGCGCGGCATCGTGCGCGCCAAGCCGCCGGTGCCGGCGCTAGTGGGGCTGTTCGGTCAGCCAACCGTCATCAACAATGTCATCACGCTCGCCACGGTGCCGATCATCTTCGCACGCGGCGCGGCATTTTATAAAGACTTCGGCATGGGCCGCTCGCGTGGCACGTTGCCGTTCCAGCTCGCCGGCAACGTGAAGCAAGGCGGTCTCGTCGAGCTCGCGTTCGGTGTCACGCTGCGCGAGCTGCTGTACGACTATGGCGGCGGTACCGCCAGCGGCCGGCCTGCGCGCGCGGTGCAGGTGGGCGGCCCGCTCGGCACCTATCTGCCGGAGAGCCAATGGGACATTCCGCTCGACTATGAAGCCTACGCAGCGGTCGGCGCAGTGGTCGGTCATGGCGGAATCGTGGTGCATGACGACACCTCGAATCTCGCTGAGCTCGCCCAATACGCCATGCATTTCTGTGCGCTCGAATCGTGCGGCAAATGCACGCCATGCCGGATCGGTTCGACGCGCGGCGTCGAGGTCATCGCGCGCATTCGCAACGGCGATACTTCGACGCGGCAAGTCCAATTGCTGCGCGACCTGTGCGACACGATGGTGTCCGGTTCGCTCTGCGCAATGGGCGGCATGACGCCCTACCCGGTGCTGTCCGCACTCGACCACTTTCCCGAAGACTTCGGTCTCGACACCGCCCAGCCCAAAGCGGCGGCGGCCTGACGATGGAGCCCACTATGTCCGACGTGCTTAATTCCCCCGCTGGCGGTTGCGGTTCCGGCAACTGCGCGTGCAAGTCGCAAGCGCAGGCCCAAAGAAGTTCGCAAACCCGCTCGCCCTTCGACGATACCGACTACGGCACGCCACTGCGCCACGCGGATGTCGACGTGACGCTCGAAATCGACGGTCAGTCGGTCTCCGTCCCTGCCGGCACTTCCGTGATGCGGGCAGCGATTGAAGCCGGCGTGCACGTGCCGAAGCTGTGCGCCACCGATTCGCTCGAACCGTTTGGCTCTTGCCGTCTATGTCTCGTCGAGATCGAAGGCAAGCGCGGTTATCCGGCCTCGTGCACGACGCCCGTTGAAGCGGGCATGAAGGTGCGCACGCAAACCGACCGTCTGCAGTCGTTGCGCCGCAATGTGATGGAGCTGTACATCTCCGATCACCCGCTCGACTGTCTGACCTGCCCTGCCAACGGCGACTGCGAACTGCAGGACATGGCCGGCGTGACGGGTCTGCGCGAAGTGCGCTATGGCTTCGACGGCGCGAATCACCTGAAGGACAAGAAGGACGAGTCGAATCCGTACTTCACCTACGACCCGTCCAAGTGCATCGTCTGCAATCGCTGCGTGCGTGCATGTGAAGAAACTCAAGGCACGTTCGCGCTGACAATCGCCGGTCGTGGTTTCGAGTCGCGCGTCGCCGCGAGTGCAAACCAGCCGTTCATGGAATCGGAGTGCGTCTCGTGCGGCGCGTGCGTCGCTGCGTGCCCTACCGCGACGCTGCAGGAAAAGACCGTCATCATGCTCGGCCAGGCTGAGCATTCGGTTGTGACGACCTGCGCGTATTGCGGCGTCGGCTGTTCGTTCAAGGCGGAGATGAAGGGCAACCAGGTTGTGCGCATGGTGCCGAACAAGAACGGCCAGGCCAACGAAGGCCATGCCTGCGTGAAGGGCCGCTTTGCGTGGGGCTATGCTACGCACAAGGACCGTATCACCAAGCCGATGATCCGCGCGAAGATCACCGATCCGTGGCGTGAAGTCAGTTGGGAAGAAGCGCTCAGCTATGCGGCCTCGGAGTTCCGCCGCATTCAGGCTAAACATGGCCGCGATTCGATCGGCGGCATCACGTCATCGCGCTGCACCAACGAAGAAACGTATCTGGTGCAGAAGCTCGTGCGCGCCGCGTTCGGCAATAACAACGTCGATACCTGCGCCCGCGTATGTCACTCGCCGACCGGCTACGGTCTGAAGACCACGCTCGGCGAATCGGCCGGCACGCAGACTTTCGCCTCGGTCGACAAGGCCGACGTCATCATGGTGATCGGCGCGAATCCGACTGACGGCCATCCGGTGTTCGGCTCGCGTCTGAAGCGCCGCGTTCGCGAAGGCGCGAAGCTGATTGTGGTCGATCCGCGCCGCATCGACATCGTCGATACACCGCACGTCAAAGCATCACATCATTTGCAACTGCTGCCGGGTACCAACGTCGCGATCGTCAATGCGCTCGCCCACGTGATTGTGACGGAAGGCCTGCTCAACGAAGCGTTTATCGCAGAACGTTGCGAGACGCGCGCGTTCGATCAATGGCGTGCCTTTGTCGCGCTGCCGGAAAACGCGCCGGAAGCCACTGCCGAAATCACCGGGGTGCCTGCCGAACAAGTGCGTGCAGCGGCGCGCATCTACGCGACGGGCGGCAACGCCGCGATCTACTATGGCCTCGGCGTCACCGAACACGCACAAGGCTCGACCACGGTGATGGGCATCGCGAACCTTGCGATGGCCACCGGCAACATCGGCCGCGAAGGTGTGGGCGTGAATCCGCTGCGCGGCCAGAACAACGTGCAGGGTTCGTGCGACATGGGCTCGTTCCCGCACGAACTGCCGGGTTACCGCCATATCAGCGATACGACCGCCCGTAACTTGTTCGAAGAAGCCTGGCACGTCACGCTGCAACCCGAACCGGGCCTGCGTATTCCGAACATGTTCGACGCGGCGCTCGACGGTAGCTTCAAGGGGCTCTACTGCCAGGGCGAAGACATCGTGCAGTCCGATCCGAATACGCATCACGTGTCGGCTGCGCTGTCGTCGATGGAGTGCATCGTCGTTCAGGATATTTTCCTGAACGAAACCGCGAAGTACGCGCACGTGCTGCTGCCGGGTTCGTCGTTCCTCGAAAAGGACGGCACCTTTACAAACGCGGAGCGCCGCATCTCGCGCGTGCGCAAGGTGATGCCGCCCATTCCTGGTTACGCCGACTGGGAAGTCACGGTGATGCTCGCCCGTGCGCTCGGCTATGAAATGGACTATGCGCATCCGTCCGAGATCATGGACGAAATCGCACGCCTCACGCCGACCTTCCACGGTGTCTCGTACGCGAAGCTCGACCAGCTCGGCAGCATCCAGTGGCCGTGCAATGAGAACGCACCGGATGGCACGCCGACCATGCACATCGATACCTTCGTGCGCGGCAAGGGCAAGTTCGTGATCACGAAGTTCATCGCGTCGCCCGAGAAGGTTACGCGCAAATTCCCGCTGATCCTGACGACCGGCCGCATTCTGTCGCAATACAACGTGGGTGCGCAAACGCGCCGCACCGAGAACTCGCAATGGCACGACGAGGACCGGCTTGAGATTCATCCGCACGACGCCGAAGAACGCGGCATCAAGATGGATGACTGGGTTGGCATCGAATCGCGCGCGGGCCAGACCGTATTGCGCGCCAAGGTGACCGAACGGATGCAGCCGGGCGTCGTCTATACGACGTTCCACTTCCCCGAATCGGGCGCCAACGTGATCACGACCGATAGTTCAGACTGGGCCACCAATTGTCCGGAATACAAGGTGACCGCTGTGCAGGTGATGCCGGTCGAACAGCCATCGCAATGGCAGAAGGACTATTCGCGCTTCAATACGGAACAGCTCGACTTGCTGCGCCAGCGCGAACTGGCCAATGCAACGTCAGGCAAATGAGGGCACGCCATGGATGAAGAGAACCTGATCGACATGGCGAACCGGATCGGCGAGTTTTTCGATTCAATGCCGGACCGCGAAGAAGCGCTCGCCGGCATCGCCGATCATATTCGCCGCTTCTGGGAGCCGCGGATGCGGCGCGCGCTGCTGGCCACGCTCGACCGGCCGGATGCAGGCGGCCTCCAGATGACGGCCATCGTCAAAGAGGCCTTGCTGGCGAATCGCGAGAAGTTGACACCAGCGGCGGCGGTGGTCGTGTGAGGTGAAGCGTCGGGGCGCCGTGGCGCCCCGCGCAGATGCATCAATAGCATTGACTCGCCACGCTTTCGTGCGCGAGATTGCGTCAAACTCCTGGCACCAGATGCGCCGCGCAAGCCGCCCTAACACGCGGCCTGCTGCGGCGTAACACTCCTCGCGAACCACGACTCACAGTGGCGCAGCAACGCGTTCAGATCGGACGCGGGTCGCCCGCGCACGCTGATATACCCGTCCGGGCGCATCAGGTAAAACGCCGGCCGGGTCCGCCCATACGACTCGGACAGCGACGGCGCGCCCTCGCCCGTCGTATCGCTGACGCGCCAGATCCGCACCGCACCCGGCAACAGCCGCTCGACAGCCTCGCTAAAGTGGTCGAGATCGGCGTCGTGGGTCGCCTTGCGGCTCGCGACCGGATCGTGCGGCGGGGCCCTCGCATCTTCCGGTGCGACCAGCAGAAACAACGAAAAAAACGCCGGATCATGCAAATCGAAAATGCAGCCGATACCGGGCGCGCGTCCAAGCGGTCCATCCACGACATGCACGAGCGCATCGGGTGCGCGTTCGCCGGCACGCGGGCCACCATCGAGCACCCGTTCGAGCGTGAGCGGACTCCGCCGGTACTGGATTGCCAGTTCGCTCACCGTGAGACGCGCCGCATCGCGCAGCGGGCCGAGAGCGGCGAGCGTCGGCATGACCCGCTCGCGCAATAGCTTGAGTGGTCCATGATCGGCTTCCGCCATGTGTGTGACAAAGCTGGTCTGACGCAACACGTCGCGCTCGATCGGATGCCGCTCCAGATGATAGGAGTCGAGCAGCCGGTCCGGCGCGTGGCCCTTCATCACGCGGGCAAGTTTCCACCCCAGGTTGAACGCTTCCTGAATCCCCGTGTTCATTCCCTGTGCACCGGCTGGGCTGTGCACATGCGCAGCATCGCCAGCAAGGAATACGCGGCCGACCCTCAATTGTTCGACCATCCGGCTGTTCAGATGAAAATGCGTCGACCACGTCAGGTCCTCAAACTTCACCGGATGATGGATACGCCGTGCGGCGAGCGCGCGGCATTCCTCGAGCGAAGGCGCAGGCGCTGCGACTTGCGGCGCTGCGCCGGAAGCGGCAGCGACAGTTGAAGGGGATGAGTCATCGACCGCTGACGCGCTCGATGCCCCCCCGCCGTTCAATGAGCCTGGGCCAGATCGAGCCGGATCAGCTTCCGCTGAGAGCGGCATCGCCGGATGATCCGCAATCAGCCGGTAGCGCCCCGCGCCCATCGGAAACAACGCTGCGAGCCCCTCGCCCGAGGCGAAGATATGGAGCTCGTCATCGGGCCAGTCCGTCTCGGCAAGCAGATCGGCCAGCAGGAAAGTCTGCTCGAAGGTCTTGCCGGCGAAACTCATGCCGAGGCGGTGGCGAATCGCACTGTGCGCGCCATCCGCCGCGATCAGGTATGAGGGACGCACAGTTTCGCTGCGTCCGTCGGCGCGCTGCAGCGTCGCGCTGAGCCCGGCGGAACCCTGCGCGAACTCCGTCAGCTGGACACCCCGCTCGATGCTTACGCCGAGCGTCGCCAGATGCTCAGTCAGCAAGCGCTCAGTGACGGCCTGATCGAGGAACAGCACGTACGGATAACGCGTCTGCAGCGGATCGAAATCAAGGCGCGCGAGACGTTGCCCGTTGGAATAGAGATTCGCTGCACGGGCGCGATGGCCCAGCTCGAGAAACGGCTCAATGAGACGATGCTGCTCAAGCAGTTCAAGCGTGCGTGCCTGGATGCCGATCGCCCGCGAATGGGGGTCCGGCTGCAACGCCTTGTCGATCAGACGCACGGGAATATGCGCGCGCGCGAGGCTCATTGCTGCAGCAAGCCCGGTTGGGCCCGCCCCAACGATCAGCACCGGCGACGCATCGTATGAGGCGGCGGCCATGCAAAACTCCGGAGACCAACATGCCGCCTAGTGTACGCCGCTGCCCCGCCGCCTGACGGTGCACTGCGTCAATCCGGGGTCAATATGAGTGCGGGTGCTCGAGCGAGCAGTGATGATGGGTGGTACCGAGGTCGACCTGTAGCGTGGCGTGATGCATCGCGAATTCCTCGCGCAGCGTAAGCACGATGGCGTCGACGGCCGCATCGCCGGGGTGTCCGCCCGGGATCACGAGATGCGCGGTCAACGCGTTGCCGGTGGTGGATAACGCCCACACGTGCAGGTCATGCACATCGGTGACGCCGGGCTGGCCCGCAAGATATTCGCGAATGCGCTGCAGGTCGACGCCGGGCGGAACCGCATCCAGCGCGAGCCGCACCGAATCGCGCAGCAGCCCCCACGTGCCGTACACGATTACCGCCACGACAATCAGGCTCATGACCGGATCGAGCCAGCTCCAGTTCGTGGCGAGGATGACGAGGCCGCTCACCGCTACGGCTGCGGAGATCAGCGCGTCGCCCGCCATGTGGAGAAAAGCGCCCCGAATATTGAGGTCTTCTTTCTGGCCGCGCATGAAGAACCACGCGGAGAAGCCGTTGACCAGCATGCCGACGGTGGCGACCACAAACACGGTCAGCCCTGCGACGGGTGCGGGATGCATCAGGCGACCAATCGCTTCGGCGACGATCACGCCGCACGCAAACAGCAGCAGCCCGGCATTCACCAGCGAGGCGAGAATCGAGGTGCTGCCGTAGCCGAAGGTGTAGCGCGTCGAGGGGCGTCGCGCGGTGAGCCAGGTAGCGCCCCAGGCGAGCAGCAGGCCGAGCACGTCGGAGAGGTTGTGGCCAGCATCGGCGAGCAGCGCGGTCGAATGTGCGATCGCGCCGTAAATGCCCTGAATCAGGACAATGGCGACGTTTAGTGAGACAGCGATAGCGAACGCGCGCCCGTGACCCGCGACCGGTGCGTGGTGATGATGGTGGCCGCCGTGGCTGTGGCTGTGGTTGTGACCGGGGCTGGGGCTGGGGACATGACTGTGGCTATGGCCATTGGCGTGCGGGTGCGCCGTGTCGTGCTCATGAGCGAGTTCGCCATGCGCGTGACCGTCTTCGTGCTCCTTGGCGGGGCCATTGAGAACCGGAGGTGTGTTCATGACGGATCCAGGGATAATTCGGTCGCCGGCTCAGCCGCGTGTTCCAGCATGCCCGCAAGCATCCCGCTGATGTGCCGGTCTGCCGCGAGGTAGAACACCTGCTTGCCCTGGCGCTCCGCGCGCACAATCCGCGCCGCCCGCAACAACCGCAGGTGGTGACTCACGAGGGAAGGCGAGAGACCAAGCGACTCCGCAATCGCACCCACTGCGCGGGGTTCGTGAACACACGCAAGCACGATACGCAAGCGGCTCGGATCTCCGAGCAGGCGGAACAGGTCGGCGAGCGGCACGACACGGTCGTCATTGCATACGGGCAGCATCATCTACGTTCATATGAACAGTTGTTCATATGATACAGATCAACATCTCGACCGTCAATCGATGGGGTGGAAGGCGGCGAGTATGGGAAAATGCGACATTTGCCTTACAAGACTCGCCCTTCCCGTCATGGAACCCCTGTTTGAGCGCGCCTACGCGGCGCATCGTGACGGCCGCCTCGACGATGCCGAGCGCGGCTATCGCGCCGCGCTTGATATCGATCCCGCGCATGTCGATGCGCTGCACCTGCTGGGCGTACTACGCCACCAGCTAGGTCAGCATGCCGAAGCTGCCGACCTCGTCGGCCGCGCGGTCAACCTGCGCCCGCAGGATGCCGCGCTGCAGTTGAACCTCGGCAACGCGCTCAAGGCACTGGGTCAACTCGACGGCGCGATCGAGCGCTTTCGCAACGCGCTGACGCTCGCGCCGGCTTTTCCGTTGGCGCACTACAACCTTGGCAACGCGTATGCCGCGGCGGGTCGCCACGAAGACGCAGCCGACGCGTTCAGGAAATCATTGCGCCTGCAACCGGACAACGCGTCGACGCACAACAACCTGGGCAACGCGCTGCACGCGCTTGGGCGCCACGATGAAGCGATTGCCTCATTCCAGCGTGCGCTCGAACTGCATCCGGGCCACGCGGGTGCACACAACAATCTCGGCATGGCGCTCAATGCGCTCGGCAGAGCCGACGAAGCGGTCGAACAGTTTCGTGCCGCGATCTCCGCGCAACCGCGCTTTGTTGCTGCGCATTTCAACCTCGCCAACACGCTGGACGCGACCGCCCAGCACGAACAGGCGCTCGGCGCATTCGAAGTCGTGCTGGCGTTGCAGCCGCAGTTTCCGCCGGCGTTGTACGGCCTCGGCAATTCGCTCGCCGCGTTAGGACGTCACAAGGAGGCGCTGCCACGTTTTGAACTCGTAGTGGGCCTCGATCCGAAGTTCGCGCTCGCGTGGCTGAGCCTCGGCACCACGCACCATGCGCTCGGCGCGCATGCTGCGGCCGTACGCGCATTCGATCAGGCGTTGCGGCTGCGGCCCGATCTTGCGTCTGCCCATATGAACCGGGCGATCGCATGGCTCACGCTCGGCGATTTCGCGCGTGGACTGCCCGAATACGAATGGCGCCTCAAGACCATGGCGCAGCGTGGGCCGCAGACGCTGCCCCGCTGGCAGGGTGAGCCGATCGAAAAAAGCACGCTATTCGTGCATGCGGAACAGGGCTTCGGCGACACGCTGCAATTCGTGCGTTTCGTGCCGATCGCAGCGCAGCGCGCAGCGCGCGTCGTGCTCGAGGTGCAGCCGCAGCTCGTGCCGATTCTCGCGCCCACCGCGCTCGAGTGGCACGTAACGCTGATCGCCCAAGGCGCGCCGCGGCCGCCAGCAGATCTGCAATGCCCGCTGCTGAGCTTGCCGCTCGCACTCGGCATGACCGGCGAGACCATTCCATCACATACGCCTTATCTCAGCGTACCGCCGACCTACCGGCGCAAGTGGCGCGGCTCGCTCGGCGGCCAGGCCAAGCGCAAAATCGGCCTCGCGTGGTCCGGCCGCGTCCAGCAACATGAAAACCGCACGATGCCGCTCGCCGCGCTCGAGCCGCTATTCGCGCTCGAAGGCATCGACTGGATCATCTTGCAGCCGAGTCTCAGCGCAGCGGAGTGTGCCACGCTCGACACGCATCCTCGCGCCAGCTCCATTCATCGCTTCGATAAGCGCACCGGCGATTTTGCGGATACCGCTGCAATCATCGAGCGGGTCGACGCGGTCATCTCGATCGATACCTCGATCGCCCACCTGAGCGGCGCATTGCGCAAACCGCTCTGGCTGATGCTGCCGTTTGCCGCCGACTGGCGCTGGTTCGTCAACGAACCGCGCAGCCCGTGGTATCCCGGCGCGCGCCTCGTGCGTCAGCCACAACCGGGCGCGTGGGACGCCGTGGTCGAGAAAGTCGCGCACGAATTACGCAACGCGTAGTCGGTCTTCCTCGAATTCCCCACGGTCCCCAAAAGAAAAACCCCACACTCGCAAAAGTGCGGGGTTTTTCTTCGTGTAGCAGCCTGAGGCCGCCTAGGCCGCGCGATACTGGTTGCGCGATTCCGGCGTGCGATACAGGACGAGCGTAGCGATCAGACCGCAGATTGCCGCGAGACCGAGCCACAAGCCTGGCGCTGCCTTGTTACCAGTCGTATGGATCAGCAGCGTGGAGATTGCCGGCGTAAAGCCGCCGATCGTCGTGGCGAGGCTGTAGGCAAGCGAGAAACCGGCAGTACGCACTTCGACCGGCATCACTTCGGTCAATGCCACCACCATGGCGCCGTTATAGGAGGCGTAGAGGAACGAGAGCCACAGTTCGACGACGAGCAGGCGCGCGAACGACGGGTCGCTTACCAGCCATTGCACCGCCGGATACGCCGTGAGGATCGTCAGGATCGTGAACACCAACAGCACCGGACGACGCCCGACGCGATCCGAGACAGCGCCGGCGAGCGGCAGCCAGACCAGATTCGACAGCCCGATACAGACCGTGACGAGCAGCGCGTCGAGCGACGACAGCTTCAGCACTTCCTTGCCGAAGGTCGGCGTGTAAGCCGTGATCATATAGAACGACACGGTTGTCATGATCACCATGCCCATGCCGCCGAGCACGATGCCCCAGTTTTCGAGCATCGACTTCATGATCTCGCCCATACTCGGACGATGCTTGCGCGCCGCAAACTCTTCGGTTTCCTGCAGCGAACGGCGGATCAGGAACAGGAACGGCACGATCAGACAGCCGATCAGGAACGGCACGCGCCAGCCCCAGGCGCCCATCTGTTCAGCCGGCAGAAGCTGGTTCAGGAACACGCCGATCAGCGCCGCGAACACGACGGCAACCTGCTGGCTGCCCGATTGCCATGAACAATAGAAGCCCTTGTTGCCCTTCGTGGCGATCTCCGACAGGTAGACCGACACGCCGCCCAGTTCCACGCCGGCCGAGAAGCCCTGCAGCAACCGCCCCAGCAGCACGAGGGCTGGCGCGAGCATGCCGATTGTCGAATAGCCGGGAATGGCTGCGACCGTCAAGGTGCCGAGCGCCATCAGCCCGAGCGTCAGCATCAGGCCCTTGCGCCGGCCGTGATGATCGATGTAAGCGCCGAGGACGATGGCGCCGAGTGGCCGCATCAGGAAGCCTGCGCCGAATACCGACAACGACAGCATCAGTGAAGCGAAATCGCTCCCGCTCGGGAAGTAGGTCTTGGCAATCGCCGAAGCGTAATAGCCATAGACCATGAAATCGTACATCTCCAGAAAGTTGCCGCTGACGACGCGGAAAACTGTCCGGACTTTCGATTCGTTGGAAGATGCGTGAGACGCAGTAGACATGACATTCTCGAAATGGCCCACCGCCGGATCCAGCCCGGCATGATTAGGCAGTTGACAACACTTCACCGCGTCGGCGAGCAGATGCCACTGGCGAGGGAACCTGGAACGAGTACGCCCGGGGGCGCTGCATTTTGATGCTGCGCACGATGCAGCGGTATGAGGGTAAACCTAGGGAATACCGTTGCGACGGTTGCGAGACCGAATGTTACCGTTTATGACGCAAGCTTGCAGTTGAGATACGCACTGATCGCGCCCCTTGGTGGCTCTCGCAGTACACTCGCTGTACCCTTTGCTGACTGCCCTCTTTCACGTGACTGTCGAACAGATGTCCACTGCCCGCGCTCTTTCGTTGCGCCCAGCAACACCGGACGACGCCGACCTGATCGCATCGATCCATTCCGCCAGTTGGCAAGCCACCTATCGCGGCCTGCTGCCGGACGCGTTCCTCGACGGCGAGGTGACACGCGAACGCGCCGCCTACTGGCAGGTGCGATTGAATGCGCCGGGCGCCGAACGGCGCAATGTCGTAATCGCCGAAATCGCTGGCAAGCCGATCGGGTTTGCCTGCGTCGAACGGCAACCCGACTCCGCGTGGGGTGTCTTGCTGGACAATCTGCATGCACTCCCCGGCCATCAGGGAATCGGTGTCGGCAAGCTGCTGATGCAGGCGGCCGTCGACTGGGCGCGCGCGCAAGGCGAAACCCAGCTTTATCTGTACGTGCTGGAAGGCAATACGCCGGCTATCGGTTTCTACGAACGTCAAGGCTGGCAATTCGCCGGCGCGGAACCCGATTACATGGGCGGCGTGGATATCACCGCGCTGCGCTACGTGTACCAGTTGGACAGTCGCGCATAAGCAGACGGCCCGGCAAATTGCCGGGCCGTCTGCCTGAGTCTGCCTGATGCCAGGAAGAGGATTGCAGCCTGCTTATCGCGGTGCCGGCAGCCCCGACTCCGTCTGACGCTGCAGTTGCAACACCTGGTTCTGCAACTCACGCAACTGGGCCTGGGCCTTTTCCTTCTCGGCCCGCAATGCAACCGCCTCGGTTTGCGTCTGGCGTTGGTAATCGTTGACCTTGGCCTGCTGGGTGCGGGCCACATCCAGATCGGCCTGCAAGCGCTTCGCGCGATCTTCCGAGAGCGCGATCACATCTTCGATAAACGCCTTTTGTGCCTGCAACTGCGTGCGGCGGATTTCCACCTCGGACAGTTGCGCGGTCTGCTGCACAAAGCCCGCGTAGACGGCCTCGGCGCGAACGTCGTCCTGCGACTTGATCACCCGCCAGAAGTGTTTGTCTTGAAACAACGCTACGTAGTACGTCATTTCCTGCGGATAGAAGAACAGACTCGCGCCATAGCTACCGTTATAGGTGGTGCGCAATTCGGTCAGTTGCGAGTCGCGAATCATTTGCATCAGTTCGGCGACGTTGCCTTGTGCGTCGCCACTGGTGTCGCCGACACCGCCGGCACCGCTGCTACCTGAGGCCGCTTGCAATGCTGCGGCGACCGGCTGAGGCGTCAGCGTATTCATGGCCGGACGCGTTCCGACGACGGGCGTCGAAGCCGATGAACCGGCGCCCTCTCCTGCCAGCACGAGACCACCATGCTGCAGCAGCGCACTCGTGGTCGCGAGCAGCATTGCGCGCCGTACAGTTAAGAGGTACTTCATACGTGCATGCTCCATGCGAATTCCAAACAGCCTTGGATTATCGCGCGGATTTGCGTTCAAGCGAAGCGTTACTGTGTCGCGTCACAACACTTTAAATCGAGATAGATAGCAATCTTAGGAATCCATCAAATCGATCGACAAATCGCGAAAAAGTATCCTGCTTGAGACGCTAAAAAAGAAACAATAAACCGCGGGAGACAGCGGGGATTTCGTTAGAGTAACCGGTCAGCCGTCGCCCGACCCGCCTGCTATATAGAGATGGTTGCTGCGTGATAGAGATCGTGCTGCGTGGAATTTCAATCGCCCTGGCACGGTGTCTTATATTGAATAACCGACCATCCAATTAAAGCGGCCCAAGGTCACGGTCCTTTTCAATCGAATCGCAAAATAGTATCCACATAACAACGCGGCTCCGTATAAAAACGGAGCCGCTTTTGTGCTGTCGCAGCCAATGCGACTAGTCTGTGCTGCAAACGCGTTCCTAGAACCGCGTTTCGCGCGCCACGCGCAAAAACGTATCAAGTAGCGGTGTGCAGTCGAGCAACTCGGGACCGCCCGCACGGTGAAACTCGGGGTGCCACTGCACGCCCATCACGAACGGTGCACGTCGATATCGAACTGCCTCGATGATGCCGTCCGCTGCCGACACCGCTTCAATATTGAGATCGCGTCCGAGCGTCTTGACCGCCTGGTGGTGAATCGAATTGACGATCGCGTCGCGCCGGCCCGGGAACATGTTGGCAAGCGTCGAGCCATCCGGAAAATGAATGCCGTGACGGTGCTGATCATAGTGTTCGTTGACGTGTGCGCCGGCTGTCGGCACGTCCGTGGCGATGTCCTGGTAGAGCGTTCCGCCAAACGCCACGTTGATCAGCTGGCAGCCCCGGCACACGCCAAGCACCGGTTTGCCAGACTCGATGAACTCGTGCAGCAGTTCGAGTTCGTACATGTCCCGCACGCGGTCGCCCGGCCACTCAGGGCTCGTCGCCTGTTCCGCATAGGACTGCGGCGACACATCCGCACCACCCTGCAGCAACAGGCCGTCAAGAGTCTTCGCGTAGTCGCGCAAACGAATGTTGCTCGGATGCAGCATGCCTTGGTGGCCGACCGTTGGGATCATGAAAACCAGCACGTCGCGCGACATCACCCAGTGCGCAATCGATTCTTCGAGATACTGCAACGTCTTGCCGCGCAAGCCTTTGGCGCCCGGCTCTGGGTGGAATATCCGCGCCGAGACACCAATGCGCAAGGTACGCTGGGTGATTCGTCGGCCTGCCCGGTCGAAGATCTGGCGCGCCCGCGCCGCGATAATGCGGCCAAATACGGACCAGGCAGAGTCCGTCTGCTTTAGATAGCGTGGCGGGGCCGGCGGCAGCGCATTCGGCGGTGGCGGGTTCGTGGCAGTGAAATCCGGTGCCGCGCCAAACCCGGGCGGCACCGAACCAGCGGCTCCGCGCGCGCCGGATGCCGCCGACGACGTGCTCTCCGCGTTCGCGTTCCCAGACGCCGATGCCGCGGCTGCCGGGGCAGCACGCGCGGCACGCGCGGCGTCGCGTAGCTCCTTCGTGTGGGCTTCCTGCTGCGCGTAGGCCTCTTGCCGCGCCGTCGACTCAGCGGCGGACGCGCGCGCTTCGGCGGCATCCCGTTGCTGGGCCCCTACGGCATCCGCGGGCGTGACGCTCGACGCGCTGGCAGGATCATCAGTCGAAGAGCGGACTGCCGCTTCTTCGGCTGCGGGCGACGGCGCCGCAGACTGGGCAGGCAGATCTTTGAGCGGCGACTGGATGGCATCCTCGTGTGAGACGGGCAAGGAGACCTTCGGGGATGCGGGCGCTGTCTCCGGCTGTGAAACGGCAGGCTGTGAAACCTCAGCCGGCTCGCCGGACGGGGATGGGGTGCCGGGCGTACCGGCATTCTCTGGCTTGTTTTCGCTCATGACTGTCGGACAGGCGCCTTCCACGCGAACGGACGGATATGGATTGATTATCCGCTACCGGGCGAGGCGCAGCAAACCTGCACACAATTGCTCACATTGTTACGCCACGCATCGGTCAGCGCGATAACCCAATTGATTTATGGATCGGGTTGCTCGTCGAAAGTTTCGCGCAGCGCGATCTGCAAGCTTGCGTGGATCTTCACGCACCAGCGCCACAGCAGCGTCATCAACAGCGCGGCGCACACCAGCACCGCGATGAGCAGTCCCGTGGGCGGCAGAATGCCGCCGGAGAGCGCCGCCACCAGCAGAAACACGCCCACCATCGAGACCACCGGCACGAGATCGGAAATCGTCGAGCGGATCGCGCGGGTGAAGCGCCCCGATTTCGCCGGCTGGACGCTGAGTTCAGCGAGCAGCAACGCAAGCGATTTGGTCTTGCGATACACCGCGACCAGAAACGGCATCGACACCAGCAAGGCCACGCTCCACAGCACGACGCGCTGCAAGGGCTCGGACGGCAACCAGTGCACGAGTAGCGCGCTCGCATAAGGGGCACCGTACGTGACCGCGAGGAAGATCGCCACCACCAGGGCGAGATTCACCGCGATCTGCAGGATGATCCGGCGCGTGATGCCAAACAGCGTCGGGCCGTCGCTGGCTGGGCGCAGGTTCCCGAGCCACTGCGAGTACATGCCGAACACATTGGCAACGGTACGCGGCATCGCATGGCCGAGCCGCTGCGTGAGCGGATCGGCGGCGCGGATCAGGTACGGGGTGAACAGGGTTGTCAGTGCCGATACCGCGACTGCGATCGGATATAGGAAAGCGCTCGTCACTTTCAGCGTGAGACCGAGCGAGGCGATGATGAAAGAGAACTCGCCGATCTGCGACACGGTCATGCCGACCCGCATCGCCGTGCGGCCGTCCTTGCCGGCAAGGAAAGTGCCGAGGCCGCACGAGACGATCTTGCCGACGATCACCGCTGCCGTGATGACCGCAATCGGCCAGGCGTAGTCGACCAGCACATGCGGGTTGAGCATCAGACCGATGGTCACGAAGAAGATCGCCGAAAAAGCGTCGCGCAGCGGCGCAATCAGATGTTCAATGCGATGCAGATGACGCGATTCAGCCATGATCGCGCCGATCAGGAACGCGCCGAGCGCGATGCTGTAGTCCAGCTTCACGACGAGCAGACAGAAACCAAAGCAGAACCCAAGCACCGACACGAGCAGCATCTCGTCGCTACGCGAGCGCGCCACGTAGTTGAGCGCGCGTGGCACAACGAGAATGCCCACCACCAGCGACACCGTCATGAACAGCACCAACTTGCCAAGCGTGATCAGCGCGACACCGGCGCTCAACTGTCCCGTCTGGGCGATGCCGGACAGCAGCACCAGCATGGCGATAGCGAGAATGTCCTCGACGATCAGAATGCCGAACACCAGTTGCGCGAAGCTTTCGCGCTTGAGGCCGAGTTCGGACAACGCCTTGACGATGATGGTGGTCGACGAGATCGCGAGGATCGCGCCGAGAAACAGCGAGTCCATCGAACTCCAGCCGAACGCGCTACCGATCTCGTAGCCTAGCCACAGCATCAGCACGATCTCGGACAACGCCGCGACGATCGCGGTCGCGCCGACCTGAAACAGTTTGCGCAGACTGAATTCGAGCCCTAGCGAAAACATCAGGAACACGACGCCGAGCTCGCCCAGCGTCTGGATGGTCTGCTCGTCGTGGATCAACTGAAACGGCGGTGTGTACGGCCCGATGATCACCCCAGCAGCGATATACCCGAGCACCACCGGCTGCTTCAGGCGATGGAACAGCACGGTGACGACGCCCGCGAGCGCCATGACCACCGCCAGGTCCTGAATGAAGCCGATACCGTGGTGCATAGGCCGATTCTCCTTACAAAAAGTAATCTTGAAAACGCGATAGTAACGCACCCCGGCGGCAAGCCGGTTTTGGCGTGTCGTCCGAGGCAGAAACGCGTCGCTGACGCACTCGATCCCACGTTGGCGGCGACCGTCCCGTCGATCGCGTTGATCGGCGTCCTCGCAGACTTCGGCATCTTCTGGTCAATGTCCGCCCTTCCTGCAAGGCACCGCCGCCGTGGCTGGCGTCACCCGTGCGCAGGCTCGCCGCCGGCGGCGAGCTGGCGGCGTCGTGCTGGCGGCGTGAAGCCTTGTTCTACAATGCGTGCGATGAGTTTCACCCTTGCTCTTCTTCGCTCCCGCGGATGTCCACAAGGAACACCTCGAACTGTTTCGCCTGCTGCGCGAGCTCGATGCCGAAGGCGCCCGCCAGTCGGTGCAGCGCCATATCGAGGCGTTTCTCGCGACCCTCTTCAACCGGATTTAATCGTCAACCGTAGCTAACCGGATCTGAACGACCATGGCCACTGACTTCACGCCCTTCCCGCCGCTCGCCCAGCTGGCAGCCGATCTGGCCGCGGGCCGCACCACTAGCCGCCAGCTCGTCGAAACCGCGCTCGAGCGCATCGCCGATCCGACCGGCCAGGGCTCGACCGTCTTCATGCACGTCGATGCCGACAGCGCCCGCGCCGCCGCCGACGGCCACGACCGGCTGCGCGCCGCCGGTACCGTGCTGTCGCCGCTCGCGGGCATCCCGGTGTCGATCAAGGACCTGTTCGACATCGAAGGCCAGGTGACCCGAGCCGGTTCGCGTGCGCTGACCGATGCACCGCCCGCCACCACCGATGCAGTCTCCGTGGCCCGCCTGAAGCGGGCCGGCGCGGTGATCGTCGGGCGCACCAACATGAGCGAGTTTGCGTTCTCCGGGCTTGGCCTGAACCCGCATTACGGCCATCCGCTGTCGCCTTACCGGCGTGATGTGAAGGGTGACGAGCGGGTCTCCGGCGGCTCATCCTCGGGTGCGGCAGCATCGGTGGCGGATGGAATGGCGGCCATCGCGCTCGGCACCGACACGGGCGGCTCGATCCGCATCCCAGCCGCGCTATGTGGCCTGACCGGCTTCAAACCCACCGCCGATCGCATCCCCAAGCAAGGCGGCGTACCGCTTTCGCCGACGCTCGATTCGTTCGGGCCAATCGGTGTCTCCGTGGCGTGCTGCGCGCTGGTCGACCGGATGCTGGCGGGGCTCGAGCCTCGCATTCCTGCGGTTCGTCCGCTCGAAGGCGTGCGCCTCGGTGTATTGACCAACTACGTGACGGATGGCGTCGAACCGGCCGTGGCCGCCGCCCTCGACACAGCGCTCAAGCATCTGGAAGCGGCCGGCGCGATTGTCAGCGAAGTCCGTTTTGCGCCGCTCGACCGCTTGCCGGAGATCAACCGTTTGGGCTTTGCGTCAATCGAAGCGTATGCGTGGCACCGCCCGCTGCTGGAGAAGCACCGCGAGCAGTACGACCCGCGCGTGCTGGTGCGCATCCTGAAAGGCCAGCCGGCCAGCGCCGCCGACTATCTCGACCTGGTGGCCGAGCGCACCGCGCTGCTGGACGCCGCCCGTACGCTGTGGCAACGCTTCGACGCGATCGTCGCACCCACGGTGCCAGTCGTGCCGCCGCGCGTGGCCGACCTCGTGCATGACGACGATGCCTTCGGCCGCACCAATGCGTTGATCCTGCGCAATCCGAGCGCATTTAACTTCCTCGACACCTGCGCGCTCTCGCTGCCCTGCCATCGGCGCGGCGACGCACCGGTCGGGCTGATGCTGGCGGGCGCGCCGCATGGCGACGACGCCCTGCTGGCGATCGGCCGCGCCGCCGAAGCGGTGCTCAATACGATCCGTTAACGATCCGTTAGACGAGAAACAGGCGGGCGGTTCGCGCTAGAATCGCGGGCACCCGCCCCTTTGGGTTTTCGACTTTCGACAGCCACACGATCCATGAATAACGACAATGCGATGCTGCGCCGCGAGCGCACCCTGCTGGTTCTGCTTGGCCTGATCTGCGTTGCGCTGGTCGGCGGGGCCTTGTACCTGCAGTACGGCCTGCATGAAGACCCTTGTCCGCTGTGCATCCTGCAGCGTTACTTCTTCTTGCTGATCGCGATCTTTGCGTTCCTCGGCGCGCGTTTCAACAGTTGGCGCGGCGTGCGGCTGCTCGAAACACTGGCCGCCATCTCGGCGCTGGCCGGCATTGTGACGGCGGCGCGGCATGTCTACGTGCAGGCGAATCCGGGTTTCAGCTGCGGTTTCGACAAGCTGCAGCCGCTGGTCGACAGTCTGCCGCCGGCTCACTGGCTGCCGGGCGTGTTCAAGGTCGCGGGATTGTGCGAGACCGCGTATCCGCCAATTTTTGGCCTTTCCCTGCCGCAGTGGTCACTGCTTGCCTTTTTCGTGGCGTATGTGCCGCTGGCGTTGAGCCTCATCCGTAACCGCCGCCGGATTGCTTGAGAAGTCAGGCGGAGTTAGCCGCCACGGCGGCGGGTCGGCCGCACCGGCTTTCGAGGTCAGGGCAAACCGACTGACCCGACTCGCCGCTTTCAGCAAGGCGGGCAACGTCCAGGTGCGCGATCTCGCCACGGATATTCGTCGTGCCGAGCATGCGCCCTGCCTGCCGCCGGGTCCGGACGTCTCGCCGAGGCATGCGTCGTCGTAAACACCTGGGGCGCCGGCTCGGGCCCTTTTTGCCGGCTATACGGAGCAATTCCCACTCCTAAGCGCCCCCGCGCCGGCCGCTGCGCCCTGCCCAGCCTGGCTTTTC
>Ga0116109_1000073_pt1 | contig 26735 bp, 15 predicted proteins | sample June2015DPH_8_10_2_FD_89718 | JGI IMG/M metagenome (GOLD analysis project Ga0116109, IMG submission 89718) | Peatland microbial communities from SPRUCE experiment site at the Marcell Experimental Forest, Minnesota, USA - June2015DPH_8_10 | ecosystem: Environmental > Terrestrial > Soil > Wetlands... | reverse complement strand
TCGCAGATGTTCTGAACGAGCAAACCGCCCAGCTTGACGCGGCGATTGCGGTCTTTACGCTGCCAGCAGGCAGCGTGCAGATGAGTTGAGGAAACGACGCGCTCGCGGTTTCGCCGCGCCGCGCTTCATGTCTGCGATTCGCGCAATTTATGTCGCGAGATGTCACGGCGCGTGGGCCAATCGCGCAGACGCCCGCGTGGCGGGGTTCCCAGCGGGCCTCTTGCGATGACACCGCGCGACATATCTTTGCAATAGTTTCAGCGCGCCGGTCCTTCTATATTCCGTTCGTCGCCACGCCAGAGTGCTCAATGTGGCCCGAACCGAGAAGGACACACACCGTGAAAATCTACTTGTTTCAGCTTTCCACCGCCGGCGCCTCGCTGGCTTCCACCGCGAGCGCTGTGCGTGCCCGCATCACCGTGCGGAAACTCGCCTTGGCGACGTGCACCGCGATGTTGGTGCTCGCCAGCGCGCCCGCATTGGCCTGGACCTCGCGCGGCACGGCCTACACGTCGCGTGGTACGTATAACGGCGCACACGCCGGATCTTGCGGTGGCGGAAGCTGCTCGCACGCGGGCGGCGTCGTGGGACCCTGGGGCGGTGTCGCCACCAACACCGGCACGGTGACGCGTACGGCTCCGGGGCAGTTTTCGAATTCGGGAACCGCCACGGGACGTTATGGCAATTCGGTCCAGCACGCTGGCGATACGAGTTGCGCCGGCGGCACCTGCGCCCACACGGGCACGCTGACCGGCCCCGACGGCAAAACCGCCAGCACCTCCGGCAGCGTGACACGCGATGCGCCCGGACAGTATTCCTCTTCCGGCTCGGTCACCGGATCGAACGGCAATACGTATAACCATTCGGCCTCGACCAGCTGCTCCGGCAATTCCTGCTACCGCTCGGGTACGGTGGCCGGTCCGGATGGGGGCAGCGTCGATCACGCCGGCAGCGCCACGCGCGTCGCACCAGGCGTGGTGACGACTTCCAGCAGCGTGACCGGCGTGCACGGCAATACCGTCACGAGCAGCGGCGTGGTGGTCGCCGGCGGCACCGTCACGGCGGGCGGCACGGTGATCACGAGCGGCACCGTCACAACCGGCGGCACCGCAGTGGTGGTGCGCCCACCGGCGGTCGTCATAGCGCCGCCTGTCGCTTACGTACCGCCGCCCCCGCTTGTCTATGTGCCGCCGCCCCCGCCGCCCGCTGTGTATGTTGCGCCCCGCGTGGTCTACGTCGCGCCGCCTCTACCGCGCCCGGTGGTGTGGGTGCCGGGGCACTGGTATGGCGGTATCTGGATTCCGGCTCACTGGTCATGAGCGACGACGTCAAATCATCAGGAGTCCCTATGCGAAGCGAGCCGAAAGTGAGGGATGGGCGAGGCAGTATGAAACCAGGCTGTTCGCATGAAAACGCTACCTGTAGCCACTTTTTCCTGAGACGTACAAGGCTCGCTTTGCTGATCGTCGCGCTCGTGGAGGTGGTTGCTGTTGCAGCCGGAACTGCAGGCGAAACGAACGCGTTCGCTGTGCCGGTCCCAGGAGTGGATGAGGTGCCGCTGTCCGGGTCCGTGTTGCCGCCGGATTCATCGCGTTCATTGCACTCGGCGCATTGCGCGTTGAAGTACGCAGCCGTACTCGACCTCGCCGAACTCGCGCGCCGCGACGGCAAGTCATCCAGCGCCTATCTGCACGCGTTCAGCAACGTGGCCAGCCAGATGAATGACTGTGGCAGCGGGGCGCGCTATGCGGCGCCGTCCTCTATCGTGGTAGAAGCGGCAACTCCCAGGCGATAATCGTCGGCCTGTTCACCCGGCGACGCTCATGACACAACCCGCGTTTTTCCCGTTTCACGATCTGGCCAGCACCTTGTTGCCGCACGCTGGCGACGCGAATGGCGACGGTTCGCACGACATCTCGCATCTGCAGCGTGTCTGGAACAATGCAGCGGCCATTCAGGCAGAGGACGGTGGCGATGCGCACGTGCTGTTCGCCGCGACGATCCTGCACGACTGCGTCCCCACCGAAAAAAATTCGTCGTTGCGGGCGCAGGCCTCGCGTCTGTCCGCCGAAAAGGCCGCACGCGTGCTGAGCGAGCTCGACTGGCCGCAGGCGAAGATCGAGGCCGTGGCGCACGCTGTGGCCGCGCACAGTTTTTCAGCCGGCATTGAGCCGCTGACGCTGGAGGCGAAAACGCTGCAGGATGCGGACCGGCTCGATGCGATCGGCATGCTCGGCGTGGCGCGGTGCTTTTACGTTGCCGGCCGGATGGGTAGCGCGTTATACGACCCGGTTGATCCGCACGCGTTGGAGCGGCCGCTGGATGACCGGCGCTATGCACTCGATCATTTCCGCGCGAAGCTGCTCAAGTTGGCGTCGGATTTCCGGACAGCCACAGGTGCCCGGCTGGCGCGCTTGCGCCATGACCGCTTGCAGCGCTTTCTCGATGAATTCGCGGATGAAATCTGACTTATGACTTGCGATCGTCTATAAAAAAATGACCGCTCCGGTGACTGAGAAGGGGTCCGGAGCGGTCTGAGAGGAACGTAAGTACTGCTTTCCTTACTACGTCTTTAGAACTTGTACGTCGCGCCGATTTGAGCGAAAACTCCGAGGTAGTTGTACACCGAGGTGTCGTAACCACTCTGATCCAGCGTGCCGTTCGCAAAGATCGGATCGTACGGAGGTGTGCGATTGAAGATGTTGTCCACGCCGCCGTAGATCGTCCAGTGCTTGAAGCCCGAGTACGTCACCATCAGGTTGAACTGGCTGTACGACCCGACCTTGTTCGGAGCGGGAGGCGGCAAGAGATTCTGCGCGTACGGGCCCGTGAACTCCCACGTCAACGCTGCGTCCCACTTGTGGTAAGCCCAGTCGAAGGTGGTGTTGCCCTTCCAGCGCGGGAAGCTGCCGCCGAACGGTTGCGTGATGGTGTAGTTGTTGCCTGCACCGTTGATCGGCGCCTCACCCGGGGTGCCGAGCTTGAAGCTGTTCACGTAAGCCCAGTCAGCCGAGACGGTGAAGGTACCGGCCTTCGTCGGCAGCGCCTGACGGAACGTGCCCTCGAAGCCGTTCGTGTCGAGGTAGCCCAGGTTCTGGTACGGGATCACCTCGTAGAGGAGATTGCCGTTGGCGTCGGTGACAACCTGCGAAGGCGCGCCCTGGCCGATCACATTGTCGACGCGAATCTTGTACCAGTCGAGGCCGATGTCGGTCGTACGCGTTGGCGACACTTCGAAGCCGATGTTGAGGTTCTTCGTACGTTCGGGCGCCAGATTCGGGTTGCCCATGGTGATCGACGTATAGTTCTGGCCGGTCGCCTGATTCACCTGAAGACCCAGCGTTTGCGACGCGCTGTTCTCAACGAAGGTCGGTGCACGGAAGCCGCGACTGTACGATGTATACATCGTCAGTGCCTGCACCGGCTGATAACGCAGGGCGAAGCGCGGCGAGAAGGCACCGCCGACATCGCTGTAGTGGTCGTAACGACCCGACTGGCTGAACGTCAGGTTCTTCACGATCGGAATGTCGACCTGGTAGTACACAGCCGCCACGTTGCGCTGGCCGTCCACCGTCTGGAGGTTTGGACTGGTGACGATGCCCTGTTCATACTCGTAACCCGGCGAGATGGTTTCGCTCTGGTGCGTGAACTGCGCACCGAAACCCAAACCCACATCACCCGCAGGCAAATGGAACAGATTGGGCGTCGAAATCGTCGCGTCAACCGTATCGAGCTTCGAGATACCCAGGTTGTTCGCGTCCTGGAACAGGCCGTTCAAGCCGCCCGGCGTAGACGCCGGATTCGCGAAGTTGAACACGCCGTTCTGGTAGATGTTGGTCAGCGCGTTCGCGTTCAGCTCGTTGGAATACGTGTTCGACACCGTGCTTTGCGAGTGGCTGAGCGACGTCGACCAATCCCAGTCGCCGTACGGCAGGCTGAACGAACCTTTCACGCCTGTCGATGCGCGGTAATAATTGGCATCCGTTGTTGATGATTGTGCGTTGGGGAAAGCGTACGTGAGCGGCGTGGCCACTCCAAACGGGTTGTAGGGGTTGCTCGCCGGCACCGTGAAGTTGAATGGCGTGAGGAGTTTCGTCGCCGGATTCCAGATGAGCGTGGGGGCCTGCGGATTGCCGACAACCGGCACCCCGTCGTTCTGGGTGGTCTGGTTGTAGCTCTCCAGGATATCCGCGTACGCCGTTGTGGTGTCGTTGATCTTGAAGTCAGCGTGAATCTTGGCGTTGTAACGCTCCATCATCGGCGCGATGGACGTGTCGTTCGCCGTGTTGGTGCTACAGACCGTGCCCCCCATTCCCTCACCGCCAGACAGCGAGTTGCTGGCTGCCGGATGCACCGTACCGCCGCCCAGGCAGCCGGCCACTGCTTGCGCGTTGCCATTAGCCAGATTCCAGTAGGACGGCGCGAGCAACGAGTACCCGCCAGGCTGGCCGGTGAAATCCTGGTTCTGCGTCGAATCGCGGTCAGCCAGCGTGGAGCCGTTGTCCTTGTAGGCGCTCGCCGCTACGGTGACATTGAATCGATCCGAGTTCAGATCGCCGAAGCCGGCGAGCACGCCAAACTTGTACGTACCGTTGCCCGCACTGTTGCTTACCGAGCTGCCCAGGTTGCCGTCGAGTTGCAGGCCCTGAAAGTCGTGCTTCGTGATGATGTTGACCACGCCGGCGACGGCATCCGATCCGTATTGCGAAACGGCACCGGTCTTCACGATATCGATCCGTTCGATGTCGTTCAGCGGAAGCGTGTTCAGATCGAAGAACGAGTCGACGCTGTTCGAAAAGAATGCAAACGGCGCGACACGCTGGCCGTCGACCAGGACGAGTGTGTACTTTTCGCTGAGACCACGCAGGGCAATACCGGCGGCGCCCGCAGCGAAATTCGAGGTTTGGCCTTCGCTCCAGCTGTTGGCTGAATTGGCCGACGTCTGCCGCAGGAAGTCGGAGACCGTCGTCGCACCGCTGTCCTGGATGTCCTTCTGGGTGACCACCTGGACCTGGTTGTAACCGACCTTGTCCGAACTGCGGATCAGCGAGCCGGTCACTTCGAAGCGCTTCAATTGCTGCACGTTGCCGTTACTGCCGGCGGTGCCTGAAGTGCCGCTTGGTGTAGCGGTCGCGCCTGGTGTGGTGTCGGTTTGTGCCGTCGTCGCGGCAGGTGCTGCTGGTGTTCCTGCCGTTGCAGCCGGCTGGCTTTGCGCGAACGCCGGAACGGCGATCGCGGCTGAGAGTGCTAGCTCAGCCCAGATTATTCTTCTAATGGCGATTGCTAATGCCCTTTGTTTCATCATTCCCCTCACGCTTGTCAGTAAGGCCATACGCTGTTGTGCGAAGAGAGGCCTTTTGGACCCCTCCACTCTATGCACGGCATAACTCCGCCGTATTCCGTCAGCAGCTTCTTCCACGCCGGCCATGGCGCACCTCGTCTTGCGACGCGCAGGGCACGGCAAAGCGGGTGGTGAAGCGTGTGTTTAGTATCGGAGTACTAAACAGTTATTATCGGATTGCGCAGCGTTTTTTATCTTGCTAGACGTGTATCGGGGTCCGGTCTCACTTCGGGTTACTACCGACCACATCTGCTTATCAAGCACTCAGAAATAATTTGCATTCCTTACGAAATGCTTTAATTTGACTCCACAACGACTTGCCGACTTTACTTCTACTGCGGTGTGCTACTCGCGGGCACTCGACCTGCCCGGCGCTTGTATTACCTGGTTTTCTTGCACCAAACGACGCTGTAACAGAGCTTCCTTGCCCGGCGTGCCAGATATCTTACGAGATGCCTTACGATTAGTTGCGGAACATTACCAAGACACAATGTCCGAGTCAAAATTTGTTTGATGCAAATAAAACTTGTTGTTTTCTGGCAGATACCTCTCACGAGGTCGGGCGGAGCGACGCAGCCGGGACCAAGCAGTGATTGGACGGGATGGCAGCCGGAAGGCCGGCAGGTGGGGCAGAGCGTCGTCTTCGCTGCGCTCGTGCGCCGCAAGGCGGCCTGGTCAAGGCGAGCGTCTAGAGTGTTGCGTCTAAACAGACCCTGGAGCTCGCCACGAAGCCGGCTGGCCCGGCGTTGCGCTGTCACATGGCTTCAAGAACCTCGATGCCCAGCAACCCGAGTCCAGTGCGCAGCGTATCGGCGGTTAGCCGGCACAGCTGCAGACGGCTGATGCGCGTCTCGCCCGTTGCGCTCAACACCGGGCACGCCTCGTAAAAGCGCATGAGGGCTGCCGCGAGCTCGTACAAATAGGCGCATAGGTAATTCGGCAATGCGTCCTGCGCGACCGCGAGCACGGCATCGGAAAAGCGCGCCAGTTGCAGCGCGAGCTGCCGCTCGGCGGGTTCCTCGAGATGCACCTTGCCATTGACGTCCCATTCGCCAGCGCGGCGCAGCACGCTCTTGATACGCGTGTAAGCATACTGAAGGTATGGCGCGGTATTGCCTTCGAAGGACAACATGCTGGCCCAGTCGAATACGTAATCCGTACTACGGTTTTTGGCGAGGTCGAAGTATTTGATCGCACCGATGCCAACGACCTGGGCCACGGCCCGCCGATCCGCTTCCGGCAACTCGGGATTTTTCTCTGTGACGAGATTGAAGGCTCGCTGCGTGGCTTCCGCGAGCAGCTCGGCGAGCTTGACCGTATCGCCGCTGCGGGTCTTGAACGGCTTGCCGTCCTCGCCGAGCACGACTCCGAACCCGACGTGCTCCAGTTGCACATCCGCCGGGACGTAACCCGCCTGGCGTGCCACGGAAAACGCTTGCTGGAAATGCAGCTTCTGCCGGGCGTCGACCACGTAGAGCATCCGGTTGGCCTTCAGGGTATTGGCGCGATAGCGGATCGCGGCAAGGTCTGTGGTGGAATAGAGGTACCCACCATCCTGCTTTTGCACGATATACGCAGCCGGCACGCCGTCCTTGCTGCTGAACTCGTCGAGAAAGACGACCTGCGCACCGTCGCTCGTCACAGCGAGGCCTTTGGCCTGCAGATCGGCGACCACCACGGGCAGGTCGTCGTTATAGGCGCTTTCACCGTGAACGTCGGCGGGCGTCAGACCCACATTGAGCCTGCGATAAATCTCCTCGCAATGGCTCATCGAGATGTCGAGAAAACGCTTCCAGAGTTCGAGCACGCGCGGATCACCACCCTGCAGCTTGACGACATAGTCCCGCGCCCGATTGGCGAATGTTGCGTCTTCGTCGAAGCGCTTCTTCGCATTTCGATAGAACACTTCGAGATCGGCGAGGGCGAGATTCGATGCGGCGTCGGGACCGGTTTCGTCCATGCACGCCGTCAGCATGCCGAATTGTGTACCCCAGTCGCCTACATGATTTTGTGCGATGACCTTGTGCCCGACGAAGCGCAATACTCTCGCCAACGCGTCGCCGATCACAGTTGAGCGCAGATGCCCAACGTGCATTTCTTTGGCGAGATTCGGCGAAGAGTAATCGATCGCGACACATTGCACGGCGTCTTCGGTCACCCGCGGGACAGCGAGGCTGCCGTGGTCGTCGAGCGCGGTCTTCACCCAGCGAGCCAGATAGTCCGGAGCGACCGTCATGTTGATAAACCCTGGTCCGGCAATCTCGATACGGCTGACGATGCCCTCCAGGTCCAGGTGCTCCACCACCGTCTGAGCGAGCTCGCGCGGATTGAGTTTGCGCGATTTCGCTGCGGCCATGATGCCGTTCGCCTGATAGTCGCCATGCTCGGGGCGGCTGGCGGGCTGAACGTTTGCGGTGGCGTCCGCACAGCCGGCTGCCGCGAGGGCATCCTGGACGCGCGAGTTGAGAAGCTGGAGCAGGGTTTGATTCGGCATCTATCTGGGTATTGGATTGTGTGTTGACGCGACCGGACGGGGCAAACCGGAGCCCTGTTGCTGAATGGGAGCAGAAAACCTCGCCGCTGGACCTTCACGTTTGATTCGAGTGGGCAGCTCGCCGCTGGGCTCGAAGCGACAAGTCCTTCGGGCGATTCTACATGGCCTTGGCGAGGCCGCGGTCAAGAGAGGGGAGAATGCCGTGCGCGTTGGCGATCAGGATCGGCAGGTCCGGCGATTCGGGTTGCAGCAACGCGCGGTCCATTGTCACGCGGGCAATCGCAAGGTTGTACTTGCTGTCGCCCATCGCGACTGCCGAGGAAAGTTGCACGGAGCAGGTTTTACGTGGGGCGGTCCTGCCGGACGATGAGATGATGTAAACACTTAGGCTTCGCTATGAGGAACGAATGAGTGCAACTTTGGAGGATCGCCTGGTTCAGGTTGTCCGGCAAAACCAATGGAACGAACTGATCCTCGCGCGAGCGCCGAAGCTGGGCGTGAACGATTGGTGGTTGACGGCCGGCTGCATTGCCCAATCGGTGTGGAATCACGTGAGCGGCCGGGATATTCACGCCGGTATTCGAGACTACGATCTGTTCTATTACGATGCGGACACGTCGTGGGCGGCCGAGGATCAGGTGATTGTCAAAGCCGGAGAAATATTTTCGGACCTGCCGGTCGAGGTCCAGGTTCGCAATCAGGCACGCGTACCCATTTGGTATGAAACGAAGTTCGGCATTCCGTTCGGCGCAGTCAGGCGGGCATCAGACGGCATCGATCGGTTTCCATGCGCGACGGTGGCAGTCGGCGTCAAACGCGTTGAAGAGACGTTTGAGGTCTATTCAATGTTTGGGTTGGAGTCGTTGTTCGGAGGAACGCTCAAGCCGAATCGGGCATTGCCGATTCGAGACGTCTACGCGGAAAAGACCGGCCGCTGGCAACAGGAGTGGCCGCATCTTCGGTGCGAATCCTGGTAGAGGCACGGCTTGCGGCCTCAAGAAGGCCTGGCGATTCCAGCCGCAACAACCAGGCGCTCGCCAGCATGCTAGTTTGCTGCAACCCGAATCAGAACTTTACCGAAGTTCCGACCGTCGAGCATATTCAGGAATGCTTGCGGTGCATTCTCGAGGCCCACGCCATGCGTTCGGCGGGCGCCGGGCGGCGCCTGGTGGAACCATTCTGCATCGAATTGGGAATTCGTTCAGGCGGCGCGCAGATACGTCGCGCAAGGCGGCGTCGTTGGCTTGATCAGATTAGAACTGGCGCAGACGTCGCACCGCCAAGCATCCCCATCATGGTCAGCGCATTTCGCTGTCCTTGATCCTCGAAGCAATTATTGAAGATCACGTGCGTTTTGGCGGCGCGCGTTGCAATGGCACGAATCGAAGCAGCCAGTTCGTCGAGTTCGGCGTCGTTGTAATCGTAATTGAAACGGGCCGACGCCGAGGCGCCGGTGCCCGGGTTCCATGTTTCGGAGTTGCGGCCATGCAGGCGGACCAACGCCAGTTGCGGATTCGTCACGTCCCATACGGTATGGACGCGGTTCGTCACGTCGGGCGGCGCATCGACGATTACGTGCACCAGTTGTCGTTCGCGCAGAAACGCGAGAGTCGACGGCGCGTGGCGCTCGTCGAGCCAGGATGGGTTGCGAAACTCGACGGCCACCGTATAGCCCGCCATGCGCGTCGCGCATTCGTCGACATGGGCGAGATCTTCCGGCGCGCTGGTGATCCACGGCGCAAACTGGAACAGCACTGCGCCGAGGCGCTGCGTTTGTCGCAAAGGCTCGAGTGCTTCGAGGTAGCGTCGCCACAACTCGTCGCGAATCTCCGCCGGCAGGTCGCGGTAGTAGAGGTTTTTCTTGCGCGTGGTGGATGACGGGGAGGTGCTTAAAGTCATTACGATGTCTTTGGGCAGCGCATCAGGCGAGGTCTGGTGTCCCGTGAAGATCCGGAACGCCTTGAAATTGAAGGTGAAACCTGCCGGTGTGCGCTCGGTCCATAACTGGGAATTCGTTGCCGACGGCATCCCATAATAAGAGGAGTCGACTTCCACCAGCGGAAACTGCGATGCATAGAAACGCAGTCGCGCCTCCGCTGTGCTGCAGCCGCGCGGATAGAAACGTTTGCAGGCAATCAGCGTTTTGTCGGTCCATCCCGCCGTGCCGCACTGAATGTTCATCGTGGCCTCAGTCGTTCCTGTTCGTCCGTTTTGTCCCTTCTCGACCTTGCCGTCGCAGGCACGCCATCAGCCAGTTATGTGGGTTCGGTGTGCTCGCCCCAACCCGCGAGTTCGCGGCGCAAGGTTGCGATATCGAACGGCTTGGGCAGGAGGCGCACGCCGGGTATGGCCTCGCCGATGTCGGCGTGCTCACCGTACCCCGACATCAGCAGAATCCGCAGATCCGGCTGCGCATGCCGCAGCGCACGAGCGAGCGCATCGCCGGAAAGTCCCGGCAAGGTGACATCGCTTAGCAGGATATCGTAACGATGTGTCGGCACCAGCTCGAGCGCCTCTTCGGCGCTGGCGACGGCAGTGTATTGCAGCCCGAATGTCGCGAGCAGCTCGCCCATGGCCTCGCGCGACGGCGAGTCGTCCTCCACCAGCAGCACGTGCGCCGATGCCGCGGCGGGCGCGGCCGCCAGCGCTGCGGGGTGCGCGTTCAGCACAGCGCGTACCTTGCGCGCGAGGTCGTCGCGGCGGTAGGGCTTGCTCAGCAGCGTGACACCGGCATCCAGCTTGCCGTGATGGAAGATCTCATCGCGGGTATAGCCGGAGGTGAAGAGCACCGGCACGGCGGGCAAGCGTAGCGCAGCACGCCTCGCCAGCTCGACGCTCTTGACGGTGCCGGGCATGACGACGTCGGTGAACACCAGGTCCAATGGCACGTCGCTGTCGATGAACTCCAGTGCCGCGTCGCCATCTGACGCTGTCAGCACCTTGTAGCCGAGCTGCGCCAACATTTCGACGGCAGTCAGGCGCACATCCGCGTCGTCTTCGACCACGAGGATTGTTTCGCGTCCGCCGACCGGCGCCTGGGTCTGATCCACTAACTCAGTCGTCTCCGCTTCATGGCTGCGCGGGAAATAGAGCCGAACAGTGGTGCCTTCGCCAACCACGCTCTCGATCAGCGTGTGGCCGCCGCTCTGTTTGACAAAGCCAAACACCATGCTGAGGCCAAGGCCGGTGCCGTGACCGTTGGGCTTGGTGGTGAAAAACGGTTCGACGGCCCGTTCCAGTACCTCCGAGGACATGCCCACACCGGTATCGGAGAGCGAAAATGCCAGGTACTCCCCAGCAGGCACGTCGGCGTGGCCGGTGACGATGTGATTCTCGGCGCGAATGGTGAGCGTGCCTTCACCGCGCATGGCGTCGCGGCCGTTGATCGCCAGATTCAGCAGCGCGTTTTCGAGCTGGTTACGATCGGCGAGGATGTTCCAGAGATCGGCACCAAGCACGGTTTCGACCCGGATCATTTCGCCAAGCGCATGATGCAGCATCTCACTCATGCCGCCCAACAGCCGCCGTGGATTCAACACGGCAGGCGAGAGCGGCTGGCGCCGCGCGAAGGCGAGCAGGTGGGCAGCAAGTTGCGCGCCGCGTTTGACGGCCTGGGTGGCCGCGGCGATCCTGCGCTGCGTGGCCGGGTGGTCGCCGGCATCGGCGGCGAGCATCTGCAGGTTGCCGTTGATCACCTGCAGCACGTTGTTGAAGTCATGAGCGACGCCACCGGTCAGGCTGCCGATCGCCTCCATCTTCTGGGCCTGGCGCAGTTGCTCTTCGGCTAGCGCGCGCGCTGCCACGGCATCGGTGACGCGTTGCTCGAGGGTTTCCGTGAGCTGGCGCAGCGCCTGCTCGGCGATCTTGCGTTCGTGAATGTCGATCAGCACGCCTGGAAAGCGGTAGGGGGCGCCGCTTTCGTCGAATTCGCATTGGCCGTTCGCCTGCACCCAGATGTATTCGCCGTCCGGACGGCGAATCCGGTATTCGGCGCGGTACCGTTTGCCGGTTTCGGTGGCCTCGATCGTCAGATGGTGCGCCTGGTCTAGATCGTCAGGATGAATCGCCTCGCGGGTCAGGGTGCGCGTGACGCCTTGGGCGGCCTGCTCGGTGGCAATGCCGAAGGTGCGAGCAAAGCGTTCGTCGCCGGTGAGCGTGTCGGTTTCGATGTCCCATACCCAGGTGCCGAGTACGGCGCCCGTGTTGAGCGCCAGCTGCAGGCGTTCGTTGGTTTCGCGCAGCGCGGTTTCGGCACGTTGCCGGGAGCGTTCCGTGAGCACCCGCCCGGTTGTCTCCACAACGACCGCGATCACGCCGGCCGGCGCGCCGCTGTCGTCGGCCATCGGACTGTAGTAGAGATCCAACCACACGTCTTCGGGCTGGCCGTTGCGCAGCAGCACGAGTTCCTTGTCACGATACGATAGCGTGCCGCCAGCGAGGCACGTGTCCACCACATGCCGGTTGAACGAGGCTACTTCCGGCCAGCCCATCTCGACCGGGATGCCGAGCAGGTACGGATGCCGGCCGCCGGCGAACACCGCGTAAGCGTCGTTGTAGATCATGTATCCCTGTTTGCCCCACAGCATCACAAGGGGCAGGGGGGAGCCGAGTAGTAATTGCACCGCGGCGACCAGACTTTGCTGCCATCTGTCGAGGGGGCCCAATTCGGTCGCGCTCCAGTCGAACGCCCGGATGCGTTCGGCCATTTCCCCTTTCCAGCCGGGGCAGCCATGGTCGTCTGCCGTGAATGGCATTGTTCTGCTCCGCCGTAGTCAGGTCGATGAGCGCGTTCGAGCCAGCCTCGCTGGCTTCACGGACACGGCGGTCTGCGTAGGCGCGCAGACCGGGTACGTGCGTACGGCATGGGAAATGCTCGATGACAGCCAATAATTGTAGGCCACAACGATCGCCAGATGACACGTTGTGCGTTGAGGGGAGTGGTCGAAGGGGGCGCGACGTGAGACTTGTGGCACGGCGTAGTCACTCCAGCTGGACGGTCACGAGGTGATGACAGCCTGCCGGTAGCAATCCGCGTTCCCGGGCAGTCGCCTCGCGCGCCTTTGCCTTGCTCCGTTGTTTGTGGGTGTTGGCTGTGGCATGGTGGTTGCGACGATCAGTCGACACTCTTCTGGGCCACACAACCGACTATGCCGAAGAAAAACGCCGCCGCCCGTACCGGACTTCCCAAGCCGGGCGCACGGCTGGAGCTGTTGACCGCGCGCCGCAACGCCAGGATGGCGCGTTCGGCGCACGCCTATGTGCGCGGCAACACTGCCAGATTTTATGAGTGGCTTGAGGCCATCGAAAATCACGCGCTGCCGGAAGGACCGGCGGTGTGGATCTGCGGCGACTGTCATGCCGGCAACCTCGGGCCGGTGGCGAATGCGCAAGGCCACGTGGAAATTCAGATTCGCGATCTGGATCAGACGGTGATCGGCAATCCGGCGCACGATCTGATCCGGCTGGGTCTGTCGCTTGCCACCGCCGCCCGCGGCTCAGATCTGCCCGGTGTTACCACGGTCCAGATGATGGAAGCATTGGCGGACGGGTACGAGCGGGCCTTCGACGACACCTCGGATCACACCGATATTCAGGCTGAAAAGCCCGAGGCGGTGCGCGTCGTTATGAGGGAAGCATTGCGGCGCTCGTGGCAGGAACTGGCCGAAGAGCGCATCGATGATATCGAGCCGCAGATTCCGCTTGGCAAGCGTTTCTGGCCGTTGTCGAAAAGCGAACGTAGCGAGATTGACGCGCTGTTCGAGAAGCGCACCGTGGCGCGTCTGGCGACCGAGTTGCGTTCGGAGGACGAAGCGGCCAAGGTCACCGTGCTCGATGCGGCCTATTGGGTCAAGGGCTGCAGCTCGCTTGGACGCTTGCGCTACGCCGTGCTGCTCGATGTCGACGGTGCCGCGCTGGATGGCGACGACCTGTGCCTGATCGACATCAAGGAGGCGGTGCAAGCGACCGCGCCACGCTATGCGGGGGTGAGCATGCCGCGCGACAACGCGCAGCGGGTGGTGGAGGGCGCACGCCACCTCGCGCCGTTTCTCGGCGACCGGATGCGCGCGGCGCGCCTCGCCAAGCGCTCTGTGGTGATTCGCGAACTGCTGCCGCAGGACATGAAGCTGACCATCGAGCAACTCACGCGCGACGAAGCGATGAAAGCGGCGCGTTTTCTGGCGCTCGTTGTGGGTAAAGCTCATGCGCGTCAGATGGACGATATCGAGCGCAAGGCGTGGCTCGGGGAGCTGCGGCGCAGGCGCAGCAAAACGCTCGACGCGCCGACGTGGCTCTGGAAGAGCATCGTCGAACTGGTGAGCGGCCATGAGGCGGGCTATCTCGAACACTGCCGGCGTTACTCCCTCGAAGCCGGCGCGTGATAGGGTGCGGCCGTCCTGCCAGCGACGGGAGACGTATTGCGCGAGTGCAGGGCTGATTCCTGCCGCTGCTTAGCCTTAGGCGGGCGACTTGCACGTCCCGAGGACGCGGAGCGAATCTCGTTCTGCGTCAGGGACTTGGGGCGCATGCAAACGGGTTGTCCACATCCTTGTGAACAATTTCTGTGGACAACCTAGCTGACTATTGCTGTGGGACCTGGTCCATACGCAGATCCCCAGCATCCAGATGCCCCATCTTTGCGGCCAGTTGAAGCCGCGCAGCGCGCCAGTCGGTGAGTGCCTGGATACGTTGCTTGTGTTCCCGACATTCACTCTTCCGATCGTGCGTGTGCGATCAGGCCCGCTCTACCCCCTCACCCCCTAGTTCGACAACGAAACAAAAGGCGAGGTCAACGGCGTCGGCGGGAACGGTTGCAGCCCACCCTGTTTGGTAAAGCTATACCGCACATAAACCGCACCCAGCCACTCCCGATACTGATACGCATTGCCGAGCGAAGCCGTCGCGCCAACCGCAAGTTGTGGCGCGAGTTGATACTCGCCCACCGCGTTAAACGAGTAGGCGACGCCGGTCTTGCTCTGGGCAGGATAGATTCCGTCGGGGTCGGGCGCGCCGCTTGGGATCTGAAGCTTGGCTGAGGTGCTGTCGCCCAGCGGGAAGTAAGACGACGCATCCTCGCGATAATGCTGTACGCCAATCGAACCCTTGACGTCATACGTGAAGCTGCCGTTGCGGCCAGTCCATTCCACAGGCAGATTCAGGATCACATACTGTTGCGGGCTGAAATACCCACCCTGTCCGTACGTGAAGTAGGAGAGGTTCCGGTTGTAACCCATCAGCGTCGTATTCACGCCGATCGTCAGCGTCTGGTCAGCTTCTTTCAGCAGACGCGTATACACTCCGCCGCCGCCTTTGATGGCGTTATTGGCGGCTACGTTGTTGCCGTCCAGAAATTCGTACGCCACGTTTGCATATAAGCCGCTCGTGCCGTCGTCCCAACTGAGCGAGGCGAGCGCGCCGCTGGACGTCACTCCGCCCCATTCGAGATTCGAAGCCTGGTCGCGCGTGCCAGCGTACGAGAGCAGGCTATCGGTGACGGCGCGTCGCGCGACGGCCAGCGAATACGATACCTGGTCAGTCACTGCGCCGTTGTATTGCAGGCCGCCGACGCCATTGACCTCGCGAAAGCCAAGCGGCGTCACTCCGACGTCGCCACTGAGGCTGCTGTTCTGATAGCCGAGCGACAGCCCGACGCCATTCGCGGTCTGCGAGCCGTAGGCGCTGGCGGTTGTGGCGGCGCCCGAACCGAAACGTGCGAGTGTTTGGGGCTCGTTGCTTGCGGTACCTGCATCGAGCGTCACGGGTGTGGCCGTGACGATGACATGGCCGTTGCCGGCCTGGATGCGCCCCTGAATGGGCGCTTCGATATCAGTCAAGTTCGAGAGGCCGTCTTCGCCTTCACGATTGCGAAACACAATGCCGCCCGACACGGTACTCGTCTGTTCGCGATTGATCTGCGCCAACTCTTCCGCCACACCGAGCGTCTGCGCGTTGGCGACGTTGGCGGGCGCGGGTGCATAGCTGCCACCGCTGCTGCCTGCGGGGGCGGTTTGCGCAGCGGGCGCTTGTGGATAGTACGGCTGGGCGTAGCCTGCCGGCGGCAGCGGAATGTACGGTTGTTGTTGAGGGTAGTAGCCTTGATTGCCGTAGTTCTGCGGGGCATACGCTTGCTGCCCGTACGCAGGCTGCTGCGGATACGGCTGCGGCACATAGGGCTGCTGCTGTTGCTGCTGCGGGTAAGGCTGCTGCCCATACGCCGGTTGTCCATACGCCGGCTGCCCGTATCCCTGTTGCTGCGGATACGGTTGTTGGCCGTAATACGGCTGCTGCGCATAGCCTTGCTGCCCATAAGGTGCTTGTGCATACCCTTGCCGCGCGCCGTTTGCATTACGCGTTGCGGTCTGGTTGCGAGCCGTCATCTGCTTCTTGCCGGTCTTGCGCTGGGTGCCTGGCAGTGCTGGATAGTTGGTCTGCGCCTGCTGCGCAGCTGCATTGGCTTGTGCCTCACGTGCAGCGGGCGACATCGGCCAAGGCGTGGACACGTAGGGAGGCGGTGCGCCATACGGCGCCGCGCCTGGCGGATAGGGCGCGTTATAGGGCTGCGGATAAGGCTGCGTCTGCACCGGCGCCTGTCCCTGGCCCGGATACGGCTGCAAAGGCGCCGCGGCAGGCGCACCGGTTTGGCTCGATCCGTAGTTGTCCGGCCCATATCCTCCCGCTCCGTTGCTGGAACTCGACGCACCGGACGGGTTGGCGGGCGCGACAGAAGGGGACACGTACGGCGCCGTGTAAGGCGCCACATACGGCGAGGGCTGTTGGGGCGGCGGATAGGTCGGCACGGTCTGCGTCGGATAGGAAGACTGCGAGTACGGGGACGCTGCGGGCGCGGTATACGGCGCCGTTACGTTGGCGTTGACCCCGCCGCTTGTGCGGGGTGCTACGCCTGTGCCAGTGGCGTCGGCTGGTACATCGACGGCGGTTTTTCCTTCGAACGGATTGGTGCCAGGCAACGGCGTCGCGCCGATCCTGCGCATCGCCACTTCCCAGCCACGCGGGACATTGCTTGCCGAGCCGGCACGCGGGACGCCGCTTGTCACCGGCGTATTGGCCGCGATCAGTGAGCGCTGCAAATACGTCGACGCGAGCTTGAGCTTGCCCTCGGCGCGGTACATGCGGCCCACGGCGGCAAGCGCAGCGGGATCATCCGGCGCAGTATTGAGCGCCTGAGTGGCAAGCGATTCGGCATAACGGAAGTCCTTCGCCCCGGTCGCCGCGGGGATGGCCGCGAGCATCAGACTCAGATCGTCGGGACGGCGCGTCAGCGCCACGCGGTAACTGGCGAGCGCGTTGCGGTCGTCGCCTGCCGAAGTATAGAGTCGCCCGAGCGCGGCCTGCAGGTCGGCATTGTCGGGCATGGCGGCGAGCCACGGCGCAATTACGTCATAGGCGCTCGCCAGGTCGCCGCGCTGGCGTACAGCATCGCATTGCCGCACCACGATGGCCAGATTCAGATTGCCGAAATCGGTGCGTTGCTCCGGGGTCAGTTGTGTCGCGGCGAGTTGCCGCATCACCGTTCCAAGTTCGGTATCCTGATGAGTGGCGAGCAGAATGCCGGCGTATTGCAGCAGCAGATCCGTATTGCCGGGCGCAGCATTCATTGCGCTGCGTACGAGCCAGAGCGCGCGGCCTGAGTCGCCCGCCTGTTGATAGGCCGACGCCACCACGCCGATCAGTTCCGGGTCGCCTGCTGCAACCGGCTCAGCAGCGGCGAGCGTGGCGAAAGCCTGCTGCGTTTGCCCGCTCTTCGCCATCTGGATGGCGAGGCTCGCTTGCTGATGCACCCACAGGCGGTGCTGCAAGGTGGCCATCGCGTCGGTACGCTGGGCGACCGGAATGCGGTCCAGTTGCGCGAGCCCGGTCGACCAGTCCTGGGTTTCCGCCGACAGCAACGCGCTCGCATAGAGCGCGTCGGTCATATCCGGGTGGGCCGCCAGCAACCCGTCCATCATGCTGCGCGCGTTGCCGACCGCGCCCTGGCGCACATAGATGCGCGCCAGATCCAGGCGCAGCCAGGGATCGTCAGGATTGCTGAGCAGCGCGTCTTCGAACAGGCTGCGTGCTGCGCCCAGGTCGCCGCGCGCTTCGGCGGCGCGCGCCTGAGCGGCTTGCGCTTCGCCGCGCAGGCGGTCGATGCCGCCCGCTTTCGATTGCTGTTCGGCATTGAGCTGATTGGCAAACTGCAGCGCTTCGTCGCCGCGGCCCTGCGCGGCGAGCGCCCCGACCAGGCCGCGAATCGCGTCGGGGTTGTCGGCCTGGCGGCGCAGTGCCATCCGGTAGGCCTGTTCAGCGCCGACCGGGTCGCCGTTGTTCAGCAGCATCTCGCCGAGCAGCACCTGCGCGGTGACGTCGGACGGATTGATGGCAATGGCGCGCTCGAACAGCGATTTGGCCTTGGCGAAGTCGCCGTTGCTGCGCGCGCCGAGCGCGTCGCTCGTGTAGGTCCAGTAGGTCGCGCTCAACAGCGCATCTTTCCAGCGCGCCGGATTGGCGCCGCGCGAAGCGCGTTCCAGGTAGTCGCGCGCTTCGGAGAAATGCTCCTGCTTGAGCGCGGTGATGCCCATGCCGCCAAGCGCGTCGCCGTCGTTCGGACTCGCGGCAAGCACTGACGAGAACTTCGCGCGCGCCGTGACAAGGTCGCCGCGGTCTAGCGCTGCAAAGCCATCGGCAATGGTGCGGCCGCGCGCATCGACGGCGGCGTTTTGCTGGGCCCGTTCGCGTGCAGCCTGGTCTTGCTGCACCATCGAGTCGGAACGCGCCTTGACCGCAGCGTCGTCGGGTACGAGTTGCAGGTAGGTCTGATAGAGCGGCGCGTCCGAGGCGCGGGCATCGAGCCATAGCAGCGCCTGCCGCCAGCTCTTGCGCGCGGCGGCGCCCACCGAACTGTCGCCTGACAGCTTTGCGAGCTGCGCGATGCCCTCGCGGCGCGTCACATCGCGATAGGTCAGGTGCTGGGCGTAAGCAAGCGCAAAGCGCGGGTTGTCCGGATTCTGCTGCGCGAGCTGCTGCAGCCCACGGCGTGCCTGGTCCCAGCCTTGCGGAGTGGCGGCGAGCGCCTGGTAGTACTCGAGCTGCAGTTCGGGTGTGGCGGGCTTGCCTTCGAGCGCGCGCTGATATTCCTGCACGGCGCTCGCGCTCTGACCACTTTGCTGCAAGCGCCGTGCGTCGTTGACGGTCTGGTCGCGCAGGCTGCTTTCGCCGAGGCGCCGCCCGAGTTCGTCGATGTTCGGGTAGTTCGGTGCGACTTCCCGCAAGCGCGCCAGATACTGCTGCGCGCCGCTGCCGTCCTTGCGGTCGGCGAGCACCATGCCCATGCCGAACAACGCATCGGGCTGCTTGGGATTGATGCGCAACACCTTCTGCCAGGCCTGCTCGGCGAGGTCGCCGCGATGGTGGGTCTGCCAGTACTTCCCCTGATCGATCAGCACGTTGAGCGGATCGGACGAAGCCTGGGCAAACACGGCGGTGGGCAGCATCGCGGTAGAGACGCTAACGAGGCTCAGCGTCAGCGCGAGGGCGCTCAATCGCATGCGTTTCTCCAACTCGGCACAAGCCGGCCGGCATCGTCGAAGCGGTAGCGGCCGTCGATGAATCCGGTGCCGAACAGGCCCAGCACACGATCGTAATAGACAGGCTCATGGCCTGCGACGGGGTTGTCGAGCGCCGCCAGATGGGTGCGCGCGAGACCCAGGTTGCGCTCGTCGCCGAGCGTCTTGAAGTACGGCGCAAGCGCACCCCAATAGCTAAGCGGGCCTTCGCCGCTCGCAGCGCCGGTGGTCGCCGCTACCTTTTCGGGCGGGAAGCCGGCCTCGGTCACCTGGAGGCGCATCCCGCCGAGCGCCGCGAGCCACGGCTTGGCCAACGGGTCGCCAGGCGCGGCCATGCCGGCCCACAGATACGCGCGGATCGCGTCGTAGCTGCCGGTGTCGCCGGTCTTCGGATCGACCACGAACTGGCCGGCCCGCCATGCTGCCCAGTCAGGCACGAAGCCGCGCGGCGCTGTGGTCTTGATCAGCTGATAGGCGTTGTCGGCCAGTTTGCTCCACGGGCCGCCGGGCAATGCTTTGGCAAGCGCGCGCAGTACCGGCAGCGGGAGGTAGCTGGGATTAAGGCGTGTTACGTCGCCGGTCTGGAAGCCCTGTGGACCGGGCAGCAGCATCGGGCCGAGACTGGCCAGACTGACAACTTCCTTGCTGGCGATCTGTTTGGCGAGCGCCTCGCCGAGCGTCGTGTAGTGACTGTCGTTCCAGAGGCGTCCCGCTTGCAGCAGGTCAAAGGCGATCCACAGATCGGAGTCCGAAGCAGAATTCGGATCGAGCACGCCGAAGGAGCCATCGGGCTTTTTACCCCATTGCCATGAAGGCAGCCGCACATCCTGCGCATCGAACTGATTGCCCGCGAGGTTGGTGCGGGTCCAGCCGAGCAGGCGGTCGAAGGTGGCGCGGTCGTTCGCGACCAGCGCGAAGAACATGCCGTACGACTGGCCTTCCGAGGTGGTCTGCTGGGTGGGCGTCGAATAGTCGATCACGCGCCCGTCAGCCTGCACGAAGCGTTCGACGAAGCTGCGGTAGGCGGCCCAGTCGCATTGAGCCGCAGTCGCGGCCGCGGCGGCATTCGGCAGCACGGACGTCACGGCAGCAACGAGGCCTAAGGCAAGTGCAACGGGTGCCGTTTTTAGTTTGACCGGCATTTCAATCCCTCAGGCGGCGCGCAGCGATCGAGCGCAGCGCACGGTAAAACAGTGCTGCGATGATCAGCGCGGCGAAGATGCCGCCTAACAGCAGCAGGAGCGGATGCGACGACAGGGCCCAGCGCATATATTCCTGCGGCGACAGGTGGCCGATGAAGTACGCGTTGCCGTTCGAAGTGATCGTGACGCTGCGGCCATGGATGACGGCCATCGCACCCTGGATCTGCGGCAGCACGTCGGCATCGAGCAGGGCCGAACTGAGGTCGGCATCGGACTGGCCGGCGGCGCTGACGAACGCCACCGCGCTGCGCTCCTTCTGCAGCGGCGATTCGAAGCCGGTCAAAAGCGCAGCACCGTTCGAGCTGACGAGCGACAGGTCGGCGCGCGCCGGTGCGCGCTCGACGCCGCGTTCGCCATGCCACCAGTCTTCCAGCCTGAAGACGATGTCCGACAGCTCGAACGTGCGCGTGTCGCCGTCGCTCGAGAACGGCATCGATTTGGCCCAGCGCTGCAGCAGCGGCTGGCGGCCGGGGCCGCCGAAAATCAGCAGGTCCTTGTCGGCGAACTGGTCGACCTGGTCGGCGGTGGCCACGGTCACGCCGGTGGCGGGATAGCCAGTCGAAGCGCCCATGCGGCCCATCTCGAGCAGGTACAGGCTGTAGTCGCTCGAATCCGCGTCGTTCGGCAGGATCACGGCGGTTTCAGACAGATCCGCCATCCGCGTGAACGGAAAACCGCTATTGGCGAACGCCGCCAGATCGGGCAACGCCATGTAGTGCGGGAACGACGACAGATCGATGGTCGAGTTCGGATCGATCGAGCCCACCACGTTCTCGAGCAGTCGGCCGTGGCATTCGCCGGTGTTTGGAATGTCGTAGTAGAAGTGCAGCCGCAACTGCGCTCGCGGCGTCAGCAGCAGCGGCGGGATGTAGACGGTGTGTCGTGCGTCAGCGCTTTTATCCGGCAGGATGGTGCTGAAATAGCGGCCGAGGTCGAACATCGAGGCGGGCTTGGCCGGAATTGGCAGCGACTGGACGAAGCCGTCGTTGATGCTGACGTTCAGCGACGAGCGGTCCGGCGTCGGGCGCACAGTGTAGCGATAGCGCAGATCGATCGGCGCGCCCTTGGTGTGCCACATGAACAGGTCGGGCGGCACGCGCAGATTCACGCGCACGGCGTCGGCGTCGTAACCGGACACAGTCAGATCGCGGGCCTCGGCCAGTTCGCCAAACCGCACCGGCCGGTTGGTGGGCAGCCAGTTGGGGGCATCGTACGGTACGCGTGGGCCGAGCTCATTCAACTGCGTGATCGTCGCGCTGTCACCGGAGAGCACGCTCTGGCCGACGCCGAGTGCTTTCGCGGCGGTCTTCAGTTCGGCTTCGTTGCGCCCGAGCACCAGCAGCAGTTTGCCGCGCGCCGGCGCTTCCCGATCCACGACCGCAATGGTCGGTCCGGAGATGGCGGGAATTGTCACGCCGGCGGGCCGCTGATCGGCGGTGGCAAAGATGACGGCATTGCCCGACAGCGGCGCTTCGTCGACCTGGGCGGGGAACAGTGCGCCGCGATAACCGGCCAGCGCGCCGAACCATGACGCGACGATCCCGGCTGCTTCCAGCGTCTCGGCTCCAGGCTTGGCTGGGAACACGAACGGCAGTTCGAGGCGGCGCACGTCGCGGCGATCAAAGAACGGCTGCGGCAGTGCGGCCAGGTCCGGTTTACTGGTCAGTGACGCGTAGGTCAGATCAAGCGAGCTAGCATTGCTGACGGTGGCCCATAACGACGAATTGGCCGGGTCTTCGCACTGCTGCGTGTAGTGGCCGATCAACTGCACGTTCAGGTGATTGAATTCGGTGATGAAGCGCGGATCGATCGAGATGTCGCGCGCCACCAGCATGCCCGCCTGTTCGTGCGGCACCGGCAGGGTGGCGGCGACTTCGCCGTTCACCAGCACCTTCAGCTGCGAGATCGCCGGCAGCAGGGCGGGCGAGTAGCTATAGATCAGATGCAGGATCGCCCCGGTCACCACTTCGTCGTTACGCACCGAGAACGCGATGCCGTTCTGGCCTTCCGTGCCGCGCAACTGCAGCGGGTCGAGCGCGCCGAAGTCGGCGAAGGTCAGCGTCTGCCGGCGGCCACCCGGCACCAGAGTGCCGGGCTCCGCGGTGGTCGGGGTCTTGATGCCGAGCGCTTTTACGGACGAGGCGGCGAGCGCCGGGGTCGGCGCCGCCAGCGCAGGCTGGACGATCGCATTGGGATCGAATGGCACGGCGGCACTCGGTGCCGGCACGTTGCCCACTCCGGTGGCGTCCGGCGTACCCGGCGCCGCAGTGGCGCGCGCCGAACTGGCTACGAGCCCGGCGGCCGACGCCAATGGCGCCGCGAGTGCGGTCTGAAAAGCCAGCCAGCAGGCGAGTCCGCGGACGAGGCGGCGCGAACGCAAGCGCGTCGCCCATCCCGTCATGCCGCCCTCGCTTTGCAAGTACTGGGTGTGTGTCTGCGCAATCCCATTGCCCATAAGTCAGTCTTTTTTCGTTTCCAGCTTTTTGACGTCGATTGGGCGACCTCGCATCGAGCCGCGCAGGTCTCCGTAAAGATGTTCGAAGAGGCCGGCGATACCGCGCACGCCGACCAGCAACACATGTGACAGTCCGCGCAGCGGCGTATCCTGCTGGCGTCCTTCGGCCCAGCCCATCCAGGCGTCGGCGCGCGCGAAGGTGGACTTGACGAACTCGTACTCCTGCTCGCGCGACATCTCGTCGAAGCGCAAGCCGACCCGTCCAGGCGCGGTGAACCCGACCGTGGCGGCGAAGGCGTATTCTTCGTCGCCGCGAAACAGGGAGACGGTCACGCGTTCGTGCATCGGCACCTGGATGCTGGCCGGCAACTCAACGCCCACACCGCCTTCCGAGTAGTCGATGGTCTGGCAGGCCAGCGTGCGGCCCGTCGAAAATTTCAGCATCACCGGCATCTTCATCGCCACGCGATGCACAGCGCGAATCTGGCGGCGCTCGCTTGCCGCAGCCACGCTCGCACCGAGGATCAGCATGTTGTAGCCGGTCCACGCCAGATTGAGGATGGTGGTCTGCACTTCGCTACGCAGACCCAGGTTCAGGTAGATGTGCACGAGGCCGGTGATAAAGCCGATCAGGTTCAGCAGCAGCAGAAACAGGTAGGGCCGTGAAATAGCCCAGTCGAAGTAGTTCTTCTCGATCTGCCCGCCTTTGGCCGTCACGTTGAATTTGCCGAGCTTCGGGTTGATCAGCGCGAGCAGGGTGGGCGCGGTGATGTACGACGCCAGTACCGATTCATAGACCTCGGCCCAGAACGAATGGCGGAACAGGCGCTGCATGCGCGAGTTGGTGATGCTCGCATGCATCATGTGCGGCATCGCGTAGATGGCGATCGTGCTGGCGGCCGCCTCGATCACGTGGGCGCCGAAGAACAGGAACGACAGCGGCGCGGTCAGGAACACGAGGCGCGGCACGCCGTAGAAGAAGTGCATCATCGCGTTCAGGTAGCACAGCCGCTGGCCGATCTTTAGCCCCTTGCCCGTCATCGGATTGTCGATCCGGAAGATCTGCGTCATGCCGCGCGCCCAGCGAATCCGCTGGCCGATGTGGCCTGAGAGACTTTCGGTCGCCAGCCCTGCCGCCTGGGCGATGGCCAGATAAGCCGTGGTGTAGCCGAGGCGGTGCAGCTTGAGGGCCGTGTGCGCGTCTTCGGTCACCGTCTCGACAGCGATGCCGCCGATTTCCTCGACCATCGAGCGGCGCAATAGCGCGCATGAACCGCAGAAGAAGGTCGCGTTCCACAGGTCGTTGCCGTCCTGCACGAGGCCGTAGAAGAGCTCGCCTTCGTTCGGCACCTTGCGGAAGGTGCCGAGATTGCGCTCGAACGGATCGGCCGAGAAGAAATGGTGCGGCGTCTGCAGCATCGACAGCAGCTTGTCGCGCAGGAACCAGCCGAGGCCGATCTGCAGGAACGAGCGGGTGGGAATGTGGTCGCAGTCGAAAATCGCCAGGTATTCGCCGCTGGTGATCTTCAGGGCTTCATTGATATTGCCGGCCTTGGCGTGGCGGTTGTGCGTGCGGATGGTCCAGTTGACACCGACTTCCTCGCAGAACGCCTTGAATTCCGGACGGCGGCCGTCGTCGAGCACGTGGATGGAGAGCTTGTCGGCCGGGTAGTCGAGTGCGAGCGCGGCGTAGATGGTCGGTTTGACGACCGAGAGCGGCTCGTTATAAGTCGGGATGAAGACGTCGACGGTCGGCCAGGCGCTGCGGTCGGCTGGCAGCGGCATCGGCTCGCGCTTGAGCGGCCAGGCAGTCTGGAAATAACCGAGCATCAGCACGACCGTCGAATAGACCTCAGCCGAGACCAGCAGCAGACCCCACACGGCATCGAGCGGGTGCTCCCAGTAAGTCGTGGTGGTCAGACGCCAGTACATATAGCGGCCCGACGCGACCACCGACAGCATGATCATCACGAGCGTCACATAGCGGCCTTGCATGCGGCGAAACAGCAGTGCGCAGATGAAGCAGCAGGTGGCGAACGTCAGTTGCTCGGAAAACTCCAGCGGCACCGTAAACACAAAGTACAGAATGACCAGCGCAAACAGTGTCAGGCATACCACGACCGGCGTGCTGTTCCACAAGCGGGCGTCGACGAAGCGCTCGAGCCGGGAAGGCGTGGCAGCGGGTTCCGTAGTGCGTGATTGCGGCGTGCTCATGCGACGCTCCCCGGCGAAACAGCAATCGAGTCGACCCGCGACATCAGCCACTGGCTGCACGCGCGGAAATCGGCGGCGGCCTGGCTGAGCGGATCGTAGTGAATCAGCGTGGTGTCGCAGGCGAGCGACTCGCTGACTCCTTCGTCCTGATGGATGACCCCAGGGAACAGCTTTTCGCCGAGCAGATGGCGCAGCACTTTGAGGACGTCTTTGGTCAGTTGCCGCGACTGGTCCACCTGATTGATCACATAACCCATGCCGCCGAAGTCGGGACGTGGCGCGGCGTACGCTTCGACCATCCGCTCCATTTGCGGAATCGCCGCGTAGGAGGCTGCGTCCGCGAGCACCACGTTCAGCGCGAAGGTCGCCGCGCACAATGCGGCGCGCGTATAGACCGACGAACCCGGCGGCGTATCGATGACCACGATGTCGGAGGCCTCGAGCCGCAGCGTACTGAGCGACTGCGCGAGCCACTGCGGCTCGTGGTCGAGATAGGCTTCGAAACGGCGCCGGTCGTCTTCGAGGACCGCGCCATAAGGCAGCACGGTCACGCCGTCAACGCCGTCGAACATGATGCTCTGCCACGCATCGCCGCTCAGGGTGGCGCGCGACAAACCGTCGATGCCGTCGAGCGGCACACCGAAGTGCAGGCGCAAGGCGTTTTGCGGATCGAGGTCGAGCGCGATCACGCGCCGGCCACTGGTAGCGAGAACGGAAGCCAGGTTGGCCGCAAGTGTGGTCTTGCCGACGCCACCTTTCGCGGAAACGACCGCAATAACTTTCATGGGCGACGCGGGCCGTTGGTCAGCCACGAATGAGGAGCGGGCGTTGCCGGGGATGAGGTCTCACCGCGCAAACGATCGAATAAGGAACTCAGCGCGGCCGGTGCAGCGTCGGCCGCAGGTGTTCGGGCCGCGGGTGCTGTGCTGGGCGCGGCCGGTTTGAACAGCTTGCCGAGAATGGATGCGGGCTGGACCGCGGGTGCAGACGGGGCCGCGGGCGCCGTCGCGCGAGCCGTGAAAGCGGCCGATGCGGGTTGGGCGTGCGCGCTCACGGGCATGGCGACCCTTGTGGCAAACGCAGGCGTGGCGGATGCGGCGAAACCTTGCGTGGAAGGCGCGGGCGCACGGACAGTGGGCGTGGAGAAAGTTGTGGGCGCAACCACCGGCGGCGTAACGGTGAGATGCACGGCGCCCGGCTCCGCGTCGCTCGCAGCGAGTTCGGCGTTGGCCGCTTGCGCCACGGCGGAAAAGCGCTCAGCGCCGCGCGGCGCCTCGGACTTGACGGCGTTGCCGACCGGCGGAATCGTGCGCCGATGCGGCCGCGCAAAGACGGGCATCTTGCTGCGTACCCGTGGCGCGGTGGCGCGTCCTGCTTCTGCAGGACCGTTTGCCGCGGGCGCGTCGCCTCCTGGCGCCTGCGCTTGCGTGGCTTCGTCGTCTGGTTTCGCAACGGGATCGCGGCGCTT
>Ga0116109_1000072_pt1 | contig 26738 bp, 18 predicted proteins | sample June2015DPH_8_10_2_FD_89718 | JGI IMG/M metagenome (GOLD analysis project Ga0116109, IMG submission 89718) | Peatland microbial communities from SPRUCE experiment site at the Marcell Experimental Forest, Minnesota, USA - June2015DPH_8_10 | ecosystem: Environmental > Terrestrial > Soil > Wetlands... | reverse complement strand
TTCTCACTCGCCGGCAGCGATACGCCGCCGGGCCAGTACCCCTATATCTTGCGCGGACGGTTGGCGGGCGGCCTGACGGGTGGCACACGCTTTCTGGATCAGGGCGTGCTGTCGCTGCCGGGGCTCGGGCTAGCTGGACAGTGAGCCGCGGGCAGGCCTCAAACGACTTCGAACAAGCCGGCCGCGCCCTGCCCGCCGCCGATACACATCGTCACGACCACCAGCTTCGCACCGCGCCGCTTGCCTTCGATCAGCGCATGTCCGGTCAGACGCGCGCCCGACACGCCGTACGGATGGCCCACCGCGATCGCGCCGCCGTTCACATTGAGCTTGTCGTGCGGAATACCGAGTTTGTCGGCGCAATACAGCACCTGCACGGCGAACGCTTCGTTCAGTTCCCACAGGTCGATATCCTCGACCTTCAGGCCCGCCTGCCTGAGCAGCTTCGGCACCGCGAACACCGGGCCGATGCCCATCTCGTCAGGCTCGCAACCTGCGACGGCGAAGCCGCGGAAAATCCCGAGCGGTCGCAGCCCTTCGCGTTCGGCCACCTTGGCATTCATCACCACGCAGGCCGACGCGCCGTCCGAAAACTGGCTGGCGTTGCCGGCTGTGATCACGCCGCCCGGTAGCGCCGTGCGAATCTTCGACACGCCTTCGAGCGTCGTGTCGGCGCGGATGCCTTCGTCGGCGGCAATCGTCACTTCCTTCGTGAAGAGCCGGCCGCTGGCTTTGTCGGCCACACCCGCCAGCACGGTCATCGGCACGATCTCGTCGTTGAACTTGCCGGCTTCCTGGGCGGCCGCCGCGCGCTGCTGCGAACGTACGCCGTACTCGTCCTGCCGCTCTTTCGAAATCGCGTAGCGCTTGGCGACGGTCTCAGCGGTCTGCAGCATCGACCAGTAAATCTCGGGCTTATTCCTGTTCAACCAGCCTTCGGTCATCATGTGGCGGTTCATCTCGTTCTGCACACACGAGATCGACTCGACCCCGCCCGCGACGAACACGTCGCCCTCACCGGCTATCACCCGCTGCGCCGCCAAGGCGATCGTCTGCAGGCCCGATGAGCAGAAACGGTTGACTGTCATGCCGGGCACGCTGACCGGCAGGCCGGCGCGCAAGGCGATTTGCCGTGCGATGTTCCCGCCCGTCGCGCCTTCCGGATTCGCGCAACCCATGATCACGTCTTCGACGCGGGCTGGATCGAGCTTTGCCCGCTCGACCGCAGCCTGCGTCACATGGCCGCCGAGCGTCGCGCCGTGCGTCATGTTGAAAGCGCCGCGCCACGATTTGGCAAGACCCGTGCGGGCGGTCGATACGATTACGGCGTCAGTCATGCATGTCTCCTGCTTCCAATGTTGAATGTAGTTCGTTGGGGCGGCGATCCGGGGGCCGGCCATCCGGCGGCCGGCGATCCGGCGGCCTGCCATTCGGCGTCAAGGCCGTCATGCCGTCCTTATTCAGCCACTTCCGCGGCCTGCACACGCTTGACACCCGCTGCGTGCAGATCGCGCCATGCGCCCTCGAGAGAACCGTTGAGATCGATGGCGCGCGAAGCGTCTTCGATCAGCGCAACTTCAAATCCTGCTGTTCGTGCATCGAGCGCGGACCAGGCGACGCAATAGTCAGTCGCGAGGCCACAGCACCAGACGCGTTTCACGCCCACTTCACGCAGATAGCCTGCGAGGCCCGTCGGCGTCTTGCGATCGGCTTCGAGAAACGCTGAGTAGCTATCGACGCCAGCATGGTGCCCCTTGCGGATCACCGCGCGTGCATGGCCAATGTCGAGATCCCGATGCAAAGCCGCACCCGGCGTGTCCTGCACGCAATGGGTCGGCCACAGCACCTGCTCGCCATACGGCAGCGTGAGCATTTCAAACGGCGAGCGTCCGGCGTGATTGGCAGCAAACGAAATGTGCGAAGCCGGATGCCAGTCCTGCGTCAGCACGACGTGGCTAAAGCCGCGCGCCAGCCGGTTGATTACCGGCACGACTTCGTCGCCGTGCGCGACAGCCAATGCACCGCCAGGCATGAAATCGTTCTGCACGTCGATGACGAGCAGCACCTCGTCAGCATCTTTCATCCAGCACCTCGCGGTATCTTGCTCTCTTCACTCACTTGTTCGAGGGCGATTCGCTGGCGGGTCGTTGGCGAAGCGTGGGCTACACCCCTTGCACTCGCCAGTTCCTCGCCTACGGACTGCTCCTGGCCGGCCCTTCAGCGGCGCTTCACGCGCCCCATCGAGGCTCGGCGCTCAGCCGTTAAACCCGCGGCCCTTCCCGGCAAGCTCTGCAATGCTCGGCGCGAGTTGCCACGCATCGCCGTTCGGACGCGCGGCATAGCCGCGAATCGCCCGCTCGACGTTGTAGAGGCCCACCGTGTCCGCGTACAGCATCGGGCCACCACGCCAGAGCGGGAAGCCGTAGCCGGTCAGATACACCATGTCGATGTCCGACGCCTTCGAGGCGATCCCCTCTTCGAGAATCTTCGCGCCTTCGTTGGCGAGCGCGAACACCAGACGTTCGACGATTTCCGCATCGCTGATCTTGCGGCGCTGCGGACCGGTTTCCTGCGAGAACGCGACAATCATCTCGTCCACCAGCTTCGACGGATACGCCGTGCGGTCGCCCGCCTTGTAGTCGTACCAGCCGCCGCCGGTCTTCTGCCCGAAGCGCCCCGTCTCGCACAGCCGGTCGGCGATCTTCGAGTAGTGCATGTCCGGATGCTCCAGATAGCGGCGCTTGCGGATGGCCCAGCCGATATCGTTGCCGGCGAGGTCGCTCATGCGGAACGGTCCCATCGCAAAGCCGAACTTCTCGATGGCGCGGTCGACCTGTGCCGGCAACGCGCCTTCTTCAAGCATGAAGAGCGCCTGGCGGATGTACTGCTCGATCATCCGGTTGCCGATGAAGCCGTCGCACACACCCGACACCACTGCGGTCTTCTTGATCTTCTTCGCCAGTTGCATGACGGTGGCGAGCACGTCTTTCGCCGTTTCCTTGCCGCGCACCACTTCGAGCAGCTTCATCACGTTGGCCGGGCTGAAGAAGTGCATGCCGACCACGTCCTGCGGACGCTTCGTGAATGCAGCGATCTTGTCGACATCGAGCGTGGAGGTGTTCGACGCGAGAATCGCACCCGGCTTCGCGACTTCATCCAGACGCCTGAAGACCTGTTCCTTCACACCGAGTTCTTCGAACACGGCTTCCACGATCAGGTCGGCGTTCTTCAGATCGTCATAGGACAGCGTGGGCGTGATCAGCGCCATGCGCTGTTCCAGCACTTCGGGCTTCAACTTGCCCTTCTTGACGGTGGCCTCGTAGTTCTTGCGAATCGTCGCGAGGCCACGATCGAGCGCTTCCTGCTTCGTTTCAAGCAGCGTGACCGGCAGGCCCGCGTTGATGAAGTTCATGGCGATGCCGCCGCCCATCGTGCCGGCACCGATCACGGCGACCTGTCTGATCTCGCGTGCAACGGTATCCGAAGGCACATCGGGAATCTTGCTCGCCGCACGCTCACCAAAGAACGCATGACGCAACGCGCGGCTTTCCGGCGTCTGCACCAGGGCGACAAAGCATTCGCGTTCGAACGCGAGGCCTTTGTCAAAGCCGTCCTTTACGCCTGCTTCGACCGCGTCGATGCACTTGTGCGGCGCCGGGAAATTCTTCGCAATCGCCGCGACGCTATTGCGCGCGAACTGGATAAAACCTTCCGCGTTCGGATGCTCGATCTTGCGATCACGTACCTTCGGATGCGGCGCCGCCTGCGCGCCGACCTTACGTGCAAACGCGAGGGCGGCCTCGGCCAGATTGCCTTCCACCACTTCGTCGAAGAGCCCAGAGTCGGCCAGCTTCTCCGACATCACCGGTGCGCCCGAAACAATCATATTGAGCGCCGCTTCAAGACCGATGGCGCGCGGCAGACGCTGCGTGCCGCCCGCACCCGGCAGGATGCCGAGCTTCACTTCCGGCAGCGCGATCTGCGCGCCCTGCGCTGCGATGCGGTAATGCGCGCCGAGCGCCAGTTCCAGCCCGCCGCCCATGGCGACGCTATGGATCGCCGCGACGATCGGTTTCGCACTCCCTTCAACGGCCTTGATGACCGTGTGCAGCGTCGGTTCCTGAGTCGCTTTGGGCGTATTGAACTCGGTGATGTCCGCGCCGCCCGAAAAGGCCTTGCCGGCGCCGGTCAGAACGATGGCCTTGATGGCCGGATCGTTCTGCGCGCGCTCGAGCCCTTCGACGATGCCGGCTCGTGTCGACAGACCGAGCCCGTTGACCGGGGGATTATTTAGCGTAATGACGGCGACGCCGTCATGAGTCGTGTAGTCCACTGCCATCTGCCTGCCTCCATGCGGTAAGGCCGCGCATCGCGTGGCCTGTGCCGGTTCATTGTCCGACATTCCGGGTCAGCAAACAGAATACACAAAAAAGCACGCTCGTTCAATTTATTGCGGGAAAGGGTTTGCCCTGGGAGCGCGACGATCTTGAGTCAGACCGCGCCCTCCATCGCCGACGGCAGCACGTAGTCGCGGTACATCTCGCGCAACCTGAGCTTTTGCAGCTTGCCGGTAGCCGTGTGCGGCAGGTCGTCGACGAACACCACGTCGTCGGGAATCCACCATTTCGCCACCTTGCCCTCGTAGAAGGCAATCAGCTCGTCACGCGTCACCTCGACGCCCTTGCGCTTGACGACCACCAGCAACGGCCGCTCGGTCCATTTCGGATGCGAGCAGGCAACGCATGCAGCCTCTGACACGGCCGGATGCGCGATCGCGACGTTCTCGACGTCGATCGAGCTGATCCATTCACCGCCGGATTTGATCACGTCCTTGCTGCGGTCGGTGATGTGCAGGAAGCTGTCGGAATCGATCGTGGCGACGTCGCCGGTCGGAAACCAGCCATCGACAAGCGGCGAGTCGTCCTTGCGGAAATACCGGTCGATCACCCACGGGCCGCGCACATGCAGGTCGCCGAACGCGACGCCATCCCACGGTAGATCGCTGCCGTCCGGACCGACGATCTTCATGTCGACGCCGTAGATCACATGGCCCTGCTTTTCGCGCAGTTTGCGCTGCTCGTCCGGCGAGCGCTGCGACTGCTCCCAGGTGAGCTTCGACAGGGTGCCGAGCGGCGACATCTCCGTCATACCCCACGCATGAATCACTTCGACGCCGTATTCGTCCTGGAAGGTGCGCAGCATCGCCGGCGGGCAGGCGGAGCCGCCAATCACCGTGCGATTGAGCGAAGAAAAACGCACACCGGCCTGCTTCATATACGCAAGCAAGCCGAGCCAGACAGTCGGCACACCGGCCGAGTAGGTGACGCGTTCAGCTTCCATCAACTCATACAGCGACTTGCCGTCGAGATCCTTGCCGGGGAAGACCAGCTTGGCGCCCGTCAACGGCGCGGCATGTGGAATGCCCCATGCGTTCACATGGAACATCGGCACCACCGGCAGCACCGAGTCGCGTGCGGACAGGCTCATCGCATCCGGCAGCGAAGCGCCGTAGGCATGCAACACGGTCGAGCGATGCGAATACAGCGCGCCCTTCGGATTGCCCGTGGTTCCGGAGGTGTAGCAAAGATAAGAAGCCGCGCGTTCGTCGATCGGCGGCCAGTCGTACATGCCGTCCTGCGCGGCGAGCAGGGTCTCGTAGCTGGTCACCGGTGTCTGCATCTGCGGCAGGTGGGCGTCGTCGGTCAGCGCGATCCAGCCGCGTACTTTCGGGCACTGCGGGGCCAGCGTGTCGACCAGCCCAGCGAACGTGATGTCGAATAGCACATAGCTGTCGTCGGCGTGATTGATGATGTAGGCAATCTGCTCGGGAAAGAGCCGCGGATTGATCGTATGACACACGGAACCGAAGCCGGTCGTGCCGTAGTACGCCTCCAGATGCCGGTAGCCGCACCACGCGAGCGTCGCGACCCGCTCGCCCGGCTGCACGCCGAGCGCAATCAAGGCCTGCGCAAGTTGCTTTGCGCGCTTTTCGCAGTCGCGGTAGGTGTACCGATGCACATCGCCTTCGATGCGCCGCGAGACGATTTCCGTGTCGCCGAAATGCCGCGCGGCATGCGCCAGCAGCGAAGACACGGTGAGCGGCATGTCCATCATCTGGCCCAGCAACGGCGTCGTCATAAGCAGCGGTCTCCTCGCGGTGATTCCGTCATCTCTCTCAGGTTCGATGCCGCGCGGCGCCGGGCTGGCGGCGCCAGCAATCGGCCGGCCAGCAGCGCCGCGGGCGCCGACTTACAATATCGGTTAATCCAGAGGCGCTCAACATGTCGTTTTCCCCAAGCATTTCCGGCCTGGCCGGGTCCATGGCGGGGCTCGCCAAGGCCCTCGGCACCCCGCGCGAAGGCGCATTTGCACAGCTCGGCGGCGTCTTTATGACCCGCCTGCCGGCGCAGCCGCTCAGCGCGCCGTATGTCGTCGGCTTTTCTGCCGAAACCGCCGCGCTGCTCGGTTTCGACGCGAATCTGGCGCACGACCCCGCCTTCGCCGAGTTCTTCGCCGGCAACACCACGCGCGACTGGCCCGCTGCGGCGATGCCGTATGCCTCGGTGTACTCGGGCCATCAGTTCGGCGTATGGGCCGGCCAACTCGGCGACGGTCGCGCGCTCGGCCTGGGCGAAGTCGAGCACGACGGCGCACGTTACGAACTGCAACTCAAAGGCGCGGGACGCACGCCCTATTCCCGCATGGGCGACGGCCGCGCGGTGCTGCGCTCGTCGATCCGCGAATATCTGTGCTCGGAAGCCATGCATCATCTCGGCATTCCCACCACGCGCGCGCTGTGCGTGATCGGCTCCGACCAGCCGGTGCGGCGCGAGGAAGTCGAAACGGCGGCGGTAGTCACACGCGTGGCGCCCAGCTTCATCCGTTTTGGCCACTTCGAGCATTTCTATTCGAACGACCGGGTCGACGCACTGCAGGCCCTCGCCGATCACGTGATTGAGCGCTTCTATCCGCATTGCAGGGAAGCGGACGATCCGTATCTCGCGCTGCTAAATGAAGCGATTTTGTCCACAGCGGATCTGCTTGCGCAATGGCAGGCGGTCGGCTTCTGCCACGGCGTGATGAACACGGACAACATGTCGATCCTCGGTCTCACGATCGACTATGGTCCGTTCGGCTTCCTCGACGGTTTCGATGCGGGCTATATCTGCAATCACTCTGATTCGCAGGGCCGCTACGCCTACCGGATGCAGCCGCAGATCGCCTACTGGAACCTCTTCTGCCTCGCCCAAGGTTTATTGCCGCTGCTCGGTCAGCAGCACGACGAAAGCGTGCGCGGCGAGGAAGCCGTGAAGGACGCGCAGCGCGTGCTCGAAGGCTTCAAGGACCGATTTGCGCCCGCCCTGGAATGCCGGATGCGCGCCAAGCTCGGCCTGCAGAACGAACGCCCGGGCGACGACGCGTTGGCGAACCGCCTATTCGAGGTGATGCAGGCAAACCGCGCGGATTTCACGCTGACCTTCCGAAATCTGGCGCGCGTATCGAAGCGCGACGCGAGCGGCGACGCGCCAGTTCGCGACCTGTTTCTCGACCGTGCCGCGTTCGACGTCTGGGTGAACGACTACCGCACGCGGCTGTCCGAAGAAACACTCGACGATGCCGAACGCGCCATTGCAATGAACCGCGTAAACCCCAAATTCATTCTCCGCAATCACCTGGCCGAAACGGCGATTCGCCGCGCCAGGGAGAAGGACTTTTCGGAAGTCGAGCGGCTGGCGGCTGTGCTGCGCCGCCCCTTCGACGAACAACCGGAACATGAGGCGTATGCCGCGCTGCCGCCCGACTGGGCGAGTTCGCTGGAAGTCAGTTGCTCGTCGTAAAGCGCGCATCCGCTCCGAAGCGTGGCCGGGCGGCGGTGGACTGCCGCAGGCCGCGACAGGTAGCACCCGCCCCTAACCAGAGCTGGACAGAGACAAAACCCGAGACAGGAACCGACCATGAACTCAGACGACACCAAGACCCCCGCGCCTGCCGTACAGAAAGACGATGCCGAATGGCGCCAGCAATTGTCCGACATCGAGTATCAGGTAACCCGCCACGCCGCCACGGAGCGCCCGTTCACCGGCCGCTATAACGACCACTGGGACCGCGGCATCTATGACTGCGTCTGCTGCGGCACGCCGCTGTTCGAATCGGACACCAAGTTCGACGCCGGCTGCGGCTGGCCGAGCTACTTCAAGCCGATCAATGGCGAAGTGATCGCCGAGAAAACCGACCGCACCCACGGCATGCTGCGTATCGAGGTGCAGTGCAACAATTGCGGCGCGCATCTCGGCCACGTCTTCGAAGACGGTCCGGCGCCGACCGGCCTGCGGTACTGCATCAATTCGGCTGCGCTACAATTCGCCCCCAAGTAACGCAACGCGGGCAACGCGGTTCGGCGGCGTTGCTGGACGGCGCGAGGCCGTCCGGCGATGCACGCCCCGACTTAAACGCTTCAGCCAGCTTGCGAACCGGCCACCCGGCGCCGGCCGCTAGCCGGCCGCCGCGACGGGTACACACAGCACGCATACCATGGGCGCGAGGCGTCCCTCACTCCGCGCTCATTTTTCGCTCATTTCACAAGCCCCGCCCAGATAATGAAATTCCTGTTCGATCTGTTCCCGATCATCCTGTTTTTCGTCGCGTTCAAGCTGTGGGGTATTTTTACGGCCACGGCGGTGGCGATCGTCGCCACGCTGGTGCAGATCGCCTGGGTGGCGTTCCGTCACCGTAAGGTCGACCCGATGCTGTGGGTGAGCCTCGGTGTCGTCACGGTGTTCGGCGGGGCCACGCTGGTGCTGCACAACGACACCTTCATCAAATGGAAGCCGACCGTGCTGTACTGGGCGTTTTCGGTGGCGCTGATCGTCTCGCAACTGGCGTTCAACAAGAACCTGATCGAGGCGATGATGGGCAAGCAGATCACGCTGCCGCATCGGATCTGGAGCCAGTTGAGCGTGATCTGGGCGGTGTTCTTCGTGCTGCTCGGCATTCTGAATCTGTTCGTCGCCTACCACTTCTCGACCAACGCCTGGGTGAACTTCAAGCTGTTCGGCGCGACCGGTTGTCTGGTGGTGTTCATTGTCGGCCAGAGCCTGTGGCTGTCGAAATACATGAAGGAAGAAGAGTGACATGAGTGACGATACGTTCCTGCACGCCACCCCCGCCGAGCGCCTCGCGCTGATCGAAGCGCGGCTCGCCGCGGCGCTCGCGCCGATTGCGTCGATCAGCGTGCGCGATGATAGTGCACAACATGCAGGGCACGCCGGCGCCTCGGCGGGCGGCCATTACAGTGTCACAATTGTTGCAGTTGCATTCGCCGGAAAGGCCCGCGTAGCACGGCACCGCTTGGTGTATGATGCGCTGGCCGATGCCATGCAGCGCGGCATCCACGCCCTCGCAATCACGGCGTACACGCCCGAAGAATTCGATTTGCTGTCCCGTTAGGAAACTTCCGATGACCTTGAAGAAAACCCGCCTCTGGGTATTGCTGGCCGCTTTTGCGGCTGCGCCTGCGTTTGCACAGAACATCGCCGTCGTGAACGGCACGCCGATCCCGAAGGCACGCGTCGACGCGCTCGTCGAGCAACTCGTCCATCAGGGCCAACAGGACTCGCCGCAGTTGCAGGCAGCCGTGCGCGAAGAACTGATCAACCGCGAAATCCTGATGCAGGAAGCAGCTCGTCGTGGCATCCCGACGCGTCCGGACGTCAAGGCGCAAGTCGCCGTGGCCCAGCAGACCGTCGTGCTGCGCGCGCTGATCGAAGACTTCCTGAAGAACAACCAGCCGAGCGACGCAGAAGTCAAAGCACGCTATGACGCGTTGGTGAAAGATGCGGGCGGCAAGGAATATCACCTGCACCACATCCTCGTGGATAACGAGGATCAGGCCAAAGACCTGATCGCCAAGATCAAGGCCGGCGCGAGCTTCGAAGATCTCGCCAAGCAATACTCGAAGGACCCGGGATCGGGCAAGAACGGCGGTGACCTCGACTGGTCGGATCCGAAGTCGTATGTGCCTGAATTCGCCGCTGCCGCGGAAAAGCTGCAGAAAGGCCAGATGACCGACACGCCGGTGCACACGCAATTCGGCTGGCACATCATCCGCCTCGACGACACGCGCGACATCACCCCGCCGCCGCTCGAGCAGGTTCGCCCGCAGATCGTCCAGCAGATCCAGCAGGAAAAGCTGCAGGCGTTCGAAGAGAGCCTGCGGAAGAACGCGAAGGTTCAGTAAGCGGGGATTGGGGTGCCAGCTTGTTTCCGGCGCCCCTACTGCCTAACTGGCCGCTTCACTTGGTCCGCAAACAACAAAGCCGCCCTCGGGCGGCTTTGTTGTTTTTGGTGGCCTCGTCAGCGCATCACCCCAGCCAGCGCCGCGCGTTCTGGAACACGCGCAGCCACGGGCTACCGTCGTTGGCGCTCCAGCCTTCCGGATGCCAGCTCATCTGCACCGTGCGATGCACGCGCTCCGTATGCGGCATCAGAACGGTGAAGCGGCCATCGGGCGTCGTCACCGAGGTAATGCCATCCGGCGAGCCGTTCGGGTTGAACGGATATTGCTCGGTGGCCTGGCCGCGGTGATCGACAAAGCGCATCGCGACCGCCGTCTTCGACGCATCGCCTTGCTGCGAGAAGTCTGCGAAACCTTCGCCGTGAGCGATTGCCACCGGAATGCGCGAGCCTTCCATGCCCGTGAAGAACAGCGACGGCGACTGCTGCACTTCGACCAGCGAGAAGCGTGCTTCGAACTTCTCCGATTTGTTGCGCGTGAATTTCGGCCAGGCCTCGGCGCCCGGGATCATCGACGCGAGGCTGCTCATCATCTGGCAGCCGTTGCAGATGCCGAGCGCGAACGTGTCCTTGCGGCCGAAGAACGCGGCGAACATGTCTGCCAGTTGCGCATTGAAGCGAATCGTCTTCGCCCAACCCTCACCTGCACCCAGCACGTCACCGTACGAGAAGCCGCCGCACGCCACCGCGCCGGTGAAGTCAGCGAGCGTGGCACGACCGGCCAGCAGGTCGCTCATGTGCACGTCGTACGCATCGAAGCCTGCCCGGTCGAACGCGTAAGCGGTTTCGAGGTGCGAGTTGACGCCCTGCTCACGCAGAATCGCCACACGCGGACGTGCGCCCTTGCCAATAAACGGCGCAGCCACGTCTTCAACCGGATTGAAGCTCAGTTGCGGCGTGATGCCTGGATCGGCAGCGTCGAGCAGCATGTCGTATTCCGCGTCCGCGCAAGCCGGGTTGTCGCGCAGGCGCGAGATGCGCCAGCTTACCTCGCTCCACGCACGATGCAGTTCAGTGCGCGGCGCTTCGTAGATCTTCTTCGCGTCGCGGTAGATTTCGATCGTGTCGCGTTCGTTGATCCTGCCGACCACGTGCGAGCACGCCGACAGGCCATGCTCACGCAGCGCGGCTAGCACCGCGTCGCGATCCTGCGCCCGCACCTGGATCACCGCCCCCAGTTCCTCATTGAAGAGCGCGCGGATCGTGCGGTCTTCGCGGCGGCCGCTGGTCTGCTTGGCCCAGTCTTTAGCGTCGCCATAATCGAATTCGTGATTCGGATCGAGCGTCAGCATGTCGACATTCAGCGACACGCCCACATGACCCGCAAATGCCATTTCGCACACCGTCGCCCACAGGCCGCCGTCCGAACGGTCATGGTAAGCGAGCAGCTTGCCATCGCTGTTCAGCGCCTGGATGGCGGCGAAAAAGCGCTTCAGATCTTCCGGATCGTCGACGTCCGGCGTGGTATCGCCCACCTGCTGCGTAACCTGCGCCAGGATACTGCCGCCGAGACGATGCTTGCCGCGGCCGAGGTCGATCGCGATCAGCACGGAGTCGCCCGCTTCGTCTGCACGGCGCAGTTGCGGCGTCAGATGGCCACGCACATCTTCGACCGGTGCGAAGGCTGAGATGATCAGCGACACCGGCGCGACCACTTCCTTCGCCACGCCTTGGTCTTCCCATTTCGTACGCATCGACAGCGAATCCTTGCCCACCGGAATGCTAATGCCAAGCGCCGGGCACAGTTCCATGCCGATCGCCTTGACCGTGTCGAACAGCGCCGCGTCTTCACCCGGGCTGCCGCAGGCAGCCATCCAGTTGGCCGACAGCTTCAGCTTGTCGAGTGAAGCAATCGGCGCCGCGGCGATGTTCGTCACCGCCTCGCCGACCGCCATGCGGCCCGAGGCCGGCGCGTTGATCACGGCGAGCGGCGTACGCTCGGCCATCGTCATCGCTTCGCCGCGGAAACCGGTGTAGTCCATTGTCGTGATCGCGACGTCGGCAACTGGCACCTGCCATGGGCCGACCATCTGGTCGCGCGCCGTCGTGCCGCCCACCGAGCGGTCGCCGATGGTAATCAGGAACGACTTGCTCGCCACCGTCGGATGACGCAGCACGCTCACCGCGACTTCTGACAAGTTGACGCCGGTAACGTCGACCGGCAGCAGCGTCGTCTCGACGTGCTTGACGTCGCGATGCATACGCGGCGCCTTGCCGAGCAGCACTTCCATCGGCATGTCGACCGGCTGATGCTCGTTGTCAGCCTTTTCTTCGGTGTCGACAAGCTTCAACTGGCGTTCGTTCGTCGCCGTCCCGATCACCGCGAACGGGCAGCGCTCGCGTTCGCAGATGGCCTGGAATTCCGCCAGATCCGCCGGCGCGATCGCCAGCACATAGCGCTCTTGCGCTTCGTTCGACCAGATCTCGCGCGGCGACAGACCGCTTTCCTCGAGCTGGATCTTGCGCAGTTCGAAAATTGCGCCCTTGCCGGCGCCGTCCACCACTTCGGGGAACGCGTTCGACAGACCACCCGCGCCGACGTCGTGAATGCTGAGGATGGGGTTCTTTGCGCCGAGCTGCCAGCAGGCGTTGATGACTTCCTGCGCGCGCCGTTCGATTTCCGGGTTGCCGCGCTGCACCGAGTCGAAGTCGAGCTGTGCGGTATTCGTGCCGGTCGCCATCGAACTGGCAGCGCCGCCGCCCATGCCGATGCGCATACCCGGGCCGCCGATCTGGATCAGCAGCGACCCTTCCGGCAGATCGTGCTTGTGGGTGTGCTGATCGGAGATGTTGCCGATACCACCGGCGATCATGATCGGCTTGTGATAGCCGCGCACGACGCCCGCCACGTTCTGCTCGTAGGCCCGGAAGTAACCGCCGAGGTTCGGCCGGCCAAATTCGTTGTTGAACGCCGCGCCGCCGAGTGGCCCGTCGATCATGATCTGCAGCGGCGACGCGATGCGGTCCGGACGGCCATACACTTCCTGCGCGTCGGCCGGATTGCGGTGGCCGACCGGCTGCACGGCGTCACGGGCGTTTTCCCATGCTTCGCGCGCATCCGGCAAATCGAGGTTCGACACCGTGAAGCCCGCCAGGCCAGCCTTCGGACGCGCGCCGCGGCCCGTCGCGCCTTCATCGCGGATCTCACCGCCCGCACCTGTCGCGGCGCCCGGGAACGGCGAGATGGCAGTCGGGTGGTTGTGGGTCTCCACCTTCATGAGCGTGTGCGTCAACTCAGTGTGACGGCCGTAGTGCTCAGACAGTTCAGCCGCGCCATCAGTCTGGCCCGGCTTGCGCGGGAACCAGCGTTCGGCCACGCCGCCCGCCATGATCGCCGAGTTATCCGAGTACGCGACGATCGTGCCCTGCGGATTGAGCTTTTCGGTATTGCGGATCATGTTGAACAGCGAGATGTCCTGCTTCTCGCCGTCGATGGTCCATTCCGCGTTGAAAATCTTGTGACGGCAATGCTCGCTGTTGGCCTGCGCGAACATCATCAGCTCGACGTCGGTCGGGTTGCGGCCGAGCTTCGTGAAGGCGTCGACCAGATAGTCGATCTCGTCCTCCGCGAGTGCCAGCCCCAGTTCGGCGTTGGCGGCTTCCAGCGCGCCGCGCCCGTGGCCCAGCACGTCGACGGTTTGCAGCGGCTTGGCCGGCAGTTCGTCGAACAGATGCATGGCGTGGTCGCGCGACGGCGCAACGCTCTCGGTCATGCGGTCGTGCAGCGCGGCAACCACCGCCTCGCGTGCCTGGTCGGACAAGGCTTTCTTGCCCCCCAGCAAACCGCTCTTGAGCGTGACCGTGTACTCGACGCCGCGCTCGATGCGGCGCACCTGCGTGAGGCCGCAGTGGTGTGCGATATCGGTTGCCTTGCTGGCCCACGGCGACACCGTGCCGAAACGGGGTACCACGAGGAAGGTCTCGGCACCCCCGCGCTCCTTCGCTTCAGCAAACGGATCGCCGTAGTGCATCAGCGCCTCGATCTTCGCGCTGTCGTCATCCGCAAGCGGTGTCTGGGAATTGATGAAGTGCAGATACTGCCCGCGCACACCGGTGATGTTAGGGTCGATGCGCGTGAGCGTCTCGAGCAGGCGGGTTTGACGGAAATCGGAGAGGGCCGAAGCGCCGGGGAAACACGAGAAGTGGGCCATGGACTTGACGTTGCGTCTATGAGTCGCGCATGCAGGCGACGTGAGGCGAAAGGGAAGTCCGAGATTATACCCCGGGAAGACCCTCCCGCGCCCCTGCTGGACGCGTCCGGGTGGCGTGTGTGTGGGGCATTAGCGAGCGTCAGGACGCCCGGCCGGCCGATTTCGGGATAGTCCGGAGCCTGAGCGGCTGAGCGGTTTGACTGATATCATTCGGCCTTTCATCAGATCGGCGCAGCAAGCCTTCGCATGCGCCGCATGCCACGCCTACGGGGAACGCCAGCTAGTCGCGTTCCGCCGGCAATTCGAATCAAACATGGATGTCATCGTCATTGGCGGCGGAATTGTGGGCGTCGCCACCGCTTATCAGTTGCGCGCAGCCGGCCACCGCGTGTGCGTGGTCGAACGCTTTGCGACGGTCGCGCAGGGCGCGACCTACGGCCACGGCGGCACCGTGCTGCCCACGCCGCTCGACGTCTGGTTCGGGCCGACCTTCATGCACAGCCGCCAGGGCGCCAAAAGCGGCGTGATCCGCAAGACCGCGTTCAATGGCCCCGCGCGACTGTTCGAACGGCAACTGGCCGCCTGGCAGGAACCGCGGGCCTTCAGCCGGCAATATGGGCTGCTGCGGCCGCTGATCGAGGCATCGCGCGACGCGATGGCCGATATCGAAGCCCGTTTCGGGCTGGAATACGAACAGTCGAACGGCGTGCTGTACCTCACGCGCTCGTTGCAGGAATGGCAGCAGACGCAGCCGGCGCTCGAATTGCTGCGCCAATTCGAAGTCCCGCACCACGTGCTGACGGCTGCCGAGTGTGCCGCGTTCGAGCATTCGGTCCCGACCGATCCTGCGTTCGCGGGCGGCGTCCTGTTCGACCAGGAACGCACCGCGAACTGCCCACTTTTCACCAAGCTCATCAAGCAGACGCTCGATACTCAGGGCGGCGTCCAGTTCATGCTGAACCGCGAAGTCGAGGCCATCCGGCTCGATGGGCAGCGCGCCGCCGTCGAACTGGCGCCGCGCCTGGGCGAAATCACTTCGACCCGTGAAGTCGACGTGATCAGCGCCGACGCCATTGTGGTCGCGGCCGGCACCGGCACGCTGCCGCTGCTCGAGCGGCTCGGCCTGCGGGTGCCGTTGCACCCGCTGCGTCTGCATACGCTGTCCGCGCCGATTGCCCATGAGGAATGCGTGCCGCATGTGGCGATCGTCGATGCGGTCAAGCGCATCACCATCACCCGCATGAACCACCGGCTGCGCATCGCCGGCGGCGCCGTGCTGCAAGGCGCCAACCAGGTCGACAAGCCGCTCTCCGAAGCGGTCACGAAGGATGCGCTGGCGTTGCTCGGCCAGGCCACACACGATTGGATTCCGGGCGCCGCCAAGATCTCGGCGGCACTATCCTGGGACGGGCTCAAGCTGCTGTCGCCGGATGGCTTGCCGCTCGTCGGCAATGCGCTGCATCCGCGCCTGTTCGTCAATGCCGGACATGGGCCGGCCGGCTGGGGGCTCGCTTGCGGGGCGGCCAAACTGGTGGCGGACCTGATCGGTGGCGTCACGCCGGCACTGCCGGCGGAAACGCTCGCCGCGTTGCGGCCGGAGCGGTTCGGGCGCTGAGGCGGGCTGAGGGGGCTGGGGCCGCGTCATCCCTTCCCTGGATGCGTGACACAAAGCGGTGAACCGCCGCAGCTCGATTGGCTGTGCGCGACTGCCTGTGCTAGGTGCTAGGTGCGCTTCGCGCCGGCGCGACCTCACCAAGAAGCACGACCATGTGGGTTAGCGGCAGGACTGCCCCCGCACAATTCCACAGGCCCGCGCACATTCAAACTACCATGACAGTTCCATACCCTGCGGGGACACCGCTCGAGACTGCCATGACCGAAGCCACACCTGCGACTCATGTCGCATCCGCCGCGTCCGTTGCATCTTCCCTCGCCCCCGAAACGCCGACCTTGGTGAACCCGCACGACCGCCCGCTCGCGCTCCTGTCCCTCGCCGAGTTGCGCGCCATCGAAGCCGACGCCATGGCCGGCTTGCCGCCGCATACGCTGATGGCGCGTGCCGGCCACGCCGCCGCCCGCTTTTTGCGCGAACAGATCGCCGCAGACAACGTAGCCGCGGCTCCTGCCGCGGTCTGGATCGCCGCAGGCCCCGGCAACAACGGTGGGGACGCGCTGGTCCTCGCCACCGAATTGCAGCGCGCGGGAATCGCGGTGGATGTCTGCATGCCCGTCGATGTGAAACCGGACGACGCCCGCTGGGCGCTCGCCGAAGCACGCGCCGCCGGCGTAGCGATCACGGCCACCTCGCCCGCGTCGTTCGAGCGTTATGGCTGGCTGGTCGACGGCATGTTCGGGATCGGTCTTACGCGGCCGCTCGAAGGCGTCTTCGCGACTCTCGCGCAACAGCTGTCGCAACGCGCGAAACAGCAAGGCCGGGTACTGGCGCTCGACGTGCCAAGCGGCCTCGACAGCGATACAGGCAATGTAGTCGGGACGGGCATCAGCGTGCGCGCCACGCACACCATTACTTTCATCGGCGCGAAACCGGGTCTCTTCATGGCCTCGGGACGCGATCTCGCGGGCACGTTGACGGTTGCGCCGATCGGCGTAGAGCGCGTGGCGAGCACCGCCCGCACGGCTGTGCAACTGAACGCACCGGCACTCTTCGCCTCCTTCTTGCCGGCGCGCGATTTCTCGACCAACAAAGGCTCGTTTGGCAGCCTCGCGGTGGTCGGCGGCGACACCGGTATGTGCGGCGCGCCGATCCTTGCCGCCCGCGCGGCGCTCTATACCGGCGCAGGAAAAGTCCATGTTGCGCTGCTCGGCGCAGGCGCCCCGCCCTACGATCCGCCGCATCCCGAACTGATGCTGCATCCCGTCGACGATCTGCCGCTCGACAAGATGGACGCGCTCGCGATCGGCTGCGGCATGGGCAACCGCGAGCGCGCCACTCAGGTGCTCAACGACGTGCTGGCGCTCGACGTCCCCAAGCTCCTCGACGCCGACGCGTTGAACCTGCTGGCCGCAGATGCCTCGCTTGCCACCAGGGTCGCCGCACGTGGTGCGCAGGGCGACCCGTGCGTGCTCACACCGCATCCGCTCGAAGCGGCGCGGCTGCTCGGCAGCGACGCGCGCACCGTGCAGCGCGACCGGCTGGCCGCGGCGCGTGCGCTGACGGCGCGTTTTGCCAGCGTGATCGTGCTGAAGGGAACCGGCACCGTCGTCGCTGCGCCGGACGGCCGGTTTGCCGTCAATCCGACCGGCAACGCCGCGCTCGCCACGGGCGGCACGGGGGACGTGCTCGGCGGCATCATTGGCGCCTTGCTGACGCAGCGCTTGCCGCCTTACGAGGCGGCGTTGGCGGGCGTCTATTTGCATGGGCTCGCCGCCGACACGCTGACGGCTCAAGGAGACGGACCTGCCGGTCTTACGGCTGGCGAGCTGGCGCCGATGGTTCGCAAGCTGCTGAACCGGATGTTTTATCCAGCCTGAGCGCTGTTTGTGCGCTGTTTGTGCGCTGCTTGTCCGCTGCTTGTGCGCTGCTTTGAGCCCCTCTGGAGCTCACTTGAGCCGCGCACCATCCCGCTATCTGGACACACGGCCCAAGTCCCTGCCCGCTTCCCGCCAAGGCCGCTATACTGAATGCCTGCGCTGACCGGCCGGGAACCGTTGCGAACCCGAAGTCCGACAGCGCGCCAGAGCATCCCCGCGGCCGCGCTTTGCGCACTGCCTTTCACTCGTGCCCCTACGTTAGACGGACGATCCCATGACGTTGAACTCGCTCCCCGCCTGGTCCTCGCTGCAAGCCCATTACGAACAGATTCGCGATGCGCACATGCGCGACTGGTTTGCCCCCGCGAACGATCCCGCTCCTACCCGTGCCGAACGCTTCGCGTTTGCCGGCGGCGGTGTCGCGGCCGATTTCTCCAAGCATCGCATCACCGACGAAACCCTCAAGCTGCTCGTGCAGGTGGCCCGTGAAGCCGGGGTCGAAAAACGCCGCGACGCGATGTTCGCCGGCGAAATCGTTAATCCGACTGAAGGCCGCGCCGTCTTGCACACCGCGTTGCGCGCGAGCGATCCGAATGCGCCATTCCACGCCGAGGTCACAGCCGAACGCGCCAAGATGGCGGCGTTTTCCGACCAGGTACGCAGCGGCGAGTGGACCGGCTACACCGGCAAGCGGATTCGCTATGTGGTGAACATCGGCATCGGCGGCTCGGATCTCGGCCCCAAGATGGTGGTGCATTCCCTGCACCACCTGGCCACGCCGGAGATCAAGAGCTACTTCGTGTCGAACGTCGACGGCGCCGATCTGTACCGTGTCCTTCAGGAGATCAATCCGGAAGAGACGCTCGCCATCATCGTCTCCAAGACCTTCACGACGCTCGAAACGATGACTAACGCGCGCTCGCTGCGCGACTGGTTCATTGAGAAAGGCTGTCCGGAAAGCGCGCTGGCAAAACACTTCGTCGGCGTATCGGCCAATCCGGCCGAGGTCGTCAAGTTCGGCATTGCCAAAGAGAACGTCTTCGAGATGTGGGATTGGGTGGGCGGCCGCTATTCGCTGTGGTCGGCGGTTGGCCTGTCGATCATGATCGCGATCGGGCCAAAGCAGTTCGACGAACTGCTCGCCGGCGCGAACGAAATGGATCACCACTTCCGCACCGCGCCGCTCGAACGCAACCTGCCAGTGTTGATGGGGATGATCGGCATCTGGTATCGCAACTTCTTCGGCTCGCAAAGTTATCTGGTGGCGCCGTATTCCGAGGCGATGCACTATCTACCGTCGTATCTGCAGCAACTGGAGATGGAGAGCAACGGCAAGTCCGCACGGCTCGACGGCGCGATGGTCGACTATCCGACTTCGGCCGTAACCTGGGGCGAACCGGGCACCAACGGCCAACACGCCTTCTTCCAGATGCTGCACCAGGGTCCGACGATCGTGCCGATCGATTTCGTCGCTGTACTCACGCCGGAGCATCCGCTGGTCAGCCATCACCCGAAGCTGCTGGCGAACTGCTTCGCGCAAAGCGAAGCGCTGATGCTGGGCCGCACCTTGGAGGAAGCGAAGAAGGTGGCCGGTCCGGACAAGCCGGAACTGGCGCCGCATCTGGTGTTCCCAGGCAATCGTCCCACCAGCACACTGATCCTCGAAGCCCTGACGGCGCGTTCGCTCGGCGCGCTGATTGCGCTCTACGAACACAAGGTGCTGGTTCAGGGGACGGTGTGGAATATCAATTCGTTCGACCAATGGGGCGTCGAGTTGGGCAAGATCCTCGGCAAGGTGGTCGAGGCCGACCTGACCTCGACTAGCGTCGACGGAGGCAAGCACGACTCGTCGACCACGGCGTTGATCGCACGCGCGCGCGCGGCTTTGAAGCGCTGAGCGGGTCGCTGCGCTATCGGCTCGGTGGGCGGCGCGTGAGCACTAGCCTGAGTGTCGCCATCTAACCGGGCAGTGGAAGAAGTGAAGCGGGCCCTCTACGGCCCGCTTTTCTTTTGTACGCGCTCCGCCCTCAGGCGAGACGGCCCGCATCGATCGTTACCGTGGTATCGCAACGGCGCGCGAGCTCGATGTCGTGCGTGACCAGAATCAAGGTCGCGCCATTAGCCCGGTTCATCTCGAACATCAGATCGATGACCGCATGCCCAGTTGCGGCATCGAGACTGCCGGTCGGCTCATCGGCAAACAGGATAGCCGGATGGGTGACAAAGGCGCGCGCCAACGCGACGCGCTGCTGCTCGCCACCAGACAGCAGTTTGGGATAGTGACGGGTACGCTGCCCCAGTCCCACCTGTTCGAGCAGGCCACGCGCTCGCGCCGCAGCATCGCGCGCATCGATGCCGCCTTGCAACTCGAGCGGCAAGGTTACGTTCTCGAGCGCCGTCAAATGCGGCATTAATTGAAACGACTGGAACACGAAGCCGACCGAGCCATTACGCAATGCCGCGCGCTGGTCCTCGCTCAATTCGGTGAGTTCCTGACCCAGCAGCCGAACCGACCCGGAGGTCGCGCTGTCCAACCCTGCGAGCAGACCTAGCAGCGTAGACTTGCCGGACCCGGATGCGCCGACAATGGCCACGCTGCTGCCGCCCTCGATCGAAAGATCGATATGATCGAGAATTGTCAGCTCGCCTGTTGCATCCTTAACTCTCTTGCACAATCCCCGCACTTCGATGACTGGATCAGTTTTCTTTTGCATGGTAAGGCGTAGGTTGAAAATGCGCCTGGCTGTGCCTGGCGCCGCCGCGTTAAACACAGCCTTCGGCATGGTCATGATGGCCGCGACGCTGCCGCTTGCGGCTCACGCCGCTAATCCACCGGAGCCGGCCAAACCCGTTATCGTGGTGCTCGGCGACAGCATCTCCGCCGAATATGGCCTACCACGTGATACGGGTTGGGTGGCTCTGATGCGGCAGCGTCTGGCCAGTGAGCGCATCGATTATAGCGTTGCGAACGCAAGCATCAGTGGCGACACAACCAGCGGCGGACGTGCCCGCATGCCCGAGTTGATGCAGCGGCTTAAGCCAGGCATCGTGATTGTCGAGCTGGGTGCCAACGACGCACTGCGCGGCGTACCGCTTCCGACTACCGAAGACAACTTGCGCACGATCATTGAAGAGGCACAACAAGGTCATGCGAAGGTTGTGCTGATCGGTATGTACGTGCCACCCAATTACGGCCCGGACTACACACAAAAGTTCCACGGCGTGTATGAGCAATTGTCGAAGGAGCTTCACACGTCGCTCGTGCCGTTCCTCCTCGCAGGCATCGCGGACAAACCGGAGATGTTCCAGTCCGACCAGATGCACCCCACCCAGCAGGCACAGCCCGTGCTGCTCGATAACGTGTGGACGACATTGAAACCCCTGCTGCACATCAGTCCCTCACACTGACAAGTCTCTTACATCTTGTTGCGAACGAACTGGGAACGTGCGTAGGGAATGTCGATCAGACATTTTCGCTAATCGCGAAATCCGGCTCGATTCGAGCGCCTTTGTGAGGAGATAACGTGAAATACCTACCGCTTATCGCTTTGACCGTGGCCATTTCTGCCTGCGCCGCTCAACCGCCTGCTGGCGTGCAATCCGTTGGGCAAAGCCAGCAACCGCCTAAAGCTGTCGCACAATGTATCGCCCAAAAGTGGGCCGACGGCTCTCAACAGCAAGTCGTCTCGCAGGACACCATGGCAAACGATCAGGCACTCGACGTTTATGTGCCGGGCCAGCAGCCGCCTAATGGCGCAGCGGCCGTGGTGCGCCCATCCTACAGCGGTTCGGGCACATGGGTGGGCTTCCGTTCCAATGGCGCCGGCGGTAGCGACGCCACTGGCGCGATCAGCGGCTGCCTCTAAGGCTGTCTTCACAATCACTCCGGCGAATAGCTCGCCGGAAAAGAAAAAATCCCGCAGTTGCGGGATTTTTTTGTGCTCGCGATGCGCGCCGCTCACGCGGCGGCCCACCCTCCCTCGATCAGTCGCCGCCCGATTGCGCGCTATCCAGCGAGCCGTAGAACTTGATCTTCGAGCGAGCGCGCAGCGCTTCGACATACGCGCCAACGTCGGACTGCGCCTCGGCCTGAGCGATCTGCTGTTGGGCGGCGGCCAGACGCTGCGGATCGATCGGCGCACCCGGCACCACGGCATTCACGCGATACACAGCGTAGCCCGCATCACCCAGATCCACACCCACGTAAGCCGGCAATTTCTGCGAGTCGGCCTTGTAGATTGCGCTCAGTGCAGCGGGCGGCAAGCCTTGTGCGTCATTGCGCGAGACCTTCAGCGGTGCCGAGAAGCCAGTGGTTGCATTCGATTTCTGCAACTCGGCGAGCTTGGCGATGCCGTCTTTATGTGCGAGCTCATCGGCTTGAACAGCGATGACCTTCTGACGCACCGCGTCCTTGATCGTGTCGAGCGGAGGCACGGCGGCCGGCTTGTAGTCAGTGACGTGAGCGGCGATCAGCGTGTTGTTGCCGGCATCGATGGCTTGCGTGTTGTTATGAGCCTGGACCGAGTCGTTCGCGAACACTGCACTCAAGAACTTCGCGTTGTTCAGCGGGCTGTCCGGTGGCAATGCTGCGTTCGGTTGCGGCGTAACCGTGGCAGTCTGGATCTGCAGCTTGTATTTGTTGGCTGCCGGTTGCAGGCTCTTGGGCTGCTCATAGACCACCGATGTGAAGCCATCCGAGCCGTCGCTAAATGCCTTGCCCGCGAGTTGCGTCTTCAGATCCCTGGTGATCGAGTCCTTCACCGTGTCGAACGGCTGCGTGACCGACGGCTTTACGTCCGTCGCCTTCAGGATCAGCAAGCCCACATCCGTCGGGATGATATCGCTGATTTCATCCTTCTTCAGCTTGAACGCAGCGTCGTCAAACGCCTGGCCACCGGCCATCATGCCGCGGCCGAAGTAACCGAGATCGCCACCCTTCGAGGCCGAAGCCGGATCCTGCGAATTCTGCTCGGCGATTTTCGCGAAGTCGTCCGGATGCGCCTTCGCTTCAGCGAGCAACGCGTCCGCTTTCTGTTTTGCCTTGGCTTTGTCGTCCGCGCTGGCGTTAGGCGCCACGGAGACCAGGATCAGGCTTGCACGCATTTGCGCAGCAGTCTGGTAGTGCGCGATGTTGTCGTCGTAAAACTTCTTGAGATCAGCATCCGTAGGTTGCAGGCCTGCAGCCAACGCCGCTGGTGACATCACCAGATACTGAATGGTGGCCGTAGCGGGCGTGGCGAAATCGTTGCGATGTGCATCGTAGTACGCCTGCAATTGCGCGTCCGTGGGCTGCACCTTCGCTACGTAGTCGTGCGGGTTGAACGCGCGCCCCTGCACTTCGCGCTGCTGCTCGGCGAGCGCGCTCAGATTCTGAGCGAGTGTCTTCGAAGTGAAGGCGCTCCCCTCGATGCTGCCCGGCAACTGCTGCGTGGCCAGCGTGTAGCGCACGCGCTCGTCATATTGATCGGGCGTCATGCCCTGCATGGCGAGCAGTTCCTTGTAACGGTTCACGTCGATGGAACCGTCAGGATTCTTGAGCGATGAGATGACCGGATCGCTCAGCAGCGTACGCCGCACTGCGTCGTCGGAGGCGGTCAGATGCAGCCGCTGCGTTTCATCGGCCAGCACCCGCTGCTCGATCAGGCTATCGAGCATTTCCTTGCGGCGATCAGGCGTATCGAACATCTTTGCGTCGAACTGCCCGCCAAGCATCTGGCGTGCACGGTCCAGTTGCTGACGCATCGCGTCGTCGTACTCGGCCCGGGTGATCTTGTGCCCGTTGACGCTAGCGACGTTTGCGCTTTCGTCAAAGAAGCCGCGGAAGCCTTGAATACCCACAAAACCCAGCCCCGGCACGATGACGAGGATGAGCATGAACATCATCAGGCGTTTGTGATTGCGGAAGAAATCGAGCATGCGTTAAGGATGCCAAAAACGGAACGCCCGATATTACAACAGCGGGCAATAAAAAAGGCGAACCGGAGTTCGCCTTTCAAGGATACTGGCGGAGTGGACGGGACTCGAACCCGCGACCCCCGGCGTGACAGGCCGGTATTCTAACCGACTGAACTACCACTCCTTATACTACGTGTGTGCTGCGTGCCGAACCGGGAACTGGTGGGTGCTGAGAGGCTCGAACTCCCGACCTACGCCTTGTAAGGGCGCCGCTCTACCAACTGAGCTAAGCACCCGCTCCGCGATTCTGCCTGCTACTTCGTGTCGCGCTCTTTTCAGGTCTTTCAACCCGTTAAACCGCGCTACCCTGAAGCAGCAAGTCGACTAGTTTAGCGCATCTTTTAACGCTTTGCCAGGCCTAAATTTCGGTACCTTAGCTGCCTTGATCTTGATCGCTGCGCCCGTGCGCGGATTGCGACCGGTGCGCGCCGTGCGCTTGCCGACTGCAAACGTACCGAAGCCGACCAGCGTCACCGAGCCACCCTTCTTCAATGTGCCTTTGACGCCACCGATCACGGCATCTAGCGCACGTCCCGCCGCCGCTTTCGAAATGTCGGCTTCTTGTGCGATGTGATCGATCAATTCCGTTTTATTCATTCCAACCCCCGAGAATATTTTTAAGCAATCGTGATGGCGCTTCTTGGCGCTATTACTGACGCGGCACGGCAAGGACGCCGAGCCAACCAATTAGAATTGGCCGAAACCCTTGTGTCAAGCGGGGTTGCGCCGGATTAGAAGGCACTTTAGAGGGGGTTTTGATAACGAAATCTTGCAGCCGATGAGTGCGAAGACAACTCGTCCGCCGAGCCTGGTGGTTTTGGCCCAGAAAGTGGGAAACAGCGGACAACGCGATGCGCCGTATGCGACGCACGCGTGGCCTGGATAACAAAAAGCCCGCGGACCATGCCGCGGGCTTTTTGTTGATACAAAGACTACGAACAGTATGAAGTGGCTTAGTGCTTCACCACATCCGTTGCGCCCTCTTTACCGGGCTCTGCCGCGACGGGCGTGGCAGGCTTCGGCTCTTCTTCCGGCAACGCTTGCGGCACACGTTCGAGCGCCAGTTCGAGCACCTTGTCGATCCAGCGGACTGGCACGATTTCGATAGCGTTCTTCACGTTGTCCGGAATCTCCGTCAGATCCTTGACGTTTTCTTCCGGGATCAGTACCAGCTTGATGCCGCCGCGATGCGCTGCGAGCAGCTTTTCCTTCAGTCCACCGATCGGCAACACTTCACCACGCAGCGTGATTTCGCCCGTCATCGCGACGTCGGCGCGCACCGGAATGCCGGTCAACACCGACACCAACGCGGTCGTCATCGCGATACCAGCGGACGGACCATCCTTCGGCGTCGCGCCTTCCGGCACGTGAATGTGAATGTCCTGCTTCTCGAACGCTTCGTCCTTGACGCCCAGACGGCGCGAACGTGAACGGACCACCGTGCGCGCTGCTTCGACGGATTCCTTCATCACGTCGCCCAGCGAACCCGTGCGAGTCACAGCGCCCTTACCCGGCATCACCGCGGCTTCAATGGTCAGCAGATCGCCGCCCACTTCCGTCCACGCGAGACCCGTGACCTGGCCGACCTGGTTTTCCTTCGCTGCCAGACCGAAGTCGTACTTGCGCACGCCGAGGAAAGTGTCGAGATTCGTACCGTCGACCTTCACAGCGCCTTCCGCCTTCTTCAGCAGAAGCATCTTCACGACCTTGCGGCAGATCTTCGAAATTTCACGCTCGAGAGAACGAACGCCCGCTTCACGTGTGTAGTAACGAATGATGTCGCGGATTGCGGTTTCCGTGACATCGACCTCGCCTTCCTTCAGGCCGTTGTTCTTCTTCTGCTTCGGCAACAGATAGCGTTGCGCAATGCTGACCTTCTCGTCTTCCGTGTAACCCGACAGACGGATCACTTCCATCCGGTCGAGCAACGGCGGCGGAATGTTCAGCGAGTTCGACGTCGCCACGAACATCACGTCCGACAGATCGAAGTCCACTTCGACGTAGTGGTCGGCGAACGTATGGTTCTGCTCCGGATCAAGCACTTCCAGCAATGCCGACGACGGATCGCCGCGGAAATCCTGCCCCATCTTGTCGACTTCGTCGAGCAGGAAGAGCGGATTGCGCACGCCGACTTTGGTCAGGCTTTGCAGAATCTTGCCGGGCATCGAACCGATGTACGTCCGGCGGTGGCCGCGAATTTCGGCCTCGTCGCGCACGCCACCGAGTGCCATACGCACGAACTTGCGATTCGTTGCGCGTGCAATCGATTGACCCAGCGACGTCTTACCGACACCCGGAGGCCCAACGAGGCACAGGATCGGCGCTTTGACCTTGTCCACGCGTTGTTGGACCGCAAGATATTCGAGAATGCGTTCTTTGACTTTCTCGAGACCGAAATGGTCTTCGTCGAGCACGCGTTCCGCATTCGAGAGGTCGTTGTTGACCTTGCTCTTCTTGCGCCACGGCAAGCCGATCAGCGTGTCGATATAGTTGCGCACGACGGTAGCTTCCGCCGACATCGGCGACATCAGCTTCAGCTTCTTCAGCTCGGCGTCAGCCTTCTTCTTGGCTTCCTTCGGCATGCGAGCGGCCGTGATGCGTTTCTCAAGTTCTTCGAGATCCGCACCTTCTTCGCCTTCGCCCAGTTCCTTCTGGATCGCCTTGACCTGCTCGTTCAGGTAGTACTCGCGCTGGCTCTTTTCCATCTGGCGCTTGACACGCCCGCGGATGCGCTTTTCAACCTGCAGGATGTCGATCTCGGCTTCGAGTTGCGCGAGCAGATGCTCGAGGCGCTCGATGACCGGGAACATCTCGAGGATGTGTTGCTTCTGGTCGAGCTTGAGCGGC
>Ga0116109_1000071_pt1 | contig 26851 bp, 22 predicted proteins | sample June2015DPH_8_10_2_FD_89718 | JGI IMG/M metagenome (GOLD analysis project Ga0116109, IMG submission 89718) | Peatland microbial communities from SPRUCE experiment site at the Marcell Experimental Forest, Minnesota, USA - June2015DPH_8_10 | ecosystem: Environmental > Terrestrial > Soil > Wetlands... | reverse complement strand
TTAGCCGCTCGGACTGAGCGATATCCGGGCGCCGTTGCAGCAGCGCGGACGGCACACCGACCGGAATCACAGGAATCGCCAGGTGCGTCAGCTCTTCCGGCGCCAGGCTGAAGCTCGACGGATTTTCGCCGGCGAGCACGGCGATGGCGTGTTCAAGCACGGCGCGCTGCGCCTCTATGTCGGTATCGGCCGCCTGTGCCGAAGAGAGCTGGTCTTGCGCACGCTCAACATCGAGACCTGCCGCAATCTTGCCGGCATAGCGCAGCTGCGTGATCTTGAGCGCGTCGCTGTAGTAACCGAGTGTGGTCGTATAGACGGTATGCTCCGAGTCGAGCGCGCGCAGCGCCATGTAGTCGTTGGCCAGTTCGACTTCGAGACTCAACCGGGCCGATGCGACCATCGCGGCGGTGGCCTGGGCGTTGGACTTCGCATATTTCGTCTGATTCCGGATCTGGCCCCAGAAGTCCGGCTCCCACGACAGGGCCGGTCCGTAGCCGTTCGACGATTCGTCACCCGGCCCGCCGCCGTTGACGCGGAACAACCGGTTTTTGGATTGGCTGTTCTGCGTGGTGTAAGCTTGGGCGCTCAACTGCGGAAACAGCTGCGAGCGGGCCTCGCCCACGATGTCGCGCGCCTGCGTATAGGTCTCTTCAGCCGCCTGAAGATCGGGGTTGGCCGCGTTCAGGCTGGCTTCAAGATCATCGAGCTTTTCATCGCCGAACATCTTCCACCAGTCACCTTGCGCGAGCTGCGCCTGCGGATTTGCGAGCCCGAAGGGTCCTGTGCCCTTGTAGCTGGCCGGCAGAACCATGTGCGGGGCCTGGTAAGGCGGCGCAAGGCTGCAGCCGGCAAGCGACATGAGCAGCGCCAGCAGCGTGGTGCCCGCAAGGCGGCGAGGAGGTTTGAAGTCACGCATCATTTCGGCTCGCTTTCGGCAGCTGCGACCTTGGCCGGCTGATCGCCGCCTGGATGCGCCGCCGGCTCAGATGCCGCGGTTGGGGCCGCCGTTTCCGGCGCGACTCCCGGTACACCGCTGACGATCTGCACTTTTTCTCCCTCGAGCGTGCCCGCGGAAGGATTGACGAGGAAGCGGTCCGTGGATTTCAGGCCCGAGAGCACCTGAACGTTCTGGCCGAGATTCAGCCCGAGCTTGACGTCCTGTAGATGCACCTTGCCCTCGGAGTCGACGAGCGCCAGCTGCATGCCCTGATCGCGGAACAGCAACGCCTGCTCGGGTACGACGAGCACGTTATGGTCCGCTGCCGCGACAAAGTGAACAGTCGCATAGGTGCCTGGCCAGAGCAGATGATCCGGGTTTGGCGCCACCAGTTCCGTCACGACGGTGCGCGTCTGCGGATCGAACGCGTTAGCGGTCGTCAGAAGCGTCGCCTTGAACTCGCGGCCCGGGTACTGGGCCAGCGTGAAGGTCGCCTCGAGGCCCGGCTTGAGCATGTCCGCGTAGTCCTGCGGCACGGAAACGAAGAGCCGCATCTCGTGGATATCCGCCACCGAGAACATCTCATCGGCCGTGCCCCGGGAGCTGACATCACCCCCGGCGGCATTGACGTAGTTGCCTATGTCGGTGTCGCGCGAGATGACGACGCCGTCGAACGGCGCCACGATATTCTTGAACTGTTCCAGCGCGCCGTAACGCGCGACCTCATGGTCGGCTGCCACCACCTGGGCCTTCATCGCGGCCGCAGCGGCTACCTTGACGTCCACTTCCTCCTGCGCGACGGCCTCCGTACCCGCGAGTGACTTCCAGCGCTGCGCCGTGACGTCGGCAAGCGTGCTGTTGGTTTTTGCCACATCGAGATTGGCGGCCGCCGTCTGGTACTGCTCGTCGACGGTAGGCGCGTCGATCGTGGCGAGCAACGTACCGGACTTCACGAACGCGCCGTAATCCACATACCACTTGTGCACGTACCCGCTGACCTGGGCATAGATCGGCGCGGTGTACCAGGCCTTGATGTTGCCAGGCAGCGTGATCGCGCGCGTGGCAGGCCCCGGCATCGGCATCATGACCTGCACCTGCGGGACGGACTCGTCGTCCGCGAGCGTCTTCAGAGCCGTGACATTGTTGTGGCGTTGAGCGATGCCGTAGACGACAAGACCCCCAAGGACAACAGCGACGATCGCAGCGACCAGTTTAGGTCGGATTCGGCGCGTGTCCGCAACTTCGCGATTTACTACGTTCATAGATTAGACTCCGTGGCTTTTTTGTCGTTGCGATGCATCATCGCGAATACGCAGGGGACGAAGAGCAAGGTGGCAAATGTCGCAACAAGAAGTCCGCCAATGACGGCTCGTCCAAGCGGCGCGTTTTGCGTATTGCTCATGGACATGGGCAGCATCCCGATGGTCATGGCGAGCGCGGTCATCAGAACCGGGCGGATACGCGCATAGCCGGCTTCGATGGCCGCGGCGATTGCATCACCGTGTTCCGCGAGGCGTTCACGGGCAAAGGACACAACCAGGATCGAGTTGGCGGTCGCCGTGCCCATGCACATGATCGCGCCCGTGAGCGCCGGCACCGAGGCGTTCGTATGGGTAAGAAAGAGACTCCAGACAATGCCGGCAATCGCGCCTGGCAGCGCCGTGATGATGATGAACGGGTCCAGCCAGGACTGGAAATTAACCACGATCACGAGATAGACCAGCAGGACGGAAAGCGCCAGCCCCTCAAGAAGCTGTGTGTAGGCACTGCCCATCGTGGTCGCCTGGCCGCGCAGGTGCACACTCGCGCCATGCGGTAGCTGCGAATTCATCTGCTTGACGACCTGTTCGACCTGATCGTAGACGGCACCGAGGTCGCGTCCCTGGTTGCTCACGTAGATATCGATCGAGGGCAGGATGCTGTAGTGGGAGACCAGCAGCGGTGTGCCCGTTTGCGTCACGGTACCGAGCGCGCCCAGCAACTGCGAGTGTTGACCGCCGGGGTCGCCGTTGCCTGTGTCGATTGGAATCGTCTCGAGGTCGTTCATCGACGCGAGCTGGTCCTGCGGCGTCTGCATGTTGACGAGGTGCGAGACACCCGTGGTCGTATCGAGCCAGTATGTCGGCGCCGTCTGCCCGCTGCCGGACAGGGTCGCCAGCGCGTTATTCGCGACGTCGGCCTCGGACAGGTTCATACCGGAAGCAAGCGAGCGATCCGCAGCAACCTTGATCGTCGGTTCATTGAACGCCTGTTGAATGTTGACGTCGGCAGCACCAGGAATCTTGCGCAGGCGTGCCACGAGCTGCTGCGCGTAAGCCATGTTCTCCGTTTGTCCGCGTCCCGAGATCTGCACGTCGATTGGCGCGGGCAGGCCGAAGTTCAGGATCTTTGCGGTCACGTCGCCGGGCAGGAAGCTGAACACCGTGCCGGGAAAGAGCTTCGGCAGTGCCTGGCGCAGCTTGACCCGGTAGTCGTCCACGGGCGAGTGCTCATTCTTCAGCGTAATGGTGATGTCGCAATCCTGCGGGCCGATTGTGCCGTCCGACGTGTAGGCCAGGTTAAGGCTGCTCGAGGGCAACCCGCAGTTGTCAACCAGGCCGGTGACCTGGCCCGGTAGAAGTTTCCTGATCTCGCCATTGACGAGCACCGAGATCTTCGATGCATCTTCGAGTCGCATGCCGATCGGCGCACGCATGTGCATATCGATCTCGCCGGACTTGATGCTCGGGAAGAAGTCACGGCCGATGAAAGTGAGCAGGGCCAGCGACGCGACCGCGAACCCAATGAAGCCCATGACAAAGCGTTTGCGATTAAGTACCGCGGCGCTCAGCACCGCGCGGTACTGTTCGCGAAACTGCGTGAAGCCGTGCTCGAAGCGCCGCTGGAACCGGGTGAAGAAGCCGGCATTGGCGGCAAGTTCGTGACCATGTCCATGAGATTTCACCTGGCCGCGCAGCAGCCACGCGGCCATGGTCGGCACCAGCGTACGCGAGAGGATGAACGACGCGAGCATCGCGAAGATGATGGCTTCGGCGAGCGGCCGGAACAGATACCCGGAGATGCCGTCCAGCTGGAACAACGGCAGCCAGACGATACAGATGCACAGCGTCGCGACGAGCGTCGGTACAACGATCTGGTTTGCCGCCGTAATAATGCCTTCTTCCAGCTCGGCACCCGACTCGAGGTGAGAATCGATGTTTTCGATCATGACGGTTGCGTCATCGACCAGAATACCCACCGCGAGCGCGAGGCCCCCCAGTGTCATGACATTGATCGTCTGCCCGGTGTAGTGCAGCACCAGGATCGAGCACAGGATCGCAAGCGGAATCGAGGTCGCCACGATCAGCGTCGAACGCCAGCTGCCGAGAAAGAGCAGCACGATCATGCCGGTCAGCAGCGCCGCGGTGATCATTTCCTGAACCACTTCGAGCACCGAGTCGCGCACGAACCCCGACGCGTCGTTAAGCGGTGTGATCTGCACGCCCGCCGGCAACGTCCGGATCACGCCGGGCAGTGCCTTCTTGATGCCTGCCACCACGGAGAGCGTCGAAGCGTCGCCGCTCTTGAAGATCTGGATCAGCACCGACTGCTTGCCCTTCACCAGCACCGCGTTGGTCTGCGGCGGCGCGCCGCGATGCACGTAGGCGACGTCGCGCAGATAGACGGTCGCGCCGTTCACTGTCTTGATCGGCATGCTGTTGAACGTGTCTGCCTGCAGAGGCGTCGAATTCGTCTGGACCATGAAGTCAAGTCCGCCGATCTTCTGGTCGCCCGCAGGAAGCACCACGTTCTGCGCGCTGAGCGCCGCCGCGACATCCGCGGCCGTGAGGCCGTGCGCAAGCAGCTCGCTCTGGTTCAGATCGATCTCGACGTTCAGCGATGCGCCGCCGTACGGATTCGGAATCGACACGCCCGGCACCGACACCAGTTGCGGGCGGATCAGGTTGGAGGCCATGTCATACACCTGCGCGGCCGTCATGTTCGGGGCCGAGACCTGAAGGTCCAGCACCGGGATCGAGGACGCGTTGTAGACCAGCACCTGAGGCGGCGTGATGCCCGCCGGCATCTGCTTCAGCACGGTCTGCGAAATCGCCGTGACCTGGGACTGGGCAGCGGAGATGTCGGTGCCCGGCTGAAAGTAGATCTTTACGATGCCGGCACCGTACAGGGACTGGCTCTCGATGTGCTCGACGTTAGCCACCGTCGCGGTCAGGGCGCGTTCGTAGTAGTACACGACGCGCCCCGACATATCCTGCGGGGACAGACCGGTGTAATTCCACACGACCGCGATCACCGGAATGCGGATCGCGGGGAAGATGTCCGTTGGCGTCTTCAGGACGGCCATGGTGCCGAACAGGATGATGAGGATACTCATCACCACAAAGGTAAGGGGGCGGCGCAGGGCAACCAGAACAATGGCGTTCATTTAAAGTGTCGATATCGGATGAGGCATTGCGTCGGCGCCTGTGGCCCTGCGGGGACCGACGAGGCGTGTGAACATGGGCTCATGATCGGGGACGCGCGACGGCAGGGCAATTCGGTTGAATTAAGCTTTATTTAGTTTGGCGGTGATTCGCTATGCTGCGAGCGCGAACCGCCCCCCGGACGGCGGCGTGGAGCGCCGAAAAGCCGATCGTAGGTGCGTCATTCGGACGCATAGGGCGCATCGCCTTGCCGCGGGCCGCGTCATATATGGTCATTGCAGCGACGCGGCCCCCATCGGCCACTCTCATTTTGCAAATGTGTTTTGCAAAATGGGACCGTTCTGCCGCCCATCGTCTCGTGGCACGATCGTTTCATTCCCGTTGAGCACGACGAGTCCATGACGCGATCGTCTAAATGGCAATACGATGGCGGCGCTGACGGATCGCTCAGCCCAGCGAATCCCATGAATGGTCGTCCAATAATCTGGAGAACGAATTGTTCAATTTCTTTGATATTAACGAAATCCTCGGTCGGTTCCCGGACAAGGCGGACAGCACGATCGTTGATACTTACCTGACCGACGAACCCTCCGCCAGCTCGAGACTTTTTCGCGTCTATTACCCGATCCCGCGCCACTACCACGAAACCTGCGAAGAGCATCTCTACCTTCTGACCGGAAAGGTGAGTTTTGCAATCGAGAACGAAGCGCCGCGCATTCTGACGGCGGGCCAGCTGGTTACCTTTGAGCGGAACACTGTGCACGCGATAACTGAAGTGCTGGAATCACCGGCAGTCTTCTTTACAGTCGACGCACCGCGCCGTGTGCCGACAGACGTCGTGTACGTGAATCCGGATGACGCGAAGATCCGACCTTTTGTGACTCACCTGGAAGATATTTAATCCATCGGCGCCCGTAGTCCTTGCGACGTTCGCTCTGCGCCGGATCTACAAGCGGCATACGCGTGAGCGCCACCAGTCCTTCTCGGGCCTGGAGCCGACGATCGATACGGAACTCGCGGGTCGCAAGGTTATGAAAGCAATCTGAAACCGTGGTCCCGCCCCGGCGGGGCCACGGCGCTTTTTCATTTCTTCCAGGCACCGTTCATGGTGCGATGATTTTTGCTTCGGAAGAAAGGGTGTCTAGCCCGCATCAAGGGGAATGGCGAGGCCTGAATGGGTCAAAATACCTTGGTTCTTTCGCATGCAGTGATTCCGCGATTTCAACCCCATTCGCGCGAACCAGAATTGGGTACAAGTAAACACACCAAGGTTTGTACGGTCTTGCCCATGACTCGCAAAAACAGTGCTTCCCTCCGTTCCCGAACCAACGTCTGGCGAATATGCGCTGTTGCTGAGGAGTTTGCCTTTGGCTCGTGAAGCGGCCGACGCCATCTCTCTGACCAGCCATCTGGCATTGGCAGCTTGCCGCCGCGGGAAGGGAAACGAATATCTTCTCAATGAGCTGATTTGTGCTGTCTACCTGGTGTATTTCCTGCAGCAATCGGGGCATGGAAGTGAGCCGCTTGAACTGTTCCGCAAAGCCGAGGTGCGACTCGGTCGAACGGCCTGGCAAGGAAAACGGCAGGGCGTGTGGCACCTGGACAAGCAGGGGGCAGCGCTGCTGGAGCGGGTGCTTGCCGTGTACGACTCGCAACTGACGCGTGCTGCATTGGGTGTCGTGCTCCAGGCACGGGATCGACTTGGAACGGTGCTTTCAACGAAAGGTGGAGTGCCGCTTTTTCGCGAGATCAGCCGCCCGCGGTTGATGCCTGGGTAGACGCCTTTATATCATCCTGTCCGTCAGCTGGCAGGCAGTACCTGGGTGCTGCTTGACGTAAAAAAGCTTCTGTAATGATCCGGTAACCATGTAGCGCGTCGAACAGCCTAATGTGCAGGTTCAATTTCACTCAACCTGCACCGACATGATCTACACAATGAAACCGATACACGTCGCCATTCCGGTCGGTGTCGCTGCGCTTGCGTTAGGCGGCTGCGCCTTTGTGCCGCCAGGCGGGTCCGCTGCGGTTGCGTCATCGCGCAGCGATGAGCAGCTTGGTCAGGCGTCGCAGCCGGCATATGTTGGGCCGGCGCCGCGATACGTAGCACCCCCAATGATCATTTACCTGCCCTATCCCTATTACTGATCTGGCGAGTTGGTCGGTGACATCGTTGACCACAGTCATATCGCGTAAGACGTGTACTCAGCAGGGAACGCTGCATTGCGGTTACCTCGGTCTACACCGTTCCTGCTTCTTAACCGGTCACAACAATCACAGGTCGGCAAATGAATCGACTTCTTTTCGCGCCAGGCGTTGTGTGCCTCTTATGCGTTTCTTCTGCCTTCGCGCAGTCGAGTTCGAACGGATCGCCCGAATCTATCGAATCCATCGAATCGAGCTCCGCGATATCACAGAATTTTGCGTTTATGAATCATCCGCCACCGCCCGTTCAGGCGAGTGCACCGGCCGCGACAGGCGGTGCTCAGGGCGGCCGACGCCGGCAATCCTCCATGAACTCCGGGTCAACGGGCACCGCTGCCACTCAACCATAGCGCGCGGACCACCACCCGGACGGCCGTTGGGATGCAATATATTGGCGAAATCGCACGCAGTCCTCAGTAGCCGCGCCCGGTTTTAATCCGATGCCGGGTCACATGGCCACTATGCTGGAGATCACGACGGCGTATCCGGGAACCGGCTCGCGATCACACGCTGTATCTCCTCCGCCGATACCGGCTTGACCAGGTGATGGTCGAAGCCAGCTTCCTGAGATCGCAGTCGGTCGGCGGCCTGGCCATAGCCCGTGACGGCGACTAACAGCGCGTTAGCTGTAGTGGCCTGCTTGCGCATCTCGCGTGCCAGTTGAAAGCCGTCCATGCCGGGCAGGCCGAGATCGAGCAGGACAATTTCGGGCTTGAATTGCGCCGCGACTTCAAGCGCCTGCTTTGCTTCGTGCGCGACGCGTACATCATAGCCGTCCGCTTCGAGAACCATTGACAGTAACGTCGCCGCGTCGACGCTATCGTCCACCAGCAGAAGGCGCAAAGCCGGTCCTGTGCCGCGAGGAACCGTAGTTGTCGTGGCCGGAGCCAGCTCGGCGATCTGTCCCGCTCGCGAGAGCGGCAAGGACACAATGAACTCGCTGCCGTTCCCCGGTCCGCCCGAGAATGCCTGGAGATGTCCGCCATGCAGTTCAACCAGCGTCCGCGCAAGCGGCAGGCCAATCCCGAGCCCACCTTCGGAGCGTTCGAGCGAGGTCTGCGATTGGACGAAAAGATCGAAGATCAGCGGGATCGTCTCGGCACTCATGCCAACACCGTTGTCGCGAACGGCAATCCGGACGACCTCATCGGACTCGCGTACGTCGATCAGAATTTCGCCGCCCTGCGGCGTATATTTCACGGCGTTCGAAAGGATATTGCCGAGCACTTGTGCAATCCGTACACCATCGCCGATGACGTAGAGCGAGTCATCTGGCATCTCGGTCTTGAGCGTATGCGCCTTTTTGCTTAGCGCAGGCGCGACCGTTTCGATCGCTGCTTCAATAGCTGCGGCGAGACTTACGTTCTCTTGCCGCAGCGTGATCTTCCCTTGCGTGATACGCGCCACATCGAGCAGGTCGTCGACGAGACGACTCAGGTGCCTCACCTGGCGTCCGATGACCGCGCGCATCGTTTCAAAGTCTTCAGGTGCAGGCGCACGGCCCGGATCGAGCAACTCAATCGCATTGCGGATCGGCGCAAGCGGATTGCGCAGTTCATGCGCAAGCATGGCGAGAAACTCGTCCTTGCGGCGATCCGCGTCGCGCAACACCATCTCGTTGGCCTTGCGCTCGGAAATGTCGTTAACGACGCCTGCCAGCCGGTAGATCCGGTCACGCGTATCGCGGACCGTAAAGGCGCGCTCGGCGACCCAGCGAGTGTTACCGTCGGCACGAACGATCCGGTACTCGACCTCGTACGGTGTGCCGCCAGGGAGCGCCCGGTACGCCGTCTCGACTGCGGCCTGGTCTTCGGCGTGAACGTGACCCGCCCAGTGGCCTGCACCTGGGACCGGCGCAAGCGCCTCATCGCCCCACAAACGGCGGTAGGCCGGGCTCACATACAGCAATTGATCGGTCGATGGGTCGAGCATCCAGAACACATCGTCGATGTTTTCCGCCATCTGCCGAAACCGCTCTTCGCTTTCGCGCAGCGCGCCTTCCGCGCGGCGCACGCGCAGCAGCGCGCGCACATGGGCAATCAGTTCGGCAGGTTCGATCGGTTCAATCAGGTAACTATCCGCGCCGCCGTCGAGTCCCCTGATCCTGTCGATGCTCTGCACCGCCGCCGCGGAGGTCTGCAGCACCAGAATGCCTGCCGTCTCCGGCGTCGCCTTGATCTGCCGGCACACTTCGAAGCCGTTGATGTCAGGCAGCTTGACGTCGAGCAGAACCAGATCGGGCAACGAGTCGCGGGCGCGTTCAAGCGCTTCGGTACCGTTGGCGGCTTCGATCACGACGAAGCCAGCACGCGACAAAATACGACTCTTCGCGTAACGCGCACCGTCGTTGTCGTCAACGTTGAGTATGAGATTGGCGGTCGCGTCGCTCATGGAAGATTCGTGTCCGTGGGCCGTTCAGGGGGCGCTCAGCATCGCATCCAGCGACGTGAGCAATTCGGTACCCGACAGCGGTTTGATAAAAAAGGCGTCGGCGCCCAGAGACTGGGCCCGATCGCCTTGGTCGATATCGCTCAAAACAATCACAGGTAGGCGTCGCTGGCGTGAGTCGGCGCCGGCTATGGGGCTGCCTTCGCCGACATGCCAGGCTTCTTCCTCATGGCGGAGCTCAGCCAGCCAGGCCCAGCATTCTTCGCGCCCTGGTTGCATATCAAGCACGACGGCGGACGCGGGCGCGACTGCCAACACTGATTTTGCTTCGCGCACGGTTGCCGCAGCGGTCGGCCGGTAACGCGTGTTATGTAGCGACGCCTCGTAACGCACCCGGTCATCCAGGCTGGTCGACACAAGGAGCACCATGTCACGCTCGACGTCGTGGGCACGAGGCGTTGGCGTTGCCGCGTCGACGGTCTGCGGCAGATAGGCCTGAATGCTTGCCGTGAACGTCGAGCCTTTGCCCAGTTCGCTCTCGAGGCTAACCGCTCCGCCTAACAGCTTGCAAAGCTTGCTGCATAGCGGCAAGCCCAGCCCGGTTCCTTTCACAGCGGTCTGCAACCGGTTTTGCACCTGTTCGAATTCTTCGAAGACGCTTTGCTGGTGTTCGGAGGCAATGCCGATTCCCGTATCCGAAACCGAGAAGGTCAGCATTTGCGGGCCGGCGTCATATAGCGCGCGCACCCGGACTTCGCCTTTCTCGGTGAACTTTAACGCATTGGAGACCAGGTTACGGAGAATCTGCGAGACCTTCCCTTCGTCGGTGTAGACCGGCGGGATGTCGTCGCATGGATCGAACACCAGTTCGACTTCAGGAGCCGGCAGCAGTGGTCTTAGCATGCCGCGCAGCGCCGAGAAAAGATCGGTGACTTCGAACTCGGTCGGACGTAGCTCGACCTTGCCCGCTTCGATCTTGGCGAGGTCCAGCAGGTCGTCGACCGTCTCCGAGAGTTCGTCAGCCGCCTTGCGAATGAAGCGTACCTGCTTGGCCTGTTCATCGGTCAGTTCGCCGTCCGTACGATCCATCAGCAGGTTCGACAGCGCGCGGATCGAATACAGCGGCGAACGGAATTCGTGGCTCATGTTCGACAGGAAGCGCGACTTGGCATCGTCGGCTCGACGCAGATGTTCAGCGCGTTCGTCCAGTTCGGCGTATAGCGCGACGACGCCGCGATTGGTGTCTTCGAGTTCGCGCGTGAGCCGGACGAGTTCTTCCTGCCGTTCCTGCAGCTCGTCGAGGGCGACGGCCAGTTCATGGCTTTGCCGTTGCATCTCGTCGAACGAATTCCCCGCATTCGCTGCGGACGCACCGCGAGCCCGTGCTGCCGCCACTTCGCCGGTCGCCAGCGTCGTGTGCGCCGGAAGATACTTTGCCAACGTGATGACGGCGTCGCCTGCAACGTCTTCAACTGAACAGGCGTCCATCAGACGTTGGGCCGCAAGTATACCCAGCGGGCCTGGCGACTCGCCGGCGTAGGCGTCCGCGGCGCGGGGCGGCCGTCCTGTCAAGCGGGCAAGCGGGGTTGCTGGAGCAACGAACCGGATCAACAGGCTTTGCGGTTGCGTCGTTTTATCGAGCAGAAACTCGACGTGGCTGCTGGGCGTCGCAAGAAACACCACGCGTGCGACCTCGAGTACCGATGTCGCGATGCGGATCTGGTCATGCTGTGAGAAAGCGAATACTTCGCTCAGTTCGCGGGCGTGCCTGCGCGCGGCGACCACCGAGAGTTCACCGTCAAGCGGCAGAACTTGCAGGGGTTCGGCCGTCATAGGTCTCCCATGCGCGCTGCGCGCGCGACAAACACGGTGACGTCGTCCCGACCCCGCACGAAGTCGCGATAGAGCGCCGCGGCAATCAGGGTGGGATGCCGGTGCGTCAGGCCCGGATATTTGCCCAGATCCCAGCGGGTCGCGAGGCCGTCGGAGTGGAGAATCAACAGGCCGTCCTGCGGCCAGTCGACCTGAAATTCCTGAGCCTTGCGCATCTGATGGCCGACGATGCCTGCGTGCGACACCAGATGGCGATGACCAGAGGGTGCCCAGACGCTCGCCGCAATGTTGCCGACGCCGCAAAAGCGTGCCCCGCCTCGCGCGCGATCCGCAGCGTCGAGCACCGGGATGCTCGCCACGCCGAGTGCGGCCCCGCGCGTGGCCCGTAACGCTACATGCGACGCCTCGACGATTTCCACTACGTTCGACGTGGCGTGCTGCGCGAACGTTTCCGTAGCGGCAAGCGCTGCGGTATTGGCAAACGGGCCGTGCCCGAGGCCATCGGCGACCAGCGCCACGAATTCGCCGTCCGCGTAGCCGCAAGTCCACGCGTCGCCACACAGTGTCTCGCCTTGCAGCGGCAGATTGATCGCCCCGTACGAGACCGGCGCCTGCCTGTCCGGCGCTGCTGCTTTGACCTCGGGCCAGACCACGATGCGAAGCATCGTGCCAAGGCCTGGCGTGCTCCATATGTCGAGTTCATCGCTAAGCCGTTGAATCGCTCCCATGCCGTTGCCGGGACTGCCGGCCGTCGTGTAGCCGTCAACGAAGCAGGCATGCAGATCGCGGATGCCCGGGCCACTGTCTATCGCGAGCAGTTCGATGCCGTAGCTGACCGGCAGCGCCGATGCCGCCGCGGCGGCGCGAACAATCGGCCGCACCAGCAACTCGCCGCGCTGTGCGTGTTTGAGTTGATTGGTCGCGCATTCGGTCACGATGATTGCCAGCTTGCCAAGCACCGGCTCATTGAAACCGACGCCATGAGCCAGGTCACTGATACCGCGCCGCGCAAACGATACCGAGCTAGGATCGCCGATTTCGAAGCGACGCTGCGTCACGCTCAGCCGATTCAGAATGGCTTCCATTTGGTTACCGAAACATGAGTACCTTCGCCCAACACCGAACGGATTTCAAACTCGTCGCACAGCCGCTTGGCGCCGCCCAGACCCAGGCCTAGGCCGTTGCCGCTGGTATACCCGTCCGACAGCGCCCGGGGAATGTCCGCGATGCCAGGTCCGTTGTCGATGAATTCGAGCCTCAGACCGACACGGCCGTTACGCCGCAGCGTATATAAGTGTACGTCACCCCCTCCTCCATAGATGAGGGTGTTGCGTGCTAGTTCGCTGGCCGCAGTCACGAATTTCGTCTGATCGATCAGCGAAAGGCCTTGAGCCACCGCCTTTTCGCGCACGAAGCGCCGCAGCCGCACGATCTGCTCATCCGAGCGGACTGGCATGATCTCGTCGGGCGGCTGACCGTCGGGTCCGGTTGGACCTGGCGTCTTGTCGCTATTGGTCGAGGAGGACAAGGCGGCGCCCCCGGTTGTCTTGCCAGGAATGGTGCTCAAAGCGGTGCCGTGCCGGTCAGCAACGCCATGCCCCTTTCGACGTTCAGCGCGGTGCGCACGCCTGGCAGCGCCAGGCCGAGCTCGACGAGCGTAATGGCGACGGACGGCTGCATGCCGACCACCACCGTTTCCGCGTCGAGTACGCGCGCCATCGCGGCGGTGTCGCCGATCATCCGGCCAATGAACGAATCCACCACGTCGAGCGATGAAATGTCGATCAGCACGCCTTTGGCGCCGTCCTTCACAATGCGGCTCGTCAAATCGTCCTGCAGCGTCATGGCCAGGCGGTCGTGCATGTCAACCTGGATGGTGACAAGCAGCAGCTTGCCCATCCGCAGAATTGGAATGCGTTCCATTGTCGTGGTCCGGTGGAGTCCGCGTGAGCCGGCGTCAGTCGCCGACGAACTGGTTGCCGCGCAATGGACCCGGCGCGCCCGGTGCTTCGGCTGCCGGGGCTGCACCCAATACCGATTTACCGGTGCGCTTCAACGCGACGATGAATGCGTCGGCGAGCGTGGCCTTCGTGATGACATTCTGCAGATTCACGCCTAGATGCACGATGGTCTGCGCGATCTGCGGACGAATCCCGCTGATGACGCAATCCGCGCCCATGAGCCGCGCGGCCGCGACTGTCTTGAGCAGATGCTGTGCAACGAGAGTATCGACCGTGGGCACGCCTGTGATGTCGATGATTGCGATGGCGGCGCCGGTCTCGACGATCTTTTGCAGCAGACTCTCCATCACCACCTGGGTGCGCGCGGAATCCAGCGTGCCGATCAGAGGCAACGCCAGAATGCCGTCCCATAGTTGAACCACGGGAGTGGACAATTCGAGCAGTTCCTGTTGCTGACGGACGATGACCTGCTCGCGGCTCGTCTGGAAGACTTCCGTGGTGTAAAGGCCCATCGCATCGAATAGCTTGCTGATGGTCCAGGTCAGTTCGGCAAGGGGAGCCGGGTCGGCGGCCAGTTCGGCACCTAAGCGCGCAAAGAGCGGTTCCTTGAGCGAGAACACGAACATGGCGGTTTCTACGGGCGTAAAACCTAGCCGTGCTCGTTGGTCCGAAACTTCTGCGAGGAAGTTGCGGACTTCGTCCCATGTCGGCGTGTTGAAGTCGACCTGCTCGGATGAGCCGAGTGCAGCACAGACAAGGTCGACGAACTGCACGAACTGGTTGCGCAACTGCGCTTCGGCTACGCCGCCGCGCCGCGATGTAATCGCATACTGCTGGCTCACCCAGTCGCCGAGTAACTCGCTTTGTCGTTCATTGAAGAGTCGGGCGAGACGCGTTCCGCCAAGCGTTTGCATACAGTTTCCCCAGTCGATGTTCAGCAGAAGGCACAAGGCGCCGGCCATATAGTTTTACCCGCGCTCCGTCAGGCCGCCGATGTGCGCATTGGACTTTAGCATGTGCCAGACTGCAATCACAACGGGACTCCGAGACTGCTTGAGGCAGCCCCAAAGGTAGACCCTATGACCGGGGAAGGAGCGTCTACTTCATAGGTCGAATTTGCTTAAGCGACGGCTGGCCGCTCGTTGCGGAGGTAACTATTGCCTGTCGCACGGTAGTTAGATGAACTTGGGATCGGTGTATGTCATCCACCGGACGCCTCGCACGAGTATCTTTGATTCGATTCCGTTTGGTTATTCGAACGCTGGCTCTTACTTGATGCTGGCCCTGGCGAGCAGGTTGTCGCGGTCAAGGCCGGCCTCCTGCTGCGTGGAAGCGCACCGGGATCAATCGCTTCGCGTTTTGCTCTTGCCCGGGGCGGCGGAAATGACCTGAACGTGTTCGATCGCCGCGTCCACCAACGCTTCCGCGTTCTCTATGCCCTCGGCCGAAGTGGCCAGCCCGTTCAGGCGTCCATCGATCAGAAGCAAGGCGAGCCCGTGAACGTACGCCCATCCCGCAGTCATGGCGATAGCCTGCGCCGCGTCGATCCTGCCGAATGCGCTGGGATCGTCCTCTGCATGCGCGGGAGCTACTTCGTCGAATACACCGGCCAACGCGCGCGCGGACGCTCGCCGCGCTTCCACCAGCGACGGGCGGGTCGCGTCGAGCATTTCGCTGCGCGACATCAGGTGGAGCAGAGCGGGATTGGCCCTTGCGAAGCTCACGTAGCCGCGGGCAATCGCTTTGCGGCGCGCCTGACCCGGCTCGCTGCCTGCGGCGTTGTCCGCCATCGCAGAGGCCAGCCGCCGGTGGCCGCTGGCGGCTAGTTCGCTCAGTACGCCCGCGGTGTCGCCGAAATGATGCTGGGGCGCCGTGTGCGACACACCTGCTTCGCGTGCAATGGCACGTAACGTCAGACCGCGTATGCCGTCTCGGCGCAGGACAAGCTCGGCCGCATCGAGCAGCGCATGAGGCAGCGAGCCGTGGTGGTAGGGCTTGTCCCGAGCGGATTTGGCGGCTGCGGCTGGGCGTTTCGACGGCGTGGAAGCTTTGCGGCGTGATGGCGCGTCATTCATACGGCAGATGGGGTCCACATTTTTACAGTGAAAAGATATGTTGCCGGGCAGGCGAGAAAAGTCAAAGTCTTTCCGGTGTAAAGATTATGGGCGCTGAGTGCACCCTCAAGAAAAGATGACCGGCGGGGAGCGCAATTACGCCTTCCATTCTTGCGGTGCGCCGGACGAATACAAGGTGAACGGATGATGGGCCGTTTCCACGACGTAAGCGCGGTGTTCGAGATCAACGTAATCGGCTGATGAAGCCAGATAGGTGTCGCGTTCCTGTTCTTCGGTGTTGACGAACAGCGTGCCTAGACGCTTCATAAAGCTTGCAAACATGATGTGCTCCGGTCGTGAGTGCGACGCTTCGGAGGCCGGTCCAATTCGTCGTCAGGGTTGCCGCGCACGGTCCGGATTGGGCAGCAGTCACAGCACCGTTCGTCGATGGACCAGATCGTAGGCGCGAAGAATGAGCTGAAAATGAGCGGCTGCAACGCTCAAAAATGAGTTGTGGCGGCATGGGGCCGCCGCCCCAGCGTTCCTAATTCTTGCCTCACTTTGTCTCACCACAATGCAGCCATCCGATGCAGTCAACGGACTGCCGTCAGGGACAAGGAGAGCAAAGATGAAATTCATTCGACAACTGGCCGTTGCTGCGGCGCTCGGCGTTGGCCTCGTGAGTTGCGCGCAAGCGCATGTGTTCGTCGGCATTGGTGTAGGTGTCGCCGGCCCGGCGTATCCGGTTATGCCGGTGGTCCCTGTTGCACCGGTTTATGCGGCGCCGCCCGTGTATTACGCACCGCCACCACCGCCGGTCTACACGGCGCCCGTGGTCGTTAGCTATTACGGACATCCGGCTTGGTATGGCGGTTACTATGGAGGCTGGCACGGCGGATATGGCTATTGGCGTCGTTGATGCACGAGGCGGTCGAGGTTGCAACAGATTGAGCGCGTGCCTTACCTGAGCGAGTGCGGCGTCGTCTAAACAACGGCGCAGGCCCGCGTTTCACGCGCTGGCTCTTCTTTTCCGATTGGATCACCATGAATGTTCCGGATTACCAACCGATTACTTCCCCGCCATGCACCCAGAGCGCAGCGGCTCCTCGCCGCTCCGAGAGCTGGCAGGCAGCGTGGCTGCGCCGCACGATTCCGCTCGTGATGGCGATGCAGTTCGGCTCCAGTCGCCGTCCTGCACCTGATGTCCATACGATCCGGTTGCGCACGCATCGATATACATGGCCGGCCCGGTTCGCGGTGAGGCTGCTTTACTCGCAGGTGCGCCGGTACCCCGACGCCGAACTTAAGGGTGAGTGGATCCGGCCGGAGTCAGCCGCTTCAGCGCACACGGAGACTGTCGTGCTGTTTCTGCATGGCGGTGCGTACTATTTAGGCTCGCCTGCCACGCATCGAGCACTAACCGTCGAGTTGGCGCGAGCTTCGGGCTCGGCCGTGTTCGCACTGGACTACAGCCTCGCACCCGAACATCCGTTCCCTGCTGCACTACAGGACACCTTGCGTGCGTATCGGACGTTGCTTGCGCGGGGGATTGCACCCAATTCGATTGTGTTTGCCGGAGATTCCGCCGGAGGAGGGCTTGCGTTGGCGGCGCTGGTGGCGTTGCGCGACGCCGGCGAGCCGCTGCCCGCTGGCGCCGTGCTGCTGTCGCCGTGGGCTGATCTGACAACCATCTGGCGCGCGAAGCACAACGTGTTGTCGATGAATCGCACCGCTATGGAGGTGGCCGCACGAATGTATCTTCGCGCCGCACGGCCGTTCGAGACACTGGCGTCGCCCGCGCGCGCAAAATTGCATGGATTGCCGCCCATTCATATTCAGACCAGCGATTCCGAAGGTTTGAACGAGGACGCGCATGAACTTTCCGCCAGACTGCAACGCGCTGGCACTCGCGTGGAATTCGCAGAATGGCATGCGATGCCCCACGCGTGGCATTGTTTCTCGCCGTTTATTCCCGAAGCGCGTGCCGCTCTGGCACAGGCAGCGGTGTTCATTCGTGGCTGTTGGGTAAAATCCGACCACACTGCGAGCACGTGACCTGTCTACCGGACGCCAACCATGCTTCACGAACTGACCAAAACCGTTTTGCTGATCGTCGCCGCGCTTTTTCCGATCATTAATCCACCAGCGGCCGCTTTCATCATTCTGAGTATGGTGCCGCATGCGTCGCCGGCCGAGCGTGCGGACCTGGCGCGACGCATCGCGATCAATAGCTTTGTGATCCTGTTGGCGTCACTGTCGATAGGGGCGTATCTGTTGTCGTTTCTTGGCATTTCCATCGCGGTCTTGCGCGTTGCCGGGGGATTCATCATCGCGATGGCCGGCTGGAATCTGCTGCAGTCGTCGGGGGACGAGAGTGGTGAGGCACAGCCGGATGCGGTTACCGGTGGCGACCCGACACTGCGGATCAAGGCCTTTTATCCGTTCACGTTGCCCGTGACCGTAGGTCCAGGAGCGATTTCCGTTGCCATTGCGCTAGGTACCGGCTCGCCACGAGAGGGGTTGCAGCCAGTCCATTTCATCGGCGTCGGGATTGCTTTGGGATTGCTTTGCGTCAGCATTTACCTATGCGTGCGCTTCGCCGGACATATCGAACGACTGCTTGGGCCGTCGGGCACGCAGGTCGCGATGCGTCTCTTCGCCTTTGCGATCTTTTGTATTGGTGTACAGATCTTGTGGCTTGGCCTGTCCGATCTGCTCAATTCGTTGCATCTGCATTGATCAGGCAGTAGCCTTGCCGTAACCGCCAGATAGCGGTGGCGATGGCTCGAGCTGTTTAATACAGCAGCCGGCGGCGGCTTGCGAGGCGGGCCAATCTGGCCAATCTGGCTCCGACGCGTTGTTGGACAAAGTGCTTACGCGCCACTTTGGCGAGTTCGAGCAGCAGCAAGAGACTCGAGCCGGTCGCCGCAGCGCTGGCGACGGCCAGTGAGATGTCGAACAGCCATTCGAGCGTTGCGAGCATGATGTATTCCCCAAGTGTCAGTGGATCGGATTCGCAAGGGTCATTGGTCAACGAAGCGTCCATGTCAGATGCCGGTGGCCATTGAGAGCATCAGGTAGGGCAATAGCTCGTCGTAGGTGGTGGCTTGTTCATTAGCCGTTGCGTCGTTTTCGAGCGCGCGGCCTGCTTTGGCCGGCTGCATTGGCGCGCCAGGCATAACGGCCGGTTCGGTGTAAGCGGCGTTGGCAGCAGCGTGGCGGTTGAAGAACAGGAACATGATGAACATCCTTTCGGTCAGGTCGGGCGAATCATTGATTCGGATGACCTATCTTCGCGGATGAAAATGAGGCGAAAATGAGCGTGATACCTGACCGTGTGCCGTCAGGCGCGGGACGTCCTCGGCACGCATTTACGCGGTCCGTTGACGGTAATGAACGGACTGGCTTGTCCTTTTCGAAGTCAAATGAAACCTTCTCTGAGAAATAACCTGGCGATTGCGCTGGGATTACTGGTCAGCGCCGTGGCGATTGCGCAAGGCATCAGCTCGTACCAGTTGTGCCGCGCGGGGATGAGTGCGCTTCTCGATCTGCGGCTCGAGCAGGTCGCCGTGCGCATGCGCAATGGACTGGCGGAGACGATTCCCGCGACACCCTCGCGCGGCTCACAGCCCGTCCGCGATATCGTGATCACAATCCACAAGCCGGGCAGCGAAGTTCCGCTGCGTTCTACCGATCCATCACTGCAACTGCCACAGGACGCCGCTGGCGGTTTCAGTTCGGATATGGTTGCCGGCGAGAGGTGGCGAATCTACACGCTACGCGATGCGGGAATGCTGATCCAGATTGCGCAACGCTCGTCCGTGCGCGACGAACTGGAACGCGAAACAGCACTCAGCACCTTGTGGCCGACACTCGTGTTGCTGCCGTTGGTGCTTGGCGCGGTGCTGCTGATTGTGCGTATGTCGTTCCGCAAAATGAAGCAGCTCGGCGACGAGGTACAGGAGATCGATGCGTCCCACCTGAAGCCGCTGCCGTCGGCAGGTGTGCCGACTGAGTTGCTGCCCTTCATCGATTCGATCAACCGGATGATCGTGCGTCTCGCGCAGTCAATCGAAGCGGAGCGGAAGTTCATTGCGGATGCCGCACATGAATTACGGACCCCGCTCACCGCGTTGCAGTTGCAGGCGGATAATCTTCAGCCGCACATTGTCCCCGGCAACCAGGAGCGATTTAACGAATTGCGAAGTGGCATTGGGAGAAGCAGTGCGTTGATCGCACAACTATTGCGACTCGCGCGGGCGGATGCGCCTTTGTCCGGCGGCACGATCGAACCTACCGATGTATCGCGGATCGTCGTCGAGGCGGTATCGGACGTGTTGCCGATCGCCGCGGCGCGCCGGATCGATATTGGCGCGGAAGAGATGGTGACGGACAAGGTCGCGGCGCCCGGCGCCGATGTTTCAATCGCCGTCAAGAATCTGGTGAGCAACGCGGTCCGCTACACGCCGGATGGCGGCACGATTGACCTTGGCATGCGGACGGAGGGAAATTTGATGTGGGTCGAAGTGACGGACACGGGGCCGGGCATTCCCCAGGAGCTGTTGCCACGAGTGTTCGACCGCTTCTTTCGCGCAAATCTGGATGTCGAGGGCACGGGTCTCGGGCTGTCTATCGTGAAGTCCATCACCCAGAAATACGGCGGCGACGCGGTCATTCGCAACCGCGGCGATGGCCGCTCGGGCGTGGTCGCGGCAGTCAGTTTTCCGCTGGCAGAGGCGTCCGTGAGAGCTCCTGCCCCGATATAGATACGCATACGGGTACTATGGCGAAATCCGCGGGCGCGGACCAGTGCCTGCTTGGGAGAGACGCATGAGAGTCCTTCTGGTTGAAGACGATCTTCAGATCGGGCAAAGCCTGATGCGCGCGCTAAAAGACGCAAGCTACAGCGTCGATTGGGTGCGTGACGGCGTGGCCGGACGCGCGGCAATGGATGCGGCCGAATATACCGTGGTACTGCTCGATCTTGGCCTGCCGGGGCTGTCGGGAATCGAGCTGCTGCGCTCGGCACGCGCCGGTGGCAACCCCGTGCCAGTCCTGATCCTGACGGCGCGCGACGACCTCGACTCGCGCATTGAAGGGCTGGATATTGGGGCGGATGACTATCTGCTGAAACCCTTCGAAGTGGGCGAACTGCTGGCGCGGATTCGCGCCGTACTGCGACGCAAGGCGGGATATGCCGTGTCGCGGCTCGGTGACGATACGATCAGCCTGAATCTCGACCAGCGGACCCTCACATTCGGCGACAAGGTTGGCGTGCTCTCTGCCCGTGAATTCGCGTTGATGCACGCGTTGCTGGAGCATCCCGGCACGATCTTTTCGCGTAGCCAGATCGAAGACAAGCTGTATGGATGGGGCAAGGAGGTCGAGAGCAATGCCGTCGACGTGCTGATCCACTCTGTGCGGAAGAAGTTCGGCCAAGGCGTGATTCGCAATGTGCGGGGCCTGGGCTGGACCGTCATCCTTGGCGGTCCGGCGGCGGGTGACTGAAGCACCCGGTCTCGAGCCCGGTCGCGTTGGTCAACAGATCGGGATAGTCGGCCACTACGCCCACAACTGAGCCACCTGGTGCAATACCGTCCATGCAAGCGACAAGGAAAAAGCAGCCAGGACGATCGACGCACCACGCTGCAGGTGGACAGGACTGACCCGCATCAACCGGCCGCTACCGAGCGCGGCGCCAAATGCGATCCATGCGAGGCCGGTTGGCACCAGTGCGGCAGTGAAGATTGCCATTGCTTCAAGATACGTGGGCAAGCTCTCGAACGCAGCCGCAGGAAAGATCGTGCCGGCGAACAGGATGGCTTTCGGATTGAGGAGTGTCGCGACAAATAACGTGCGCAGGCCGATCGTCTTTCGCGTCGGCGAAGGGAATGCGCTCGCGGTTTGCCACATGCGAACGGAGAGGACTGCAAGATACAGGCTGCTCGCAATACGCAACAGCGCCGGTATCCAGGTTAGCGAAGTCGCCGCATGCGAGAGAAAAAATCCCAGGACCGAAATCGACACGAGGTAGCCGGCGAACTCGGCGCCGATCAGATGAACCGAGCGCCGCATCCCTCGCTGCAGTCCGGCGGTAGCGAACAAGGTGTTGGTCGGACCCGGCACGATTAGCACGATAACAATACCTAACGTCAACAAGGCGGTACTGGAAGTTGATAGCATGGATTGGTGTCAGGATGGGGTGACCGAGAGTATCGGCGATTGTCGGCGATCTGGGCCGTCGCGGTTGTCGATTCTCAAGATATTACAGGCGAGGCCAATTGCGCCTTTCGAACGGCCATTTGTCTGATGATGCCATAACCGATCATCGTTACCTCCTGATACCAGGACCACCTTCGATATTGCGTCACGTCGCGGCTGACGTACTAAGCTTAATCAACCGCTGCAGGCAGCCGGGATTCGCTCCGAAGGAGGGAAACGTGAGCTATTCACCATACTGGCCGGACGGCCTTGCGCATCACCTGTCATCGCCGCAGCCTTCGCTGTTTGAAAACTTCGAAGCCTCCGCCAGCGGATATCCTGAGAAAACGGCGCTTCACTACTACGGCGGGGCGTTAAGTTACGCGCAATTGCGGCAGGAAGTGGAGGCGCTGGCCGGTTTTCTGCAACGTCAATGCGGCGTCGCGCGTGGCGATCGAGTCGCGCTGTATATGCAGAACAGCCCACAATATGTCATCGGCTATTACGCAATCCTGCGAGCCAATGCGGTGGTTGTACCGGTTAATCCCATGAACATTACTGCGGAACTTCGACACATTATTGAGGACTGCGGTGCAAATAGCATTCTGCTGGGTGAGGAGCTCTACGAGCATGCCCGGCCCCTTCTCGGCGACGCAATCAGTCATGCGGTCGTAGCGCGCTATGCCGACTATCTTGCTGACAGCACCGACCTGCCACTGCCGGCCGTGCTAACGGAGGGAGCGCCCAGGCTTGATGTCTATCCCGAGTTCTCCAGGGCTACCGCGCCGAGAGCCGTACGCTGGCGTGTCGCGCTTGCGGCCGCTCAGCAGCCGTCGGCGTACGTCGCATCGCCCGAGGACCTCGCGGTGATTCCATACACGTCGGGCACCACGGCTGCCCCGAAAGGATGCATGCACACCAACCGTAGCGCAGCGCACGTGGTCACGGCTTCTGTGCAATGGTGCCGCTTGTCGCCTGACTCGGTCTTTCTATGCGCGATGCCGATGTTCCATGTCACTGGCATGCAGCAATGCATGAATGTGGCGATCTCGCTCGGTTCGACCATGGTTGTGATGACGCGATGGGACAGCCGGTGTGCCGCTCTGCTGATCGAGCGCTATCGCGTAGGGTTCTGGATTGCCATATCGACGATGATGATGGACTTCATGAGCCAGCCCGATCTCGAACGTTTCGACCTGAGTTCCATCGAGCGTCTGGCTGGCGGTGGCGCTGCCATGCCGAAGGCATTGGCACAGCGCATCGACGCCCGTTTGGGCATTCCCTACATGGAGGGCTACGGGCTGTCCGAGACCATCTCAGCGACGCACATCAACCCGCCACAGCGTTGCAAGCGGCAGTGTCTCGGTATACCGATACAGGATACGGAATCTATTGTTGTCGATCCCACCACGCTCGAGGTTCTCGGCCCGCAGGTAACCGGCGAGATTCTGATCAGCGGCCCGCAGGTGTTCAAGGGTTACTGGGGGCGTCCCGACGCCACGCGCAAGGCCTTCGTCGAGGTTTCGGGGGTACGTTATCTGCGTACTGGCGACCTCGGCTATATCGACGAGGACGGATATTTCTTTTTCGTCGATCGCTTAAAGCGAATGATCAATGTCTCCGGTGAGACGGTGAAGGCATGGGTGGTCCTGCGCGCGGACGTCGATGTCTCGGCAGGGCAGATCATTGAATGGGCACACGAGCATATGGCTTCGTACAAGGTGCCCCGGATCATCGAATTCGTTCCCGGGCTGCCCCGGACAGCTAGTGGAAAGGTTCAATGGCGGCTGTTGCAGGAACGGGAAAACGCCTCCTCCTCACCCGCCGGCTAACCTGGCAAGAGCAGCGGAACTCACCCATGAAGAGCGAGATATTGGTGAACCGCCTGAATGGCGGCCGCTCCCTCTCCAACGGCAGCCGCTACGCGCTTGACCGAGCCACTCCGCGCATCGCCGGCCGAAAAGATTCCGGGCCGGCTTGTCTCGAGATCATGCGGTGGCCGCTCTGCTGTCCACTTGTCGCCGGTATCGGCACCGGTCAGCACAAAGCCGTCCTTGTCGAGGGTGACACAATCGCCAAGCCAGCGAGTATTGGGCTCGGCGCCAAGAAAAAGGAAAACGTGCCGGATAGGCTTGTATTCGATCTGCCCCTGCTGGTCCCACCGTATCCCCTCGAGTCTCGATTCGCCGCATAACTCGACGATCCGTGTCCTCGTGTAGAGCGTGATGTTAGCCGCTGCGTCAATTCGTCTGATCAAATAGGTCGACATACTTGCACTGAGTCCGTCGCCGCGAATCACGACGTGGACATGGCGCGCGAACCTCGCAAGGAATACCGCAGCCTGTCCGGCCGAATTGCCGCCACCCACTACGATCAGCTCTTCGTTGTTGCAGAACGCACCCTCCATGAAGGTCGCGCTGTAGTAGATTCCGCGACCCTCGAAATGCTCAAGACGGGGCAGGTCCGGCTTCCGATAACGCGCACCGGTGGCAATCACGACGGCGCGAGCGTAAACGCACTCGTCCTGATTGAGGCCAATGTGAAACGATTGGGTGTCCGTGCAGTCGATGGTCAGCGCCTCGATCGGTACGCCCACCTCAGCACCGAACTTGCGGCATTGAGACAGTCCGCGGCCGGCTAGCGCCTGCCCCGAGATGCCGGTCGGAAAGCCAAAGTAATTCTCGATCTTCGAACTGGTGCCCGCCTGGCCGCCCGGCGCCTTGGCGTCCAGAACCGCCACCTTCAATCCCTCTGAGGCGGCATAAACGGCAGCCGCGAGCCCTGCGGGCCCCGCGCCCACCACCACGAGGTCGAAGTGCTCGCCATCGAGTCTGTCTGGACTGAGGCCTATTGCATCCGCGACGGCCCGGTGGCTGGGTTGTCTCAGCACGACACCTTGCAACGTGATCACAACCGGGATGTCGGCATCCGTTGCGTCATAGTGGGTCAGGAGTTCTTTGGCCTCTGTGTGCTCAACGATATCGAAGTAGGCCGAGGGCTGGCCGTTGCGGCTCAGGAAGTGGCGCAGACGTAGCGTAGGGCCCGAGGAGTTACTCCCAATCACTACCACGCCTACGTGTTGACCCTGGATGAACGCGACCCGGCGCAAGATATACGCACGCATGATGGTTTCGCTCAACTCGGCTTCAGCGATCACGAGCGCGCGGAGTGATTCCTCATCAATGACGATCACCTCGCAATCGGAGAGGGCGCGCGTCGTTGCGACCGCAGCCCGGCCGGCGAGCGTGGCAACCTCGCCGGTAAAACTGCCGGGGCCATGTGTGCCCATTAATAGGGGGCCCTCGAGGGACGCGCGGTACGCCTCGATCGTTCCGGAGAGAATGGCGAACATCCCGGTGTGCCGGTCGCCTTCGGAATAGAGGATGTCGTCGGGCTTCAGCTTGCGTCGCTTGCCGTACCCTTCCAATATCGCCAGTTGGCTCTCGTCGAGCGTGGGATACACCTGATGGTAGCGGCTGCCACCAGACGACAGTTCGGGGGGACTGCCTAAAGAGTCTTTGCTCATGGCGGATTCCATCAAGTCACGACGCGATCCTTGCAGTGAAACTGCTGCGTCCGGTCTGACTATGATATCGCCGTTTGCGGGTGCTACCGAAGTCGGTCCTGGCCGGTGGGGCGAGGACCGACTCCACCGCTTTCACAAGCGGTGGGTTGAACGACGGTTCAGGGCGGTTGTTGCGGTTACGCGGAGGCTTGAGTCGCTAACAGGTCCTCGATCCGAACCGGGAGATTGCGCACCCGTACACCCGTCGCGTGATACACGGCGTTCGTAATGGCAGGCGCAATCCCTGCCATGCCGATTTCGCCGACGCCACGCGCGCCGAGCGGGTTCAACGCGAGGTCCGGATAGTCGAGGAAGGTCACGTCGATCTTCGGCGCATCAGCATGCGTCGTCATGACGTAGTCGGCGAGGTTGCGGTTGATCGGGGCACCGCTGCGCGCGTCGTATTGCGTTTCCTCAAACAGCGCCATGCCGAGACCCATCACGACGGCTCCCGCGATCTGGTTGCGGGCCGTGCTGGCGTTGATGATCCTGCCGCCGTCGATCATGCTCACTACGCGGTTGACTCGCAAGCGTGCCGTTTCAGGCTGCCACGTGATCTCGATGAAATTTGCGCAGTACGAGTGAATCGACACTTTGGACGCGTCAGCATCGTTCGCGCTCGCGCCGGACCGACCCCTTCCGACCACCATGTTGACGTTTGCCGGCGCAAGGATTTTCTGGAACGGTACGCCCGCGCCTGGCGAGGTGCCCTTCCGGTAAACCATGCCACGTTCGAAAGCAAGCTCAGTGACCGGCTGACCGTTGAACGGCGAATTGTCCGCCTGGGACGCTGCAACCAGAATCTGTTGCATCGCTGCCTGCGCCGCCTGCTCCACTGCTGGAATCACCGATGCGGTGGCCATCGAGCCGCCGGACATGGGCCCGGGCGGCAAGCGTGTGTCGCCGAGGACCACGGAAATCCGCTCGAGCGGGATGCCGGTGATACTGGCGACTAACTGCGCGAGGATGGTATAGGTGCCTGTGCCGATATCCTGGCACGCTGTCGACACGCGCGCCGTTCCATCAAGGTGAAGTTCGACAATGGTTTCTGTCACAAGGCGCCGCGCGGCCCACGACCCCACTGCCATGCCCCAGCCCACCACCAGGCCGTCGCGCCGCATGGATCCGACCCCCGGAGTACGCTGTGCCCAGCCGAACTTCTCGGCGCCGCCGGTGATGCACTCTTTCAGGTGCCGCGAAGAGAACGGCACCTTCAGGCCTTCGTCGATCGCGGGCTCGTTCATCAGGCGTAATTGGACCGGATCAATATTGAGCTTGATGGCGAG